>Ga0172366_10000025_pt1 | contig 75111 bp, 66 predicted proteins | sample LakKivSesite69cm_FD_114533 | JGI IMG/M metagenome (GOLD analysis project Ga0172366, IMG submission 114533) | Sediment microbial communities from Lake Kivu, Rwanda - Sediment site 69cm | ecosystem: Environmental > Aquatic > Freshwater > Lake > Sediment | place: Rwanda: Western Province, Lake...
AGGCACGGGCGCGCCGTCGCTGCCCCTGCGGCGGCAGCCGCGGGGGCTGCGGGCGCCGCAGCGGCCACGCCCCCGCCCCCTCCGAGCATGCCCGGGAGGACATGTCCGAAGTGCGGGGCGCAGATGGCCTACGTGCCCCAGTACAACAGGTACCACTGCCCCAACTGCCAGTTCTGGGATTGAATAAAAAGCCGGGCATTGCTACCGTCACGTTGGTCAAAGGGCGACACTTTATATTTCGCTCCAGGTTACCGCAGTTCGTTGGCCCGAAAGGAAGCCTTGGACTGTCAGAGCAGGAGGGTTGAGAACAGCTTCAAGCTCACCCGCGTCGGGGTGACTGGCATGCTCAAGCCCGTCGTCGTGAGGAGGCACGGCAGAGACAACCATCTCGTCGCGGAGATCGACGCGTTCGTGGACCTCCCGAGCACCCAGCGCGGGTCGCACATGTCCCGGAACGTGGAGGTCGTCACCGAGATGGTGGACGCGAGCGTGAGGACGCGCGTCGAGAGCCTCGAGCAGATGGCCGCGAACATCTGCCGGGAGCTCCTGGAGCGGCACGACTACGCGAGCTTCGCCGAGGTCCGGATGTCGGCCGACTACTTCCTCGAGCGCAGGCCTCCCGGGGGGAAGGCGTCGCTCGAGCCGTTCAAGCTCATCGCGAAGGCGACCTCGAAGCGCGGCGACGGCCTCATGAAGTCCATCGGGGTCGAGGTCCGCGGGATGACAGTTTGCCCGTGCGCCGCCGAGACCGCGAGGGGCATGACCCTGGACCAGGTCCCCGAGCTCGCGAAGATCTCCGACAAGGTGCCCATGGTGTCGCACAACCAGAGGAACATCACGACGCTGACGGTCCAGGTCCCGGAGGACGTGGACATCGAGGCCGACGACCTGATCGAGATCGTGGAGGGCTCCCTGAGCAGCCCGACCTACGGCATCCTGAAGCGCAGGGACGAGGCGAACGTGGTCCTGAGGGCCCACAGGAACCCGAAGTTCGTGGAGGACGTCGTCAGGGACATCCTCGGGAAGCTCCTGAAGAGGTACCCGAGGCTCGGGGACGACGTGCATGTGACGGTCAGGAGCGAGAGCAAGGAGTCGATCCACAAGCACAATGCTTTTGCCGAGAGAGTGACTACCCTGGGAGAACTCAGGAGCAGGTAGTGTGGCCGGTTCGAGGAGGAGGCCGACGCCCGGAAAGGGCGAGGTCAGGGCAGTCGCGGTGGACGTGGACGGCACGCTGACGAGGGCCGACAGGAGGGTGGGCCTCGGGGCAGTGGAGGCCCTGAGGAAGGTGGAGGATTCCGGCGTGCCGGTGATGCTCGCGAGCGGGAACGTCCTCCCGATCGCGTTCGCGCTCTCCACATATCTCGGCTTCAAGGGGCCGGTCATCGCGGAGAACGGCGGGATCGTCTGCCACAACCAGAGGATCTGGACCCTCGGGGACCCGCGCGTGCCGAAGGCGGCCTACAGGCACCTGCTCACGAAGATCGATGCGCCGAGGCTGTTCACGGACAAGTGGAGGGTGACCGAGGTCGCCCTCAGGCCCATCGTGAAGCTAGAAACCGTGAGACGGCATCTGCGGGGGTTCGACGTGGACGTGCTCAGCTCAGGGTTCGCTGTGCACATCATGACGAAGGGCATGAACAAGGTCGTCGGCGTGAGGAAAGCGTGCGAGATCCTGGACATCCCCATTAACGAGGCCGCGGCCATCGGGGACGCGGACAACGACATCGGCATGATCACGGAGTGCGGGTTCGGGATCGCCGTCGGGAACGCCTTCGCGGGAACGAAGAAGGTTGCGTCGCACGTCGTCAGAGGGGAGGACGGCGCAGGAGTGGTCGAAGCCCTCGAGTGGCTGAGGCTCGTGTGAGAAGTTCTGGAAAGGTTTTATGCCGTGTCCTGTCGCTTAGTCCGCCGAGATGACCCTGATCGGACAGTGCCACATATGCGGCCGGCCAGCCACCTACACGTGTCCTCTGTGCGGGCAGCTGGTCTGCCCGTTCGACTCCGACCCCATCACTCACATCTGCAGGACGCACAACTCGCGGATGGGGAGGAAGGTCACCGTCAAGCGGACGAACTGAGCAGCCGCTTGGCGTCCTCTTCGGTGAGGCCCGCGGCCTTAAGAAGGTACTTCAGGCCCTTCTTCAGAATCATGTCCTTCGTCTTCTCGTCCAGGAACTTCTCCATGACGACGGGCGCCTTTTGGATGTACTCGACAGCGAACTCGGAGTAGTAGTTGCTCGAGTTGTCGGGGTCCAGCTCGGCGGCCTTGACGTACGCCTGCTCGGCCTCGTTGAACCGGCCGATCTCGACGAGGTACGCTGCGTAGGATGACTGGTAGATGGGGTTCTTCGGCTCGAGCTCGACCGCCTTCTTGTAGAGAGCCATGACCTCCTCGGGAGTCATCTTGGGAACGCCGACCGACGCTTCCGCTTTTCCGAAGTACGCCTCCGCGCACTTGGGGTCCGCCTTGAGCACCTTGTTGAACTTGGAGACCGCTGCGTCGAATTCTCCGCTCGCGAGAGCCTCATGCGCGTCCATCAGGTCCTTGTCGACATCGGCCATGGTCTTCACCGGATTCCGTTCTCGGATGTGAGCATCAATTGTGGGGGGAGTTATAAAGTGTTTTCCCAACAGTTCCCGATAACCGTCCGCACGCGCGCGGCTAGATCAGAAGATGTATCAACACGGCGTTAACGTTCTCCAGCTCCGCCGCCTCGTCCCGGATTGTCGACAGGTCCATCAGCTTGACGGACGAGAACGGATCCTTGATCCAGTCACGGGAGCCCTCAAGACCGACGTGGACTAACGCGCTCAGGTTCCCAAGCCGATTGGCCACTTCGTTGAACAAGCCGGCCACGGTCTCGTTAACGACATAGGTCTCACCGGCCTCCATCGCAAGCTGCAGGTTCGATCTGTATTGACCGACAGTTGTGTAGGTTGTGGCTAGGGCGTTCGACAAGCTGTCGAACGTCGAGGACTCGGTGCTATTCTCAGGATACATTACCTGAATCGCCCACGCGGCGTACTCGGACTGCTGAACGAGGCCTTCAGACATCGCGGCATGAGCCAACCTCCAAGGTTCAGGGTTCGACGAATGTGCTATCGTGCTTGTCTCGCTAGCGGCATAGACCAACGAGTCAGAAAGGATGGACACGAGGGCGTGCTGGGCCTTGTATTTCGCATCATGGTAATCCCTCTCTAGCGACCAGAGCGACACCGACAGAACGACCAGGACGATGAGCGCAACAGCGAGGACCGCGACGATCATCTTCGGGGCTCTCGGAACCGCATCCTTCGCTCCCTTGCCGTTGTGCGATTCCCTTTGAATGCTTCCTCCCCTCATTCGCAACTCAATCACGAATTGGATGACAGGCTAAAAACCCTTTTATTGCCCGTGGCCCTTCATGCTGACACTCGAGAGGTTCCGACATGATACCGGGCGGACGGATGAACCCCAAGCAGATGCAAGCCATGATGAAGCGCATGGGGATCAAGCAGGAGGAGCTTCAGGACGTAGAGGAGGTCATCATCCGGCTGAGGGACAAGGAGATCGTCATCAAGGACGCCTCGGTCACGGCCGTCACCGTCCAGAACCAGAAGACGTACCAAGTCGCAGGAACCGAGAAGGAGCGCGCGAGGACCACCGCCGAGAAGGAGGAAGAGGGCGGCATTCCCCAGGAGGACATCAAGCTCGTGATGGACCAGACGGGCGTGAGTGCCGCGGAGGCCAAGAAGGCGCTGGAGGAGGCTGGAGGGGCCCCTGCTGAGGCCATTCTGAAGATAATGTCCACGAGGTGACGCGCAAAGCTTAAGCGAGAGGCCGCGATTCGACACCGCCCAAGAGTTGTTGAGAATGAAACTCACAGACATGAAGACGAAATGCAGACAATGTGGCCGAGAGCTCATAGCGGATACGAAGGACGAGTCCTTCGTCACATTCTACTGCATGAGATGCGGGATCTACACCACAAGGCCGATCGAGGAGTTCAAGGAGGAGCCGAAGCCCGCACCGGCACCTGCTCCGGGAGCGACACCAGCGCCTGCCAATCCCGCGGAGAAGAAGGCCTGAACGGTTAAATACGCAGTCACCTTTTGCCTCGTAGCGGCCGCGGAAGACCAGAATTCTATCCAAATGCCCCGGTAGTGTAGCGGCCTATCATCCGAGCCTGTCGAGCTCGGGACTCGGGTCCGAATCCCGACCGGGGCGCCATCACTGCGCCGCGCACCCTTTCTTGGAGAAGGATATCTGGTAGTACACCTCGTCCTCGAACCGGGACTGCTCGACGAACTGCGTCGCGCAGGAACGCACGACGTGCTCGGGGGTCTTGCGGACCTCCTCGGGAGGGCCGAACTCGATCGGCGCGTGCTTCTGGAAATCGACGATCGTGAGCGTCCCTGTCGGTCTCAGTATCCTGTGGCACTCGTAGAGGAATACCCTCGGGTCCTCGACCTCGTGAAAGACGAATGCGCCGAAGACGTGGTCGACCGATGAGTTCACGATTGGCGGCTCTTGTATGTCGCCCAGCAGCGGCATCATGTTGGCGACATTCATCTCGCGAATGCGCTGCGAGAGCACTTCGAGAATCCTCTTCTCGATATCGACGCAGAGCACGGACTTGGCCCGGGCCGCAATCGGAAACGCGAAGAACCCGATGCCCGCCCCAAGGTCGGCGACCTCGTCCGACTTGCTCAGCCGCAGATGGCCGACGATCTTGTCTGGAGGGATCGCCTTGCGCCTCCTGCTCCCATCGAGCCGCTTGAGCCAATCGCCTTCCGGTTGGAACCTGTTTCCGGGAGTCATAGATTGGGAACCTGCTAGCAAGGGCGATAATCTTTCCCCGTACTGACTCCTCGTGCGGTCGCCTTTCTGGCCCCACCGGAAAGGGAGCTATGACGCAAACTGGACAGAGGGCCACGAAACCGCTATTTCCTGTGGAGAAGGTATATTACCGATGAGGGTGATTCTCTATCCCCTTCCTGATGAGCATGGCCACACGTACAGAAATAGACACCCTCATCTACTATGTTCTGGACGAGCCGAACAGGCAGATTCTGCTGAAGGACGGAATAGGAAACGTCCCGTCGGACGTCCGAGTCTCAGCACTCAGAGGGCTGCAGGACCTCGGGTGGATCGACCACCACGGGTTGGCGGACTTCGGAGAGAGCTACTCGCTCACGAAGGAGGGACGCAGAATCGTCGCGGCGAGGCCCGAGACTTCCACCTTGGGCAAGTGCGTGGCCGATCACATCGAGGCCATCAGAGGTCTCATCTCGGCCCCGGGCGGAGACAAGAAGGAGAGCCTCAAGAAGCTAATTGCAAAAGAATGCGACATCGGAAACTGGGACAGCGCCCTGATATATTGCCATGAACTAAGGATGTTAGGAGAGCAGTCGAAGGATCCTGCGATAGTCGCATTCGCCTATTCTCATCAAGGTCGAGTCTATGTATCTCAAAACCACTGGGACGAGGCCCTCGAATCCTATCTGAACGCGCTTGAGAGATATATGGAGGCCGGCGACAGAGAGGGTGTGTGTGACACCAACAGAGCCATGGGAGTCGTCTATGGAAGCAAGGGCGACCATGCCTCTGCCATTCGCTGCTTCGAGAGCAGCCTTGCGCTTGCGAAGGCCCTCGGAGACCGAGATGCGGAAGCCATGGCACAGGGCAATCTCGCCATCATCTATGACCTCGAAGGCAGAACAGACGAATCCGAATCGGCAAGCAAAAACTGTCTCGCGTATTTCATGGAAGTCGGGGATCTTCAGAGAGCGGCCAGGGCGTCAAACAATCTGGGGGTCCTCAACCTTTCGAGGGACAAATTCCAGGATGCAGTGGAGTACTTCGACAAGACCATCAAGACGAGCAGGATGATCAAGAACACGGACGTGCTCGGAGCGGCTCTAGTGAATGCTGGCTACTGCTATGCAAGGACGGGGTCACTGGACCCAGCAATCCGCCACACGGACGAGGCCGTTGCCATATTCAAAGAGGCCAACGACTTGAACATGCTGGCTCTTTCGTACCGCAATTACGGCGTAATCGAGTTCAGGCACGGCAATCTGGACAAAGCTTCTCAATGGTTCGAGAAGAGCGTGAGGACGGCGTCCACTTCCGGAGTTGAGGATACATATGCAGCGTGCTGCTACGAGTATGGCCTCTCAATGATCAAATCCTTCGTCAATGTCAAACTGGCAAAGAAGCTTCTCACGAAATCGTCCAGCACATATCGCAGGATTGGCAATCCTGTCTTGGCTCGCAGAGCCGAGCTCGCACTTGCCTCGACATAATCAGGCGGAAGGCGAGTTGTGGTTTTCTGCTGTTTGAGTTCTCGATTCAGTCAGTGGAACCAGGTGTGGCCGCCTGTTGGCTGAACCGCGTTTGCTGCGTTGTTCAGCGCCACTTGGATGCTGTGGAACCAAGTGTGGCCTCCGTCTGGATGCACGCCGACCACTGCCAGTGCGAACATCGCTGCAATTGCTAGCACTCCCGCTACGACTATCCATACTCTCCTCAGGTTTTCACCCCGCGATACGAAATAGCATGCGGCTATTTGTAACCTGCTCCGGGGCCGTTCTAGGCGCGGAATCCGAGTCAGTATGCACCGAACACAGAAACCTCGGTCTGCGAGAGTTATATCACGGCCCTTAGCGATACTCGCGCCACCATGCCTCAGAAAGCCTTCATCACTATGACCGGGGTCAGCAAGTGGCCAGTGCTCAACAGCCTATGGGCAGCGATCTGCTGCAACGACTACTTCCCGGACAGGATCTACCTGTTCGTAACTCGCGGAAGGGAGAGCGACGGGGCCCTTCTCGCGGAGTGGATATCTGTACTGACTGAGGCGTACGGGCGCAGGACCGACCCCATCATCAAGCAGATCGACGAGGGCGATTTCGCGTCCTCCGGGAAGAAGATCACGGCGGTGATGGAGGAGGAGAGGGGCTTCGGGAACGAAGTGGCGATAGACATCACGCCGGGCCGCAAAGCCATCATCTCATCCGCGCTCCTGTCAGCGGTCGAGAAGCAGGTCGACCACGTCTTCTACCTCTATCTCGAGGACTTGAGGAACGCCGCCAACCCCTACCCGATGATACCGTTCCACCTGCAGCACTTCGTCGACCTCAAGAAGGAGGTGTGGAAGTGACGGAGATCGTCCTCTCCCGGCACGAGCTCCAGATCCTCACGAACTCCATCTACAGGAGCGACACGAGATACCTCCATGTCAGGTATCCGCTCTACGAGACTGAGCTCTTCACGCTCGACATCTACAAGCCCGAGCTCACGAAGATCGTCCGCCCGAACGACCTCGACTGGGCGAGGTCGCAGCGCAAGCCGCTCGACAGGTCCGTCAGCGCGGACGAGCTTCCGACCTTCAACGACCTGAAGAACTGTCTCCTCTCGTCTGGGTTCCTTGAGTACAAGAACGAGAGGGACGTGACCAGACAGCTCGCGGACCTCAGGGACGAAGTGCGCGACCCTAACAAGAGGCCGCGCCCGATCTTCGTCGCCCTCGACACCAACGTGCTCTACGAGCGCTTCCTGTCAAGACACCTCCCCCTGAAGGATGCCGAGTCTGGAAGGATCGTCGAGGCCCAGGACTTCAGATACGCCCTGAGCGAGATCGTCCAGCTGGAGATCGACGCGAGGATAACGCACAAGTACTCGAGGGAAGAGATCCAGGGCCTCACATCCGCGCTCGGGCATGGCGACCTCGTGAAGGAGTTCTCGAACGGCAGCGGGAGGAGGGAGCGGCTGGCCAAGCTCGCGTACAACGAGATCAACTACGTCCTGACAGAGCTCAAGGCGCTGCGCGTGCGCGGCAACCCGACAAAGGGGAAGGAGGAGAACGACATCGAGATCGCCCAGTCCTACAGGAACTGGGCCCGCAACGGGCAATACGATGTGCTCCTGATCACGGCTGACGAGGATATGGTGAACCACGCGAGGGCGAGCGAACTCATGCCCTTGCAGCTCGAATTCCCCTACGACGTCCCAGAACACGGCCGGCTGGACCCCTGGAAGGCCTCCGACCTCATCTACGACCTCGCCCTCGTGTTTGGAGTCATAGGCCTGGACGGAGAGATCCTGGTCTTCGGCGAGTGGGCCGGGAAGTCCAGCGCCGACTACCAGCACGAGAACGTCAAGGTGCGCATCCAGGATGTCGCCCGCGCGGCGAATGTATCTAAGCAGCTCGATGTCTGCCGCAGGGTGCTCCAGAGGGTGCGCGAATAGAAATGGGAATTCTGGACAAAGGATTTTAACCAAGACCCCTTTCGATTCGTGCGACACTGAATCGAGTTGGAGACTGGTGTACTATGGCGGACAGTAATTCAAAGACGAAGCCGATGGTCTACGCGCTGAGCACGTGCCCGTACTGCAAGAGGACCAAGAGATTCCTGGACACCCACAAGATCGAGTACGACTTCGTGGACGTCGACCTCCTGGAGGACTCCAAGCAGGACGAGGCGTTGGACAAGCTGGAGAAGATGACCGGCAAGAGGTCGTTTCCGGTGGTCATAATCGGCAAGGAGATAATCGTTGGCCACGACGAGGAGAAGTTGAAGAAGGCCCTGAAGCTATGATCGCGCAGAGAGTGACACGGGTCTACTGTCCCGTCTGTCTCCAGAGGTTCAAGTTCGTCGAAGGGTGGAAGGGGGGCGACCTCGTCATATGCCCAATCTGCGGGCAGAAGCTCAGGCTCGAGAAGACCCTTGAGGGTTGGGTGGGAACCCGACCGGAAAAGGGCTCCGAGAAAGAGATCAGGGAGAGGTCGGACGAGTTCGCAAGGATCCGCGGATACAAGTTCAACGAGATGAAGGAGGACGTCCTCGAAGGGCTCCTCGGGAAGAACAAACTCTTTGGCGACTTCTACTGTCCCTGTCGGATGATGCATGTCCCCGAATACCAATGCCCGTGTCAGCCCACCAGGGGAGGCGATGTCGAGGTCAACGGGAAATGCTACTGCGGGTTCTTCTGGAGGAAGGACCTGGGGACTATCGATCCTCCACCGCGCCCCTAGGGCACATAGACAGGCACGCGCCGCAGCTCGTGCACAGCTCGGAGTCGAACTTCGGACGGTAGGTCTTGCGGTCCACATGCAACGCGCCGGACGGGCAGGCCTTGGCAGCCGGGCAGAAGGGGTTCAGATCACACATCTTGGGATCGAAACTGACTGTCATAACACCGTTCTCAGGGAAGGCCAGACGTAGTAGATATGGTTTTGCACGAATCGCGCAATATCGACCAGAACCGCAACTTCTCCTTTATTAGCGCTTCGGTCGGCTCAGTTTCAGTGGCTGGGGGCGCTATCAAAAGTGAGAAATACCCCCATTCTTCATCGAATACCCGTGGACGAGGAGAAGCTCGACAAGACACTTGAGCTCACGGCATCCATAATGAGCACCCGGGACATCGACACCCTTCTCAAGAAGATCGTGGACAGCGTATGCGACAGCTTCGGGTTCGAGGCCTGCGACGCGTTCATCCTTGATGACGACAAGGGCAGTTTCGTCCTCCGCGCGAGCAAGGGGTTCCCGCAGTCGGTTTCCGAGCGCTCCCAGGGATTGACGAAATCCAAGGAGGCGATCCTGAAGGACCTCGCCACCTGCAAGAAGATCGGCAGGCTCACTTACCTCTACAAGGCGGAGCCCTCTGAGAACGGCAGCCAATACTACAGCGTCCTCCACCCTGAGCGCGTGAAGGAGCCTCGCGCCCACCCGGACGATTGGCATGAGCTCGATGTCCTCTACATCATCTTCGAAGACATCGACGGGAACATGGTCGGCTTCCTCGAACCGGACGGCCCCAGGAGCAGGAAGCAGCCTTCCACCTCCATGGTGACCAACCTCGAGGTCTTCGCCGGGCTAGCCTCGGTGGCGATTGCGAACGCGAAGCTCGTGAGCGCCCTCAACAGGACGGTCAAGCTGTTCAGGGCGCTGCTGGACACGACCGTGGCGATGCAGGAGCCCGTCGACCTGAAGGAGACCCTGCAGACCATCGCGGGGAGGCTGAACGAGCTGATTCCGTTCGACGAGACGAGCGTATATCTCGTTGATTGGGAGAAGAACCTCCTGGTTCCGGTGTACGCGACAGGGCCTTACACCGAGGAGGTCATGGCGGACATCGGGCCGATAAGCGGCATCGCGGGCGTCGTGGCCAGATCCGGAAAGCTCGAGATAGTAGGCGACACCTCGGCGGACAGCAGGGTCGAGGAGATCCCGGGCATGGACGACTACGAGGGCCCCCAGACGATGATGGCGATCCCCCTCAAGGGCCGCGGCGGCGTCGAGGGCGTCATGGAGCTATACAGGGACAAGGACCATCAGTTCAACGAGATCGAGTACGCGGTGGTCGAGCCGTTCGCGGCGCACGCGGCGATCGCGGTGGAGAACGCGAAGCTGAGGGAGGAGCTGCGGGCCAACTTCGACTCAGTCCAAAAGGCGTACGAGGACATGAAGGACCTCGACCGCATGAAGGACAGCCTCGTCGACACTATATCGCATGAGCTGAGGACGCCGCTCACGACGATCATGGGCTACCTGGAGATGATGCACGCCGGGCTCTACGGCGATATCACCTCGAAGATGGACACGAAGATAGGTAGCATGCTGGAGCAGGTCAAGAGGATCAATCTCCTCGTCTCGACGATGCTCGAGATGTCAAGGCTCCAGAGGAAGACCCTCACGCTTGAGTTTGAGCCTGTCAACGTGGCGATGGTCACGAAGGAGGTCCTCACAGAGACGGACCTCAATGCCAAGAAGAAGAACCACACGATCGCCGCCCTCTTCGGCAACGAGCTGCCAATCGTGGTGGCCGACAGGTTGAGGGTCCACGACGTCATCGAGAACCTCGTCGACAACGCCATCAAGTACACGAATCCCGGCGGGAGCATCACGATCGGGGCGGACATCCTCGGCGGCAAGATGCATATCTGGGTCAAGGACAACGGCGTCGGGATCGCGGAAGAGGACAAGGAGAAGGTCTTCGACCGGTTCTTCCTCGCGGACGCAGGGCTCACGAGAGAGGACGGCAGAGTCGGGATCGGGCTCTACATCTGCAAGGAGATCGTGAAGCGGCACGGCGGCGAGATGTGGTTCGACAGCACGAAGGGCGTCGGAAGCACTTTCCACTTCACGCTGCCCCTCACGAACGCCGCGAAGTAGCCAATCCGGAATAGGGTTTTATTGGTCAATCCTCATCGAACAATCTCTCTTCGCGAACCGAAAATCTTCAAGACAGGACAAAGAACGAGCAAGGGGTTTGCAGGGGTTTTCCAGCCTGTTCAGACTTCGCAGGCAAGCTTCTCGAAGACCTCAGGCGCGGGCCACGACGGGCCCTCCATGAGGTACTTGTGGATCGCCTTTGCCGCTCTCCTGCCGTCGCCCATCGCGAGAATAACGGTGGCAGCACCAGACGCGATGTCCCCGCCTGCGAACACGCCCTTCTTCGAGGTGCGCCCCTCGGGGTCGACCGCTATCGTCCCCTCCTTGGTCGTCCTCAGGTCGGGCGTCGTCATGGGGACCAGCGGATTGGGGCTCTGGCCGATGGCCACGAGCACCGTCTGCGCATCGATCAGGAACTCCGAGCCCGGGATCTTGACCGGCCTTCTTCTTCCCGATGCGTCAGGCTCGCCGAGCTGCATCCTGATGGCCCTGACCTGCTTCACGTTGCCGCAGTCGTCTCCTATGAACTCCACCGGAGCTGCGAGGAGCTCGAACCTCACACCCTCCTGCTGCGCGTGGTGGACCTCCTCGCGCCTGGCGGGGAGCTCGGCGTCTGACCGTCTGTAGAGGATGACGCTCTCCTTGCATCCGAGCCTGAGCGAGGTCCTCGCGCAGTCCATCGCGACGTTCCCGCCGCCGATGGTCACGACGCGCTCTCCCGTGCGAATCGGGGTGTCGTACTCCGGGAACTTGAACGCCTTCATGAGGTTGACCCTCGTCAGGAATTCGTTCGCGGACATGATGCCGTTCAGGTTCTCGCCCTTCAGGTTAGTCCAGTCGGGCAGGCCTGCGCCCGTCCCGACGAATACCGCGTCGAAGCTCTGCAGGAGTTCGTCGACCGTGTCCAGCTTCCCGATGACGTAGTCGTTATGGATGTCCACTCCCATCCTGCGGATGTAGTCGACTTCCGCGCGCACGATCTCCTTCGGCAGCCTGAACTCGGGAATCCCGTAGATGAGCACCCCGCCGCAGTACTGGAGCGCCTCGAAGATGGTGACCTTGTGGCCGCGCCTCGCGAGGTCGCCGGCGACCGTCAGGCCCGCCGGGCCTCCGCCGACGATGGCGACCTTCTTCCCCGTGGATGGCGCGACCTCTATCTGCCCTGGCGTCCCCTGCTTCCTCTCCCAGTCGGCGAGGAACCTCTCGAGCCGGCCTATGCCGACAGGCTCGTTCTTCTTGCCCACGAGGCAGTTGCCCTCGCACTGGTTCTCGTACGGGCACACTCGTCCGCAGACCGCCGGGAGGCTCTGCTTCTGGCGCAGGATGCGGACGGCCTCCTTGAAGTTGCCCTCCTGGACCTGCTTGATGAAGAGAGGGATGTCTATCTCGACCGGGCAGCCATCCATGCAGACCTTGCGGTTGGGGCTGCGCTTGCACTGGAGGCATCTCTGGGCCTCGAGTATCGCCGTCTGAGCGTCGAGGCCCAGCGGGACCTCGTTGAAATTGTGTATGCGCTCCTTCGGGTCCTGCTCGGGCATCGGATACTTCTTCGGCACGAGCTTCCTCGGGGCCTTCTTCTCTTCCTCGGCCATCTACTTCGCCTCCATGAACCGCTTGAGTGCGAGCTGCTCCTCAGGGATGTACCTCTTGTTCCTGGCCGTGAGGTTCTCGAAGTCCACCTGGTGCCCGTCGAACTCCGGGCCGTCCACGCACCCGAACTTGGTCTGGCCGTTGATGATGACCCTGCATGAGCCGCACATCCCCGTGCCGTCGACCATGATCGGGTTGAGGCTGACGACCGTGTGGATGTTGTACGGCTTCGTGATGTTGGCTATGACCTTCATCATGATGATCGGCCCGACGGCGTAGACGAGGTCGATCTTCTTGTTCTCCGCGATGAGCTTCTTCAGGACATCGCTGACGAACCCGTGGTGGCCCTTGGAGCCGTCGTCCGTGCAGACGAAGAACTCGTCGCTGACCTCCTGGATCTCCCTCTCGTACATCAGGAGCTTCTCGTTCTTCGCGCCGATGATGTTGATTGTGTGGTTCCCCGATTGCTTCAGAGCGCGCACGACCGGATACATCAAGGCGAGGCCGATCCCGCCGCCGATCGACACCACGTTCCCGTACTGCTTCAGGTGGGTCGGTATGCCCAGCGGGCCTACGAGGCTGAAGAGCTCATCCCCCGCCTTCATCCTGCCGAGCTGCCTCGTGGTCTTGCCGACCTCGAGCGCGGCGATGGTCACGGTCCCCTTCTCTGGCGAGAAGTCCGCCATCGTGAGCGGAATCCTCTCGCCGTGCTCCGTCGGAGTCACCATTATGAACTGCCCTGCCTTGGCCTTCCTCGCGATGTGCGGCGCCTTGATCTCCAGCTTGATGACATCCGGAGTGAGCTTCTCCGATTTCACAACCTGATACATCGTATGCACCTTCCGACGCTCGCGCAGCAACCACGGCGTGAGAGTCTGGAATGAGGCGTGAATGCCTCCGCCGCCCCATTCCTACATTTCTATATAAGCGTTCTCAGGAAACGATTATTATCACTACGATTTCGGAATGCTGGTTACTAATCGGCGCATCTGATCGGAAAGCACGAAGCGGATAGGCAAACAGGATGGAATCACGAGCCGGTGACCTGCATCTGCGTGGTCCCTGCCAATGTGACTAGGGGCACCGCCTCTATTTTCCTGTAGACCTCCTCTGGAGACCTGGTCACGCCGTCGACCTTCAGCAGGAAGTCGTCCACCGAGATCCCAAACAGGCGCTCGTTCTCTTTCAGATGTGGCAGGATGAGCTCCCAATCGGCCTTCGTCAGCCTCGTGATCCTGCCACCGTTGAGCTGATCCTCCCCCACTTGTCGCTTCGGGTCGCGCACATAGATAGCCCCCCCTGAGGCGAGCGAAAACAAGTTGCCACCCGGATATGGGGTCGGCAGATTCACCGGTCTTCCATTGGCTCCGAAGGTCATCCCATTGAGCACCACGAAGCCCCCGCCGAAGAGTGCGTTGCCAGCCATGAACGACTCGGCGAGATAGTCCAGGCAGGTTCCGTTGATGACGACTTTCGGCCTGCCCACCGCGTTGATCAAAGGTCTGCCCGCGGCGTTCCCAAGGACGTAGGTCTCTCCGCCCTTAGCCCCATAGAGGAACGTCTGCCCCACGTCGCCGTGGACCACAAGCTTTCCTTCGTACAGGATCTGTCCGAGCTGGTCCTGCCCGTTGCAGTGCACCGTGATCTCCGCGCCGTCGAGTCCGGACCCGAGATAGTCCCCCGGACTCCCGTAAACGTCGATCTTCAGTCCCTTGGATTTCGGGCCGAGGCCACAACCGATGAACCTGTGGCCGTGCGTCCCGAAGAGTACGATGCGATTCCACCCCAGCAGCCTCGCGCGCTTTATCAGGAACGATACGCCGTCGTCCCCCTCCGGCGGGAAATTCTCGCAGTCAATGGCCAACCTCGAGTATGGCGATGCCGGGGCTGATAGCTCGTCCTTGTTCTTGTCGTCGACCAGGACGAACAGCGCAGAATCGCTCTTCTCGATGGGCCTCGCATTCCTAAGAATCGAGGCTATCGCCTCGTTCGCTCGGTCGACGATTCTGCTCCTTCGGAAGCGACCGGTGTGATATCTCCTGTCCGCGAGCAGAGTGAGAAGGTCCAGGGACTCCTCCATCGCGGTGTCGGACGTGGAAGCCTGTCTGACCGCGTACTCGAAAACGCTGTTGAGCTGATGGCCCGTGAGCTCCCCGAGCTTCTTCTGGACATGCTCAAACGCGGACTGAGGATTCCTCTTCGCCACGAGGTCTCTCACGGTCTCGTCAGGGCTCACTGCAGCCTCCTTCGCGAGTTCCATGTCCTCCATCCTGTCCCAGTCCGTGTAGGGTGTGGTGACCGGGTTTCCGAACTTGTTCGTGCAGATGAGGCGCCTCTTCGTCTGCTCTCCCTCTTCGGGGAACAGGCTGAAGATGAACGCGCCACCGTCAGTGTGGCTTCCGCCCCTCGCATTCCAGTAAATGTCGGCGTACTTGGGAACCGACGGGTGGTCCGCGGATATGCTGGCCAGCGCCGCGTCAATCGCCTGCTTCTCCGATGCTATGAGCCCTATCTGGACATCGCTGTCGACGAGCGCGAACACCTGGGGCCTGAGCATGGAAGTGTCCGTGATCCCCATGAGCTGGAAACGATTGTCGTAGAAGCTGTTGCGTCCAACGATGAAGAACCAGGGGCCGTCGGGAGAGCCGTGAATGTGCGTCGCCTGAACGGCCCTGTAGGTCCGCCTCTTCTCCTCTGGAAGCTGGTGGAAGTCGCGTTCGGTCGTGGGCGCAAGCGCTTCAATGATGTACTCGAGCGGGTACCCGTAGGTCCTGTTGAGCACGTCGAAGAGGAGCACTGACACCTCCGTGTCCGTCAGGAAAAGCGGTATCACGTTCCTCTGGGCGAGATACTCGGAGACCGAGTAGTAGTTCGCGAAGTCGCCGTTGTGGACCAGCGCCTCGTCCAATCCCACGAACGGGTGCGCGCCTCCTGGGTGCCACACCCTTCCCTTGGTGGGATATCTCTGGTGTCCTATCCAGATGTGCGCCGTAAGGTCCTCGAGCTTGTAGAACTTGATGACCTCCTCCGCGTAGCCCACGATCTTCATCACGATCATGTTGCGGCCATGCGACATGACGAATGCCGCCATGTCGGAGGTCGCGTAGTATTTGCTGTTGATCCTGAAACTGGTCTGATAGACGAACTCGTCCTCTGCCTTCTGCCTGTCCATCTTCTCCAACTTGTTCTTCTTGATGAACTCGTTCAGCTCGTCATCCTTGGCCCGGCAGAAGTACCTCCACACATCGGGAGGAGCGACCTCCAGGGACTGCACGAATCTCTTGTCTGTCGTCGTGCGGACCTTGTACTTCTTGTCGACTGTGTAGAACCGATTGATGAACTCCTTCTCCAGAGATGTGCGCACCTTCGGCTTGAGGTACGCGACTTGGATCAGGTAGTCCTCTTCGAGAGTCTTCCTGTCCACTTCGAGCTGCTCGGGGGACAGCCCAACGGCGGCAATGCCTCCACCTTTCCCGTTCCCCCTGTTGTGCATCTGCCGGAGAGACCGGAGGATGTGTCTTCCTTGCAGAGGGACCGAGCTCGCTATCCCGAGGACTCCACAGCCCCCTTCGGCCTCCTGAATGTGTCCAGCGTCATCCCTCGCGAACTCTTTCATCCACTCGCGAGAAGCGGTCAGCGACCGAAGGGTGTCGTTCGTCAAGGGGCCACCCCCTTCGGAGTGCCGTTGGTGAGGAGGTCGGTGCGGCCCCGCAACTCCGAGATGTCCGTCATCTCGAATCCGGAGAGGAGTTCGCACCACTGGAGACGCCACGCGTTGTAGAGGTTGGAGATTCTTTCCGCGCCCCAGTCGGCGTCGGTCAACTTGTCGAGCACCGGGTCCGTCGTCGCTATCCCTCTGGGGCAACCCCTGCCGCTCTCGCAGTTGCCGCATCTCACGCATCCGAGAGCGACGAGGTCGGCGGTTCCTACGACGGCGCCGTCCGCCCCCAACGCTATGGCCTTCGCAACATCCAGCGCAGTCCGGAGGCCGCCACTCGCGAGGAGCGTGATCTTGTCCCTGATGCCTTCGCTCACCAGGAATCTGTGGACCTTCGGTATCGCGTACTCTATTGGCATCGCGATGTTCTTCTTAGCAATCTCCGGGGCCGCGCCCGTCCCCCCGTAGCCGCCGTCCAGATGGACGATGTGCGCCCCCGCGTAGTAGCTCCCGACCGAGACCATCTCGACGTCGTTCGGCGTCGAGACCTTCACCGACATCAGGGCCTTCGGATTGATCGCGTGCGCCCAGTCGAGGTGCTTCTTGTGGTCCTCGACTGAGTAGACGCTGTGGAACGGGAACGGCGAGAACAGGCTGGTGTACGCCACAGCCTCCCTCATTCTCGCGACATCGGGCGTGTTCTTGTCGTGCAGCAGGTGGCCCCCAAGTCCGGGCTTCGCGCCTTGGGCGTACTTGAACTCCACGATCCTGGTGCGCTGGATGGTCTCTTCGCGGACCCCGAACAGGCCGGTCGCCACCTGTGTGATGACGTGGTCCTTGTACGGGATGAGGGCGTCCGGATAGCCCCCCTCGCCTGTGCAGGTGAATGTGCTCCATTTCTTCGCTGCCTTGGCCCTCGCGAGCATTGTGTAGACGCTGACGGACCCGAAGGACATCCCGCCGCCATACATAGGAATGGGGATCCTGATCTTCTCGCCGGAGCCGCGTCTGTTCAGGTCGATCGCGGTGCAGACATCCTCCGGGGGGACCACGCCCTTCTTGTCTGGAATCTTGAACTTGAGCTTGTCGAATCCTCCTCCCGAGAAGCCCACATTCCCGGGGTGATCGAGTCCGAGCGGCTGCCCGGTCTCCGCCTGTTTCCAGGTCGCGAGGATTATCTCGGAGGTCCAGCGCGGGTCGCCGAGGCTGATGAATGTGTCGCTCACGCCGATTGACAGCGAATTAGTCGGGCAGTTGGCAACGCAGAAGAAGTAGTTGACAGCGCACGACGGGCCGATGCACTTCCGGTCGTCGGGCGGCAGGATCTTCACATGGCCCTCCACGCGCTTGTGGACCCCGTAGGGGCACAGGCTCTCGCACATCCCGCACGATATGCAGGTGTCCGCCCGCTTCACGGTGTATCTGTTCACGAACTTCAGGTGCTCCGACGGGACGACATCGGCCTCAGGCACAACCTTGGGACAGCCGTCATCGCGCTTTGCCGTCGTGGTCACCCCCTTCGATACCCGAGAATGCTTCGCGTTCCACGTCCTCGAGGAATATCGCTCTTCCGAGTTCGCCTCTGAGCCTGCGGACCTCCCTGAGGCCCATCGCCCCCAATACCTCCAGCAGCTGGTCGCGCCATGCCCCCACGAGGTTCTCCAATCTCGCCTCGACCCAATCGGGTGAGGCGGTCTTCATGCCTATGGGACAGGAGTCTTCCGAGCACGTCCTGTGGTTCCTGCACTCGAGCGCAAGCATCAGTGCACGTTCGAGGGCGACCACGTCCGCGCCGCAGATGACCGTCTTCGGAACATGCTCGGCAGCGGCGACGCCCCCGCCGGCGATGATTGTGACCTCGTCCCGGATGCTCCTGGAGACCAGAGCCTTGTGGATCGCCCTCAGGGAATCCTTCGAGTGCCTGTCCCCGTTCCCGTATTCCAATCCCTCCTCGTCGTACAGGACATGTACGACCGGTATGCCGGCCGTCGCGAGCTCTTCCACCTTGCTCTCTATTCCCCTGGATGCATTGACGCGCACGGAGAGAATCGTCTTCGGGAACCGCTCTCTCAGCGCTCTCGCGTCTGATCGCCAATCGTTCGAATACGCGATCTCGAGGATCGAGGAGTCGCCCGGGATCTCCGCTGATCTGACATCAGTCCCCTCAGGGTAGACCGGGACGATCTGACTCGACCTCCCAGCGTATCCGTCGGGGAGCCGAGTCCCCGCGCTCGCGAACAGCAGAGTCTTGAGGCCGAACGCGGCCTTCGCGAGGCCTTCGAGGAGAGACTCGGACATGACTCGCATCCGGGTGACGTCAAGAACCATTGGGATCGGCAACTCCATGACTGATGGGAGGCTGGTCATCAGTCTTCCGTCACCGTTGAACTTCAGGTAGCCCGGCTTGCGGCCGACGTCGACGCTGGTTGAGATGTACTCCCTTCCGTGGATGCCGTCCCTGGTGGGCCTCACGATCTCCGACATGTCGGTCCACATACCGTCGTAGCCGGTGCCCGCAAACATCCCACGGTAACCCGCGCCAAGAACCGGAATCTTCCCGGTCTCCGCCTCGCCGTAGATCGTCAGGATCCTGAGAGGCGTCCACACACCGCGCCCGAGCGACAAGTAATCCGACCCAGGGGACATCGAGAGCGCCCTCTGGGGACAGTCCTGGATGCATCTGAAGCAGTTCTTGCACAGATGATTGACCGGATCTGCCATCTTCCTCGGATCCTGCTCGCTCCTCTTGTGGACGCCGTAGATGCACGCCTTCTCGCACTTGCCGCAGTTCACGCAGTTGTCTGCCCTCGTGATTGTGAACTTCGGAATCGGCGCGGCCCTACCAGGCACCGTCTTGATGGGGACGTGATAGCGCTCAAACACAGCGTTCGCCCTCCCGGCCGTGTGTCGGCGCTCCGATGACCAGGCCTCTCTCGATCAGCTCGTCGTACTCTGGCGTGGCCTCGGCGTAGCGGATGAATGCCTCGATCTCCTTGGCGTTCTTCCCGTGGAGCTTCTCCAGCTGAGCCTCCAGCTCATCGAATGCCTCGACCAGTTTCAGCTTGGACTGGCACACCTGCTCGCACGCCTTGCACCGCATGCAGAGGAACGTCCTGTCGGAATGCTCCTTTGAGATGGCCTCCCCTCTCGCAATCGCCTTGGCCGTGAGTAGCTTCCCCCTCGCCGTGACTCTCTCGTCCCGAACGATGAGGTACGCCGGGCAGACGCTCACGCAGGCGCCGCACATGGCACATTCGTCCGCAGCCCGAAGGAGTGGCGTCCTCGCGCTCGGCCCGAGGTTCTTCGCGGCATACGCGTGGACGGCCCGCATGGCCCATGACGTGACCGGGGAGAAAGTCAGCGCGGTCTTCATGAGAGGACGCATCACTGCAGGACTGAATGCTTTGGCAACTAGCCCGCGCATTCTGCCATCCAGAGAGAAGTACTTCCCCGAGTTCATGATCTCTCGAGGGTCGAGATCTCTCTTGGCTGCGCGCAGTCTCAAGACCCGCTCGCGGTCCTCCGCATGGGAGAACGGCGTGTTCCAGACCCCGACGGAATACGGCTTGGCCCCGAGGTCGATCAGGCTGCTGGTGATCAGCATGGACTTGACCGCATCGAGGGCGTATTCGACCGTGTTGCCCTGGTCGGTCATGTAATAGCAGAGCAGGAGCGCGTTCCCATCGGAGAGGAAATGAACCTCGAACAGAGGCTCGATGCTCATCTGCCTGCACAACGCCTCCGCACCTCGAAGGGCATTGGGCAGAATCGTCTGAGCGACGAGCACCTCCGAACCGAGCAGCCCCGGCCCGAGCTTTCGCGCCTTCATGGGGAAGTAGCGCTCGTTCCACATGTGCCGTGCGAGGAACTCCTTCTCCTCCCTCAGGCCCGTGGTCTTCAGGAGTTCGGAGAACCTGATCTCCGAGTCATCTCCTTCGACATACACGATTATCGAATGCTTTGGTGAGTAGTACTCGTGTCCTAGCAGCTTGTTAATGGTAGCGAACTTCAGCGCGCTCTCATAGATCAGATGGACGGGATGAACATCGCTCGTGATGACAGCATGTGCGAAACTCAGCGCAGAGGTCGCGTCGCCGAAGCACGCCATGTGCGGTTTCGACTTGCTGGGAGTCTTCCTCACGGCGAGTGTGACCCTTGCGACAATTCCGAGTTGCCCCTCGCTGCCGAACACCGCGTCAAAGTGCGGATCCGGCTTCGACAGCTCGCGGACGGAGCCGTCGGGCGCAACGAGATCCAGAGAGGCGACCAGGTCTCGCAGCCGGCCCTTCGAGTACGAGTTGAGTCCGATTCCGCCGGTCGCGACCCATCCGCCCACCGTCGAGAACTTGCTTGAAGGACTCGTGCTGAGGCACAGCCCGAACCGAGACAGATAGTGGTCCACATCTGCCCATCGCGCGCCTGCTTGGACGGACACGGTCTGATCTGCCGGTTCGATCCCGAGAACCTTGTCCATTCCGGATATGTCAAGGACGATGCCGCCAGCCACAGGGACTGAGCCGCCGAAAGGCGACGACCCCGAGCCGCGGGGGATCACCGCGATGCCTCTGTCGTTCGCGTACCTGAGCACCGCCGATACCGCCTCGACCGTACGAGCATGAACGACGAGGTCCGGGGTCGATCGGAACATGACGGTCTTCAGGAACCAAGGGATCTCGGACTGGTCCCTCGAGAAGAGCATCTTGACCCCCGACGAGGATGAGACCTGAAGCCCCGGGACCTTCATGCCAATCAGGTCCGCAGCCATCTGCCCTTGAGGGGCCTCCTCCCTCGCCGAGAAGCTCTTCGGGGGCTCGAGAGAGGGCGGCGTGTCGGCGTAAATAGCCCGGCCTATGCCCTCATCTGTCACATGCATCCCCCCTCAAGGACGACGGTCTCGCGAAGTCCCTTTCGGAAACGGAGCGCGAGCACCGTGCCAGACCTGCTCCGTAAGGAAGCAGCCCGTGATGCGGAACTCCCTGTCTGGCCTCAGGGGCTCTGAACTCCTCAAACAGGTATCGCTGTACCGATAGGTGAATATTTAGCTGTTTGCAAATCGCCCCCCGACGAATTGCACGTCCTGGCATCCCGAACAGGTCGACTGCCGTCACCTTGACCCAGGCCCCGCTACCTGTACCGGGAGAGAGTATAAGTACGTTCAAGGCTAACCGGTTTCCAGCACTAGTTGTGCCGAGTGCAGACGAGAAGCCGAACATCGCTCATGTTTTGAAGCCGATAGTTTGACTCGCGTTAGCCGGACGCAATTGTGCGCAACAGAAAAGGAAGAATAGCCATGGAAGAGAGCGCAGGAGCGAGCTCGGAAGAGCAGCAAGCAAGCGTGGAGACAAAGATAAAGGACCTCACACCGCAGTCGAAGCGTGTGGACGTGTTCGCCAAGGTCCTCGATGTGAGCGAGCCCAAGGACATTCCGGGGAAGTTCGGGAACTCGAGGAAGGTCGCGGAGGCCACGATCTCCGACGAGACGGGGGCTATCGTGCTCTCGCTGTGGGACAACCAGATCGGCAGCGTCGCGAAGGACGATGTCATCGAGATCAAGAACGGGTATGTCTCGCTGGTGAGAGGCCACATGCGCCTGAACGTCGGGAAGTACGGCACCCTCGGCAAGTCCGAGAAGGCCATTGAGACCAACACCTCCCTGAACATGAGCGACAAGGAATACGAGCAGGAGCGCAGGTCCTTCGGTGGAGGCAGGGGTGGAGGCCGCGGCGGCTACGGCGGCGGGCGCGACAGGCGCGGCGGCTACGGCGACCGCGGAGACAGGGAAGACCGCGGGGACAGACCCAGCTACATGAACAAGGGCCGCAGGCGATTCTAGACCTCACACAACAAACCCGACTGCCTGCTGGAAACAGCAGGCGAACAAACCATTTGATTCTGTTTCTGTCCTTATTCCCGCCGTCGCACAGGATAATGGTCTATATATGGCGACGACGCTCACGGCGGCATGGCACCCGCGCCGTTCATCAGCACTTTCATCGCGCTGGCACTCGTGCCGGTGGCGTTCCTTTTCACGCACGCCTATCTGAGCGGCAAACGAAAGCTCAGGTTCCACAAGGTAACGGGCATTGCCGGGATCCTGTGGGACCTCTCGATGTCGATCTTCTACATGCTCTATCGGACTTTCGGGGGCTCCGTGGAGGGCGCGATACTGGATATCAACCCGCAGATGTGGGCCTACTTCGCAGCCCACGGGATGATCGCCGTCCTGGTAATCGCGCTCGAGTTCGCCATATTGGGCACGGGTCTCCTCCAGTGGCGCCTGAGCAAGAGGCTGAGATGGCACGGCAAGCTGTCGAATCCCCTGTATCTGCTGTGGTTCGCCGCGTTCATCTCGGGCGAGGTCGTGTACCTGGCCTTCTACGTGCTCTAGTCCCATGCATCGGCCGAAGGCCCGGAGGAGGCCTTCGGGGAAGGCCTGTCGTACCTGGACCCTGCGAGCTTCGCATACGGGAAATAGCCGAGACAGGCGATCACTCCGATGGCCATGAACACCAGCCACATGAGGGGCTTCTGTGGAATCGCGAGGGCGCTCAGGAGCCACATGCCGAACAAGAAACCGAGCCCGTTGCCAAGCGTCTGGACGAGCCCGGAGAACCCCATGTATATCCCCCTCTGGGCCGTGGGCGCGTAGTCCGCGATGATCGTGGAAATGATCGACATGTAGAATATCTCGCCCATCGTGATGACCATTATGCAGCCAACGAGGCTGTAGAAATCCCATGCGAGGAAGATGAGCCCAAAGCCCAGCGCCGCGATGAGCTGGCCCGTGAGCAGCACCCCAGACCTCCTGAGCCTCTCGAGCCTGGCCGTCATTGGCACCTGCAGCACCACCACCATGATTGCGCTCACCGCGAATACGAGCCCGAAGAGCTCCTCCGAGAGCCCGAGCTGCAGAGGATCCGTCGAGTAGAGCGGCAGGACCGACATCCACTGGGAGAAGAAGAACCAGAAGACCCCGCTGAGAGCGCAGAGCAGGAGGAACGGTCTGTTCGATGAGACCCCCAAGACCCTGCGGAACGTGATCTCCTCCCCCGTGTCCTTCGGCTTCGTCTCTGGTATGAACAGCAGGTTCAGCACGAACGCGCTGAAGAGGATGACCGCCCCGAAGAGGAACAGTACCTTGATCGACGTCGAAGCCACGATGATGAATCCGATGACCGGGCCGAACACTATCCCAACGTTCCAGCCTATCCGCAGGATGCTGAACGCCTTCGGACGGCCTTCTGGCTGAATGACGTCCGCGATCATCGCGTTCGCAGCCGGCATGTACATCGTGCCGACGAACGAGTCTGCGAGAGCAATCGCGAACAGCGACCAGAAGTTGAAGGCGAAAAAGTACAGCATGACGGTGATGCACATCAGGCCCAGGCTCATGAGCAGGACCGCCCTGCGACCTATCCTGTCGGCAAGAGCGCCTCCGAAGATCATCGCGGGGATGCCGGAAAGGGTGTAGCCCATCAGCACGACCCCCGCGAGCACTTCGCCCACGCCCACCTCGTCGACCATGTAGATGGCCAGGAACGGGAGGATCAGCCCGAAGGCCGTGTTCTCGATGAGCGCGCTCGTGAACAATACCTTGAACGCCCTGGGATAGCCGCGTATTGAGTTGACGGAGTTGGTGAGGACCCCGGTGAACCATCCAGGTTTGGCTTCCGTGCCCTCGGTCATCGAGATCGTACCCCATTATCGGATGCCGAGCCACCTCATCGGTGGGACGACAGGAATCGCCTCGGACAAATCCTATAACTACCCGGCTTCCTTTCGGTCTTGGAGCGGAGTATGGCCGTTGCCCAGATAAGGATTCTGTCAGAAGACGACGTCGAAGCCGTTCATGCGAAGACCTTGGAGCTTCTCGAGAACCCAGGAGTGGCCGTCAGGAGCGAGAGGGCCTTGAAGCTCCTGGGCGATGGAGGCGCCAAGATAGACGCCGAGAGGATGCGGGCCAGCATCCCAGAATCGCTCGTCAAGGAGACCGTCAAGAACCTGCCCAAGACGATGCGTTTCGGCGCGAGGAACCCGAGACAGGACATGGTGTTCCCGCGCGAGGGCGCTCCGTACATGGCGACGAACGGGACCGCCGTCTACATGACCGACCTGAACAGCGGCGAGAGGCACACGACGACTCGTGCGGACCTCAGGGACTTCATGATCCTCTGCGACGCGATGGACCCGCTAGACTACGTCTGGCCGATAGTCACCGCCCACGATGAGCCGGAGGAGAGCCACGCGCTCAGCGAACTCACGACCTGCCTGCTCAATACCACCAAGCACGTGCAAGGCGAGGCCATGTCCGGCGCTGAGGCGAGAGCCGAAGTCGAAGTCGCCTCCGCAATCGCGGGCAGCGAGGACGCGCTCGCGAAGAGGCCGCTGTTCTCGGTGATACAGTGCCCGATCTGCCCTCTGGAGTTCGAGAGAGGGTCGATCGAGGCGACGATGGAATTCGCGAAGGCCGGCGTACCTGTCGTGTCGATGTCGATGGCGCTGATGGGTCTGACCTCGCCGGTGTCGCTGGCGTCAACGGTGGCGATCGTGAATGCGGAGAACCTCGCCAGCTTCGCCATCTCGCAGCTCTGCAGGAAGGGTACGCCCGTGGTCTACAGCTCGGAGTCGACTTCGCCCAACATGATGACGGGCGAGATACACTATGGGGCGCTCGAGGAGATCCTCCTAGCGGCCGCCGCGGCGCAGATGGCGGACTCGTACGGCGCAGCGTCGATGGTCGGAGGATTCGGCTTGGGACTCGCAGGCAGCTCTCCCGGGATACACCTGGATCCGGCAGAGTTGATCTTCACGAGCCTCACAAGCGACACGGGCACGGATTTCGCATCAGGTATCGGCGGCCTCGACCAGGCCAAGGGAGCCTCGCTGGAGCAGATCATCATCGACTGCGACATGTGGGAGCTGGTGAAGGAGCTCAGGAGGGTCGTGCGGTTCGATGAGGAGCACTTCGCGGTCGACCTTGTCAGGTCCGTTGGCCCTGGCGGCACCTTCCTGAAGAGTCCGCACACCGTGAGGAACATGAAGAAGGAGCTCTTCATCCAGAGCCGGGAGAAGGCGAAGAACACGGCCCTATACCAGCTCAGCAGAGACCGGATGGAGTTCATCCGCTCAGCCCGCGAGAGAGTGAGCAAGGTCCTATCGACTCACAGACCAGAGCAGGTCGATGACGACACCAAGAAGGAAGTCGAGAGAATACTGGAGAGACATCAGCGGCGCTGAGTGGCACCGGGGACGATGGACTCCACGAACTTCTGCCAGCGCTTCGCCTGATCGACTCTGTTCATCAGCTCCTTCTTCCGGAACTCCGCCTTCTCGGGGGAATCCACGGACTTGAGGTCGTCGATCGCCCTGAGGAGGCCGCATATTTCCTCGAGCATCCCGTTGGCGGTGTCGATAGTCATCCGGTCGTGTTCCAGCCTCTTCTCGAGCTCGGCTTCCTTCTTCCTCAGCTGGTCGATGAGCTTGTTGACCCTCGCGGTGTCCTCGGGGGCCAACGTCTCCTTGCTGGTGAGGTCGTAGACGAGCTCGCGGAGATCGACCTCCGTGCCCCCAAGCACTTCGTGCTCGGGTATGAGCATGCCGACCCAGTACACCAGCGAGTGTATCCTGGACAGCATCTTGGCGCGATCCTCGCCGGTGAGAAGGTGCCGCGCGTCGATGCGCGCGTTCGGCTGAGGCGGAGGCGACGCGGATGTCATGGCGGCCCCGGGAATCCAAATGAACCTATTTATGTGGTCCGGCAGATAAACAACGCTCGGGTCTCGAATGAAGAGCCTGCAGGAAGTACTTGTCAACACTCGTGGCGAAGACGCTTGGGGCAGGATAGACCCTGAATCGGTTCCTCCTCCTTCGAAGGAGCCAGATGTCCCCCTGACCACATGGGATCTCATATGGTACTGCCTGTGGATTCCTCCGGTCTTGTGGTGGATTTCGGGGGTCAATCCGTCGACCACTAGGTTGGGCGGCATAGGCCGATGGTTCTACTTCTTCGGCATAGGCCTTCCGCCCCGAGGATTGCTCAACCCCATCCAGTTCACGCTCTATCTCGCCATCATAGTAGGCATCCCGGGAACGATCCTCATAGTCGCAGTCGGAATGTTGGTGCCGATCGTGGCGATATTCACGGCTGCCGTCTTCGGGGCATGGGCTCTGGTGCTTCATCGGGTCTATTTCTCGTGAGGATTCCCGACATCGGCGATCAAACACCACTTCGACTATCCCTTGGCAATCCGCTTGAACGCCTCGTCGGAGACCTCGAGAGACCTGCGGATGTCTTCTCCTGAGTGCGCCAGAGAAGTGAAGAAGTGCTCGTCTGCGTGCGGAACTCCGAAGAAATGACCCTTGCCGAGCGAGTAGAGGAACCAGTGCTTCCACTTTTCTGCGTCTATGCTCCCCGCATCCCGCCACCTGCAGACATCCTTGTCAGTGAAGTACATCTGGCCCAAAGAGCCTACTGACTCGACCCAGACATCAACTCCGCGGTCTTCGGCCGCGTCACGCAGGCCGTTGAACAGAGAGTCGCCGATGGCGTCAATCTTGGCATACACCCCCGGCCTCGAGAGTTCTCTCAAAGTCGCAAGACCGGCTGCGACGGAAATCGGATGCGCGTTGTAGGTTCCGCCGTGGTACACATTGCCCCCTTCCTTGGGGACGATCTCTTCCATGATCTCCTTCTTGCCTCCGAATCCCGCGAGCTGGTAGCCTCCGCCCGCGATCTTCGCGATGCATGTGAGGTCCGGCTTGACCCCGTACCTCTCCTGAGCTCCTCCGAACGCCACCCGAAACCCGGTCAGGACTTCGTCAAAGATGAGGACGATGCCAAGCTCTCTCGTAAGCTTCCTCAGCTTCCCGAGATAGTTGTCTCTCGGAGCAAAGCATCCGCCACCGGCCTGGATCGGCTCGATGATGACGGCTGCGAGGTCATCGGCATTCTTACGCAGAACCTCCTCAGTCGCGTCCCAGTCGTTGAACGGATACATCACTACGAGGTCGGAGATGACCTTCGGGATCCCCTTGCCATATGGCACAGTCGGCTGGCGGTTGCTGGCCTTGAGCATGTCGCTCGGAATGTCGACGCCCTGCAGCGCGTAGTCGTGTCCTCCGTGGTACGAGCCCTCGGCCTTGGCGACCTTCTCTTTGCCGGTGTAGGCTCTCGCGACCCTGAGGGGGTGCATCGTCGCCTCTGTGCCGGAGTTCGCGAACCTGAACATCTCGATGGAGGGCATCGCCTTCTGGACCGTCTTCACATATTCCACGGACATCTCCGGAGATGCGCCATACAGCGCCCCCTTCTCGAGCTGCTCCTTCACCGCCCTCATGACGGCGGGATGGTTGTGGCCGAGGATCAATGGGCCGTACCCGAGAGCGTAGTCGACAATCTTGTTGCCGTCTATGTCCCACAGATATGCGCCGCGAGCCCTCTTCACGTAGAACGGATACGGCTCGAAGAACCGCACGTTGCTCTCGACTCCTGAAGGCAGAAGCTCCCTCGCCTTCCTGTAGTGGGCTCTCGATTTCCTGGTCCTGGACACATATTCCTTCTCATAGTCGGCCGGTGCCATAACGGACTACCTCGCTTTGCTCATCTCTGCGGCTCGATGATGACCTTGATCGACTCCTCCGCCTTCGAGACGAGTTCGAACCCTTTCCCCGTCTCCGCGAGCCCTAGCCTGTGGGTGATCATGTCAGAGACCACGACCTTCCCCGTCCACATGAGTTCCATTGCCTCATTGATGTCCCGAGGGCTCCCGGCGTATGTCATCGTGATCGTGATCTCGTCCTTCCACAGGTCCCCTAGAGGAACAGAGACCATCGTACCAGGCATGGGCGGGGCGAAGACCAACACGGTCCCGCCGCGGTCAACGGACTTGAGAGCTTGGTCGATTGCCGATACGGCTCCAGTGCACACGATAACCAGGTCAGCTGCCCTTCCGCCGTTCGCCTGCCGGATGAGGCTGGGGACGTCCTCCCTCGCATCGAACACCGCATCCGCCCCCATTCTCCTCGCGGCGTTCATGCGGTACGGCGAGACGTCGGTGGCCATGACTCTGCGGGCCTCGAGGGCCTTTGCGAGCTTGATGTTCAGTAGCCCCGCGATCCCGCTTCCGAGGACGGCCACAGTGCTCCCCGTCCTGAAGCGCGCCGTCTTGAACCCCCTCACCACGCACGCGAGCGGCTCGATGAACGCACCGTCGTCGTATGTGATCTCGTCGGGAAGGACATAGACGCCCTTCTCCACGTTGATCTCGGGGACTCGGATGTACTCGGCGAATCCCCCGGGGTAGAAGTTCGTTGTGCGGAGCGTGTCGCATGTCGACTCGTGGCCAGCTCTGCAATAGGCGCACTCGCCGCACGAGACATGGTGGGAGACGAAGACCCTCTGGCCGACCTTGTATCGCGTGACCTTCTTGCCGACCGCGACGATGTCCCCCGCAATCTCGTGGCCGAGCACGAGAGGCGCGCGCTTGATCCTGTACCACTCCATGACGTCGCTCCCGCAGATGCCGCTGGCGATGACCTTGACGAGCATCTCTCCGGGGCCGATCTCTGGCTTCGCCATCTCCTCGAGCCGGACATCATGGTTGTTGTAGTACATCGCGACGCGCATCAGAGGTCCCCGCCGAATCAGTGATCACTTGGCCTTCGAGAGCTTCTTGAACAGGTCGTATCCTTCCTTGGCTGTCGCGTCCTCATGGACTATCTTGCGGACCGCCTTGATCATCGGGATCGGATGGTCGGACTGCCAGATGTTGCGACCCATGTCGACGCCTGCCGCGCCGGACTTGATCGAGTTGTACGTGAGCTCGAGCGCTTCCTTCTCGGGAAGCTTTGGGCCGCCCGCGACGACTATCGGCACGGGGCAGCTCTCCACGACCTTCTCGAAGCCCTCGCAATAGTAAGTCTTCACGATGTGCGCCCCGATCTCGGCCGCGATCCTGGACGCGAGTGCAAGATATCTCGCGTCCCTCTTCCCGAGCTCCTTCCCGACCGCGGTCACCGCAAGGACCGGCATTCCGTGCTTGTGCCCCTGGTCCACGAGCTCCGCGAGGGACAGAAGCGTCTGCCTCTCGTGCTTGCTCCCGACGAATATGGACAGAGCCACTCCCGAAGCGTTCAGGCGGAGAGCGTCCTCGACGCTCGTGATCAGGCCCTCGTTGGAGAGGTCCTCGCCGATGATGCTTGTCGCGCCTGAGACGCGGAGCACGACGGAGTTGACAATCGACGGGTCAATAGATGACCTGAGCACTCCTCGGGTGAGCATGATCGAGTCCGCATAGGGGGCAAGCGGCATGATCGTCTTGCGTGGTACTTCGAGTCTGCTGGTCGGGCCAAGGAAATAACCGTGGTCCACCGCGAGCATGACCGATCGTCCAGTGTCCGGCCTTATGATTCTTGAAAGCCTGTTGTTCAAGCCCCAATCCATGGTATTGCACCTCCAGCGAAGGAGCCATTTCTGAAAGGCCGTCGATGCTTTAAAGGTTCTCCGCGAGGCGCCTCACTCACGGTATGGGCACGGTACAGAGGAATGGCTCGTGCCAGCTCTGTTGGTTTCACGTTCGTGCATACGCAACTACTTCTTGTCGGCCTTCCTCTTGCCTATGAGGAACTCGATGTCGAATATGCGCTCGGCCTCCGTCTTCGAGAATATGCCCTTCTCGATGACGAGGGCCTTAACGGACATGTTCCGCCTCAGCGCCTCCTTGGCGATCTCGGCAGACTTCATGTAGCCGATGTGCGGGTCGAGGAAGGTCGCGATGGACGGGTTCTTCTCGAGGTAGCTCCTGCATTTGGCCTCGTCGGCCACTATCCCGGATACGCACTTGTCGATGAACACCGGGATGTAGTTGTTCAGGAGGACCATCGACTCGAGTATGTTATGGATGATGACAGGGTTCATGACGTTCAGCTCCATCTGCCCCGCCTGAACGCCCATGGACACCGCGAGGTCGTTGCCCACGATCTGGAAGCATATCATGTCCATGCACTCTGCCATGACCGGGTTGACCTTGCCGGGCATGATCGAAGACCCGGGCTGGGTCGCGGGAAGCCTGATCTCTGCCCATCCGGTCGTCGGCCCTGAGTTCATCAGACGCAGGTCATTCGATATGCGGATGAGCTCGAGGGCGAGCGCCTTCACCCCGCTCGAGACTGCCGCGAGGTCCAGCCTGCTCTGCAGCGCCTCACGTGGGTCCTCGGCCTCGATCAGGTTCAGACCCGTGATCTCCCGAAGGTGCCTCACGACCTGTCTGTGATAGTCCGGGTGCGTGTTCGCTCCGGTCCCGACGGCGGTCGCGCCCAGCGGGACCTCCTCGAGCAGCTTCAGCTTCTCCTTCAGCTGGCTCGCGGCCTTCCTCACGGCGACGGAATAGGCGGTGAACTCCTGGCCGAGAGTTATGGGGAGGGCGTCCATCAGGTGAGTCCTCCCTGACTTGAGCACGTTGGAGAACTCTTGCCCTTTCCTGGCGAAGGCCCGGGTGAGCTGCTCGAGCTTGTCCAAGAGGTCCTGCGCTATGATCAGTATGCAGAGTCTCATGGCGGTCGGGTAGGTGTCATTCGTAGACTGCGCCATGTTCACGTGGCCGTTCGGATGGACGAACTTGTATTCCCCTTTCTTGTGGCCGAGAATCTCGAGGGCTCGGTTCGCCACGACCTCGTTCATGTTCATGTTGAATGAGGTCCCAGCGCCTGCCTGGAAGTCATCCACAACGAACTGGTCGTGAAGCTTCCCGGCCAACAGCTCGTCGCACGCGGCGACGATCGCGTTGCCGATCTTCTGCTCGAGCCATCCCACATCCATGTTGGCGAGCGCCGCGGCCTTCTTGACCATGGCGTAAGCGTTGATGAACTCGGGGCGTGCCATGATGCCGCTCACCGGGAAGTTCTCGGTGGCCCTCAGGGTCTGAATTCCATAGTATGCCTGAGCGGGGACTTCGCGCTCGCCGAGGGAGTCCCTCTCCTTCCTCATCTTCATGGGGACCAGTCCGTGTCGAGAGCAATCTTGGTGGGGTCTATTTCTAAATATCCCCTAGGCCTGAGGGTGCCCGACTGAGGCTCGATGACGTCGAAACATTATAGACTGGCTCGGACATCGCGGAGCTGAGGTCGAACACCGTGAACGATGTCATACACACCCATCTCGTGCACGAAGGCGGCTACAAGTTCAGCGTCAACTTTGACGAGCAGGACATCGAGGGGAAGCTGCACATGGACGAGCCGAAGCCCGTCGGGATGTCCGAGGGGCCGACCGCGTCGATGATGCTTTCAGCCGCGGTCGGGCACTGCCTCAGCTCGAGCCTGCTGTTCTGCATGCAGAAGTCGAGGGCCAAGGTCGAGCGCATCGAGACGGACCTGGTGACGAGCCTCGCGCGGAACGAGAAGGGCCGGTGGAGGATTGCCGGAATAAAGGTGAGTATGAAGGTCAAGCCCGGGCCTGGAGACGCCGAAAAGCTCGCACGGTGCAAGGGTATATTCGAGGACTTCTGCATAGTCACGGAGAGCGTCCGGCACGGGACCAATGTGGAGGTCGAGCTCGAGACGATCTGAGGTGAGAACGATGCCGTTGTTGGGAGAGAAGGAGAAGGATTTCCTCACGAAGGAGTTCCACGCGAAGATGTTGAACGACGTGACGCTCGTGGTGTTCACGCAGGAGATCCCCTGCGGGTTCTGCAAGGAGACCATCCAGGTCTGCCAGGAGCTCGCCGAGATCACGCCGAAGATAAAGGTCGAGGTCCACGACTTCGTCATGGACGCGATGAAGGCCAGGGAGCTCCGGGTGGACAAGATACCGGCCATCGCCGTCATCGGCCTGAAGGACTACGGGATCAGGTTCTACGGCATCCCTGCCGGGTACGAGTTCACATCGCTCATCGGGACGATACTCGACGTGTCGAGAGGAGACAGCGGGCTCAGCCCTCACAACAGAGACCTCCTCAGGAACATCGACAGGCAGGTGCACCTGCAGGTGTTCGTCACGACCACGTGCCCCGTCTGTCCCAACGCCGTCCGGCTCGCGCACAGGCTCGCAATCGAGAGCGACATGATTTGGTCGGACATGATCGAGGCGAACGAGTTCGTCCCGCTGGCGCAGAAGTACGGGGTCATGGGCGTCCCGAAGACCGTGATCAACGAGGAACACGACATCGGAGGGGCAGTGCCCGAGGACCTGCTCGTGATGCACATCGTCAACGCGCTGCGGGAAGACCGGTCGTCCGCAGTCCTGATGCACTGAGAATCCCAGAGGCACGCATATGGCTGCAAGCGCGGAAAGGACGAAGAAGCTCCGAGAGATCCTCAAGGTGCTCTCCGCCATGAAGGGCACGAAGCACGCGTTCTATCTGACGGACGCGATGAGGAAAGGCCTCAGGAAGCTCGAAAGCGAGTACCCGCCGCTCGGACCCTTGACGATCACGAACGAGGGCGTGATGGAGACCTTGAAGCGGGACCACGTCGCCTGCATACTGAAGGACAGGAGCTTTCGGGCGCCGCCGCATGCGACCGTGCTCCTGATCGATGACGATGGCACAGTCATCGGCAGGGAGCTGCTGCCCGGGGAGAAGCTATCCAAGGAGGTCTCGGACAAGACCATCATGGTCGGCAAGGACTTCGTGATTTTCTACAAGAAAGGGGCTGGGAAGGGTGCCAGGTTCGTCCTTCCCCCGGTGCCTTTCTCGGAGGTCGAGAGAATCGACGGGACGCGCCACGCGATCTCCTCGAGCCCCTCGACTGCGGGGGATTACTTCCTGAGGAAAAGGGCGAGGCTCCGAGACGACCCGAAGCTCGCGTCAATCCTCATCGGATTCGACCTGAGCTGAGAAGGTTAGCGTCGTTAACCAGTCCGCGGAGGGTTTTTCGTATTGGCATGTCGAACAGGGGAGCCTCGACTTTTGAACGCGATGTTGAAGTTTGGCCACTGACTGCGATTTCGGTCCGATACTTTCGAAGAACCTTTAAGAACGGGGCATGAAAAACCGCCATTCATTCAGTGTCTAATTCCGTACAGAGGGAACGTTTAAATTCAGTCTTAGCATGCGCGTTCTCAACCATCCTGAGCGGAGCGTTGAGGCCGCATCGGGATGTAGGCCTATGGTGTTAGAATGGCAAAAGCGAACCCGTTTGAAGAAATGAAGAAGATGGTCGACAAGGCCGGAAAGACCCTTGGACTGGACCCAGGTATCGTTTCAGTCCTGAAGAGCCCAAAGAGGGAGCTCACGGTCAACTTCCCGGTCAAGATGGATGACGGATCGATCAAGGTGTTCACTGGATACAGAGTCCAGCACAACGAAGCCCGTGGCCCGTACAAGGGCGGAATCAGATACCACCCGCAGGTAGACATCGACGAGGTCAGAGCGCTCTCGTCCTGGATGACCTGGAAGACTGCGACCGCGGACATTCCCTACGGCGGCGCGAAGGGCGGCATCATCTGCGACCCAAAGAAGATGTCATTGGGCGAGATCGAGAGGATGACACGAAGGTACGCGTCCGAGATATCGATCATCATCGGCCCCGAGAAGGACATACCCGCGCCTGACGTGAACACGGGCCGACGCGAGATGGCCTGGATAATGGACACTTTCAGCATGCAGAAGGGCTACGCCGTCCCTGGTGTCATCACCGGCAAGCCAAGGGAGATCGGCGGCTCGCTCGGCAGACCCGAGGCGACCTCGAGGGGACTCGTGTTCTGCGTTCGTGAGGCCGCGAAGAAGACCGGCTTGAACCTGAAGGGCGCGACCGTCGCCATCCAGGGATACGGAAACGTCGGTGCGTTCGCCCACAAGCTCATCGAGCGCGACTTCGGGGCGAAGGTCATCGCGGTGTCGGACTCCAAGGGCGGCATAATCAACGAGAAGGGTCTGAAGTACGAGGAGGTCTGGGCGCACAAGGTCAAGACCGGCAGCGTCATGAACTTCCCAGGCTCGAAGCCCATCAGCAACGAAGACATCCTGGAGCTCAAGGTCGATGTCCTGTTGCCTTGCGCACTTGAGAACGTCATAACGAAGGACAACGCCGCGAAGATCAAGGCCAAGATCTCCGGAGAGGGCGCTAACGGCCCGACGACCTTCGACGCTGACGCCATCATGTGGAAGAACGGCGTGCTCGTCCTGCCCGACATCCTCGCCAACTCTGGCGGTGTGACTGTCAGCTACTTCGAGTGGGTCCAGAACAACTACAACTACTACTGGACCGAGAAGGAAGTCAACGAGCGCCTCGACCAGAAGATCACCACGGCGTTCCACGAGGTGTGGGACATGCACGAGAAGCACAAGTGCAACATGAGGGACGCAGCGTACCTCGTCGCCGTGAAGAGGGTCGCGGACGCGACGAAGCTCCGCGGTTTCTACCCGTAGAACATCTGCAAAACCCGATCCATCCGGGGAATCCGCTCCGGATGGTTACATCCATTTTTCCCGTCGAGCGCTGTCCATTCATCCCAGAAGGAGCACCAAGACCACGATGACGAAGACAACGATTACGATCAGCGGAACAATCCACGGCAGAAGATAGCCTCGGCCCTTCTCCTCAGAGACCTCCTCGCGCATCTCCTCCTCCATCTTGTTCGCCTCTGCCTCGATTCCCAATTCCCCCGTCCTCTTGTCCGGCATCACGTCGATTCACCTTGCTGATTGGGCTATAGCAGCTCCTACCTCGTCCGCGAGCACGATCTTCTGCTCGCCGGACTTCATGTCCCTGAGAGTCACGGACCTCTTCTCCATCTCCCCCCTTCCGACGATGACCGCATACCTCGCCCCGACGGAGGAGGCGTACTTCAGGTTCTTGCTAAGGGTCCTTCGCATCAGGTCAACGTCCGCCCTCAGCCCCTGTGACCTGAGCCTTGCGACGATGCCCAGGGCGTACTTGCGCATGTCGTCCTTGGCCGGGATGACGAAGGCGTCGAGAGGGACGTATGGCTGGGAGGTCCTTTCCTTTTCCAGTGCGAGCATGACCCTGTCTATCCCGATGGCGAACCCTGTGCTGAACACAGGCTCTCCGCCGAAGAGCTCGGAAAGCGTGTACGACCCGCCTCCAAGGACCTGCTTCTCCGCCCCAAGGTTCGGAGCGTCGATCTCGAAGACCATGCCCGTGTAGTAGTCGAGCCCACGGACGATGCCAAGGTCGAGCTGGCACTCTTCGATCCCGTAGACCTTGAGCGCTTCGAATATCTCCCGGGTGTAGCTGGTGATCTCGGACTGCTCGAGGTTGTTTAGTTGCTCCACCTCGCCCTTGATTTCCGCGATCGCGGTGATCTTGTCGAAGAGTGTCCTCGGCAGGCCCCTCGCGTCGAACATCTCGCCCAAGGCATCGAAGTCCTCCTTGTCGATCATCCGAAGAATGTCTGCGGCGGCCGCCGGATCCTTGACCTCGGTCTGGACCAGGGACTTCAAGATGCCGATGTGGCCGATCCTCACGACGATGTTCTCGAGCCCCACGGCGTGTATGCAGCCTACCGCAAGGGCGATGACCTCGGCGTCGGTCTCGGGATTCTTGTTCCCGATCAGTTCAGCGCCCAGCTGGAAGAATTCTCTGTACCTCCCGCTCTGCGGGTTCTCGTACCTGAAACAGTTGCCGACATAGTAGAGCTTCAGGGGCCTCGGCGAGGTGGACAGCTCGTTGACGAAATAGCGCATGACGGAAGCCGTGATCTCCGGACGGAGGGCCATCTCCCTGTCGCCCTTGTCCTTGAACACGTACATCTCATCGACGACCTGGGGGCCAGAGCGCAGCTTGAACAGCTCGGAATGCTCGAACGTGGGAGTGACGACCTCCCCGAACCCGAACCGGTGGCAGACCTCCCGCATCGCCTGCTCGGCCTTCCTCCGGCGATGCATCTCCGCGGGTCCAAAATCGCGCGTGCCCCTCGGCCTTTGAATCATCGGCCGCATGAAAGGGCGAATACCGCTTAATGCTTTTGGACGGCGAGGGTGAGGTTCATATCCACGCCGTCGCCTTCGGTCCCTGATGGATACCCTCTGGATTGCGCTCGCCATATTCCTAGCCACCTACGCCCTGATCTCCATCCGGAGGCTCCCGAAGGTCAAGATCGACAGGCCCGCCGCGGCCCTCATCGGCGCCGGCCTCATGGTTGTCTTCGGGGTGGTCAGTCCCGACGACGCGCTCTTTGCGATCGAGGGGAACATCGAGATCATCCTGCTCCTCATCGGGATGATGCTGCTCGTCGCGGGCCTCGAGCTCTGCGGGTTCTTCGAATGGGTTTCCCTTCGGATGATCAAGTACTCGAAGAACCAGTTCCGATTCCTCGTCCTAACGATGGTGGTCACCGGGTTCCTCTCAGCGCTCGTTCTCAACGACACCATCGTCCTTCTGTTCACCCCGATCATAATCAGGACCTGCAGGCTGCTCAAGTCCAACCCGATACCCTTCCTCGTGGCGGAGGCCATCTCCGCCAACATCGGGAGCGTGGCGACCGCAGTCGGCAACCCCCAGAACGCGTTCATCGCGACGAAGGCGGCGATACCGTTCACAACGTTCGCGATACGCCTCGTGCCCGTGTCGATCGTCTGCATGGCCATCGCGATAGCCATGCTCTATCTCTTCTATCGGAAGGACATCGAGCAGGGCTCCGCCCATGTGTTCCGGAAGAAGATCCTAGACCAAGGGTGGAAGGCCTTCGAGGAGGAGATCGTCAAGGGGGACACGGCCACGACGTCCGGTATCAGGAAGCTGAAGGAGAGAAGGACGGGGCTGTACGCGCTCATGATCATCACCGCCGCCACCTTCGTCGCCTTCGTCCTGAGCACCTCTATCTCCGCGCCCATCGCGCTCATAGCCTTCATCGCAGGCATAGTGGCGCTGTTCGTCCTGCCGCTGCTGACCGATGTGAAGTCGAAGGAGATGCTGATGGGTGTCGACTGGTCCATAATCATGTTCTTCATCGGGCTGTTCGTCGTGCTCCAGGGGGTCAAAGACTCGCTCCTCCTGGACGACATCAAGAACGCCTTCCCCGGATTCCAGCAGAATCAGATTCCGAGCGTGGGATGGCTGACGGCGCTCTCGGCGTTCCTGTCCAACCTGGTCAGCAACGTCCCCGCGGTGCTGCTCCTCGGAGAGCTGATACCCCCGGACAATATGAATCTCTGGATCGCGCTCGCGTCGAGCTCGACCCTGGCCGGGAACGCGACGATACTCGGGGCCGCGGCGAACGTCATAGTGGCGGAGAAGGCCGAGGGCATGGGCGTCGAGGTCAACTTCTGGAAGTTCACGCTCGTGGGATTCCCGATCGCGGTGGCCACGCTCTTCGTCTCGACCCTGATGTTGATAGCCCTGTTCGGATAGTGCTCAGCCGCCGAGCCACTCGCACATGTAGATGTCCGCCTCGAGCATCTTGCCTTCTGAGTCGAAGTAGTGGTGGACGAAGTACAGGTTCCCGTCATCGTCCATGGTGGGCTCTCCCGCGAAGTTGGACAGGATCTCCTCGGGGGCACTCCAGGTGCCGTTGTCCTGCAGAACGCTGCGGAATATGGCAGGACCTATGTACCCCTTCGTGCTGCTCATCGAGGTGAACAGGAGCTGCGAGCCGTCGGATGACACGAACGGATAGCCTTCGTCCCTGTCGGAGTTTATGCCCGGCACCCGGACGGGGGTGCTCCATCCGTCGGAAGTCCTGTTCGTAGTCCAGATGTCCATGCTTCCGTTCTCAGGCCACGAGCCGCTGTGGAAGTACATCGTGTTCCCGTCGGCGGTGAGGTGCATCTCCCCGATGTCGTAGTCCACATTGATCTGCGCACCCGCGTTGCTGACATCGGTCCATTTGCCGTCCTTGTACTCCGCGGTGTAGTAATCGATCTCGCCGTAGTTCCCCTGACGGACGCTCGCGAACCACATCGTGTTGCCGAGCACGAATTGCGCTCCATCCATCTGGGGTCATGTGGCACCACCAGATCCCCGTCACTCCGTCGAACAGCTGCTCCTGTGCTGGGACGGAGACGTTGGGCGTGAAGAAGAAAAAGAACCACGTGCCGTTCGCGGTCACGAACGGGCTGTCCTCGGCCCCTGCGGTGTTCACGGGGCCTGCCATCGGAACGGGCTGAGACCACAGTGGGGAGTGCATGACGGGCTTGTGCAGGTCCCCCGTGGGAGTCTGCTTGACCGCGGTCGATGGAATCGAATCGAGTCGGTCCTGCTGGGTTATCACCGGCGTCGCCTTCGGCTGAGTGATAACTATCACAGCCAGGATGACGACGACGGCGACCGCGACTGCCACAACTGCAATGATCTTCTTTGATGCCATGGGGGTCGCCACACTATTCGGCTACAAGATACTATAACTTCGGGGGTGCGCAGTCGCGCACGCCTGCGCGACCAGATGCTTGTCTGACGGATAGCCAGCATATGTCAGACTACAGGCCAGCGAAAGGGCTTTATATGTCCGACGGCAATTATACTGGCGTCGGAAAGATCCGGCAGAAGGGATGCACTACGCCAATGAAGCCAATATCTCTCGACAGGTGCAAGCAGATAGCCGCGGAGAAGAACCTGAAGCCCGGAAAGGTCAAAGGCACGACTGAAGTGGAATTCACCAGGGGCGGGAGCGCCCGTGTCGACGTCATTGACTGGCCGGAGTTCGAGCAGATAGTCGCCCAGAAGGATCTCGAGATCCACGAGGGCGGCGGGTTCATGAAGCTGATGAAGAAGCAGTGAGCTTCTTCTTCCGGCTCCTCAAACTCCTTCCCCAACTTCTTCCTGTTCTCGATTCACCGCTTGACGACTATCGTCACGATGTCCTCGTCGGCAACCACGTGGTCGAGGCCGACTATCTGTCCCGGGAAGCGCGCGCTCTTCCCCCAGACCATCGCGTATCGGAAATTCCTGCGGAAGTCCCGATGTATCGAGTCGCAGATGGTCCCTATGGCCGAGCCGTCCTTGATCACGAGGGGCTCGACCATGTCCGCCTCCTTCCCCTGGGGCTTCATGTAGATCCTGATGAACCTCAGGGCGTCGAATATGCCCTCCCTCAGCTCATCGAGACCGATGTCCATCTCCGCAGAGATCGGTATGAGCTTGAATCCCGGGAGCTTCTTCTGGATCGCCTTAAGGTAGGCGGGCGTCACGAGGTCGATCTTGTTTATCACCGCGATGGCCGGGACGTAGAGCCTGTTGCCCGAGATGTAGTCGATGAGCTGATCCTCGACGATGTCCTCGCGGATGACAATGTCAGCGTTGACGTATCCGTATTCGTTGAGCATGTCGGCGACCAGGTCCTCGTCCAGCGTCGACTGCTTCGTCGTGAAGTTCACCGTTATGCCGCCTCGGTTCTTCTTCGCTATCACGACGTCCGGCGGCCTCTGGTTCAGTCTGAGATTCGCGGTCTTCAGCTCCTCCACCAGCACCTGGACGTTCGTCTCGAAGACATCGATCATGAGGAGGATGAGGTCCGCTGATCGCACCACCGACAGGACCTCCTTGCCTCTGCCCTTCCCCTTGTGCGCGTCCTTGATGAGCCCGGGCAGGTCCAGGATCTGTATCTTCGCCCCCCGGTGCTCCATCGCCCCGGGCACGACCGTGAGGGTCGTGAACTGGTATGCGGCCACCTCGCTCTGGGCGTTCGTGAGCTTGTTCAGCAGGGTCGACTTCCCGACGCTCGGGAACCCGACGAGCGCGACGGTCGCGTGGCCGGACTTCTTCACCGCGTACCCGCCACCCTTGGGCCCTTTCGAGCGCCTCAGCTCCAGGTCGTCCTTGAGGCGCGCCATCTTGGCCTTGAGCTTGCCGATGTGGTGCTGGGTCTTCTTGTTGTACTGGGTGCGCCCCAGCTCGTCCTCGATCTCCTTGATCTGCTCTTCGATGGTGGCCATCTGCTCACGCCTTCGTGTCGTCCCGATAGAAATGGGTTCCAGCGCCCCCTTCGAGCGCGTCCAGCAGCTTCTCAGTGTTGCAGATGACGACCTCTTCCCCGCCGCCCTCGATGAACCTTATCGCCGCGAGGATCTTCGGGCCCATGCTGCCCGGCGGGAACTGGCCGGATTCGTAGAGCTTCTTCAGCTCCGACAGGTTGCTCTTCATGAACGGCCGTTGGGTGATCGTCCCGAAATCGAGAAACACATGGTCGACGTCGGTAGCGATGACGAAAAGTCTTTCCCTGATACTCGTCGCGAGCATGGACGCTGCCAGGTCCTTGTCGACGACGGCCTCGACGCCCACATACCTGCCGTCCTTCAGGACCACGGGTATGCCCCCTCCGCCGCACGCGATGACCACTTCGGCCTGATGCTCCCCGCCGAACACCAGACGCTTCACGGGCTTGCTCTCGACAATCCCGATAGGGTCCGGGGAGGGCACGACGCGCCTGTAGCCCCCACGCTTCTTGTCGAGGACCATCGTCCATCCCTTCTCCCTCTCGAGCTTGCGGGCCTCGAACGCTGTGTAATACTTCCCGATCGGCTTGCTCGGGTTCTTGAAGGCCTGGTCGTCTTCGGAGACGATGACCTGGGTGATCAGCGACACGGCGACCTTGTCCATGCCCCTCCTGACGAACTCCGACGAGAGGGCCTGTTGCAGCATGTACCCGATCTGGCCTTGGCTCTCCGCGTCGGCAACGTCCATCCCCATTGGGGGGAGCTCGTCCTTCGCGATCTCGTTCCTCAGCAGGATATCTCCCACCTGCGGGCCGTTCCCGTGAGTTATTACGATGTCATAGCCCCGCTCGATGAGGTCGGCCAGACCCTTACACGTGACCGCGACGTTCCGCATCTGGTTCTCCTGCGTCGGCTTCTCGCCCGACCGCAGGATGGCGTTTCCTCCGATGGCTATCACGGCCGTCTTCACGCTTCTGGTCCTCCGAGGGAAGTGGCATCGATGGAGGAGCCCAGTATATAACTGCTACTCCACGCCTGGGCCAGACCACTAATCGCCAAATTATATATCGGGATACTAGGTTGCACCACGAGATGGAGCAGAAGAAGAGCGCGCCAAAGACACCAGCCCAGAGAATCCAGGAGATGCTGAAGGGCTGGGTCAAGGACTTCAGCAAGACGCCGTACATCTACCCCGTCAGCCTCGCGATCGCCGGCGGGGTATACTACCTGACCCTCCTCTATCTCTCCAGCATCTGCTTCGTCAACCTGCTCCCGCCCTTGGTGCTTCTCGGTCTCCTCTGGATGTTCAACGTCAAGAGCGTGAAGAGGCTGGCTCTCGTCGGTCTCGTCGCGTTCCTCTTGTTCTCTGGCGTTTGGATGGTAGCGTATACCCAGTTCTACACCGGAGCTCAGCCGGAGGTGTGCGTGAGCGAGGACGGGGTCACCTTGACGAACGGGACAGTCGAGCCCTTCCGCGGTGGCGGCGGGCAGGTGTACAACTTCACTCTGGACGTGCACTACAATGTGACCGGCACTCCCGTGTACTACAAGAACGTCACGCTGCTGCTGCGCGAGGTGTCATTCCCAGGGTACACAGACACGAACGAAACGATGACCCTGCTGAACAACAACACAGTGACCCAGACATGGACCTACTACTACAGTGCTGAGATCTCCACGGCGATAAATCAGTTCGCATTCTTCGTGGAGTATCCGAACAACAGCACGCTCCTCATCGCGGGGGTATGGTCCGTGGGAGGAGCATCCCTCGCTCCAGGACCTTACAAAGCGGACAACGCCGCGATCATCCTGGCGATCCTGCCGTTCTCCTTCTTCCAGACCCTTCTGAACGTGCTTCTGGTCTACCTCCTCATCATAGGCATGATCTGGTGGACCAGGCGCGCAAGAAGGATGCGGGAGCAGCAGGTCGAGAAGTGGCAGAAGGAGCAGGCGGAGAAGGAGGCCGCCCAGCCCAAGTCCACGCAGCTCAAAGTCCCGAGCCTCGCGAAGGCCACGGGCAAGGAGAAGGGCGGGGGCGAGACCTTCGTGTGCTCGGAGTGCGGGGCCGATGTCCCTGCGGATGCGACCGTGTGCCCGAACTGCGGAGAGAAGTTCGACTAGCCTCGCACTGTCGCTCAGTCGCTGCTGGCGTTCCCGAGAATTGAGCCATTGACTTCAATGTCTGAAGAAGACTTGGAGGCCGGTCCTGGCGCCTAGAGTCCAACCGCCACAAGCACATATTTATCTTGGAAAACTATTTCAACTCCCGGGATGCACCCAGACAGCGTGATTCCCGCGTCTCGAGCGGAGGACGGATCGTTTGTCATCGATTGCGCATGAGCTAGCCAAGAAGCAGAAGGAGATCTCAGTTTCCGAGTTTTTCGAGAAGAACAAGCAGATCCTCGGGTTCGATTCGCTCACTCGGGCGCTCATCACATCGGTCAAGGAAGCCGTGGACAACTCGCTCGACGCGTGCGAGGATGCGGGCGTCCTCCCCGACCTCATGGTCAAGGTGGAGAAGGTCGAGAACAACGAGTATCGGGTCACCGTCGAGGACAACGGTCCCGGCATCGTCAAGAAGCAGGTCCCGAACGTCTTTGCCAGGCTTCTGTATGGCTCGAGGTTCCATACTCGTGCGCAGAGGAGAGGACAGCAGGGGATCGGCGTATCCGCCGTTGTCATGTACGGCCAGCTCACTACGGGCAAGGCCGCGAAGGTCCGATCGAAGATATCGGACGAGGACGTGGCCTACGAGTGCGAGCTGATCCTTGACACGAAGAAGAACAAGCCCGACGTCATCCGGGAGGATTTCGTCATCTGGGACAGGCCCCACGGGACGAGCTTCCAGATTAACGTCAAGGGCAAGTACATCACCGGGAAGCAGTCCATCTTCGAGTACCTCAAGGGCGTGGCGATCGTGAACCCCCATGCCAAGATAACCTTCGTCCCGCCCGAAGGGAACACGGTCGTCTTCGAGAGGGCTTCCGAGAACGTCCCGCCGCCCACGAAGGAGATCAAGCCCCACCCCGAAGGCGTGGAGCTCGGAGAGCTCCTGAGCATGGCCAAGTACACGGAGTCCCTCAAGATGACGAGCTTCCTGAACACCGAGTTCTCCAGGATCTCCTACAGGGTGGCGAGGGAGATCTGCGAGATCGCCAACGTGCCTCCGGACCTGAGGCCCGAGAAGCTTTCCCTTGAGCAGGCAGGGGCGCTTCTGGAGGCCATCAAGAAGGTCAAGATAATGTCCCCCGAGACCGACTGCCTCTCGCCTATCGGGGAGACTCTCATCCGGAAGGGCCTCAAGAACGTCCTGGGTAACCTGAAGGCGGATTTCTACGCTCCGCCAGTCTCGAGGGAGCCGAAGGTGTATGCCGGGAACCCCTTCACGGTGGAGGTCGGGATCGTCTACGGGGGCGGACTGAACCGCGAGGAGCCCGTCCAGATCCTACGCTTCGCCAACCGCGTGCCTCTCATGTACCAGCAGGGTGCGTGCGCCATCACTCAGGCGGTCGAGGCCGTGGACTGGAGGCGATACGGCCTTGAGCAGAGAGGAGGCCAAGGAATACCGTTCGGACCCGCGATAGTGCTGGTGCACGTCGCGTCGACGAAGATTCCCTTCACGTCCGAATCCAAGGAGGCGGTCGCCAACATCCCGGAGATCCGCGAGGAGATCGAGCTCGCGCTCAAGGCCTGCGCCCGCGCATTGAAGACTCACCTGAACAAGGCGGCCAAGCGCAGCAAGACCAAGGTCAAGTTCGAGATTGTCCAGGACATCATCCCGATGATCGCGGAGAAGAGCGCGAAGATAGTAGGAAAACCGGTCCCCAGGATCGCGGGGACCATCACGAAGATCATGAACGTGGTCTGGATCGACGACGAGGTCGTCTTCGAGAAGAACAGGCACCACATCGCGGTCAAGATCTACAACTACACCCCCAAATCGCAGAGCTTCCACCTTCACATGCTGGTCCCGTACGACAAGGTCGACCAGCGCACGCTGAAGTCCCAGCCCCTCGAGGTCAGGGAGGGGAACAAGGTCACCTGGGACGTGAAGAGGATCGCGTCCACGGACATCTTCGAGCTCAAGTTCGACCTGCACGGGATGCCCCAGGAGCAGTACGACGAGAACGAGGTCTACGTCAGCGGGATCGACCCCGCATCGGTCATCGGCGTCGAGGTCCTCCCGGGCGACTGGGACCTCGAGCACCTGAAGATCACAGAGGAGCGGGAAGAGGAGGCGGCGGAGCCCGGGGAGGAGGGCGAGGTCGACTACGACGAGGGGGCGGAGGCGATAAAGGATGAAGAATGAGGAGCGCCACCAGAACGCCGTGAACAAGTTGACGGAGCTGGCCGGGAGCGTATACGACCAGATCGACGACGGCAAGATACCGAAGATGATGATCCCGCTCAGGACCAAAAGCAACATCAGGTTCGACCCGAAGAGCGCCGTGTGGAAGTACGGCAGGGCCATGGGCGCGAGGTCGGCGAAGAAGCTCACGGGAGCGCAGATGCTGCTGCGCACGATGTACATGCTCGAGTTCATCGAGGACATGATCAAGGAGGAGAAGAGCTCGACCCTGAGGGAGATGTACTACATCTCGGAGGGCTGGGCCAAGGGGAAGTTCAACGCGCAGGACGAGTCGAACATGCTCGCCGAGGACCTGGAGATCATCACGAACTGCATGAGGGAGGACTTCAAGCTGAGGCCCGAGGAGGACGGCGCGCGTGTCATCGGGAACATCACGATCCAGGAAGTCGACCGCAAGGGCAAGAAGAAGAAGATCAACTGCAGGGACGACGTGGGCGATTCCGGATACGGAATCCCGTACAACGTCGAGAAGGACAAGATCAACTTCATCGACTGCGACGCCGACTTCGTCATCGCGATCGAGACGGGCGGTATGTTCGACCGGCTCGTCGAGAACAAGTTCGACGAGGACGCCCACGCGATCCTGGTGCACCTCAAGGGACAGCCTGCGAGGAGCACCAGGCGTTTCATCAGGAGGCTTAACGACGAGATGAAGCTCCCGGTGCTCTCGTTCACAGACGGCGACCCCTGGAGCTTCAGGATCCACGCGTCGCTGGCCTACGGCGCCATCAAGACCGCACACCTGTCCGAGTACCTCGCGACGCCCACCGCGGAGTTCATCGGCATCTCGGCCTCCGACATACTCAACTACGAGCTGCCGACGGACAAACTCAACGACAAGGACATCCAGGCCCTGAACGCGGAGAAGACGGACCCGAGGTTCAACGACGAGTTCTGGAAGCACGAGATAGACCTGATGCTGGAGATCGGCAAGAAGGCTGAGCAGCAGGCCCTCGCGAAGTACGGCCTCGACTACGTGACCGACACCTATCTCCCCGAGAAGCTAGCGGCCCTCGGGATCATGAAGTGATCAGGCGGACCACGAACACAAATTGCATCTGCAGCTCTGCCCGTTCATCCCCGAACTGCCCGTCCACATCATTCGCTCGAAGGAACGATAGACTGAGTACCCTCTGGAGAAGATGGCGTCCAGGGAGCGCATCGCGAGCCCAGGCACGGAAATCGATATCTCCTCGAGGCCTGCATCCGCAGCAATGAGTTCCGCGGAGTAGTCCAAGCCGGGCCGGAGCGTCTTGGATATACCCCTGGGACGCCGTCGCTGTGAGTGGACACAGATTATATGCACGAACCGGGATTCCAGCGGCACATGGAGATGGATCCCCAGTGCGTCCCGTGCCTTATCAGGCGGGTCCTTTTCGAGGCCGAAGAGGCCGGAAGCGGGAAGAGCGTCGAGGCCGTCTGCAACGCCAGCCGCACCCTGGGCAAGCTCTTCGGGCCCGGAGTATGCTCGGCAACCGTCGCGACGCAGGTTCACAGAGAGACCTATGAGCTTCTCGGGACTGACGACCCATATGCGAGGCTGAAGAGGAAGAGCAACGAGGTGGCGCTCAGCATCTATCCCGAGGCCGAAAGGCTTGTCCAGCGCTCGAAGGACCCTCTCAGAGATGCATTCCTCTGCGCCGTGGTCGGCAACGTCCTCGATTTCGGGATATCCACCGGATATGACGAGCCGACGAAACTCCGCGCGGAGTTCAAGCACCTCATCGCCGAAGGGATCGGTCATGACGATACCGACAAGATCAGAAGGGCCCTCAAGAGATCACGACGCGTGGTATACCTCGCGGACAACTGTGGCGAGATAGTCCTGGACCGGCTCGCACTGAGGGAGCTCAGCAAGTTCGAAGCGCATCTCACACTTGCAGTCAAGGAGGAACCGATCCTCACGGACGCCACACGAAAGGACATCAGGGGCCTAGGGATCGAGCGACTCGTCGATGCGGTGGTCGAGGCCCCTGGATTCGCAGTGGGGGTCGACCTCGACTCGCTGCATGGCCCCTTCGGAAGACTGCTCAGGGACGCGGACCTCGTGATTGCCAAGGGCATGGCCAATTTCGAGTCGCTATCGGAAACCGACATCGCGCCGGTCGCGTATATGCTGCGGACGAAGTGCGAACCCGTGTCCCGGTCCATGGGATTGCCAAAAGATATCAACGCGGTGAAGCTGTTCACCAGGCGGCCGAAGACATGATCGACTCGATATCGTGGAAGAGCTTCGTCAACAAGCGGACCAGCACGTTCACGATCGCCACGGGCTCGTCGGATGTCGAGGAGAATGTCATTGTGAAGGTGGTGTCGGGGGACGAGTACGGGATCGGGAGCGCGTGCCCTTCGAAAGTCACCCACGAGACCCTTCAGTCAATCGAGGGGTTCCTGACATCTGTTCCCAAGAAGCTCGTGGGCACGGACGAGTCGGACCTGCTGAAGCTGCATCAGCGGCTGGACGCGATCGCGCCCGGCAACACCGCCGCGAAGGCTGGTGTGGACATCGCGATCTTCGACCTTCTCAGCAAGAGGGACAAGAAGCCGCTCTACGAGTTCCTCGGAGGCTCCAAGGACAGGATGCCAACCGACATGACGATCGGCATCGAGCCCAAAGAGGTCACGGTCAAGAAGGCCCTGCTTCATTTCAAGGCGGGGTTCAGAGCCCTGAAGGTGAAGGTGGGCCTAGACCTGGAGGAGGACATCAGACGCGTCGCCGCAGTAAGAGAAGCAGTCGGCCCGCGGGTGGAGCTACGGGTAGATGCGAACCAGGGCTACAGCGTCGAGAGGGCCATCAGATTCGCCGAGGCGATGGTTCCGTACGACGTCGAGGTGATAGAGCAACCCGTGCCGGCGGACGACTACGCGGGACTCAAGGCCGTCACGAATGCGAGTCCGATCCCCATCATGGCAGACGAATCCGTAAGATCAGTCCTCGACGCGCGCAAGGTGGCTAGAGAGGGCGACGCGGACATGATCAACATCAAGCTGATGAAGAGCGCGGGGATAAACGATGCAGTCTTGATCAACAGGTTGGCCGAATCCACGGATATGAACACGATGATCGGATGCATGGGCGAGATCCAGGTGTCGATCACCGCCGCGCTTCATTTCGCCCTGAGCTCGGAGAACGTCAAGTTCGCGGACCTCGATTCTCATTTCAGCATCGTTGACGATCCCTCGTCGGGTCTCGTCTTCAGCGAAGGGATGCTCGTCGCACCGAACCGACCAGGCCTCGGGATATCGACGCCGCTGGATGATGCCAGATAGGCTACTGCGCATGAACGGACGTCCAACACGCTTATAGCATACCTCCAATATGCACTGCCAGTTCATCAGGACGAGAGTTCCGATGCCGACCAAGAAGATCAGCGAGCTTCAGAGCGCGGAGCTGAAGTTCAGGGCCCTGCTCAACAAGCGCGACGAGATCAACGAGCAGGCACAGGTCCTGAGGTCCGAGAGGGACGCCCTGCACGAGCAGAAGAGGACGCTGCAGGACCACATGAACGCGGCCCGCGACAAGAGGGACGCGTTCGTCAAGGAGATGCGCACGCACAAGCAGAAGCGGGACCACTTCCAGGGCAAGGCCAAGGAGCTCATCGAGTTCAAGAAGAAGATGAAGGGGAAGCAGGTCGGAAGCCTCAAGGAGGAGATCCAGGCGAGGCAGGCCGACATCAAGATGATGGAGCTGAAGCAGCAGACGGTTCCCATGAGCATCCCGAAGGAGAGGGAGCTCCTCGACCATATCAAGTCCGGCACGACCGATCTGGAGAGGCTCAAGAAGGTCCTCGCGGAGCAGGAGAAGATCCAGAAGGAGATACGGGACCTCGACCACAGCATCGACACTTTCTTCAGACAGGCCGACAAGGAGCACGCGGAGGTCGTGCGGCTGTCCGAGGAGCAGCACAAGGCGCACGAGGAGGCCTCGGCATTCCTCAAGGACATCGCCGCCCTGACAGCGTCGGCCAACAAGAAGCATCACGATTTCATCAAGCTCAGAGAAGAGGCGGACGCGGTCCACCAGAAGGCCGCGGAGATGAGGGACAAGGTCATCGAGATGCGCAAGGAGAAGCGCGTGGAGCGGATGGAGGAGTTCAAGGCCATCCGAGACGTGAACCTCGCCGCCAAGCGCGCTCTGGACGACAAGGCCAAGAAGGACCGGGCAGCAGACGAGGCTCTCGAGCTTCTGTTCAAGAAGGGCAAGATCGAGATCCGCTGACTCGCTCTACTTCTTCTTCGGCCTGGGCTTCGCCTTCTGCGGCTTCTTCTTCTCTTCCTTCTTCGCTGGCGGCGGCGCCTGCTTCGGCTTCGTCGCGGGCCTCTTCGTGAACACGAGCATCGAGGCCGTCGGCTCGACGGTCACCACGTTCCTCTCAATGAGGCCGCGGATCTCGTCCTCCTCGTCCTCCATGGCCTCCTCGAGCTCTTTCTCGGGGCTAGGGCTCTTCGCCGGCTTCTTTTCCGCGACCACCTTGGAGGGCTTGGCCGGCTTCTCGGGTCTTCCCTTCGCCTTCGCTCTCTCCTTCTTCTCCGAAACCTCGGGCGGGCGCTTCGGCTCGGGCTTCTTCTCCTTGACCTTCTCTGGAGGAGCGGGCTTCGGCTCGGGTCTCTCGATCTCCGGCGGAGCTGCCACCGCCTCAGGCTCCGCCTCTGGCTCCGGTTCCTTCTGCGGCTTCTGAGGCGCCGGCGCCTTGATCAACGGTTCGGGCTCCCCGCTCCGGAACACGGCCCCGCACTTGGGACATGATGGTGACGAGAACTCGAACTCCTCGCCGCATATCGGGCAGTCGAGTGTGGCCCCCTCGAGCGGCAGGTCGCACCTCGGGCACTTCTTCTCATCGCCGTGCAAAGTCAGCCCACACCCCGGACAAGCGATCGGCACCACCGGGGGATTCTCCACGGGCACCTGAGAGGGCTTGAGCTTCTCGAGTATCGGTATTGGCACGGGGGCTTCCTTCACCGGTCCGGGCTTCGGTTCGGGTGAAGGGGGTTGTGGGGCGACCTCGGCCTTCGGCTGCGGAATCGGCGCTGGGGTAGCCGGCGTAGGGGGTGCAATCTCGGGCTTGGCCTCGGGCTTGACTTCGGCCTTTGCCTCTTGCTTCGGTGCCGGTGCGGGAGGCGGGGGCGTGCTCTCTTCGACCTCGGGTTCAGGGACCGGCTCCGGCTTCTTCGCTTCGGGTTCCGGTTCCGGCCTCGTGAACTTCAGCTTCGGCTTCGAGTAGTCGTACACAGAGGGCGGGGGCCCGGCGTCGCGCGCAGGAACGGTCGGGACGACGGCTCTCGGAGGGGAGACCCTCTCCCGCGGGGTAGGCCTCTCCGGAAGCTTGCCCTTCTTGATGTAGACCTGCCTGTCGTACTGGGTCTCGAAGTAGATCCTGTCCGTCTCCGTGAGCAGCGCGATCGGCAGGACGAGGTCCCTCTCCTTCAGGCCCGTGTATTCCTTGAGCTCCTCGATCGTGGCGCCCGGCGGCTCCACGAGCTCGAGTATGGTCTTGAACGCCGCGTCCATGTCGATGTGCTCCTTCGCTGGGGTGGTCTGGATGTGCGTCATCCGGTCCACGATTCCCCTGAGGTATTCCTTCGCCCTGAGAAGGAAGTGGCCCGGGTCCTGCTCCAGGATCTGCCTGAGTGGAGCGGGGTCGAGGCCCAAGGACTCCCAGCCGCTGATCTGGTCGAGGCACATGCCCCTGTAGAACTCCTTCGCGACGCCCTCCTTTGCGACCGTGCTCTCAGGCTTCAGGTCGAATGCGCGCTGGTAGTGCCGGAGCGATTCGCTGCTGTGGCCGAGCTTCGACTCGAGCTTGGCCATGTTGATGTGGGCGTCGAACATGTCGGGGTCGAGGCCGAGGGCCTTGTCGAAGCAGATCATGGCCTCCTGGTACATGCCCATTGACTGGTATACCACGCCTTTGTTGTTCCAAACTGTCGGGTTCTTCGGGTCCGCCTTGAGGGCCTCATCGTAGGCCTTGAGGGCGGCCTCCTGTTTTCCTTCAAAAGCGTTCATATTTCCCACGTTGCTCCATGAGACGCTGTCCTTCGGGTCGATCTGAAGGGCGGTCTCGTAGTTCATCCTGGCCTTCGGATACTGCCTCATGCGGTAGAGGACGTCCGCCTTCATGCTCCACGGGAGGGCGAACCGGTCCTCGATACCGACGCGGGCGCACTGTTTCAGCACGGCATCCGTGTGCTTCAGGGCGCCGTCGTAGTCCCCCGTGTCCATGAGCCTGTTGGCCCACTTCAGCCTCGTCCAGAGGTACAGGTAGACCCGTTCCCGCCAGAAGTACATCGCGATCGGGAGGAATGAGAATATGATTCCGATCATCGCCAGCGTACGGTCGTACTGGGAGTAGTTGCCCGAATTGACGATCTCTATGCCGGCCTGTTCGTGGAACGCGAGCAGGAAGATGGCCATGGCACCCATCAGCCACGCGCCGATGAACCCGTCCCTGGTCTTGATGGACTGCAGCCCAAAGAGCGCGAAGACCATGCCCGACACAAGTAGGATGAGGTTGGGCAGGGTGACGAGGAACGCCTGGGTGTCCGGCGTGCGCCACAGGAAGAATGCCTCGTGCACGGGCACAAAGATCATGAGAATGAGGCCGATGCCGAACAGCGCGAGGCGGGAGGTGTCGTATCTCGGTATGACGCTCGATGCGAAGACGACGAGGACGAACCCCGAGACGAGCAGCACGCTCGCGAGTACCGCCCACGCCTCGATGGACTTGCCGAACGCGACGAGCACCAAACCGTCGACGACCATGAGGGTCAGCCCTGTGACCGCGAGATACGGCTTCGGGACGGGGAGCTTGGTCTCCTCGTCAGGGAGCTTCTTCCCCGAGAACAAGAGGACCATGCCGAGGAAGACGAACACCCCAGTGACCACGAACACGTAGGAGTTGTAGATGGTCCAGGCACCCAGCCACAGGTCCTGACCTGCGAAGTATTGCAGCGCCGCCACGACTATCACAGACGCGTACAGGATGAGGATGAACAGCCTCGGGCCGCCGAGGATCGGCGTGAAGGGCCTCTCCGCCTCGGACTGCTCCCTGAACTGGCGGAAGGACGTCGTTGCCTCTCGGCTAGCCTGTGCGCTAGTCGAATGCATCCCTTCAGCTGCCATTTTGGTGCTCACCAACCGGGGGGTTCCTTCTTGAGCTCATACGCCTAATGGCTATCAACATTATTGGCACTATCGCTACCACGGCCAATACCTGTGAGAACTCGGGTATGATCTGACCCGGGTTCGGCGCGCCGGGTGTTGCCTTCACGTTGGTCCACTTGGACCAAGGCGCGGGACCGACCCTGCCCCAGGTCTTCTCCTGCCACGACTGTGTGGTGGTCTGGTCTATCTCCACATGCGATGCGTCGAACAGCTGGTAGCTGGTCGCCCTGTCGAATTCGAGTATCGGCGTCACCCAGAACTGGCCAGGCTGCAGGGTTATGGCCGGGAATGTGTAGACGAGCACGCCGCCGGCGTACAGAGTGTAGCCAGTGATCGTGATCGGCGCTGTGCCAGAGTTGAATATCTCGACCCAGTCCTGGCCCGCCTTCTGCTGGCTGCTCACCTCGTTCAGCATGATGCCGCCGTACGCCCTCGTGCCCGCGCTGGTCCGTGCTGCGAAGGCTATGGAGAGATCGTCCTGGCAGGAGCGCCAGTCCTCAGTGACGAAGGTCATCGGATAGGTCGTGCCCGCGGTCAGGCCCAAGAGCGAATACGCGGCTCCAATCTCGAGCTGGTAGATGTCAAGGGCAGATTCGACCGGGCCCACCTGCGTCCACTGGCCTCCGCTGTACGAGTATGCGTACGACGACAGGATCGCGTTGTCCATGCCAATGACCGCGATGGCCGCCTCGGACCCGCCGACCTCGTACCCGGTGCTCTGGTCGAGGTCCGTGTCGATGAACACCATGGCGAAGTCGGACCCGTACAGAGGTTCACGCTGGGTCACGTTCGTGACATTCTGGGCCGGGCCTTCGGGTACCGCGTACCTCACGAGGTCCCGAGGAACGCTCGACCCGCCGAGCATCGTCCCGTCCACCGCCATGTAGAAGTAAGCGGTGTCGGGAGCGGAGGACACTTTCACCCCAGAGATGTCGATGTCCTCGCTCCCGTTGCCGCTAAGGGGTTTGGAAGAAAACATGTCGCCCAGCTGGTCGAGGAAGGGAACCCTCGGGGCCCAGTCCCCGAAGGCTCCGTCTATGGCGATCCGGCTGGGCGGGTTATCGAGATATGCGATCCTGGCGCCATCCTGGGAGGAGGTGATGCGCCAGCTTAGAGGCTCGGTCGTGGCGACAGGCCGCGTCCTGTTCAGTGCGATCCCGAACGAGCTCCCGGACGAACCGTTGGCGACGACCGCATTGATATCGATGTCGACGGTGGTGCGGTCGCTGACCCTGATCGGGCTGGAGAAGGTCAGTTGCGTCGAGGAACCTGCCGCTATCGCGGCCAGTCCGTTGTAAGCGGTTATCTGGACAGGGGTGACGTTCCCCAGAAAGGTCAGGTTCAGTCCCGTGATGTATGCCGCGCTTCCTTCGTCCGAGACCCGGACCTTGAGGAAGTGCTGCTCGACTCCGCTCTGGACGACCTCCTCGGCCTCGAATATCTCCTCGAGCTGGAGCGCGGAGCCGGCGATCTGGAAGTTGACGTCCGACCAATCATCGGCGATTCCGGTATGCCTTCCCACGACGGCCACCGCCGAGTCGGACAGGAGCCCGATGTCGCACGAGAGCTCCATCTTGTTGTCTCTGAAGCCCACCGCGACTTCTGAGCGATAGACGAATCCGTGGAAGTCGGTCGCATCGGCCCTGCTGTTGAAGATGTACGCACCTGCCTCAGCCACGGACCTGTTCCATCCCACGACTGAGACCATGGCGTCGGCGCCGAGGCCGTGCGTGAGGTATCCAGTGGAGAGCCGGTTGTCGACATCGATGAAGATGTAGTATCCGTCAGCGCCGCCGTCCGCGCCCCTGAGCATCTCCCCCGGGGTCCGGATGTAGAAGTACGTGGAAAGCGAGTCGCGCTGGATCGCGTACGCCTCGACCGCGATGTCGGGGTCCGGGGAATCGGGCCGTTCCATGTAGACGTGCGCCTGGCGCCAGTCGAGGAAGTAACCGTCGATCTTCACGCTGGACTGAGGGATGGTGTAAACGAGCACCTGGGGTATGATGACGACGAACGCGACCACGAGAAGGAGAACCACCAGCTTCTTGCCGATGCTCGGGCGTTTCTGGAAGACGACGCTCCTGTGATGGTATGCCAGGCGGAACCCGTTGACCGCGCCCTTCCCGTTCACCAGCCCGTTAGTGATGCCGTTCGTGAGGCCTTTCGACCTGCGTCCGTTGACGAGGCCGCTCTGGCGGCCGTTGGTGAGGCCGTTCACCGCTCCATCCTGCTTGCCGTTGATGCGACCGTTGACGCGGCCGTTCGTCCGACCGTTGATCCTGCCGTTGATGCGGCCGTTCGTGCGCCCGTTCGTCCTGCCGTTGGTGCGCCCGCGGCCGTTTATCCGGCCATTGGTCCTGCCGTTCACGCGGCCGCCGTTCGAGGTCCCTGCCGTGCGGAGGCCGTTCGACCGGCCGATGCCGTTGATCTTGCCGTCGATGGGACGCCCTACCTCTGAAAAATGGAGCCCGTTGGTGTTGCCGCGGGGCTCGGGGTTCAGGACAGCTGTTGCTCTGTCCCTCTGGGTTCTTCTGGGGCTGGGCACTGTCTTCCTCGACCTGCATGCTGTGGCAATTTGCTCTTGGGGGGCGCGTCTTGATTCCCCCTCTTCAGATTCGATTCGGACTGCCCTCAAAAGCCTGGGGTTGCCCTACTGCGCATGCCATCTCTGGGTGATGTATGAAATTCAACACCGACGTGTTTATAAACCGGTTTGCTTGGCAGAATCAGATTTGCGAATGACGGCAACCGAAGCGGTTTTATAGCCCCCGATACAGGACGGCAGCCCCCTCTGGCATGGTCTCCGGGGATGACGAGGAAGGCAACAAAAACAAGGGAGGGAAAATGGTTTTGAAGGGGCGCTCCTCACGAACCCCTCAGATGGTGTTGACGACTGACCATTCACCAAAGGCGACCACGGAGTTCACGTTGGTCTGAAGGACCGACTGAACCTCAATCACGTCGCCCGGGTGATAGTGAGCCGACAGGTTCGTCGCCGAGGAGACTGTAATGGAAAACACTCCGTGGCTGATGTGCATCCAGCCGTCGAAGCTCGTGTCGGGAACCCAGAAGCTCGTGCCGCCGTGGAACGGATCGCCCAGCTTGTCGCCCATGTAGGCGAAATAGAGGGTCGTGACATATACAGTCGTCTGCGCGATGCTCCCCTTCTCGTAGCTCAGGTCGACGATTGTGTCCGACACCTTCTTGATGTCATTCACCTGCCAGTCGTTCGGCAGGGCCAGCTCCTGGTCGTAGGCTTCCGCACCCGGATTCTGGAGGTCGTCAAACAGACTGGTGAACCCTCCCGGGTGGGCGCGGATGCCACCACCAGCGGCGACCATGATGAACGCAACCACGACAATGGCGACGACGACTAGCGCCACCATCACACCCATGATCTTCCTATCCATCCTTCATCACTCCTTCCGTTTTTTCCGCGTCAGTCAAGGAGAATGAAGAGCCCTCTGCCGAGTCCAGCACGTGCTACTCCATCCCTTCTGTGCGCGACGCCAATATATCGGGTTATGAGTATATATTTTATTTGGTATCGGGCCGGTGGAATGCTGGCTAAGCCAAGTCGCTGCGTCCAAGTCCGTAGGACTTGACCGCTCGGCGGATCTGTACGTCCGCTGTAAGTGCGAAGGAAAAGCTCCGGGGCACCCATCCTCGCCCCCATTCGACCGGTCTCCCCACCACATCGGTCAATATGGTCCGGCCCGTGACTCTGGTAGGTGAACACCAGCATCGTATTTCAATATTGGCGGGACGCAACCCTTGACCGCCTAATATCGAGCGTATTAGCGACGATGCGGGGCGGCGAATGGGATTCTGCCTGTCTCCGACCGGCCTAAGCGCTCGCTCTCGCGGTCATCCTGCTCCCCATGAAAACCGCGAGGATTCCGATCACCAGTATCGCCAAGAACGCCCCCGCCACGGTACCGCTGCTGCTCTGAAGGGCGTCGTTGATCGGCCTCCAGAGGGCGATCATGATCATCGCGAGCACGCCGAACAGAAGAACGGACATCGAAGCACCGTGGGCCGACTTCGGGACCTTCTTCCCCGCGGACTTCGAACGTCTAACGAGGGCGAACACGACAAGACCGACCACTATCACCGCTATGGGGATCAGAATGAACGTCGCCATGTGGCTCTCGATTGGCGGGACCCAGGTCCAGTACCAATCGATCATTACCGAGATCTGTGAGCCGATTATCCCGAGGATGATCAAGGCGACGCCGATGACTCTCAGGTCGACGAGAGGGGCGCGCGCAACCGCCGGAATCTCCTCTTCCCCCCCCACGGCCTCTTCCTCGACGGCCTCCGCCTCGGCTCGAGATGGCTCGCCCTCGGGGGCCTCGGCCTCCTCGGCGGCCTCTTCCTCTCCTGCCTCGCCGGCCGGCTCCTCGACCTCTATGACTTCCTCGACCTCTTCCTCCTCGAACTCCGCGCCGCAGTAAGGACACGAGGACACATCGAGGCTGACCATCTTGCCGCAGACCGGGCACTCGGCCTCGTCCTCAGATGAGGAGGCGACTTCCGTCTCCTTGCCAGCAGATGCCTTCGCGGAACGGACGGGCTCCTCGGCCTGCTCCTCGACGACCTCTTCCTCGGTCTCCTCTTCCTCGAACTCCGCGCCACAGTACGGGCAGGCCGTGACATCAAGTCCGACGGGCTTGCCGCAGACAGGGCACGTGACTTCTTCCTCTTCCTCGACCTTCTCCTCTACTGGGGGAGCCTTTTTGGCCATCTTTTCGACCTCGGGGGCAGGGACTCGGCTCAATCTTTGTGCAATAATCATTGGGGTTTCTCTTTAAAAACGTTCCGACCTTGCTCCCTGGGGGGTCCAGAAGATGGCGCCGTCCGGGCCTGTGAGCCGCACAAAATGATATACCCGTTGATGATTCTCTGCATCGAGGGGAAGAGAAGACCTTGGATTCGGTGCCCAAGGAGTCGAACGGAGCAGCCGCCTTCCTTACTTCGCAGAATGGACAAAGGGCGCTCATCGCCGCGTTCTCGGTAGTCGCGACCCTCGTGCTCGTGTGGCTGCCCGGCACGGCGTTCGCCTACGCGTTCGGTCTGCCGTTCCTGTTCTTCGTCCCGGGCTTCGCTCTCGTCCGCCTGTTCTTCTGGAAGGGCACCTCGATGGAGGCGAAGTTCGTACTCAGCTTGGGGCTCAGCATAATCGCCGTGATCGCGCTCGCCTTCATCCTCGTCCTGACGCCGATCGGCCTGGCCTCTGACACTTCGCGACTATCGCTCGTCGTGTTCACGCTGGCGGCGGTAGCCCTTGAGACGTTCTGGCTGAGGGCGGACAGGGCCAGGAAGGACGAGCCGAAGACAGAGGCGCCACCGGAGCCCGCCCCTGAACCGACCGCGAAGCCGGACAAGGTCGTCGCTGCGATGATAGCGACGGCCCTCGTCATCTCCGGGATCTCCCTCGGGCTCATTGTCACAGCCGAATACCCGTCCCGCACTTCCTTCGCGCTCACGGACGAGAACGGCCTGGTAGTGACGAACACCACGAGGGACCTCAACACGAGCCTCGTTCTGGTCTTCCACGTCAAGAACGGAGAGGACGGCGCGAGGGACTTCACAGTCGAGGCGTATGCCAGTAATGTGGACCCCAACGGGACCGAGGTCTTCACGAACATGACCTTCGAGAAGGCTGGTCTTGCCAAGGGCGGCGAATGGAACCAGTCCGTGACTCTCTTCTTCGGCGAGGCCTCGACATTCAGGATCAATCTCGACCTCTACATCCAGGCGCCCGGCTCGGCCCCCGTGTTCTATGGCCAGCTTCACATGTGGTTCAAGGTCCAGTGAGCTCACTCGTCCCCGAGGACCTCGTCCACCGATCCCCCTTCCGGGGGTTCTTCCTCGGTCTTCCGAATCGACGAGATCGGCGTCGCCCTAACAGCGATCTCCGCAGACGCCAGCGCGCTCGCGACGCAGATCGCGAGCGTGCCGAACAGGATCGCGGGAATGACCGTGAGGTCGACGTCGAAGGTCAGCGAGTGGCCGAACATCATGAGTGCCCCGGAGCGCAACAGGACCCCCGAGACGGCGACCCCCACTCCGATGCCCCCCAGAGCCGCCGGCAGCGAGGCCGCGAGCGACTGGCCCACGACCATGCGCCTTATCCTCGAGCGGGAAGCTCCGATCGTGCGGAGGATGCCGAGCTTGTCCCTCTCCTCGTGGATCTCCTTCGAGAATATCGACACCATGGAGAGCGCAGCCAGGGTTCCCGATATCCCTCCAATCGACGCCAGGGCAACCTGGATGGCGCCTTCAGAGAGCTTCGCCGCCTGCACTATCGGAATCGCCTCCGAACTGGAGATCTGCAGGGTGCCCCCGTACTTGATTGCCAGCATGACCAGGTCCGGGTCTCCAGAATACCAGGGGGACACCTGGAAGCTGGCTGAAAGGGTGCCGACTGACACCGTGTGCGACCCGGCACGAACGCTCCCCAACGGGTAGGTCGCGATCTTGCTCTCGCCGGGTCCGAGGGGGAGACTGATCTCCGCGAGCGAGGTCGAATGATCCAACCACATCTCTTTGGTGAAGATGCCCCCTTGCCGGCCCTCGTTGCGGACAACGACTGTGACCTCTGCCGATTCGGTTTCTCTGAACTGATTTGGGGCGACTGTGATGAAGACGATTGTCGGCTTGAACTCGTTCGGGTAGGCGGAATCGTCGTAGACGGATATGGTGGTCGTACCGTTCGAGAGGCCCGGGTACGAAACCGAGAGAGCGTGTTCTCCAAGCTCGGTCGCGCAGAGGGTAGCGATTCCGCTCGAATTCGTATATGCGGTCTGATTGAGGAATTGGACCTTCGCGCCTTCGATTGGCCAAGACGCGTGGTCCATGACCTGCATGCCGAACGAGGAGTTGAGAGACACGGTCCCCGGTCCTCTGAGGACGATGTATGCTGTCACGACATCGACGCTGAGGGAGAGGGATTGGTTCTTCTTCCCGTAGTTCATCGCGACCTGCAGATCCTGCTCGCCGGGTGTGTCGAACGAGAACGAATGAGTGATGCGGACCACGGACCCTGCTGGGAGGGTCAAGTTCTCCGACCAGAGTAGTCCCGGAGACGAGTCCGCAGACGACGAGTTCAGGAACCCGACGCTCACCTTCCCCGATTCCGTTCCCCAGTTCTTCAGAGAGACGGAGAGGTCGAACACTTCACCGGAGACCACTCGGCTCTTTGACGCGCTGTAGTCATATATCGCGAACTGCGCGCCTTGTGGGTCAAGCGCCTGCTCGACGTCCGAGGAGATCGTCGACAGCCGGAAGATGGAGACCTTGTCGCCGCTCATCCCGCAAAGAGAGCGGGCCGTGTCGAGAGACACCAGGACCTCGTCGTCGATCGGCGAATCGGATTCGAAGGAGCCGATCACCGAGAGGACCGCGAAGCTCGAGCTGTAGCTGCCCGCAACGGGCAGGTCGCAGGGAGGGACAAGACCGAGCCGTTCTTCGAGCCGTGAGCCGACTATCGCCTGTGTGTCTGCTAACGGGGTCGCGTTCTGCTGCCTGAAGTATCTGTGCTCTCCAAGATCGACGAACCCCCAGTCGATTCCTCGGATGACGAATGGCACGCCCGAGTATGATGAGAACGCGAACACCTCGGGGCTGGCGTTCGGAAGGTACTTCTGGAGACCGATGTCGACGGTACTAGAGAAGACGGTCGGAGCATCAGGCGTGGATATCACGTATCCCGTGTCCCCGCCCGCGAACGCCGAAGGCGCGTCGTGGATGCCCGCCAACACCACCACGGTCGATGTGAAGACCATCACGGAGAGCGCGACGACTAGGGACACTCTGGGCCTTATCAGGTTCACCGCGTCGCCCCCTTCAGGTCGTCGACGGGAGAGCTCATGGTCATCCTCAATGCCGGGACCAGCGCCCCAGCAGCGGAGGACACGACGGTCACCAGGAACGCGATCCCCACGAGCCAGAGGTCCACACCCATTATGAACACGGAGGTGAACACCGTCGACACGGCGGTGGACAAGGCATATGAAAGCACAATCCCGAGCGCCACGCCAAGAGCCCCTCCCCAGAGGCTAACGAGAAGTGCGTTCGCGAAGAGGCTTCTCAGAATCCTCGCTCTCCCCGCCCCAATCGTCTTCAGGATTCCGATATCGTGCCTCCGGTCCGCCGTCTCGCACCCTACGAAACCATACGAGAGGACCGCGATCACGAATGAAGACGGGATCAGGACTATGATGACGTCGCCTTGGATCTGCTCGACGCTCTGCCCAAGGAAGTCGATGATCCCGATCGTGCTCTGGATCGAGAAGCCGTCAATGGCGAGCCGGTCCCTCTGTTCTTCAGACAGCGCATCAATCACGGCGAAATTGGCCAGGCCTGGCTCATCAGACAACTCGTCCACGATGTCGCGGCTCGCCAAGATCCAGTCCCCGGGGAACAGGTCATGATTGAGTATCCCTGCGACCGCAACCGACTCGGTGGCAGAAGGACTTGTGACGTTGAACGTGCCTAGGTCGCCGCTCTGAACATAGACCTCGCTCCCTGTTGGCTTGGCAACCGTTGGGAACAGGTTTCCGTTATCCGACATAGAGAAGAGCGTCGCAGGCCGGTCCGAGTCGATGACAACATGGACGAAGGAACCGTATGCGCAATTGTCGAGGATCCCCAGCAACGCCGACGGCTCGAAGAACGAGGGGCCCGAGCTCGACGGCTTGGTCACCAGATAGAATTCGGGCGCGAAGTTGCCCTCCAGCCTGTCCATCGAAGACTTCAGGCCGCCGACGACCGAGAATGACGCGAGGATGAACATCGTGCACAACGCTATTCCGATGCTGGTCGAGCGCGCCCTCGAGCCGAACTTGAACAGCAGTAGGGGGCTCATCTGGTGTGCCGCTGGAAAATGGCGCACGGGCGATTATATACCTTCTATCCGTGGGGCGCGTCCTGCGGAAAATCCATTAAATAGACGAGAGATATGCCGCCAAGAGGCATTGTTTTCGCGTTTCCAGCCTCCCAATCCAGGAAACGTCGGGGAGGCTGGAACCATGACCGAGCACCCGGACCTGAGAACTCATTCAGTCGAGGCAGCAAGGCCTTACCTAAGCCGGCATCGGTCGGATGCGCACAGATTCTCTCGCGAGAGGGCCGCTCTCCTCGTCATCGACATGCAGAGGTACTTCCTCCAGGGGTCATCCCACGCGTATCTGCCTGAGGCCGAGGAGATCATCGGCAATGTCCAAGAGATACTCGCAGAGTGTAGGAACTCCTCCATGCCCGTCGCATTCACGCGGCACGCATACTCGCCCTCGGAGGACCCCGGTCCGATGGGAAGATGGTGGGCGGACGTCATCCGCGATGGCTCGGAGGAATCTCTGATCGATGACAGGTTCGCACCGAGGGACTCGGAGAAGGTGATGCGGAAGACGACCTACAGCGCCTTCGTCGGGACCGACCTCGAGCAATGGCTACACTCACGGAGCATCTCGCAGATACTGGTGACCGGTGTCATGACGCACCTGTGCTGTGAGAGCACGGCCCGAGAGGGCTTCATGAGAGGGTTCGACATCTTCCTCGTCGTTGACGGAACGGCTTCCAGCGACCGGGAGTTGCACCTCTCCAGCATCAGGACCCTGACGGATGGTTTCGCGATGCCCGTCACCACGGAGGAGGTGCTGAGATGGATAAGATCGTGAAGGTCGCCATAGTCGGTGCGGGACCGGCCGGGATCGCCGCAGGGATCTTTCTTCAGAGGGCAGGCCTCAGCCCCCTGCTGCTTGAGAAAGGGGAGCCTGGCGGACTTCTCAGGAGCGCCAACCTCGTCGAGAACTACCCGGGGTTCCCGAAAGGGGTCAGCGGGCGTGTCCTCGCAAGCAGATTCCGCAGACAGCTGAGAGCGGTCGGGCTAGAGGCAGTCGACGCGCAAGTCGAGAGAATCGCGCGCTCGAGAGGCTCGTTCAAGATAGATGCAAAGTCACAGTCGTTCGCGTCGAGAGCGGTCATCGTGGCATCGGGCACGAGGCCCAAGGACCCTGATCTCGGATCCTGCGTGGCTTCCCGGAGGTCCAGGGTGTTCAACGAAATCACGGACATCCCTCGTGCCATGCTGAGAGGCAAGCACGCGGTCATCATCGGCGGGGGAGATGCGGCGTTCGACTACGCGCTCAACCTCAGGGCGTCGGGAGACGGTGTGACCATCGTGTCGAAGTCCGGGCCCAGATGCCTGCCGCTCCTGCGCGAGAGAGCGAACTCGCGAGGAGTGCAGACGCTGGTCGGCTTCGGGCTCGGGTCCATCCACTGCACAGATCGCGGCCGAGTCCTCATTTGCAGACTCCGGGGGGATGGGAAAACAGAGGAGCTGAAGGCGGACTTCATACTCACCGCGTGCGGCAGGGTCCCGAACCTCGGTTTCCTCGGTCCCGCGCTCGCCAAGGCCCTCGGGACAAGGCCTCCGCCTGAGACGGCCGTGAAGGGCCTTTTCGTCGCAGGCGATGCAGCCCGCGGGAGTCACCGGCAGACGGGGATCGCTGTCGGGGACGGGATCAGGGCGGCCATGATGGTCCAGGACCTGTTTCGTCAGCGGGGGGCGAGCCGATGAGGATCGTCGCGGAATACGGGAACGAGGAGATAGCCAAGGTATACGTCGCGCAGCTTCGGGACGGACGCGAAGGAGGACATGACGAGCGGACACTGGTCGAGTTCGTGGAATCGGTCCAGCCCCCTACGCCCCGAGAGAAGAAGTGGGTACTGATAATCTCCTCTATGTTCGGGTGCCCGGTCCGGTGCCGCATGTGCGATGCGGGAGGCAACTTCTCCGGGAAGCTCACCTCTGAGGAGATCCTCATGCAGGTGGACCACATGGTCCGCAAGCGGTTTCCCGACGGAAGGGTGCCGATTCCAAAGTTCAAGATACAGTTCGCGAGGATGGGCGAACCCGCGCTCAACCCCGCGGTACTGGACGCGATGGTGGCGCTCCCCGAAAGATACGACGCCCCCGGGCTGAACGTCTCGGTCTCGACCATTGCGCCGAGAACCACGACAAGTGCGAGATTCTTCGAGAGGCTCATACGTGTCAAGAACGACCTCTATCGCGCAGGCAGGTTCCAGCTTCAGTTCTCGATCCACACGACCGACGAAGCACTGCGCGACGACCTTATCCCATTCAGGAAATGGAGCTTCGACGAGATTGCCAGCTACGGGTCGCGTTTCTCGGACCCGGACTCGGGGGACAAGAAGGTTACGCTGAACTTCGCGCCGACGGACGGTTACCCAATCGACCCGGCAGCACTCCGAGAGCGTTTCGATCCAGAGAGGTTCCTGATCAAGCTCACGCCCCTGAACCCCACTGTGCGCTCGAAGGAGCAGCGGCTGTCCTCCTCGATCGACCCGCACGACCCCGGAACCTCGGAATGCCTCGTCGAGGACTTCAGGCGCCAGGGGTTCGACGTGGTCCTCAGCATCGGCGAACTGGAGGAGAACAGGATAGGGAGCAACTGCGGGCAGTTCATCCAGCGCGCCATGGCATCGAGCGGCCGGCCGGAAGACAGCTATGAGCTGGACCGCTACAGAGTGGGGACCTGATCAGCTCTTTAGCAGGAGGAACCCCCGGTAGTACATGTCGTGCTCGATGAACTCGGGCCAATCCCACTTCTTCGCCTTGACCAAGGACTTCACTTGCTGGGTCAGGTCCACCTGGTTAGTTACGATGAGCCCGTTGGTGAGTGCCAGGGTCGAGAACTCGCCTACGGTGACCGCGCCGGCGATGCATTGCTCCCACGGCTCGTCCTCGCCGGGCTTCGTGGACCTGAAGGCGTCCGAGAGGACTATTCGCGCACCCTTCTTGGCGATCCTCGATATCTCCCGCATCGCGACGCACTTGTTGGGCAGGAGGTTGAATGTCGCCTGGCTCATGACCGCGTCCGCGCACCGGTTGGCCAGAGGGATCTGTTCCAGGTCTGCGCGGACCAGCTCGATGTCGAGGTCTTTGAATTGCGGGCTCGAGGCGATTCCCCGCGACACGCAGAGGCCCATCATCGAGAAGTCGACCCCGACCATCCGCGCCATGGGGCCAAGCTCCATCGCACGGAAGGCGAGCGAGCCCGTCCCTATCCCGAGGTCCACGACTACCTTGTCCTCGAGGGAGCCGGCCATCGAAAGAAGCGGGTCTGCAACCGGAGAGAGGGCCTTCCGCCTCTCCGCCGCCGCCCGCTGGTCCTGCTCGCGCCACTGGGCATCGTACTTGGCCCTCGTCCTCTCCTTGATCGTGCCAGAGCCGGAGCACGCACACTCGGGCATACGAGCGCTGTATCGCCCGCATTGGATAAGAACTGCTTTATTATACTCTGAGCGATTGCACCCTCACAGGGTTTTGTATGGGAGACAAATCGAAGGGAGACCAGCTCAGACCTCCGCCCAGGAAGATGTTCATGCCCTCTCTATACCTCCAGGGCAAGGGCGCCATCTATCTGCTGGGCCAGAGGGCGCTCCCTTACGGGGACAAGGCGTTCGTGGTCGGCGGAAGGACGGCCCTGTCGGTCGCGGGCGAACGCGTCAGGAAGTCCCTCATCTCGAACGGCATCGAGACGGTCGGATGGGACGACTCGGTGAAGGAATGCACCCATGCCGAGATCAGCCGGCTCGCGGATGAGTGCAGGAAGTGCAAGGGCCACTTCGTGGTAGGGGTCGGCGGAGGCAGGGCGATCGACACGGCGAAGGCGGTCGCGTGGAAGATGAAGGTCCCCGCGATCACCGTCGGAACTCAGTGCGCGTCCAACGCCGATGCGAGCAGCGAATCTGTGGTCTACACGGACGACCACAAGTACCTCGAGATCCTCGTCCTATCGAGAAACCCGGCGCTTGTCATAGAGGACACTGAAGTCATCGGAAAGGCCCCTGCCAAGTTCATAGTCCAGGGGATGGGTGACGCGCTCTCGTGCAAGTTCGAGGCCGAGGCGTTCGCTAAGGCGAGGGCGAAGAAGAACGACGGACCAGTCCCGACGGCGACGGCCCTCGCTCTCGGCAACCAGTGCTTCCAGAGCCTCATGGAGCACGGTGGGAAGGCGGCCAGCGATGCCAGGAACGGCATCCTCTCGCTGGACGTCGTGGACGTGATCGAGGCCGTCAAGCTCTCGTCCGCGCTCACATTCGAGAATTCAGGATGCGCACTGGCCCATGCGCTCCACAACGGTTTGACGAAGACGGGCCAGGTCAAGGGGGAGCACGGCGAGATCGTGGCCTACACGACCCTCGTGCAGATGGCCTACGAGAAGAGGCCGCCCGCGGACATCGCGTCGGTCGTGAAGTGGTGCGCTTCAATCGGTCTCCCGACGAAGCTCGCGAAGCTGGGGACGCCCTCCAGGCAGGCCCTGAGGCAGGCCGTGGAGCACGCGTGCGAGAAAGACCCGGATGCGAGGAACATGCCGGACAAGCTCAAGGTCCCCGACGTCCTCGAGGCCATAGCCAGGGTGGAAGCAGAGTTCTAGCAGACGCTTGCCGAATGAGCGACTTCCCTTTGCCAGAAAGGCCTCTTGATCGCGCTCACTCTGTGTCTCGCAATCACTATGCCCGCACACAGTATCCCGGCGAAGTCGAAAAGAAGGTCGCCCACGGTGTCCACGCCTGGGTGGAAGTTGCTCCACCCGAAGATCGCATCCGTGAAGAACTCGGTGAACTCGAAGAAGAACGAGAGCACGAACATCGTGGCGATGACGAGAACGAACTTCCTCGTCCCGTTCTCCTTCGGAGGCCCCGACTTGCTCAGGCCCCACCACAGGAACGACCAGAGGAAGAACGTGAGCGCGACCGCCCCGAGCAGATGGGCGATGTTGTCGTACCAGTTCGCGTCCGAGGGGCTGTATCCCAGATACCCCGGCATCCCCGCGTCGATGAGCACCATGAAGAAGAGGAGTATGACCGCACCGCCCGTGATGACCACCTTCCGCACCACCTCGAGCAGCACGAGCGGTATCCCGATGACGAACGAAAACGCGTAAGTCCAGCTCGACCAGCTCCACCCTCCGCGCTCCATCGACATCAGGAAGAGCGTCGTGAGGACCGCCAGCACGGACATCGAGGCGAACGGAAGACCGGAGATAGACATGCGACGCCTCGGGATCGCACATGATGGACGAGAGCCATCCGTCCTGAACTCATATCGCGCACTCAGGGCGGACATCCTCTTGGAGAATCTAGCGAGGTCCGTCTCCCCAGCACTGAGCTGCATCCCGACGTTTCCCCTCTGGGAGGCGAATGGGTCGAGCGGTAGTTATATGATTCGATTTCGCGGACACACTACAGGGGGGCGTCTCCGTGCGCTCTTCCGGTCTCTTTCTCATCGACCCAGCCGAACGGCCTCTTCCTAAGGGACTTGGCGTAGCGGTTCAGGATGCTGAGCGCTATCTCGGTGATCCACTGGTCCTTCTCCGGGTGCGGCCGGTCCGATTGGCTCCACAACCCGTCGCTGTGCCTCATGCTCAGGAGCCACGAGATCGGCTTCTCGAGCCTCTTGTCGTCCGCCCCCTTGCCGAGCCATGTCAACACATCGAGCGCAAGCAGGCCGCTCGCAAGATAGGTGGGATACTTCAGCTTGGTCCAGTTGTCCTCTGCCCTGTAGAATGTCGGATGGAAGTTCTTCTTGAAGAATCGATCCAGCACGAAGTCAGCAGCTTTCATAGGCTCCGGCCTCGAACCGAGCTTGAAGCTCGCGCCCATCCCCCTGAGGACCATGACGGTGGTCCAGACGCAGCTCGGGATGTCGTCGTAGTCGTGAGGGTCGTACCGTCCGACCTTGCCCTGCCTCACGAGCTCCGTGAACTCCGACATCTTCATGGACCTGTAGTGGGGCAGGTAGCGCATGTCCTCGACATACGGTATGAGCCAGCCTCCGTCCGCTCTCTGGGTCCTGAGAAGCCAGCCGGTGATCCTCTGGACCCTGGGATCGCTCTCCATGCCGTAGCCGAGCAACATCCTGAGAGCGAACCCGTTGTAGTGCGGCAAGGGAAATGCGTCGGTGTGCGGACCCGGGATGTACCCGTCCGGCGTCTGCCGGCTGAGGATCCTCTCCAAGGAGTTGCGGACGTGCCCCTCATCGATCATCGTCTGATATTCCCTGAGCACGTAGAGGTTGCGTAGCATCGTGATGTACGTCCATCCGACCGGTGCTCCCGGCCCGGCGTCCTCAGCCAGCTTGCGCTCCCTCGGGATCGGCCATGTCCCATCCGGCCGCAACTTCTGAAGCAGCCTGAGCCGGGGTTGATATGTTGCGCACTCCCGGAGTGTTCTCTTGACCCGCGTGTCGTCCAGGGGGCGCTCCATCACATCCGTCAGCAGATAGAATCGGATCGGGGGACGGGATATCTGCAGGAGCTTTCTGCAACCGTCCTGGACAACTGCTTCGATTTCGTCCGCCAGCATCTCATGGCCCTCGTTGTATGGCAGTCTCGTAGTCCCGGACGAGATCGTCGCCCATCCTCAGAACGTCCCTGTCGAGGGAAGCGACATGATGCCCCTTTAGGATTGCCCTCGTCTCCCGTCGCGCTTCATCGGCCATTGACGTCGAAAGAGTGGCCTGCCAGGATCTGTGCTTCGCGTCCCTCATCGGATGTTCGCCTTTGAAGTTCCGGACCGTGTGCGGGTGCGTCAGGAAGCTGTTCCCGTGACCTACCGCTTCGATGACGTCGAGTGCGACCTTCTCCTTGTCCACGGTGAATCTCGTCAGGTACTTCCTGATGTCCTCCCAGAGGTACGAGTCCATGACGACCTGCTCGAGGGCCGCTCCCTTCGCGTGGTCGAGGCTCCCCGCGCCGGACATCATGTCGGAACCGGTGAACGTGTTCAGGACGGTCCCGAAGGTCTCTCCGAAGGTCCCCTGCCAGCCAGGGTCCTTGGTCTCCATCCCCCACGACGACACGAGCGTCGGAAGGCCGTACCGCTTGGCCATCTGGGCGGCGCCTGCGCTCAGGAGCGGCAGGTGGTACGAGTTGTAGTCCATCACCCCTGTCATCATGTCCATTGGGGCGGACTCGGAACTGTATACGAACGGCGCATGCTTCCCCGATGCCTGGGAGATCACGTTGCTCGCGAGGTTCTCAGCGTTGATGTTCTCGAGGGTCCCAGCCATCGTGACAGGTGAGGAGAGCCCGCCGATCGACATGGACATGGATATGACGGGAATCCCCCACTTGGCGAATTCCGCCTGCGCCTCTATCTCGGCGCGTTCGAAAGTGAGAGGCGCGATCGAGCAGCTGATGACGGAGAATATCGGGCTCTTCCTCAGACTCTTCTCGCCCCCGACGACCAAGGATGCGAGCTTCGTCTGAGCTCTCGCATCCGCAGCTCCGTGGGTGGCGGGCACGACGTGGATGTGCTTCGTGTTGTTCTTGATGGCAGTCCAGAGGGATTCCAGGGCCAACGCTTTCTGGGGGACGTCGTTGGCAGTCACGGTGGTCCAGCAGATGTCCACCGCCTCCATGGCATCTGCGATTCTGGAGAAGTCCGCCAGGTCGGCATTGGTCGTGGGCCTCTGCTTCCCATTCCCGAGGTCGATCGTGTAGACGGCCAGCCCCGTGGTAGCCATCAACGGATACGTCTCGACGGGTATCTCCCTGAGATGCTTCTGCGACCGGGCCCCGAGCCTGATCTTCTTCGGTGCTTCCTTCAGGGCCTTCGCCACAACGTCTTCCGGGAGCTTCGCGACCTGCCTCTTGTTGTCGACGGAAGCGCCCGCTCCCTCGAGCATCTTAAGGATGCTTTCGCTCTTCACCATGACTCCGATCTTCTCCAGGCACCTGAGGCTCTCCGAATGGATCAGATCCTCTTCGGCCTTGTCCAGGAACCTCAACCTAGCAATCGCCATAACGTCTCCTCCTAAGCGGACGGTGCATGGAGCGGTTCCCTAAAAGGATTTCCTGAGAGATTAGCTCTCAATCTCAGATATCGACAAAATGACGAGATGAAATGGGTTTCTGAGAGTCCTAGACGTGAGCAGCGTGCCTCTTCTCGACCTCGTCCCAGTTCACCAGGCTCCAGAAGGCCTCGACGAACTTCCCGCGATCGTTCTTGTAGTCGACATAGTACGCGTGTTCGAACACGTCGATGACCATGAACACGGTGTATGTCGGGTACACGTTCATGTTGTGCTTCTCGACCTGCATGATGAAGGGCCTCGTGGTCTGCGCGCCCATCGCGAGCGCGGCCCATCCGGATCCCTCAACCGAGTTCGCGGCCGTGGTGAACTCCTTCTTGAACCTGTCGAACGACCCGAACTCCTTGTTCAGCCAGTCCGCGAGCTTGCCGCCTGGCGGTCCTCCTCCCTTGGGCTTCATGTTCTTCCAGTACAGCGAGTGCAGGACATGGCCCCCGATGTTCCACGAGAGCTCCTTGAGAGTGGACTTCACGTCGAAGTCTGCGTTCTCTGCGCGGGCCTTGTCCATCTTCGCAAGGATGTTGTTCGCGCCGTTCACATAGGCTGCATGGTGCTTGTCGTGGTGCAGGTGCAACTGTTCCTCGCCCATGTGCGGCTTCAGGGCGTCGTAAGCATACGGCAATTCAGGCAATACAAAGGTCTTGACATCTGCCAAATTCTCACCTAGGGATTGCGAAGAAATGTTGATTTATGTAGATTTGGACGTACGATTTCCAGAGTCAACGCGGCTGCTGCCTCTTGACCGCGTTCGCCAGACGCATGTCGATCTTGTACTCGGTGTCGCACGGATGTCCTTCGCAGAGGTGCATCTGGAGGCGCTTCAGGTCGAACACCGCTGACCAGATCGTCCCGAGCTTCTTCTCTTCCTGGTGAGAGCAGACGGATCCCTCGTGGTCACGAAGGATCTCCTTGACGGCGTTGATGCTCTTCCTGCCTTGCTTGAGAGCTCCTGTGATCGCCTGGTACCTGGGCACGCTGTCCCAGTTTGACTTCTGCCGCTCCTCCAGCTTCTCCATCGACATCATCCCAGGGCCGTTGAAATGGTTCGTTGCCACGATGTAGTCCGTATCACTCGGCGGCTGCCGGACAACGGATCTCCTAGGGGACCACTCGACAACAGCCATCTCCCCGCTCCTGTCAGCCAGCGTGAAGGTATAGGCTGACGAGGGCCGGCACGTTCTGAGAAACGCAATCCCTTCGTCTGTGGAAGAGCATTTGTCGAGGACGCCTCGCGTGGCGAGGACAAAGCTGACGCCTGGCTGAGTGTGCTTCCCCTCCACTCCAGTGATCGCCACAGCAAGACCCTTCTCGTTCATACCGTCGTCACGCCCGATGAAGACATCCGAGTTGCCCACGCTGCAAAACGCCCCCTCGGGGCGCACTATCGTACTCTCGCAATAGTCCTTGAACGAGTAGAAGAAGTCATAGTTCCTTGCGAGGAGCGTGCCACCCGAGCCTCTGACAGCGAGCACCGAGCAAGCCGGCTGCATCCTGAGAGCCCCAATCGAGAGCATGAAGCCACGGAACTGCTCGAAGGGGGAGTGGCACCCCTCTGCGAACCCCTTCATCTCGTCCAGCACCTCAGGGAACACCTTCTCCACGAGCGGTTCGCTTCTCCTTCCGAACTCAAGGTACTCCTTGGACTGAGGAGGGATTTTGAACCCGTTCCTCGCCAAGAGCGAGCCGTACCTGTACCCCATCGCGTGATAGTCGCCTTTGAGTCTTGGATGAAACATTCCTCCAGCCTCCCATGGGGAATCACGGGCTCGTGGTGATAAGCATTTGCGAGGGCGGGCGAATGTTGCCCTTCGGACGCTGAAATCTTAAGTACGGATTCCGTGATACGAAAACGCGAGGCAAGCGGGACATGAGGGCGAACCTGAGGCTTCTCTCAGCATCGAATTCTCCTCTCAGAACGCTCCTCATGCATGGCGGAGCTGGAGTGCAGGTAGGAAAGGCCTCTAGTTGATTCTCATTCGATCCCGAAACCTCTCGGCATACCCCAGGGCTTGGATTTTCTTGTCAAGTCCACCAGGAGGATGAAGACTTGGCGGACAAACAGACAATACTGAACGAATTGGAGAACGCAGTGAAAGGACTTCAGCAGGAGGCTGTTCTGGAGGCCGCGAGGAAGGCGGTAGCCAATGGTGTGAGCCCTGTCGAAGCCATCGAGGACGGTCTCGCGAAAGGGATTCGCGAAGTCGGCGAGAAGTTCGCGAGGAAGGAGATGTTCGTCGTCGAGCTGATCTACGCGGCGACGATCATGGAGGAGGCCATCAAGGTCCTCGAGCCCGAGCTCGAGAAGAGCAAGGAGAAGCGACATGCTGTCGGAACGGTAGTTCTTGGGACCGTTGCTGGAGATATCCACGACATCGGGAAGAACCTCGTGAGGATAATGCTCGAGGCCGGGGGATTTGAGGTCCACGATGTCGGCAAGAACGTCGCCACGGAGACCTTCGTAGAGAAATCGAGAGAGGTCGGAGCATCCATCGTCGGAGCTTCCTCCTTGATGACGACGACTGTCTCAGTCCAGAAGGAGGTGGTCGACGCGCTCAGGAGGGCAGGGATCGTGGCCCCGATGATGATTGGCGGAGCCGCAGTGTCTGAGGAGTGGGCCAAGGAAATAGGGGCGCACTACTCTTCGGACGCTGGGAGTGCGGTCGAACTTGCCAAGCACCTCTTGGACAAGGGGGCGTGATGGATGACGAACCCTATGAAGATCGGAAGCTTGGGGATGAGGCCGTTCCAGGTCATGGATCCGAAGGATGCACACGCGATTCACACGAACTCCCTGCACCTGTTGGAATCGATGGGGATCAAGGTCGTGAGCGACGAGGGGAGGCGGCTCCTCAAAGAAGCGGGGGCCGAGGTCGACGAGAAGACGAAAGTGTGCAAGATTCCGGGATACCTCGTCGAGGAATCCATGAGGAAGTGCCCGCACACGATAAGGATGGGTGCCAGGAATCCCAAATACGATTTCGTCCTGGACCAGAGGCACTGCTACGCGTGCACGGACGGCGTCGGGGTCGCGACCATAGACCTCGAGACCGGGGCGAGACGCGGGTCGACGCTCAAGGACGTCGCCGACTCGGCCAAGATCGTGGACTACCTGCCCATGCTGCACATGTACAACCCTCTCGTAACCCCGCTCGAGGTGCCCAAACACGCGCACACGGTCCACGAGTTCATGGCCTCGCTCGAGAACTGCGAGAAGCATTTCACCACGGGGTCGACATACCAGAGGGATGAAGCCATCTACGAGATCAAGATGGCTGAGGCGGTCGCAGGAGGTCCCAAGGAACTCAGGCGAAGGCCGATCATCTCCAGCCTATCGTGCACGACCTCACCGATGGTCCTCGGGATGACTACGGACGCGGCCATAGAGTTCTCGAGAGCCGGGTGCCCTCCGCTGCTGATGGCCATGCCTTTGGTCGGCGCGACAGCGCCCATGACCGTCGCTGGGGCGACGCTCCTGGGGAACGCGCAGGTGATCGCCCTCGCGACCGTCCTCCAGCTCGCTGCTCCAGGATCTCCGCTCTGCTACAGCACGGAACCGATGGCCATGGACGTCCAGAGCGGGCTCTTCGAGGGGCTCTACCCGGCTGCGGACATGGTGCGCGCGGCTCATGTCCAGATGGCCAAGCACTACGGAATCCCCATATTCGTCGGGGGCTGGGGCACGTGCTCGAAGGTCCCGGACGTCCAGGCGGGCTACGAGAAGGCGTTCTCAGCGTTCCTGTGCTACCTCTCGGGAGCGGACATGACCTCCGGTCCCGGGATGCTCGAGAACTGGACGGTCCTGTCGTTCGAGCAGCTGATAATCGACCACGAGATGTTCACGATGATGGCTGACATCCTGAAGGGCTTCCCGGTCGACAACGACTCGATGCCCTTGGACGTCATCATGAAGGTTGGGCACGAGGGCCACTACATGGGCGAGAAGCACACGCTCGACCACTTCCGGCAGATGTGGCAGCCCATGGTAACCGACGGCCAGACCTACGCGACCTGGAAGGCGGCGGGTTCGAAGAACGCCGTCGACCACGCCCGTGACCGGGCCAAAGAGATCCTGAAGACCCACGTGCCCGGTCCCCTCGCGGAGGACCTGAAGAAGGACCTCAGGGAGATCGTCGCGGAGGGCGAGAAGAACATCCCTCACTAAGAGAGCTCATCGGTCCATGGATACGGCTCGCTTCATGGCGGCCGCGTGCGACATCACCGATTGTCGAGCGGCCAATCGATCCGTCTCGCGCTGGTACAGAGATATCAGTGCGGAGCCCTCCACCACCCCGGACGCCCCTGCCGAGAGGGCCGCCCGCGCATGCTCTGGCTTCGAGATGCCGAATCCGAGGGCGACGGGCAACGGCGTCGCGGATGTTGTCCTCCTGATCAGTGGGACTGCGGTCTCCGGGAGGCCGCTCCGCTCTCCCGTCACACCTGCGACAGACACGGCGTATACGAAACCCGATGCCCTCGAGACGATCATCCGGATCCTCGATTCCGGAGTGCTCGGAGCGATGAGCCGTATCACATCCAATGAACTCTCCCGTGCGGCCTCATCGAGCTCCGCGGACTCCTCAGGGGGCAAGTCGACCACGAGAATCCCGTCTCCGCCCGCTTCGGCCATGCTTCGGCAGAACTTGGGGACGCCCATCCTGTGGACCGGATTGTGATATGTCATGATGACGACGGGCTGATCCATTCCGGCTGCTCGGACACCGCGAACCACTTTGAAGATGTCCGCGACCCTGAACCCTGAATCCAAGGCGCGCTTCATGGCCGCCTGGATCGTGGGTCCGTCGGCGACGGGGTCCGAGAAGGGGAGTCCCAGCTCGATCACATCAGCCCCTGCAGAACAGAGCCCCTTGACCAGATCGAGCGTGAAACCGTTTCCGAAGTCTCCCGCGCAGACGTACGGGATGTATGCTCCTGATCTCTCGGCCCTCAGCTCGTCGAAGCGCTCGGATATGCGGCTCATGCCTCACCGTCCAGCTCCGCGACCTGAGCGACGTCCTTATCCCCGCGTCCGGAGAGATTCACGATAATCGATTGCCCCTTATCCATCTTCTTGGCGAGCTCCATTGCGAAGTAGACTGCGTGCGCGCTCTCGAGCGCAGGGATTATCCCCTCAAGACTTGACAGGGCGCGAAAGCCCACCAGCGCCTGGGAGTCGTTGACCGCGAAGTACCTCACCCTGCCAGACAGGCTCAAGAACGCGTGCTCAGGACCGACAGCAGAGTAGTCGAGTCCGGCAGCGATCGAATGCGTCTCCTGAACCTGGCCGTCGTCATCCTGCAGAAGGAGGGTCCGCGCGCCGTGGAGAACGCCATCCGATCCTGCGCAGACCGTCGCGGAGTGCTTTCCCGTCTCGATCCCTTCTCCTCCGGCTTCGACGCCATACATCTCGACCGCTTTGTCGTCCATGAATGGATGGAAGAGGCCGATCGAGTTGCTCCCTCCGCCCACGCATGCCACCAGCGCCTCGGGAAGTCTGCCGTGAGCCATTATCTGAGCTCTCGCCTCGGTCCCTATCACCGCCTGGAAGTCCCGGACGATTGTCGGATACGGGTGGGGGCCGACCACGCTTCCGATGAGGTAGTGCGTGTGATCGCTCGTCGCGGCGTAGTCCCTCAGGGCCTCATTGATTGCGTCTTTCAGAGTCCTCGAGCCCGATTTCACCGGATGCACCTTTGCGCCTAGGAGGCTCATCCGAAAGCAGTTCAACCTCTGGCGCTGCATGTCTACCTCGCCCATGTAGACCTCGCACTCGAGCCCGAGCAGCGCGCATGCGGTGGCTGCGGCCACCCCGTGCTGCCCTGCCCCGGTCTCAGCGATGACACGCTTCTTGCCCATCCGCTTCGCGAGGAGCGCTTGACCGAGAGCGTTGTTGATCTTGTGCGAGCCCGTGTGCGCAAGGTCCTCGCGCTTGAGGAAGATCCCGGCGCCTCCCAGATATTCGGTCATCCTGGAAGCGAAATACAGAGGTGTCGGCCTCCCTGCGTACGAGCTGAGAAGACCCGATAGCTCGTCAGAGAAGCTCGCGTCTGATGCGAGCGACCTGTAGCCTCGTTCCAGGTCCTGAAGGGCCTCGACAAGCACCTCAGGGACAAAAGACCCGCCGTAGGTCCCGAAGTACCCGTCAGATGCCACCGTTGCACCGCCTGATGAATTTGGAAACGAGCTCTGGATCCTTCCGTCCGTCCGGGCCCTCTACTCCGGATGACACGTCGATCGCGTACGGCCTCATCGAGATGGCGGCCCCGATGTTGTCCGGATTCAGCCCGCCCGCGATGATCGAGCGCGGATGACAGTCCAGGGGGACCTTCGAGTAATCGTAGGCGGAGCCGGTCCCCGGAGTGCCTCGTTCGAAAAGGAGGGCATGGACTCTGTCGGCGAACCTCATCGCCTCTTCTCGATCCGGCCGAACGGCCC
>Ga0172366_10000026_pt1 | contig 74550 bp, 80 predicted proteins | sample LakKivSesite69cm_FD_114533 | JGI IMG/M metagenome (GOLD analysis project Ga0172366, IMG submission 114533) | Sediment microbial communities from Lake Kivu, Rwanda - Sediment site 69cm | ecosystem: Environmental > Aquatic > Freshwater > Lake > Sediment | place: Rwanda: Western Province, Lake...
CTCGTCTTCGCCAGGGGCGATAAGGCCGACGAGGCCCGCGCCGCAGGTGCCGAGCACGTGGGCGACGACGACCTCGCCGACCAGATCCTCGGGGGCTGGATGGACTTCGACGTGGTGATAGCGACTCCCGACATGATGAAGACCGTGGGCAAGCTGGGCAGGGTGCTCGGCCCGCGCGGCCTCATGCCCAACCCCAAGACCGGGACGGTCACGACCGACATCGCCACCGCCGTCTCCGAGTCCAAGGGCGGCAAGATAGCCTTCCGGAACGACAAGGCGGGGAACGTCAACGTCCCGATCGGGAAGGCGAGCTTCGAAGCGAAGGCCCTCGAGGAGAATGCGGTAGCCTTCCTCGAGAGGATAATGCAGCTAAAGCCGAGCGCCGCGAAGGGCCGCTACCTGGTCTCCGTCTCGGTTTCCTCCACCATGGGTCCCGGGATTCGCCTGGACGTCAACGACGTCCGCGCCCGGTTCCGCTAGGCCGGAGGTGAGGTTCAGGGAATGAGCGTTTCAAGAGCACGCAAGGAGAAGACACTCGGAGAGGTCACCGGTGAGCTCGGGACGGCCGGTTCCGTCATCCTCGCCGACTTCACGGGGATCGACGTAGCCGGGATGACCCGCCTCCGGAACGAGATGAGGCGCGCGGGCGTAGGCTTCAAGGTAGTGAAGAACACCGTCCTCAGGAAGGCCTTTGCAGACAGCGCCATCACCGACCCCGGTGTCGTCGCCCTGGCCAACGGGCCGACCGCAATCGCCTGGTCGCTGGACGAAGTCCTGCCGGTCAGGGTGCTCAGGAAGTTCGCGAAGGAGAACGACGGCAAGCCTGTCATCAAGGGCGGGCTGGTCTCGGGGCAGGGCCTCGATGCCGCCGGCGTGCTCGTGCTGGCCGACCTGCCCGGCCGCGAGGAACTCCTCGCAAGGCTCCTGGGTTCGATGAACTCGCCTCTCCAGGGCTTCGTGAGCGTGACGGCAGCCGTCCTCAGGAGCTTCCTCTACGCGGTAGAGGCGGTCCGGGAGAAGAAGGAACAGAACTGACGATCCGATACCGATAGCGCGGCCCTCCGGGGTCCGCCAGCCGATGGAGGAGACTGAGATGGGTGAAGACAAGAAGGCCCTCGTCATCGAGACCATATCCGGCATGACGGTGCTGGAGCTGGCAGAGCTCGTCAAGGAGATGGAGTCCCGTTTCGGCGTTTCCGCTGCTGCCCCGGCCGTCGCCGTGGCCGCCGGTCCCGCCGCTGCAGCCGCCGTCGTCGAGGAGAAGTCCGAGTTCGACGTGATCCTCGAGGGCTTCGGAGACAAGAAGATCCAGGTCATCAAGGTCCTGCGCGAGCTCACGGGGCTGGGCCTCAAGGAGGCCAAGGACCTGGTCGACAGCTCTCCGTCGAAGATCAAGGAGAGCGTGGACAAGACCGAGGCCGAGAACATGAAGAAGATGCTCGAGGAAGCCGGCGCGACTGTCAAGCTGCAGTAGTGATCCTCATTCGTGGGACATCCGGCGGGAGAGGCCAGAGCCTTCTCTCGCCGTTTGTCCCGCCGCGCAGCCATTGCCGAAAAGGGGTCGCAGCCAGGCGTGAGGAGTGACCAGGTGAAGTCGAAGAGACCTGTGAGGAACTACTCGCGGATCCAGCCCGCGATAGAAGTGCCGGATCTCCTTGAGATCCAGAAGAAGTCATTCGAGGTGTTCCTTCAGGCGGAAGTGCTGCCTGACGAGCGCCTTCCGCAGGGCCTTCACAAGATATTCCTCGACACCTTCCCCATAGAGAGCGCCAACAGGGAGTTCTCGCTCGAGTACGTGCGCTACGATGTCGGCACCCCGAGGTACGGCATCGAGGAGGCCCTCGGGAAGCACCTCACTTATGCAGCGCCTCTGAACGCCAAGCTGCGTCTCGTCTTCCGGGGCACTCCGGACGAGAAGAAGGTCTCCAGGATAGTCGAGCAGAACGTGTTCCTGGGCGAGCTGCCGCTCATGACCGAGACGGCCTCGTTCATCATCAACGGAGCCGAGAGGGTCATTGTGAGCCAGCTCCACAGGAGCCCCGGCGTCTTCTTCGAGGAGAAGACGGTCCAGAGGGGCCGGAGGGTCTGCAGCGCCAGGGTCATACCCCAGCGTGGCTCCTGGCTCGACCTCATGCTCGACACCAACGACGTGATCTTCGCCAACATAGACAAGCGGCCGAAGCGCATTCCCATCACGATGCTCCTCCGCGCTCTCGGACTCGTCACCGATGCCGACATCCTCGCCAGGTTCTACCCGAGAGTCGAGCATGACCTCGCGGCGGCCCTCCGCAGGAAGTCCGGGGCCGTCGACCTGACGCTCAAGTCCTTCGCCGACGACATCGCCGATCCCGAGACCGGCGAGCTGCTCGCACGGTGCGACGAGCCGGTCGAGTCGGTCGAGAAGATCGAGATGCTCGTCGAGAAGGGCATCAAGAGGGCTGCGTTCCTCGATGTCCGGGGCGAGAAGACGGACTTCGACGGAATACGGAAGACTCTGGTGAAGGAGGAGTCCAGCCTGGGCCCGGGGATCGAGAAGAGCGAGGACAACGCCACGCTCTGGATCTACGAGGCACTGCGCGGCACCGAGGCCCCTTCGCTGGACCACGCCCGGAGCTACCTCAGGTCGATGTTCTTCGACTCCAAGCGCTACAGCCTGAGCGAGGTTGGCCGATATAAGTTGAACGAGCGGTTGAATATAGACACACAGGTGGACCGGCTTACCCTCACGGTGGACGATCTGGTCTCGATCGTGGACCATCTGATCAAGCTCCGAGAGGGGAAGATAGTCCCCGACGACATCGACCATCTGGGCAACCGCAGGGTCAAGACCGTGGGCGAGCTGCTGGGCCAGGAATTCTCCAAGGGCCTCAGCAGGATGGCTCGGACGATCCGCGACAGGATGGGCCATCAGGACAGGGAGAAGCTGACCCCGACCGAGCTGGTGAATTCCCGCACGCTCTCCAGCGTGATCAACACCTTCTTCGGCTCGAGCCAGCTCTCGCAGTTCATGGAACAGACCAACCCGCTGGCCGAGCTCACGCACAAGCGCCGCACCAGCGCCCTGGGCGAAGGCGGACTGACCCGCGAGCGCGCGGGATTCGACGTGCGCGACGTGCATCACACCCACTACGGCAGGGTCTGCCCGGTCGAGACCCCGGAAGGTCCCAACATCGGCCTCATCACCACGCTGGCCGTCTACGCCTCGATCAACAGGTTCGGATTCCTCGAGGCTCCGTACAGGCGCGTGGTGAAGGGATCGGTCACGAATGACGTGGTCTACCTGTCGGCCGACAGGGAGGACAGGGCGGTCATCGCCGAGGCCAACTCCGGAATCGACGCGAGGGGGAGGCTCAAGGGACCTCTGGTGAGGTCCCGCAAGTCGGGCACCTTCCCGATGGTCAACCCCTCCGAGGTCGAGTTCATAGACGTCAGCCCGCAGCAGCTCGTCGGTGTCTCCGCCGCGCTCGTGCCCTTCCTCGAGCACGACGACGCCAACAGGGCTCTGATGGGCTCCAACATGCAGCGGCAGGCGGTCCCCCTGCTCTACACCGAGGCGCCGATCGTAGGAACGGGGCTGGAGGGCAGGAGCGCGCGCGACTCGGGCGCACTGGTCCTTGCCAGGAGGCCCGGCGCGGTGGTTTCGGCGGACGCCGCCCTCATAGTGGTAAAGGCAGACACCGACGCGCTCGACTTCAACCGCTACGACTCCTACCAGCTGAAGAAGTTCGTCAGGACCAACCAGGACACCTCGATCAACCAGAAGCCGGTGGTCCACGTGGGTGAGCGCGTCGAAGCCGGTCAGCCCCTGGCCGACGGCATGGCCACCAAGGACGGGAAGCTTGCGCTGGGCGTGAACGCCACGGTCGCCTTCTGCCCCTGGAACGGCTACAACTACGAGGATGCGATAGTGATCAGCGAGAGGCTGATCAAGAACGACGCCTTCACATCGGTCCACATCTTCGAGCTGGAGACGCAGTTCAGGGAGACCAAGCTCGGGCCGGAGGAGCTGACCCGGGAGATCCCGAACGTCGGGGAGGAAGCCAAGCGCAACCTCGACGCGGACGGCGTGATCCGGATCGGTTCCAGGGTGAAGGCCGACGACTACCTGGTGGGCAAGGTCACGCCCAAGGGCGAGCAGGACCAGTCCCCGGAGGAGCGCCTCATCAGGGCCATCTTCGGCCAGAAGGCCGGGGACGTGAAGGACGTCTCGCTCAAGGCCCCGGCAGGAATGGACGGCGTCGTGATCGACGTCAAGGTCTATGCCCGCCGGGACAGGTCCGAGAGGGCCCGGCGCGAGATCGACGAGAAGATCCGCAGGCTCCAGATGGACCTCGAGGACAGGAAGAAGAGACTCTGCGCCGAGCGCGACACCATCCTCAAGCAGCTCCTCCTCGGCCAGAAGTCGGTGAACATAGTCGACACGCTGACCGGAGAGATGGCCGTCGCGCCGGGCAGGAAGCTCACGGCAACGGCTCTCAACAAGATCAGCTTCAGCGACATAGACTACAACCAGCAGCTGGTCGAGGACCTCAAGACCGATGACTCCGCGCGGCAGGTCCTGCGAAGAGCAGGCGGCCAGATCGACAAGCTCGACACGGAGCACGAGATCGAGGTGGACAAGGTCAACAGGGGCGACGAGCTGCAGCCCGGGACCCTCAAGCTGGTCAAGGTGTACATCGCCAGCAGGCGCAAGCTGCAGGTGGGCGACAAGATGGCCGGACGCCACGGCAACAAGGGCGTCGTGAGCATCATCGTCCCGGAGGAGGACATGCCGCACCTGCCGGACGGCAGGCCCGTGGACATCTGCCTCAACCCGCTGGGCGTCCCTTCGAGGATGAACGTCGGCCAGATCATGGAGACCAACCTGGGCTGGGCCGCCAGCCAGCTGGGATTCGACGCCGTGACGCCCGTCTTCGACTCGGCGTCGAACGACCAGATCCGGGCGGTGCTCAAGGAGGCCGGCCTTCCCAGGGACGGCAAGACCGTCCTGATCGACGGCCGGAGCGGCGAGCCGATGGACCAGCCCGTCACCGTGGGCACCATGTACATGATGAAGCTCGCACACCAGGTGGAGGACAAGATGCACGCCCGCTCCACCGGCCCGTACGCCATGGTCACGCAGCAGCCGCTCGGCGGGAAGGCCCAGAAGGGCGGTCAGAGGCTCGGGGAGATGGAGGTCTGGGCGCTGGAAGCCTATGGCGCCGCCTTCACCCTGCGCGAGATGCTCACGATCAAGTCGGACGACGCCGAGGGCCGCTCGCGGGCATACAGTGCCATGGTCAACAACGAGGGCATACCGGACCCAGGGGTCCCGGAGTCCTTCAACGTACTGCTGAACGAGATGCGCAGCCTCGCGCTTGACGTGGAGCTGGTCACCGAGGAGGAGAAGTAGGGATGCTCGAGACGATTTCCCTACGTGATGCAAGGTCCTTCCCCGCCAACTTCCGCGGGATCAAGATAAGCCTGGCCTCGCCCGACAAGATCAAGAGCTGGTCCAACGGCGAGGTCACCAAGGCCGAGACCATCAACTACCGTTCGTTCAAGCCCGAGCCCGACGGCCTGTTCTGCGAGCGCATCTTCGGCCCGGTGAAAGACTGGGAGTGCAGCTGCGGCAAGTACAAGAGGATCCGGTACCGCGGCGTGAAGTGCGACAGGTGCGGCGTCGAGGTCACGCACTCGAGAGTCCGCCGCGAGAGGATGGGCCACATCGAGCTCGCCGTGCCCGTGACCCACATCTGGTACTTCAAGACCCGCAAGGTGTCCAAGCTCCTCGACATCACCAACATGGACCTCGAGCGGGTCATCTACTACGAGTCCTACATGGTCATCGACTCGGAGCATCCGTCGCTTCAGGCGGGCACCGTGCTCTCGGACGAGGAGTACAGGGTCGCCAGGGAGACCTACGGCGACGTCTTCAAGGTCCGCATGGGTGCCGAGGCCGTCGAGAAGCTCCTTCGCGAGCTCGACCTCGACGAGCTGGCGGCCGTGCTGAGGACAAGCATCGCCAACGAGACCACCGCCGCCCGAAGGCAGAAGAACGTGAAGCGGCTCAAGGAGGTGGAATCCTTCAGGCTGTCGCGCAACGACAACAAGCCCGAGTGGATGATCCTCAGGGTTCTCCCCGTGCTCCCGCCCGACCTCCGTCCGCTCGTCCCCCTCGAAGGGGGAAGATTCGCGTCGAGCGACCTCAACGATCTCTACCGCAGGGTGATCAACCGCAACAACCGCCTGCGCCGGCTCCTCGACCTCCAGGCTCCCGAGGTCATCCTCCGCAACGAGAAGAGGATGCTCCAGGAGGCGGTCGACGCGGTGCTCGACAACAGCTCGCGCCGGAAGCCCGTCAAGGGCGCCGGCATGAGGCCTCTCCGGAGCCTGTCGGACCTGCTCAAGGGGAAGCGCGGAAGGTTCCGCCAGAACCTCCTTGGCAAGCGGGTCGACTACTCCGGCCGCAGCGTCATCGTGGTTGGGCCCGAGCTGAAGTTCCACCAGTGCGGCCTTCCGAAGACCATGGCGCTCGAGCTGTTCAAGCCCTTCGTCATAGCCGGCCTCGCCGAGCTGAACGACGAGGGCGTCAAGATGGCCACGAAGCGCGTCGAGAAGATGATAGCCAAGCGCGGCGAGGAGAAGGACGAAGCGGTCTGGGGCGTCCTCGAGACAGTCATCAGGGACCATCCCGTCCTGCTCAACCGCGCGCCCACACTCCACAGGCTGGGCATACAGGCCTTCGAGCCCATGCTGGTCGAGGGCCTCGCGATCAGGCTGCACCCTCTGGCCTGCGCCGCCTTCAACGCCGACTTCGACGGTGACCAGATGGCGGTCCACGTTCCGCTGTCGTCTGAGGCGCAGGTGGAGTCGCGCCTCCTGATGCTGGGCACGAGGAACATCCTGAAGCCTGCCAGCGGCGAGCCTGTCGCCACTCCCAGCCATGACATGGTCATCGGCTCGTACTACCTGACGAAGCCGCTCTCCGGCGCCCTCGGAGAGGGGATGATATTCTCCTCGTCCTCCGAGGTCCGGGGCGCCTTCGACGCGGGCAAGGTCTCCCTGCACGCCAAGATCAAGGTGCGCGGGATCAACAAGCTGGTCGAGAAGGACTCCGCGGGATCCGCCCGCACGTCCGCCTTCTGGAAGGACTACACGAGCATAGGCCAGGTGCTCTTCAACGAGATAGTGCCCGAGGACATGGGCTTCATAATGGCCAACGCCCAGATCCCCCACGAGAAGGTCTTCGGCAAGAAGGGCCTGGCCGCACTTGTCTCCCGGTGCTTCGAGGAGCTGGGCCCGGTGCGCACGGCCATCTTCCTGGACAACCTGAAGGCCATGGGCTTCCACTACGCGACGAGCTCGGGACTCACGGTGGGCATGGACGACATGGTCATCCCTCCCGAGAAGAAGGAGATAATCGAGCGGACCAGGGGGTTCATCGCCGAGGTCCAGGCCCGCGCCTCGAGGGGCGAGTTCACTGAGGCCGAGCGCTACAACAGGGTGATCGACCTGTGGACACAGGCCACCGAAGACGTGAAGAACGCCATGATGGAGTCGCTGAAGAGCCAGAACCACGGCTTCAACCCGATCTACATGATGGCCATCTCCGGCGCGCGCGGAAGCGTGGACCAGGTGAAGCAGCTCGCCGGGATGAGGGGCTTGATGGCCAAGCCGCGCAAGAGGCTCGCCGGAGAGGTCGGCGAGACCATCGAGACTCCCATCATCTCCTCGCTCAAGGAAGGCCTGTCCGTCATCGAGTACTCGATCTCGACGCACGGCTCGCGAAAGGGCCTTGCCGACACGGCACTGAAGACCGCGGACGCTGGATACCTCACGCGCAGGCTCGTCGACGTCTGTCAGGACGTCGTCATAACGATGCACGACTGCGGGACCATCCGGGGCCGGACGATCACCCCGCTGAAGGAGGGCGAGGAGATCATCGAGCCCCTCCGCGACCGCATCCTGGGCAGGGTCACCGCGGAGGACGTCTTCGATCCCGTCACGGACGAGATCATCTGCGAGGCCGGGCAGGAGATAACGGCCGAAACGGCACGCACGATCGAGGATCACGGGATAGAGGCGGTCAAGATCCGCAGCACCCTGACCTGCGAGGCCCCCCGCGGGCTCTGCGCCAAGTGCTACGGATGGGACCTCTCACGCAACAGGAACGTGACCGTCGGAGAGGCCGTGGGAGTGATAGCGGCCCAGAGCATCGGGGAGCCGGGGACACAGCTCACGCTCAGGACCTTCCACACCGGCGGAGTCGTCGGAAGGGAAGCCAAGGAGTCGGAGGTCAGGGCCAGGCACTCCGGACGGGTCAGCTTCAGGAACATGTACATAGCCAGGGGCGCCGACGAGAACGGCGTCGCCCACGACATAGCCACGCGAAACGGTCAGATCGACATCCTGGACGCCACCGGAGAGGTCTTCTCGACCTACGACATCGTTGTCGGGTCCGACGTCAGGGTCTCCGACGGGCAGGACATCGCCCGCGACGATCTGATCTGCAACAGCGACCCCTTCATCATCCCGATCGTGTCCGAGCACGCAGGCACGATCCACTACGTGGACATCGAAGAGGACATCACGCTCCAGGAAGCCACCGACACCGAGCAGCGCAAGCAGATGGTCATCGTGGAGGACCGCAGCAAGACCCTGCATCCTCATGTGTATGTCCTGTCGAAGCACGTGGCGGTGCTCTCCGGCAGGCCGCGCAGGCGTGATCAGGAAGTGCGGAGGTTCGAGGAGTTTGCCGAGGAGGCCCGTGACAATTGCCAGGGCCGCATGATCTTCACGTACGCCGAGGTCAGCTCGAAGCGCCCCGACACGCTCCTGGACGAACTCGAGGCCGGCGCCGTGAAGCACGGGCTTCCATTCGTGAAGATCGACCCGAGGAAGGCCCCGGCCGGTCCCTACGGTCTGTTCATGGCAGGCGTGGAGGCGCTCCTCCAGGGCCCTGCCGGCAAGGCGCCCAAGGCTTCCTCCAGGCCGAAGTCGGCCGGGAAGCCCAGGGCGGGCGCTGCCAGACAGGTCGCGGATATAGTCGCCAGGCTGAGGTCTCTGATGGAGACGCTCTCGGAGTCCCCGTCGAAGAAGAACGAACAGCTGGAGGCGGAGTTCGCGGACGCCCTGGTGGCGCTCTCGCTCCACACCCCCTTCTCTCTGGCTCTCGGCGGAGTAGACCGGGCGCATGCCTCCACGCGGAGGCTGCTCGCCACGCTCATGGACAGGATCGGGGAGAGCAGGGCGCTCGTCATAGTCAGCTTCAGCCACCGGGGGACCAAGGTCGTGGCCTCCGTGCGCGGGAAGAGCCGCGAGAGGGCCGTCGATCCGGTGGAGGAGTTCATCAAGGACGAGACCCTCGGGATGTACCCGATCCCGACAGGGGCGCACCTCAGAGTCCATGACGCGGGCCCGGTGGGCTGCGGGATGCACATCGCCAGGATCGAGAAGAAGCTGGCACAGCAGCGCGACATCACGGGCGGTCTGCCCAGGGTGGACGAGCTGTTCGAGGCCCGCAGGCCTTCCGACGCGGCAGCGATCGCCGAGATAAGCGGCGTCGTATCCCTCAGCCCGATAAAGGCCGGCATCAGGACCATCACGATCCGGGGCGACCAGGGCCAGGAGGCCGGCGTGAAGGTCGCCGCCACCAGGCACATCCGTGTCCGCGAGGGCGACAGGGTCGAGGCCGGAGACAAGCTCACGGAAGGCCCGCTCGACCCGCACGACATCCTGAAGATCAAGGGCACCGAGGCGGTCGAGGAGTATCTCCTGAACGAGATCCAGGAGGTGTACCGCCTGCAGGGAGTGAAGATAAACGACAAGCACATCGGGATAGTCATCCGGCAGATGATCGCCAAGGCAAGGATCGAGGACCCGGGCGACACCAGGTTCCTCGAAGGCTCCCAGGTGGACCGCCTCGTCCTGAACCGGGAGAACGACTCGATGATGCGCGAGGGGAAGAGGCCGGCGACAAGCGATGTCCAGCTCCTCGGGATCACCCGCGCTTCTCTGGCGACCGACAGCTTCCTCTCGGCGGCCTCATTCCAGGAGACGAACACGGTCCTCGCCGATGCCGCCGTGGAGGGCAAGGTGGACTATCTGAACGGGCTGAAGGAGAACGTCATAGCCGGCCACCTCATCCCCGCCGGCACCGGCATGAAGACCTACAAGGACGTCTCGCTCAGCCTGCCCGACGGCAGCGAGCCGCCCGGACCGCCGGAGGAACCCGGCATTGACGCCGAGGGATTCGATGTGTAAGTGTTGGCCCCCGTACTCGAATCGCGCCGCAACAGGCCTTGAGAGGAGATGAGTTGCCGACTATCAACCAGCTCGTACGCATGGGGCGTCAGAAGCCGGTCTCGAAGACCAAGGCTCCGGCTCTCACGGGCTGTCCTCAGAAGAAGGGCATATGCACCCGTGTGTACACATCCACACCCAAGAAGCCGAACTCGGCTCTGAGGAAGGTCGCCCGCGTCAGGCTGCGCAACGGCTACGAGGTGACCTGCTATATCCCCGGCGAGGGACACAACCTCAACGAGCACTCCGTCGTCCTGGTGAGAGGCGGCAGGGTGAAGGACCTTCCGGGAGTCCGCTATCACATCATCAGAGGCGTGGAGGATGCTTCGGGCGTCGAAGGAAGGCGCCAGAGCAGATCCAAATACGGAGCGAAGAGGCCTTCATAGGCCCCCGCTCCTCGGGGAGGTTACTCTAAGCAATGTCCAGGCGGGCGACACCCAGGAGGCGAGAGCTTTCGCCTGACAGGAGATACGGAAACACGCTGGTCACGAAGTTCGTGTCCGGTCTGATGTCCCGCGGCAAGAGGCACACCGCCGAGAGCGTGTTCTACGGCGCAATGGACATCATCGAGGAGAAGATGGGCAGCAACGGCCTCGGGGTGTTCAACCGGGCCATGAACAACGTTCGCCCCGTCCTCAAGGTCAAGTCCAGGAGAGTCGGCGGATCGACATACCAGGTCCCCGTCGAGGTGCGCCCGGCCGAGCGCGATGCGCTGGCCATCCGCTGGATCATCCAGTACTCCCGGCAGAGGCGCGGGAAGTCGATGGCGGACAGGCTTGCGGCAGAGCTCATGGACGCCGCGAGGGGCGAGGGCTCCGGCAGCGTGAAGAAGAGGGAAGAGACCCACAAGATGGCCGAGGCCAACAAGGCCTTCGCGCACTATCGCTGGTAGGCCTGCCCGGGTCCCCCGGGCGCGCCCTGTCGTGATTCGTCGAGGGCATCCGGTTCCGGTCAGGAAGAGAAGGGCGACAGGGTAGCATGTCCATGGGCAGACCGGCTCAGGACAAGATCCGTAACATCGGCATCATGGCCCACATCGATGCCGGCAAGACGACGGTGACGGAGAGGATCCTCTTCTACACCGGCCGGCTCTACCGCATGGGCGATGTCGACCACGGGACCGCCGTGATGGACTGGATGCCGCAGGAGAAGGAGCGGGGCATCACCATCACGGCCGCTGCGACCACCTGCGCCTGGCGCGACTTCCAAATCAACATCATCGACACGCCCGGACACGTCGATTTCACCGTCGAGGTAGAGCGGAGCCTCCGCGTCCTCGACGGAGCCGTGGCGGTGTTCTGCGCTGTCGGAGGGGTCCAGCCCCAGTCGGAGACCGTCTGGCACCAGGCCGACCGCTACGGGGTGCCCCGGATAGCATTCGTCAACAAGATGGACAGGCAGGGGGCCGACTTCCAGATGGTCCTCCGGATGATGAGGGAGCGCCTGGGGGCCAGGCCGCTCCCGGTCTTCCTTCCCATCGGGAGCGGGCCCTCTTTCGAGGGAATAGTCAGCGTCCTGGACGGAGAAGCCCTTCACTTCGACGAGGGCTCCCTGGGCGCTAGCATCGTCAGGGGTCCGGTGCCGGACTCGATGTGCGAGGCCTTCGCCTCTGCCAGGGAGGCGGTGTGGGAGGCGTCGGCCGAGCTGGACGACTCAGCCATGGAGCGCTACTTCTCGGGCTCGCTGCACGCGGCCGAGGTGAGGCGCCTGATCCGCCGCGGGACCCTCGAGGGCCGATTCGTGCCGGTCATCTGCGGGGCCGCCCTGAGGAACTCGGGAGTGCAGCCCCTTCTCGATGCGGTCGTCGACTGGCTCCCTTCGCCCGTCGACCTCCCGCCCGTGACCGGGCACACGCCGGACGGCGGGACCGAGACGAGGCAGCGCAACGAGGAGGAGCCCTTCACGGCCCTCGTCTTCAAGATCCAGACCGACGACCACCTCGGGCGCCTCGCCTACATGAGGGTCTACTCGGGCCTGGCGGCCGACGGCGACACCGTGCTGAACAACCGCACGGGCAGGCGCGAGAGGCTTGCGCGCCTGCTGAGGATGCACGCGGACAAGCGCTCCAGCCTGGAGGAGATAGCCGCGGGCGACATAGCCGCTGTCGGGCTCCGGACGGCGGCGACCGGTGACACGCTCACCGACATGGATCGCCCGCTCTCGCTGGAGCCGATGGTCTTCCCCGATCCCGTCATGCAGATGTCCATCGAGCCCGAGAGCACCCGGGACGAGAAGGCCCTCGAGGAGGCACTGGGGGACCTCATGGGAGAGGATCCCACCATAAGGGTCTCCATCGACGAGGAGACGGGCCAGACACTGATAAGGGGAATGGGTGAGCTGCACCTCGAGATAGTGGCCGACAGGCTCAAGCGGGAGAAGAAGATAAGAGTGCGTACGGGGCGTCCGCAGGTTTCCTACAGGGAAAGCGTGTCAGCCCGCGGCGAGGCCGAGGCCTCATTCGACAGGGAGATCCAGGGCAGGAAGCACTACGGTCATGTGAGGCTCGCCGTGAGCCCGGGCACGCGCGGGATCTCGATCTCGAGTTCCGCGGCGCTGGGCCCGGTCCCGGGGGCCCTCGTCGAGGCGGTCAGGACGGGGATCATGGGCGCCGTGGGCGCAGGCCCGCTCGCCGGATTCCCCGTGGACATGGTCCATGTCGAGATCCTCGAGATGAAGCTCCATGACACCGAGAGCACCGATCTCGGCTACTCCTCGGCTGCGGGCAGCGCCCTCAGGGACGCCCTCAGAGAGGCGGCTCCGGTTCTCCTGGAGCCCATCATGCAGCTGGACATCGTCTGCCCTCCTGATTTCGTCGGAGACGTGATCGGGGACGTAGGCGCCCGTCGGGGGAAGGTCAGCTCCATGAACCCGAGGGGCGAGATCAGCTCGATCGAAGCCAGGGTACCCCTTGCGGAGCTTTTTGGCTATACTACCGCCCTGCGCTCGCTGACCCAGGGCCGCGCAGGATACACGATGCAGATCCTGGAATACGCCGAAGTACCGGCTTCCGCGGCGTCGGCGTTGCTCCAGAGAATGGGCATTTCCTGAGTTCCGACCACCTGCCCGGCAGGCCTCCGCGCCGCCGGCCTTGATGGGAGAAGAGTTGAACGAGTCCAGACTTCGAATCCGCCTCAGGGCCTACGACCACCGCCTGCTCGACAGGTCCGCGCAGAACATAGCAAGGGGCGTCAAGCAGACTGGCGCCGTCGTGGCCGGACCGATTCCTCTCCCGACGAGGCGCACCCTGATCACGGTCCTCAGGAGTCCGCATATCGACAAGAAGTCCCGGGAGCAGTTCGAGATGCGCATTCACTCAAGGCTCATCGAGATACGAGATCCGGGCGAGCAGACGACGGAAGTGCTGAGACAGCTCGACGTACCCTCCGGGGTGGACGTCGAAGTCCGATAGAGCAGCTTTCTGACTGGCCCGGCATGCCGGGCTAAGAGAGAAGGGGCCGCAGGCGGGCGCGGGCGGGCGCCGCGAGCGGCGGACGAAGACAGAAACGCTTGTCCCACCGCCTCGACGGGACTTCAGCGACGGGAGAGCTATGAGTGGGATCATGGCAAGGAAGGTGGGCATGTCCCGCCTGTTTCGTGATGACGGGAGGGCCGTGCCTGTGACCGTCCTCGAGGCCCGTCCGTGCCCGGTCGTGCTTGTCCGCACGAAGGAGCGCGACGGATACGAGGCGGTGCAGATAGGCTTCCGCGCCCAGAAGAAGAGCCGGCTCACCAGGCCTCAGCAGGGCCATCTCGACAAGGCCGGCGCCCCCCCGGTGGCCTGCCTGGCCGAGGTTCCCCTGCCCGAAGGCCGCGAGGTCGCCCCCGGCGACTTCCTCGAAGTCTCGATGTTCGCCCCGGGCGAGAAGGTCAACGTGACCGGCCTCACCAAGGGCAAGGGCTTCCAGGGAGTGGTCAAGCGCCACGGCTTCTCGGGCGGGGACAACGCTCATGGATGCAAGTCGAAGCGGGTCCCGGGAGCCGTGGGCCAGCACACGACGCCGGCCGAGGTCTACAAGGGCAAGAAGATGCCCGGACGTGACGGCGGGCGGCGCAGGACAGTCAGGAACCTCGAGGTCGTCCGCGTCGACGTCGAGAACAACCTACTCATCCTCAAGGGCGCCGTTCCGGGCTCCAGGAACGGCTACCTCCTCGTGCGCAAGCAGGCTGGAGGTGTCCGCTAGCCATGGCCGAAGTGAGGGTCTACAACATGAAGGGCGAAGAGGTCGGGACAAGCGACCTGCCCGAGGAGATCTTCGGCACGGGCGTCTCCACGCATGTCCTCTGGGAGGTCGTCCGCGCCGAGGAGCTCAATGCCAGAAGCGGAACGGCCGCCGCCAAGGACAGGAGCGAGATAAAGCTGTCCGGCGCCAAGCCGTGGAGGCAGAAGCACACGGGGCACGCCCGCGCCGGCAGTTACCGCTCACCGATCTGGGTCGGCGGGGGAGTGGCGCACGGGCCCCATCCCAGGAAGTGGTCGCTCAAGATCAACCGCAAGGTGCGGCGCAAGGCGGTGGCGGGGATACTCGGCGAGCGACTGTCCGAGGGCAACCTCAGGCTCGTCCGGGATCTGCACTGCTCCGGCAAGACCCGTGAGATAGCCGAGATGATAAGGGACCACGGCCTCGAGGGCAGGAAGACCCTGATCCTCGTCGACGAGGCCGACCGGACCACGCTGAGGGCCGTGCGCAACCTCAGGGATGCGCGTGCCGCGAGCGCCCGCAGCGTGAACGTGAGGACTCTCGTCGGTTCCGAGGTCGTGCTCCTCTCCGAAGCCGCGGTGGATCTGCTGAAGGAGAGGGTGCTGTGATGGATGCCAGGCAGATAATTCTCACGCCCCTCGTCACCGAGAAGACCACTGCAGGTCGGGAGTCGGGCAACAGGTACTGCTTCCGCGTGCCTCGAGAGGCCACGAAGCACGACATCGCGCGGGCCGTCGCCGAGGTCTTCAACGTGAAGGTCACCGACGTCCACACGATCAGCATGCAGGGCAAGCTGAAGCGCCTGGGCCGCAACGTCGGCCGCAGGTCCTCATGGAAAAAGGCAATCGTGACCCTGGCCGCAGGCCAGAAGGTCGAGTTCTTCGAAGGGGTGTAGGCGATGGGTAATCGAAGGTTGAAGCCGGTCACCCCCGGAACGCGGCACACCGTGCTGCCTGACTTCTCGATGATCACCAGGTCGACCGGCGAGAAGTCTCTGATGGAGCCGCTGAACAGGAAGGCCGGCCGAAACTGCCACGGCAGGATCACCTGCAGGCACAAGGGTGGCGGTCACAAGCGCCGCTTCAGGGTCATAGACTTCCGGCGCAACAAGTTCGATATCCCTGGGAAGGTCGAGACCATCGAGTACGATCCCAACCGTTCCTCGAGGATCGCGCTGGTCGTCTACCCTGACGGGGAGAAGCGCTACATCCTGGCCCCGGACGGGATGAAGGTGGGTCAGACCGTCGTCTCGGGGAGCAACGCTCCCCCCGAGACCGGCAACCACCTCCCGCTCGGCCGCATCCCTCTCGGATCCATGCTCCACAACGTCGAGCTCCGTCCGGGGCGCGGCGGTCAGATAGCCAGGAGCGCCGGAGTGTCCGTGCAGCTCCTCGCCCGGGAGGGCGACTACGCGACCCTCAGGATGCCCAGCAGGGAGATGAGGCTCGTCCCGCTCGTCTGCATGGCGACGATGGGGACCGTAGGCAATTCCGAGCATTCGAACGTGAGCATAGGGAAGGCCGGGCGCTCCCGGTGGCTCGGGGTGAGGCCGAGCGTACGCGGAGTGGCGATGAACCCGATCGACCATCCGATGGGTGGAGGCGAGGGCAAGTCCAGCGGCGGGCGACACCCGTGCTCGCCCTGGGGCCAGCTCGCCAAGGGGCTCAAGACCCGCTCGAGGAAGCCCTCGGACAAGCTGATCACGCGCCGCAGGCCCACCGGCAAGAGGAGGAAGTAGGCATGGCCCGGTCGGTGAAGAAAGGCCCCTACGTGGACGGCAAGCTGCTCGAGAAGGTTGCTGCGATGAGCGACCAGACCGAGAAGAAGGTCATCAGGACCTGGGCCCGGCGCTCCACGATCTCCCCGGAATTCGTCGGCAACACATTCGCGGTCCACAACGGGAGGAAGTTCGTTCCGGTCTACGTGGTCGAGAACATGGTCGGCCACAAGCTCGGGGAGTTCGCTCCCACTCGTACCTTCCGCGGCCACCGCGAGAAGAAGAAGTAGGCGGGGGGCTGGAATGGAAGCGACAGCCAAGGCGAAGTACGTCCGCATGCCTCCCCGCAAGGCGAGGCAGGTCGCGGATCTCATCAGAGGCAAGACCGTGAACCAGGCACTGTCGATCCTGATGACCGTCCCCAGGCACTCGTCGCGCGAGATCGAGAAGACGCTCGACTCGGCTGTGGCGAACGCCGTGCTGAAGGCCGAGGGGACCAAGCTCGACATCGACGAGCTGCTGGTCTCGTTCGTGGCGATCGACAACGGGCCGATCATCAAGAGGATCCGCACGCGCGCCAGGGGGCGCGCCAACCGCATGCGTCACCGAACCAGCCACATCACCGTCACCGTCAGCACCGAACTGGCGGCAGGCAGCTCCAGGGAGGGATGAGATTGGGACAGAAGACAAATCCCGTCGGCCTTCGACTGGGCATCAGCCGCGGCTGGAACTCGGTCTGGTTCGCGCGGGGCAGGAAGTATCGCGAACACCTCGAAGAGGATGCCCGCCTGAGGAAGTACATCCTCAAGAGGCTCGAAAAGGCGCAGATCTCGCGAGTCGAGATCGAGAGGAAGCCCCAGGAGGTCCAGGTGACCATCCACACCGCCCGCGCCGGCCTCGTCATCGGCTCCAAGGGCAGCACGATCGACCAGCTGACGAAGGAGCTGAAGTACTTCACCGGGAAGGCGGTCCGCACAAAGGTCGAGGAGATCCGCCAGCCCGAGAGGGATGCCAGCCTGGTGGCCGACAGCATCGCCCGCCAGATAGAGGGAAGGGTCTCGATCAGGCGAGCCATGAAGCGGGCGATCTCGGACGCGATGAAGTCCGGGGCCGAGGGCATAAAGGTCTGCTGTGCCGGAAGGCTCGGCGGCGCCGAGATGTCCAGGGTCAACACCTATCACGAGGGGCGCGTCCCGCTGCATACGCTCAGGGCCGACATCGACTTCTCCCGGTCCATTGCCAGGACGACCTACGGCGTCATCGGCGTGAAGGTCTGGATCTACAACGGCGAAGTCCACGACTACCCGGGCCAGAGCGGCCCGGCCGACTAGCGGGTGATGCGCCATGCTGATGCCGAAGAGGACGAAGTACAGGAAGATCCAGAAGGGCAGGATGAGAGGCCTGTCGAAGGGCGGCAACACCGTGGCTTTCGGTGAGTTCGGCCTTCAGGCGATGGAGCCCTGCTGGATGACGAGCGCCCAGATAGAGGCCGCCAGGGTCGCGATGACCCGCCATGTGAAGAGGGGCGGCAAGATCTGGATAAGGATATTCCCGGACAAGTCCATCACCTCCCTCCCTGCCGAGACGCGCATGGGGAAGGGAAAGGGCGCCGTCGACCACTGGGTCGCGGTCGTGAGGCCCGGTCGGATCATGTTCGAGATAGGGGGCGTCGACGTCGCGATAGCCCGTGAGGCCATGAGGCTCGCTGGCCACAAGCTGCCGCTGCTCACGCGATTCGTCGTCCGCAACAAGGCGGAGGCTGCCGTATGAAGGCCGGCGAGATGAGGTCGATGAGCCCGGAGGAGCTTGCCGGGCACGTACGGGAGCTGAGGCAGGAGATCTTCAACCTGCGGTTCCGCAAGTCCGCGGAGCAGGTGGACAACCCGGTGAGGATCCGCGAGGCCCGGCGTGAGCTCGCCCGTGCCCTGACAATCTCCAGGGAGAGGGCCATGGGGATCGTCCCCGCCCCCGACGGCGGGCAGTGAGGAGCGGCCGATGTCTGAGACACGGATCGAAGGTCGACAGGTGATGAAGGGAACGGTCGTCTCGTCCGGCAGGATGGACAAGACCGTGATCGTCGAGGTAGTCACGCTCAAGGCCCACCCGGTCTACAGGAAGCGCTACCGTCAGACGCGCCGCTACTACGCCCACGACGAGAACAACGAATGCAGCCAGGGCGACGTGGTGAGAATCGCCGAAACAAGGCCGCTGTCCCGCCTGAAGCGGTGGCGGCTCCTCGAGATCGTCGAGAAGGCCCGGTAGGAGGGACCCAGAATGATCCAGCAGGAGACCCGGCTCACCGTCGCCGACAACTCCGGGGCCCGTGAAGTCCTCTGCATCAGGGTCCTCGGGGGGACCGGGCGAAGGTACGCCAGCATCGGCGACGTGATAGTCGTCGCCGTGAAGGAGGCGACCCCCAACGGGACGGTGAAGAAGGGCGAAGTCCGCAAGGCCGTGGTCGTCAGGGTCCGCAAGGAGCTCAACCGTCCCGACGGGTCCTCTGTGCGATTCGACGACAACGCGGCGGTGATAGTGGACGATACCCTCCAGCCTGTCGCAACAAGGATTTTCGGCCCCGTGGGACGCGAGCTGCGTGCGGGGTTCATGAAGATCGTCTCCCTTGCGCCGGAGGTGATCTGAAGATGCATCTGAAGAAGGGTGACAAGGTCCTGGTCGCCACCGGAGACGACAAGGGGAAGAAGGGCAAGGTCCTCAAGGTCATCCCGGGGAAGAACAGGGCCAAGGTAGAAGGAGTGAACTTCGTGAAGCGGCACACGCGCCCGAACAAGACCAACCCGCAGGGCGGGATAGTGGAGAAGGAGGCCCCGGTGTCGGTGGCCAACCTCCGCATCGTGTGCCCCGGTTGCGGGGAATCGAAGGGCATCCGCAGGGAGCGCGATTCCGAGGGCAAGCTGCGCCGGGTATGCAAGTCATGCGGCGAGCGCGTGTAGGGAGGCCGGGCATCCTATGAAAGAGATACCGAGGCTCAGGAAGCTCTACCGCGACGAACTCGCCGGCCAGCTCAGGGAGCACTTCGGCTACAGCAACGTGAACCAGGTTCCCAGGCTCAGGAAGATCGTAGTGAACATGGGGCTCGGGAAGGAAGCGATAGAGAACGCCAACAACGTGACCAACGCCCAGGAGCAGCTGGCGAGGATCACCGGGCAGCACCCGGTGGTAGCGAAGGCGCGAAGGTCCGTCGCGGCGTTCCGCCTTCGCGAGGGCATGCCCATCGGCGTGTTCGTCACGCTGCGCGGGAGCACGATGTGGGAGTTCCTCGACAGGCTCGCGAACTTCGCGCTGCCCCAGGTCCGCGACTTCCGGGGGCTTTCCCCAAAGGGATTCGATGGCCGGGGCAACTACAACTTCGGAGTCGAAGAGCAGGCGATCTTCCCCGAGATCGACGTCGACAAGATCGACAAGTTCCGTGGGATGAACATCACGCTTGTCACCACTGCGCGCACCGACGAGGAAGGGCTCGAGCTGCTCAGGCTGCTCGGACTGCCCTTCCGCAAGTCGGGCGGCGCCAGGTAGGGGGCTGAAGTTGGCAAAGAAGTGTCTGATCGAAAAGCAGAAGCGCACGCCGAAGTTCAAGGTCCGCAGGTATAACCGCTGCGCTCTCTGCGGGAGGCGTCGCGGGTATCTGCGCAGGTTCGGCATCTGCCGCATCTGCTTCCGCGACATGGCCAACCGAGGACTCGTGCCCGGCGTGTCCAAGGCCAGCTGGTAGGGGGGCGGGAAATGTCGATGACCGATCCCATCTCCGACATGCTCACCCGGATCCGCAACGCGGGGGCCGCGGGCCACAAGATGGTCGACATCCCCGCCTCCAACATCAAGGCCGCCATAGCCGGCGTCCTGTACAGGAAGGGGTTCATCCGGGGCTTCAGGCGCATGGAGGACAGTCGCCAGGGGATGCTCAGGATTTACCTCGCGTACAGGGGAGGGCGCTCGCTCATCCTCGGCCTGAAGCGGGTATCCAAGCCCGGCTGCCGCGTCTACACCGGCGCCGGAGAGATACCCAGGGTCATGGCCGGCAGGGGCATAGCCGTCCTGACGACACCGAGGGGCGTCCTGACCGACGCCGAGGCCCGGAAGCAGGGCGTCGGCGGCGAAGTCCTGCTCCAGGTCTGGTAGGGGGGAGGGCCGGATGTCCCGAATAGGAAACCAGCCGATCCCGATCCCGCCCAAAGTGGCCGTGGACATAAGGGAGGGAACCGTCACGGTGAAGGGCCCGCTCGGCGAGATGCGCCACTCCCTTCCGGAGGGCATCACCGCCGCCGTCGAGGAAGGCCTCCTGATGGTGGCCCGATCCGGTGACACGGCCGAGCAGCGCAGGTTCCACGGAGTCACGCGCGCGCACCTGGCGAACAAGATCAAGGGAGTGAGTACCGGCCACACGATCTCGCTGATCGTAAACGGCAAGGGCTTCTCCGGAGAGGTCAAGGGGAAGATCCTCGAGATGCAGCTCGGGTTCTCGTCCAGGATGCTGGTAGAGATGCCGGCCGGGGTCTCCGTGACCGTTCAGCCCGGGCAGAACACATTCACACTGGTCGTCTCGGGGATCAACAAGGACCTTGTGGGCTCCTTCGCGTCGGTGCTGTACAGGATAAGGCCGGTCGAGCCGTACAACCTCATAGGGTTCAGGTACTCGGACCAGCAAGTCCGGCGCAAGGCCGCCAAGACAACCGAGTAGGGAGGAGAGGACGACATGGCAGCGGTCGACAGGAACGTGCGACTCCGCCGGCGCCACCTCCGCATCCGCAAGAGGCTCTCGGGAACGGCCGAAAGGCCCCGCCTCTTCGTCCATCGCAGCAACAGGCACATGATCGCCGGCCTGATAGACGACGCCAGCGGCAGGACCCTGCTCTGCGTGACGACGACTGCCAACGATTTCGAGGCATCCGAGAAGGGCACCAAGACCGACAGGGCGGCCAGGCTTGGCCTCCTCCTCGCGGAGAAGGCGGGAGAACTCGGAGTCGAGACAGTGGTCTTCGACAGGGGCGGCCATCCATATCACGGCCGCGTCCGGGCTCTCGCGGAGAAGGCTCGCGAAGCCGGGCTGAAGTTCTGACGGAGGGCTGGAGTTGAGCAACAAGCAGGAAAAGACCGAAGACAAGGTGGATCGGAACGCCCAGCCCGAGGCCGAGGAGGAGCAGCTCCTCGACCGCCTGATCTCCGTCAACAGGGTGGCCAAGGTCATCAAGGGCGGAAGGCGGTTCGGCTTCAACGCGCTGGTCGCGGTGGGCGACGGAAGGGGCAGGGTCGGTGTGGGCCTGGGCAAGGCGGCCGAGCTGCCCGAGGCCATAAGGAAGGCCACGGAGTCCGCGAGGAAGAGCATGATAGCAGTTCCCCTGATCGACGGGAGAACCCTTCCTCACGACATCATCGGCGAGTTCGGGGCGGGCAGGGTCCTTCTCCGTCCCGCCAGCCCGGGCACCGGGGTCATCGCGGGAGCCGCGGTTCGCGCGATCATGGAGTGCGCGGGCATCAAGGACGTACTGAGCAAGTCGCAGGGCACCAACAACCCGCACAACGTCGTGAAGGCGACCATCGCCGGCCTTCGCGACCTGATGCTCATCGACCAGGTGACGTCGATGAGGCGCGGCGAGATCGAGCGGAGGCGCCAGTCGAATGGCTGAGAAGAAGCTCCGCATCGAGCAGATCCGCAGCAGGATCCACTGCCCCGAGGTGCAGAAGCGCACGCTCGACGCACTGGGACTCAGGCGGATGCACCAGATCGTTCTGCATCCCGACCGCCCCGAGATACGCGGCATGCTGTTCAGGGTGCGGCACCTCGTGAGCGTCGAGGAGGTCGAGAAGTGAGACGCCTTCAGCATCTTCGGCCCGCGAGCGGTGCCGTGAGGAAGCCCAAGAGGCGCGGCTGCGGAGACGGCACGGGCATCGGCGGCACCGCAGGCAAGGGTCACAAGGGCCAGAGGGCCCGCGCGAAGATCAGCCCGGGCTTCGAGGGGGGGCAGCTCCCCCTGCAGAGGAGGCTCAGCCACCGCGGCTTCTCCAACGCCAGGTTCGCGACGGTCTACCAGATAGTCAACATCGGGATGCTGGGCAGATTCGCCGACGACACGGTCGTCACTCCCGAGGAGCTCAAGGAGGCCGGCCTCATCTCGAGCAAGCAGAGGCCGGTGAAGGTCCTCGGCAAGGGCACCCTCGCGTCCAGGATCACTGTTTGCGCCCACGCCTTCAGCCGGTCGGCGATAGACGCGATCACGGCTGCGGGGGGAGCCATCGAGGTGCTCGACTGATGCGTGGATTCGAGAACATCCTCCGGATCCCGGAGCTGAAGAAGAAGATCTTCTACACCCTTCTGCTCCTGGCCGTGTACAGGCTGGGCGGGTTCATCCCGGTTCCGGGAATCAACGCCGTCGCGCTCGATCAGGCCTTCAGGAGCGGGGCGGGCAACATAATGGGGATCTACGACCTGTTCGTGGGCGGCGCCCTCAGCAGGGCGGGCATCTTCGCGCTCGGCATCATGCCGTACATCTCCGCCTCCATCATCATCCAGCTCCTGACCTCGGTCATGCCCTACTTCGAGAGGCTGAAGAAGGAGGGCGAGGCGGGACGCCAGAAGATGAACGAGATCACGAGGTACTCGACGGTGGGGCTCGGCTTCATCCAGGCCCTCGGGATCTCGCAGTACCTCGTGGGGCTCAATGCGCAGGTGCCCGGGGTCGTCCCGAACCCCGGCGTTGCCTTCACGGCGCAGACCGTCCTGACGCTCATCACGGGGACGATTTTCGTCATGTGGCTGGGCGAGAGGATAACGGAGAGGGGCATAGGCAACGGGATCAGCCTGATGATCTTCGCAGGCATCATCGGGAGGATCCCGGCGGGGGTGATCGCCACCTACCGCGACATCTTCATCCTCCAGCAGACCTCGATCGTCTCGGTCGTGTTCCTGCTGATCTTCATGTTCGCGGTGATAGCCTTCGTAGTCCTGATGACCGAGGCCCAGAGGAGGATCCCGGTCACCTACGCCAGGCAGGTCAGGGGACGCAAGGTGTTCGGCGGGCAGAGCACTCACATTCCTCTCAGGCTGAACACGGCGGGCGTCATCCCGATCATCTTCGCCCAGTCGTTCCTCATGTTCCCGAGCAGCATAGCCATGTTCTTCCCCAACACCGGGATAGACGATGCGGTCAACAGGGTTTTCTCCCCCGGGAGCTTCCTGTACATGTTCGTCTACACGGTGCTGATCATCCTGTTCACTTTCGTATACACGGCCATAGTCTTCAATCCCAACGACCTGGCCGAGAACATGAAGAAGTACGGCGGGTTCATCCCCGGCCGCAAGCCCGGGAAGCCCACCGCCTCCTACATCGAGAAGGTCCTCATCAGAGTGACCCTGCCGGGCTCGATCTTCCTGGCCATCATAGCGATCCTGCCCATGCTCCTCATCCGCAGGGCTAACATCAACTTCTACTTCGGCGGAACCAGCCTGCTGATCGTCGTGGGCGTGGCCCTCGAGACCCTCAGGCAGATCGAGACCCACCTCCTGATGAGGCACTACGAAGGCTTCCTCTCAAAGGGAAGGATCCGCGGAAGGCGATGAAGGTCGTCCTCCTCGGTCCACCGGGTTCCGGCAAGGGCACGCAGGCCGCGCTCATATGCGGGGAATACGGGCTGGAGCACCTCTCGACCGGCAACATCCTCCGGGAGGAGATGGAGAGGGGAACCGAGCTGGGTTCCAGGGTCTCCGCCGTAGTCAAGTCGGGCGCCCTCGTGGACGACGAGACGGTGAACAGGATCGTCTTCTCGAGGATCGCGGGGACGGACTCGTTCCTCCTGGACGGCTACCCCAGGAACATCGGACAGGCGACCGCCCTCGACGGATGCCTGGGCGTGTCCGGGGGCCTCGACTGCGTCCTGCTCCTGGACGTTCCGCAGGAGGAGATCGTGCGGAGGCTCTCGGGCCGGGTCTTCTGCCCCTCGTGCGGCTACACGGGCTCGGCCGGCGAAGGCTCCGCCGGGGACTGCCCCGTCTGCGGTTCTGCTCTCTCCAGGAGGCCCGACGACTCTCCCGAGGTGGTCCGTCGGAGGCTGGCTGCATACAGGGAGATGACCGCTCCTCTGGAGGGCCACTACGCCGGCAGGTTGTGCACGGTCGAGGGCTCGGGAACGGTCCAGGAGGTCTGGGCGAGGGTGCGGGAGGTGCTGGACCGTTGGCGCTGACGCTCGGCGCCCGTCTGAGGAAGATGGGCGAGAGCGGCAGGATCGTGCGGCGGGTCCTGGACGAGCTTCGCTCGTTCGCGGAGCCCGGCGTCACGACCAGGCAGATGGACGAGCTGGCTCGCGCCCTGATAAGCTCCGAGGGGGGCACTCCCTCGTTCCTGGGATACCGCGGGTATCCCGCGGCAGTGTGCGTGAGCCTCAACAACGAGGTCGTGCACGGGATCCCGGGAGACAGGGCGCTCAGGAAGGGTGACCTGGTCAGCGTGGACGTAGGCGTCTTCAAGGACGGCTTCCACGGTGACGCGGCAGACAGCTTCTTCGCCGGCGAGCCGCCGGACGGGGAGGCCAGGATGCTCGTGGAGGTGACGTACGAGGGCAGGAGGCGGGCGATCGCCGCGGCCAGGGCCGGGAACAGGCTGGGCGACGTGGGGTCCGCGGTGCAGGAGTACGTGGAGAGCCACGGGTTCAGCGTCGTCCGCGACCTCGTGGGCCACGGCATAGGCCGCAAGCTCCACGAGCCGCCGCAGGTCCCCAACTTCGGGCTCCCAGGGCGGGGAGCCAGGCTGGTGGAGGGCATGGCCCTCGCGATCGAGCCCATGGTCAACGCCGGAGTCGCGGAAGTGAGGCTCCTGTCGGACGGCTGGACGGTGGTCACTGCGGACGGCCTGCTCTCGGCTCATGCCGAGCACACCGTGATGGTGACCGACGGTGAGCCGATGGTGTTGACGCAGTGAGCGATTGCGGCGATAATCCGAATTCTGCCTAGTGCATTCGGACGGAGCGGGGATTGGCGAAGGACCAGGGTGTAGTAGTCGACGGGACGGTTGCGGAAACCCTCCCGAACAACATGTGCAGGGTACGGCTCGACAAGCCCGAGGGGCACATGGTCCTCTGTCATGTCTCCGGGAAGATGAGGATGAACTACATCCGTATCCTCGTCGGCGACAGGGTGACGGTCGAGCTGTCCCCCTACGACCTGACAAGGGGACGCATCACCTACAGGTACAAGTGAGAGGTCAGCTGGAATGAAGGTCCGCACATCGGTCAAGAAGATCTGCGAGCACTGCAGGATAGTCCGCAGGCAGGGCAAGGTCCTCGTGATCTGCCCTCGCAATCCCAAGCACAAGCAGCGCCAGGGCTAGTGCGCCTGCAGGCTGGAGGTTAGGCAGCGTGGCAAGGATTTCGGGCGTCGATCTACCCAGGAACAAGCAGATTCTGTACGCTCTGCCGTACATCTACGGCATCGGTCTCGCGCTCTCCCGCGACATCCTCGCCAGCACGAACATCCCTCCCGACAGGAAGACAGACGACTTGACGGAGGATGAGATCGCAGTGCTGAGGAAGGCAATCGAGGCAGACTACAAGGTCGAGGGTTCGCTCCGTGCCGAGATAGCCATGAACCGCAAGCGGCTCATGGACATCAGCTGCTACCGCGGGCTCAGGCACCGACGGGGGCTGCCGGTTCACGGCCAGAGGACGCACACGAATGCCAGGACCCGGAAGGGTCCTCGCATCGGCCACATGAAGAAACGCTAGTAGGAGGAGGAAGCTTTGCCCAAGGCTCAGCCCAGGGGCCGCACGACGGCCAGGAAGATGGCGAAGGTCACCGACGTCAACGGTATCGCACACGTGAAGTCTTCCTTCAACAACACAATGGTGACCATCACCGACCTCCGCGGCAACGTCATCACCTGGTCCAGCGGCGGGACCACCGGGGTCAAGGGCACCCGCAAGGGCACGGCGTTCGCCGCCAGCCAGGCTGCCGTCCAGGCCGCCGAGAGGGCTCTCGAGGCCGGGCTCAAGAGGGTCGAGGTCTGGGTTCGCGGCCCCGGCTCCGGCAGGGAGTCGGCAGTCCGCGCCCTCCAGTCCACCACGCTCGAGGTAACCGGTGTCAAGGACATCACGAAAGTACCTCACAACGGATGCCGCCAGCCCAAGCGGCGGCGCATGTAACACCGAGTCATTCCCGGCCGTCGGTCCCGGCGTCCGTGCTGCCGGGAACTGCCGGGCCGGTTTCTTTTCCGGTCGGGGGTAGCTGATGGAATACAGGAGCCTGCATCTGCCGGACCGAGTGGATTGGGATGAGGAGAGTCTGACCGACAAGCAGGGCCGACTGGTCGTCGCCCCTCTCGAGCGTGGCTTCGGAAGGACTCTCGGGAACGCCCTCCGCAGGGTGCTGCTCTCCTCCCTCGAGGGTGCCGCGCCGGTCTCCGTCAGGATCGAGGGGGCGGACCACGAGTTCACCTCTCTTCCCGGGGTCTATCAGGATGTCCCCGATATCATCCTGAACATCAAGTCTCTGGACATAAGGCATACGGGGACCGCCCCCGGCAGGCTTCTGCTGGACGTGAAGGGTCCTGCCGTCGTGAAGGGGTCCGACCTGAAGGCCGACTCGTTCCTGGAGATCCTCAACGGCGGCCAGATGATAGCCGAGATCGCACAGGGCGGCAGGCTGAAGCTCGAGGTCATGGTCGAGACGGGGAAGGGCTACGTCACCGCAGAGGAATGGTACGATCTGGGCCGCGGGCACGAGATAGGAGACATCCTCCTCGACTCCTGGTTCGGCCCCGTCCGGAAGGTGAACTACGAGATCGACAGCGCCCGCGTCGGCGACCGCACCGACTATGACAAGCTGACGCTCGAGGTCGAGACCGATGGCTCGATCACCCCGCGCGAAGCGGTGAGCAAGGCCTGCGACATACTCATGAAGCACTTCGAGCTGATCCTGGGCGGACACTCGATCCTCCCGGCCGCCGTCGAGGAGGAGGAGGGCGAAGAGGAGCCCGGCCAGGGCGACAAGCCCCTGAGAGAGACGGGTCTCTCGATGCGGCTGGTCAACTCGCTGGCATCGGCCGACATCGTCACGCTCTCCGACCTCGCGTCGAAGACGCCGTCCGAGCTCCTCTCGATACGCAACTTTGGCCAGGCCTCGCTGAAGATCATCGCTGATCTGCTGGAGCAGTTCGGGCTCCACCTCAGCGAGGAATAGCACCGGGAGCAACAAGATGCGACACAGGAAGACCACACCGAAGCTGGGCTGCAGGAGGGATGAGAGGACGAGGCTCCTGAGGAATCTCATCACCTCCCTGATCATCCACGAGCGCATTACGACCAGCCCCGCCAAGGCCCGGGCCGCCCGCAGCCTGGTAGAGAAGGTCGTTTCCAAGGGCAGGACCGACACGGTCGCGGGCCGCAGGCAGGTCGCCACGATGGTCTACGGGGCCGAGGCGGTCCGCAGGGTCTTCACGGAGCTGGGCCCCAGATACAGGGAACGCCCCGGCGGCTACACCCGCATCCTGAAGCTGGGCCCGCGCATGGGCGACGCCGCGGAGGCCTGTGTCCTGGAGTTTGTCGATTCCCCTGTCGCCTTCAAGCCCCAGGAAAAGGAGAAGAAGGAGAAGGGGAAGAAGGACAAGGACAAGGAAAAGCGGGAGAAGAAGATGCGCAAGAACGAGGCGGGCGGGCCCGCCCCGTCGTCCGGCCGCAGATAGGATTTCCCCGTTTCTCCGGGTCCGTGACCGATCCGGAGGGGCCATGAAGAACATCGCGGTGCTGACATCCGGGGGCGATGCCCCCGGGATGAACGCCTGTGTGAGGGCCGTGACCAGGACCGCCCTGGGACGCGGCCTTTCCGTTACCGGAGTCATCCGCGGCTACGAGGGGCTGATCGACGACACGATGCAGCCGCTCTCGCGAACCGATGTGAGCAACATCCTTCAACGCGGCGGCACGATCCTGCACGCGGCGCGAAGCGAGCGCTTCCTCGAGGCCGGATGGCGCTCCGTGGCCGCATCGAACCTCTCGAAGCGTGGAGTGGACGGCCTCGTGGTCATCGGCGGCGACGGCAGCTTCCACGGCGCCGACCTGCTGGCCCGTGAGCATGGCATGCCCCTCGTGGGTGTTCCGGGAACGATCGACAACGACCTCTGGGGAACCGACTACACGATAGGCTTCGACACCGCAGTGAACACCGCGCTGGAGGCGCTCGACAGGATCAGGGACACGGCGGCCGCCCACGACAGGCTGTTCATCGTGGAGGTCATGGGACGGACAGCCGGCTTCATAGCCCTGGCGGCGGGGATAGGCGCCGGCGCCGAGGCCATACTGATGCCCGAGACCAGGAGCGACCTCGACGCCATAGCCGCGATCGTGCGCGCCCGGAGTGCCGAGGGGCGCAGGTCGAGCATCATCGTTGTCGCCGAGGGCGACGAGCGCGGCAGTGCGACGCAGATCGCCGAGGAGCTCCGGGTCCGTGAGGGACTGGACTGCCATGCCACCGTGCTGGGGCACGTCCAGCGAGGGGGTTCCCCGACGGCCCAGGACAGGGCGCTCGCCACGAAGCTTGGGTGGGCCTCCGTGGAGGCTCTGCTCGACGGTGCCGATGCCTGCATGATCGGCGAAGTCGCGGGGAGGATCACACGCACGCCTCTGCCCGACACCTGGATGCGCCGCAAGGAGCTGGACGCAGTCCTGCTGAAGCTCGCAGGACTGCTCGTATAGGCTACAGCCTTCTCCGGATCTCCACTTCCTGCTCGCCGTACGCATACGGGGCGACCTGGTAGGGATCCAGGATCACCCTGAAGCCCGCCGTCGAGCCTGCCGAATCCGGCAGCGGAAGCAATGCGTGGTAGTTGGCCGTGTCGGGAAGGGTGCCGGCCTCGATCCAGGACGTGTCCCCGTCCAGCCTCCTCTCGAGCGTGTCCGCCACCGCCCGGCAGAACGCGGCCGTCGCCGACGAGTCCCCGAGCAGAGTCATCGGCTCTATGAACCGATCCTCGGCCGGATCGAAGATGAAGGCCCTGTAGAGGCTCATCCCATGAGCCCCCCCGGTGAACTCGTAGCAGGCAGCCAGGATGCAGACGAGTCCTGCCGGAGACGGTTCCGCGCTGAACGTGATCAGGCACTCCAGGGGAGGCGCCGCCCTGCCGGGGAAGGGCGCGAGAGCCTTCAGACCGCTCATCCGTGATCGTGCCCAGCTCCCGAGGGAGTCCCCGATCCCGGGTATCTCGAGCGCGATCGCAGGATAGTTCACGGTTATCGAAAGGCCGGGCCGCCGGATCGAGAATACCGAGTCCACCGGAGGGGCCTGGATGACGCTGTCGGGATCGAAGGAGACATAGTCCGGGAAGAGCGAGGCCGGAGGCATCAGCTCGCGCTGCGTGCCCCGCACGGGAGGCGCTCCCCAGAAACCACGGTGCCAGAGCCCTCCGCGGAGCTCGTAGAACCAGACCCGGCCGTCGTCGCTGTTGTAGAGCCATGCGCGGCCATCACCGTCCCACGACCAGTAGACGTTGAGCGCCCCCACGAAGTCCGAGAGGCTGTCGGCGAAGAAGACCGTCCCGGCGGAATCGCTGATGGTCGGCATCCAGACCCCGCCCGGCCCCGCTCCTGAGGAGACGACCGGGACCGTGAGCGCCCACGCCCCGTCCGGCGAGGGGAGGGGCTGGACCTTGTTCGCCGGAGCAGCCGCCCGCGGCCGTGGGCCGGGGCAGGCCGCGACGACGAAGAGCGGAAGCAGCCAGGATCTCTTCACTGGCGGTTCCCGGAGCAGGGCGGCCGCGGCGTCACAGCGATCCTGAACGGGAACAGCTCGGAGAGGAAGACCCCCTCCCTCACGCCCGGGTCGTCGAGCATGAGCTCCCTGGCCTTCTCCTCGTTGTCGCACTCGAGAATGACGATCCCGAAGCTCGACCTGTCCGTGTTGAGCGTCCGGCCTGCGAGGATCATGGAGCCGGACCCGGCCAGCCTCATCAGGTACTCGAAGTGCTCGGCCATCACGGCCTCCTCGTCGGCCGTGGGGCAGAGAGAGAGCATCTCGGGCCTGGCCGACTGCAGGCGGTAGATGAACTGAGCCATGTCGAGCCTCCGCCTATCTCAGTCCCACCAGAAGAACAACCGCTTCTGGCCGATGTCCAGCTCCGGCCGGAGCCCCTGTGCCCGGGCCTCGGCCGCTGCTATGGAAAACAGCCTGTCCCTGTCCGCCTCGTCGTGCGGGAGCACCGCGTAGATGGCATCGGCGTAGGCGCCCCCCTCCCAGGTCACTGTCGCCGTGTCGTCGTATATGTCGTAGACCCAGACGGTCTCGGCTCCCGCCGAGTAGAGGGTGTCGATGAACGCGAGGGCCTCTCCGTTGTCGTGGAAGCGATTCGACGCCAGGCAGTGGAGATTCCCGTTCGCCGAGACCCAGCTGCGGGCCTCATAGTGGGGCCCCACCGCGATCTCGAAGTCGTCCCGGGGCTGCGGCCTAGTGCCGCACGCGGCAAGGGCGGCAGCCACTAGGATGACGGCCGAGGCCGGCGCCGACCTGGCGGATGCTGTCATCTACGGTCCTCCTCCTCCCGAGAAACGGATCCTGCCGGGTGGCGACCGCGTGGCCCGCAGCTCGATAATACTCCATATCGTCAATCCATGTGGAGGTTCGCGATGCTGCCCTTTTCCGCTCTGGTGGGTCAGGAAGAAGCGAAGCTCGCGCTGGTGCTCGCAGCCATCGATCCGGGCATAGGCGGTGTCCTTCTGTCGGGCGTGAAGGGCACCGGGAAGTCCACTATCGTCAGGTCATTCGCCGAGGTGCTCCCGGACTCCCAGGTGGTCGACGGATGCCGGTTCGGATGCAGCCCGGATGCAGGCAGGTTCGTCTGCGCCGAGTGCAGGGCGCGGCTCGACGACGGCACAGCCATCCTCGCCGCCGTGCGCCCGCGGATCGTGAACGTCCCCCTCGGCGTGACCGAGGACATGCTCCTAGGAACCGTCAGCGTGGGCCGGCTTCTCTCGGAGGGGAGAGAGGAGTTCCAGCCGGGCCTCCTCGCCAGGGCCAACGGCCAGATGCTCTACGTCGACGAGGTCAACCTCCTGCCCGACAGCATCACCGACGACATCCTGGACGCTGCGGCGATGGGCTTCAACACGGTGGAGCGGGAGGGGATCTCCGTCACTCATCCGGCGCGGTTCACGCTGGTCGGGACGATGAATCCGGAAGAGGGACAGCTGAGGCCTCAGATCCTCGACAGGTTCGCCCTCTCGGTCTCCATCTCGACGCTCGGTGATCCCGAGCAGAGAGCCGAGATCGTCCGACGCTCCCTGGCCTACGAGAGGAAGCCGGACAGATTCGTCGAGTCATTCTGGGAAGCCACGCTCCGGCAGAGGCTGACGATCTCCTCGGCAAGACAGAGGCTGCCCCGGGTGAAGCTGCCGATGCGGGTTATCGAGGTCGTGGCGGCGGCCATGGCCAGGCTCGGCGTGGACGGCCTCCGGCCCGATCTCGTGACGATAAGGACCGGCATGGCCCATGCGGCGCTCCGCGGCGCCCCCGAGGTGGAGATGAGCGACCTCGAGGCATGTGCTCCCCTCGCCGTGTGCCACAGGACGAGGAACGGCGGCTTCGAACAGCCTCCGGACGGCAGGACGGTGATCGACCACCTGAAGGAAGCGTCGGGGAGGATCCCGCAGGGCGCGCAGGGGTACTTCGATCCAGAGGTCCGGATCTGAGCCCGGGGCTTCATGGTTCCGCCGAAGGCCCGATACCGTCGATCGCCGGCAACGCAGATGCGGTTCTCGCCCTGGGGGTCCTGCTTGTGGATCCGGCGGTCGGGGGGCTGCTGATCAGGGGACCGACCGGCACCGGGAAGTCCACGATCGCGAGGACCGCCGCGGGCCTGTGCCCCTGGCTGGATCCCGGGAGCGCCGTGGTGACCGTGCCGCTCGGCACGACCGAGGACAACATCCTCGGTTCCCCGGACATCGCGATGCTGCTGGGCGGAGAGGGCTTCCACGCCAGGGAGGGCCTGCTGGCAAGGGCGGACGGGAGGATCCTCCTCCTGGACGACATCGGCCTCATGCCCGACACGAACCTGGACCTGATACTGGAGGCATCGGCCGACGGCGGGCTCGATCTGGAACGCGATGGCGTTTCAGCCCGGATCGAGACGCGCTTCACGCTCCTCGCCACATGGAATCCCGCCTCCGGTCCTCTCAGGCCGCGCGTCGCGGACCGCTTCGGCATCTCGGTGGACACGGATCCCCTCTCGGACCTGTCCGCCCGCTCCTCGGCCTCCGTCAGGGCTCTCGCGAGTTCAGTCCGCGGCCCCTCCGCGGGTGCGGGCGACCTCAGGGAAGCCATCCGTCTAGCCAGGAGAAGGCTGGGCGAAGTGAGGCTGCCCGGCTGGCTCGTTCCGAGTGCCGCACTCCTCTCGTCGAGATTGAAGCTGGACGGCCAGCGAGCCGAGATCTCCTCAGTCAGGACGGCAATCGCCATCGCCGCGCTGCACGGGCGGCGATCCGTCTCGGGGGAGGACTTCGAGAGGGGTGCGGTGCTCGCGGTGTGCCACAGGACGCGGATGGGCGGGTCCGCGTCCGCCCCCGGACGCGACGAGGTCATCGCTGCCGCGCGTGAGTGCAGGCGCATCTTCGAGCAGGGCCTCGAGGAGTCGGCCAGGAGCCTGGAGGAGTTCACCGACAGCCTGATGCACGGAATCCGCGAGGCCATCGGATCCGCCCTCCGGGAGCAGGGTTCCTCCGCCGCGGAAAGGCAGGCGGACTTCGAGCCCGTGCCCTACGGGAGGTTCTCCGCCGACCTCAGGAAGCGTTCGCTGAGGCTCCTCTCGAAGGTGATCTCGAATCCGGGGGCCAGGGGTCGGAGCTGCTCCGGTCCAGCCAGCCGCATGGTGACCGGGAAGGGCCTGAGGGGGAGAAGGGTCAGGCTCGTGCCCGCGCTGACCGCGGAGGAGTGCGATGTCCTGCCGACCGTGCGAGCCGCCATCCTCGCGCGCGGAGGGCTTCCCGTGGTGCCGGTGTCCGCGGACTTCTGGCGCAGGTGGGAGGTCTCGGTCCGGCCCGCGGTCACGTCCATGCTGGTGGTGGACGCCAGCATGTCCTCCCAGGCCTACCTCCAGGGGCTGGGCGACATTCTGACGGAGGTGTTCGCCCAGTTCTTCGATCCTCTGTCCAAGGTCGGGCTCATAGCCATCACCCGGGGAGGCGCCGAACTGGTCTTCACCCCGACCAGGAACAGGCGAAGGGTCTTCGGCCGGGTGAAGGACCTGGTCCCCGGGGGGAACTCACCGCTGGCCGACGGGCTCTACCTGGCCCGCAGGGAGCTGTCGAAATCGAGAAGGACGGAGGGGGCGAGGAACTGCTTCGTGATGCTGGTCTCCGACTGCTACCCGGAGCCGGTGCCCCCCGGTCGGAGCGACATCTACGAGTCGGAGCCGTACACGAGGGTCCGGCTGGAGGCCCGTGCCCTGGGCAGCGCCAGGATGCCGGTGGCGATCCTCGACCCGATGAATGTCTCGTCGGAAATCGCGGAGAGCCTCCCCGGAAGGAGGCTTGCGAGGTTCGTGGCAAGGGCCAGCTCCGGCGTGCTGATCCCTGTGCCCTCGGAGAAGATCAGGCACTCGGGGTTCTCGGTCGCCCAGCTGCTCGGCGTGGAGAGGGAGAGGGGCAGGAAGCTGGCACAGCAGATCGCGAACCAGCTGGAGGTCTACAGGAAGCAGCAGACGCAGCCTGGAGGGCCGATAGGATAGGCTGGGGACTGGAGAATGGAGGCTGGGGACTGGAGAATGGAGGCTGGGGACTGGAGAATGGAGGCTGGGGACTGGAGAATGGAGGCTGGGGACTGGAGACTGGAGGCTGGGGACTGAAGGCTGGAGGCTGGGGACTGAAGGCTGGAGGCTGAAGGGCGAGCGGCCCTTCCGGGCCGCCCGCTCATCACGCTTCAGGCCGTGCCTAGTGGCAGCAGCAGCAACCCTTCTTGGGCTCCTTCTTCTCCATGGGCTTCCCGCAGCAGGTGAACTGGGCGCACTCGTCGTTGCAGTCACAGGCCTTGGTGACTGTGACCTCGGCGCCGCAGCTGCCGCAGGTGTAGACTTCACCGTTCTTCACTTCGCACCCCTTTCAATGAGATCATGCCGGACAGGCGCCCCAGCGACCCGACCACTCGCCTATCATATCACGAGGGTGTGCTCCCGGGTTCCCGGCGGACAGGGTTGCGGCCAGGACGCCGGAGGCCTTGGGAGTCCCCAGTCCCCAGCCTCCCGCCTCCAGCCTACAGCTTCTCTCTGGCAGCGATGGAACACAATTGAACATTATATGTATAACAGTTGCCGATATGAACGAAGCGGAGGTCGTGCCTTGAAGCCAGAGAGCATCACCGCACCCGAAGCCCCTGCCCCGGTCGGCCCGTACAGCCAGGCCGTCCGAACGGGCTGCCTGGTGTTCGTGTCGGGCCAGCTCGGGATGGACCCGTCGACCGGCAGGCTCGTCGAGGGAGTAGAGGCCCAGGCATCCAGGGCCCTCGAGAACATCCGCGCAATCCTGGCGGTCGCCGGCTGCGGGATGGAGAGGATCGTGAAGACCACCATCCTGCTCGCGGACATGTCCGACTTCGCCAGCGTGAACAGCGTCTACTCGGGGTTCTTCGTCAGGCCGTTCCCGGCGCGGGCCGCCTTCGCGGTGGCCGGGCTCCCTCTGGGGGCGAGGGTCGAGATCGAGGCGGTTGCCAGCCTGGAGGGGAACGGCAGTTGATAGCGAAGGTTCTCTCGGTCGTCGGCCAGTCCGACTTCGTGACGACCGTCATACTGCTCACGATCCTCTTCCTGTCCGTCGGCTCGTGGGCGGTCGCCATAGCCAAGCTCCGCGAGTTCAGCAAGGTTCTGAGCTCGTCGCGCCTCTTCATGGAAACCCTTCGCACCACGGGAAAGCCGCCCTCCGGGGACTTCTGGAGCAGAGGCAAGGCCGTCGGCCCCCTGGCCAGGATGTACGCGGAGGCGGGGAGGTTCCTGCAGAGGCGCAGCGACAGGGCGCAGACGGGTCCCCTCAGCGCGGACGAGGCCTCTCTCCTCAGGAGCGCGCTGGAGCGCGAGGCCGGTGAGGACCTCTCCGAGAGGGAGCGCAACATCGGCTTCCTTGCAACGGTCACCAGCATCTCCCCACTCCTCGGCCTTCTCGGCACGGTCTGGGGGATCCTGACCAGCTTCATCGGGATGAAGGAGGCAGGCACGGCCGACCTCAGCGTCGTCGGCGCGGGCGTGGCCAACGCCCTGACCACGACCGTGGCGGGCCTGCTCGCCGCCATCCCTGCCAACATCTTCCACAACTTCGTGGTCGGGAGGATCAACTCGCTCGCCGGGGACATCGACCGGTTCCTCTCCGAGCTGGTGGATGTCTGCAGAAGGGGCAGCCCCCTGTGATAAGGCCCAGGTACTCGCAGTTCTCCACCATCAACGTGACCAACCTGGTCGACGTGACGCTGACCCTTCTCGTGGTGTTCATGCTGACCGGGCCGGTGATGCACCGCAGCACCGACATACGTCCGCCCTCCAGCGACCAGGGGAGGATCATCCAGAGGCTCGATCCGGGGACCTCCCTTGTCGTCGAGATGGACTCGCTCGGGAACATCCGCGTCGCAGGCGAGGGCGTGCCGGTCGATCAGCTCGCCGGCCTGGCGTCCGCAGCCCTTGCTTCAGGCCGGACCGAGGCGTACCTGCGGGCCGACAAGGGAGTGAGATACGAGGCCGTCGCGAACGCGCTCACCGAGCTTCGGCGCGGCGGCTACGAGTCCGTGGGGCTGGTGCAGGAGGCGAGGAGGCAGGAACAGCCTTGAGCAGGAAGTCACTCGTCCTCTCCGCCGCGGGCCATGCCGGGATCATCCTCCTGGCAGTCATCCTGTCCGCTTCGAGGGGGCCGCAGGCTCCGACCGGGGGTGACGCGATCTGGGTCGACGTCGTGACCGTTGAAGGCCCTTCCGCACCGCCTGCCCACGTGGAGCAGGCGAGCCAGGAAGTCGCTCCGGAGAACCCCCCGGTGGAGGCGCAGGAGACACCCGAGGTACAGGCGCCCCCCGACACCGCATCCGCCCAGGCCCGGGAGACTCCGCCCGATACGACCGTCCAGAGGCCCGAGAACCCGGAGGTCCAGCATCCAGAGGTCGAGAATCCCGCTCCACCGGAGAGCTTCGCTTCCGTGACCTCCGGTGGAGAGGCCGGGACCGGCTCGCCGGGGCCAGCCACGTACGAGGGCCGGGTCTTCGCTGCCATAAGGAGGAACTTCAGGACCTCCGTCCAGCCCGAGCATTCGTACAGGATCGAGTTCACCGTGAACCCGGACGGGACCACGGGCGTGGAGACGATCAGGCGAAGCGGGGTCGATGCCTTCGACAGGGCCGTCGAGCACGCCCTGGCTGTCGCCTCGATCCCGCCGTTCCCGCAGGGCAGGACATCACCCGCCGTTCTCAGGATCGAGTTCCTGGGCCCGGAGCAATAGGGAGCGGAGGCACCCTTGCGAACCACGATCTTCTTCATCCTGATCCTGGCGGCCGGAGCCGTTGCAGGCGACTTCATCCCGATGACGCCCGTCGGGGCCGACTGCCTGCCCGTGAAGCTCCAGGTCGAGGGGGACGCGACGTACGCCCGTCCCGCGAAGGAACAGCTTGCCGATGACATGGACTTCTCCGGTCTCCTGAGGGTCTCCGACGACGGATCCGCAAGCGTCCGCGTGGAGATCTCCGAGATCCCCGGCGACAGGCTGAGGATGGCCGGGGAGATCAGCGCCGAGGGAGAGGTGCTGGCGTCGAGGGAGTACGTCGTTGACGCCTCCGGGATGTACGATGCGGTTCACGCGATTGCCGATGATGCGGTGTACGAGCTGACCGGCGAGAGGGGGATCGCCTCCACGAAGATAGGATTCGTGATGCACGGGCCGGGGACATACGCCCTCGCGGCAAGGGGATTCGACCCGAGGGGAGCCACGATCTTCCTCCGCGACACTTCGGTCATAACGACCCCCGCATGGAGCCCGGACGGGTCTGCCATCGCCTTCACCTCCTTCCGGAACGACAACGGCGACCTCTACTCCTACGATGTTCACGGAGGAAGGGCCCGCGGGCTCCTCTCGCACCAGGGACTCAACACGACGCCGTGCTGGAGCCCGGACGGCGGGTCGCTCCTCGTGACTCTGACGGAGGGCGGCAATGCGGACATCTACTCCTACTCGATAGCCGGCGGGACTCTGACGCGCCTGACGGTGCGGAGCTCCATAGAGACTTCCGCGAGCATCTCACCCACCGGCCAGCAGGTGGTCTTCACGTCCGACCGCACGGGCACTCCGCAGATCTACGTGATGGACATCGGGGGGGCCGGTGCGGAGAGGCTCAGCTACGCCCACAGCTACTGCGACAGCCCCGCGTGGTCGCCGCGGGGCGACCTGATCGCCTATGCGGCCCGGACTCCGGGGGGCTCGATCCACATATTCGTCATGAACCCGGACGGGTCCAACGTCCGCCAGGTGACCTTCGACGGGACCCTGAACGAGGATCCCGCCTGGGGTCCGACTGGAAGGCACCTTGCGTTCAGCAGCGACAGGGACGGCAGGCGCGCCATCTACGTCCTCGAGCTGAACAGCCTTGCCGTAAAGAAGATCACCGACTCGGGCGAGTGCTACTGCGCCACGTGGTCGCCACTTCCTTCGGCGCTGGCCGACTGAGAGGAGAAGCGCGATGAGAAGGTTCATGCTGTCGGCGTTGATTTGGGTGTCTGCGCTCCTGCTCGCCTCCGCCACCGCCTGCAGGCGTGACACCGGCAACGACGGCTCGGACACGCTGACCGTGGCAGGAGACACGACACCTGTGGGCCTCTGGGACACGGACACTCTGCCAGGCGGGGTCACGGGCCTTGCCGTCCATCAACAGAGCATGCGTGACGCGTTCTTCGAATACGACTCGAGCGAGCTGAGCCAGTCCGCCGTCGACGCCCTGATGTTCGACGCGGCTTACATGATGGCCCATACCGGTTTCAAGCTCCTGATCGAGGGGCACTGCGACGAGCGCGGCACGATCGACTATAACCTCGCACTGGGTGAGCGCAGGGCCACCTCCGCTTACCAGTACCTCGTGGACTACGGTGTCGATCCGTCACGCCTCCAGTACGTGAGCTACGGTAAGGAGAGGCCCTTCATAGACGGCCACGACGACGCGGCCTGGGCCCAGAACAGGCGGGCGCACATGAGGGTCCTCCCGGAGTAGCCATGAAGGCTCTCCCGCCTCTTCTCGCCGTTCTCCTGGCCGGCTGCGGCTGCTGGGGCGGCAAGTTCATCGACATGCCGGGCAGGGTCGAGAGGATGGAGGCCGACCAGGCTGCTCTGCAGGCCAGAGTCGACTCGCTCAGGAATGCCGAGAAGACCAACGAGGCCCTTCTCAGGGGACTCCAGGCCCAGTCCGGCTCGCGAACGGCCGACCTGGTCGACCAGCTCTCCGCTCTGACGGACGAGATGGAGCTCCTCCTGAGGCGCATGGGTTCCGGGCAGAGCCTGACCCAGCAGACGGCCCCGCCGGGAGGCGACAGCATACCCGCCCCTGCCGACCAGACGGTATTCGACGAGTCCTACCTCCAGTACCAGCAGAGGAACTACCCGACCGCGGCGGAGGGCTTCCTCGACCTCCTCCGCACGAGCCCCTCCAGCCCTCTGGCGGATGACGCCCTCTATTACGCGGCGCTGTGCCACGAGGCGATGGCGCTTCCGCACCTGGCCATAGAGGAGCTCGTCTCGATCCGCTTCGCCTACCCGGGTTCCGAGAAGGCGCCCGCCGCACTTGCCAGAGCCGCGGCGATCTACGGCAGCCACGGGGCTTCGGCCGACAGACAGAGGATCCTGCAGGAGGTGGTCGACCTCTATCCTGACAGCGAAGAGGCCGACCTTGCGCGTGCCGCCCTTGCGGGGGAGGAATAGGCCCGCGCCGCCCCGAGCTTTGACCCCGGGGGGCTCCGGCGCGATAATTCCGGGCCGGCATGGGGCCGGCGCTCCGGCTGCTGCGAGAGTGGCGGAACTGGCAGACGCGCCAGGCCTAGGACCTGGTGGTTGAATCCGTGGGGGTTCGAATCCCCCCTCTCGCACCATCACCGCAACCTTTTGGACAGGCTTATGAGTTACGAGATCCTGAGTTCCGACGGCGACAAGAGGACGATCCGCTTCCTCTGCGATGCGGCCACGGTCGACACGGCCTTCAGCCAGGCCCGCGCGCGCATCAACCGTGACCTTCACCTTCCGGGGTTCCGCCCCGGCAGGGTTCCACGGTCCATCATCGACAGCAGGTTCGGGAACCTGATCCATGCCGAGGTGGCAGAGGAACTCCGGGAGAGGCAGGCCGACATCCTGCTGGAGGAGCAGGACTGGATACTCGCCGATCGGAGGCCCGAGGGCGACGGCAACCTGCCCTCGGAAGGGCAGGACTACGCATTCGAGCTCACCTTCAGGCTCTTCGAGACCCCCGTGCCGAAGGGCTACTCCGGGCTGGAGATCAGGCTCCCGAAGTTCGACGTCGACCAGGCCGTGGAGCGCACGCTCCAGTCCATCCGCGCCAAGATGGTTCACTTCGAGCCGGTCGACAGGGCCGCCGCGGCCGGGGACCTCGTCCTGGTCGAGGCCCACCAGGAGACTGCGGAGGGATCCCCTCCGGAGAGGATGGCACTCCGCCTCGGCGACGACAGCCTGGGACCCGGCCTGGACTCGATCCTCGAGGGGAGGTCGAGCGGCGACTCCTTCTCCGCCCGAATAGAGCTGGCCGAGGAGGGCGGGGACGGCTCGAAGCAGGGGAAGGAGACGCGTTTCACGGTCTTCCAGGTGCGCGAGCCGAGGCTCCCCGACCTGGACGACGAGTTCGCCAAGTCTGCCGGAGGATGCGAGAACCTCGAGGAGTTCCGCACCAGGCTGGCACAGAGGCTCGAGGCGCGCTGGCAGGAGGACCGCGGCAAGGAGATCGAGACGCAGGCTCTGGACATCATCGTCCAGGCCAACCCGTTCGAGCCGCCTGCATACATGGTCGAGAACCTCAAGGCGGACCTGCTCAGCGATGTCCAGAGCAAGGATGGCGACGGCACGGACGAGTACGCCTCCCTTCTGGCAGCCCACAAGGTGAAGGAGTTCCTTCTGCTCCGCGGCGTGGCGCTTGCCGAGAAGCTCGAGCCTGCCGAATCGGAGGTCGAGACCGAGATGGCGGCGGACCGCTCCCGCTCCTCTGCCGTGGACCGTCTGAGGAACCGGAAGGCGCTGGAATTCGTTCTGTCGCACGCCGAGGTCCTCGAAGTCGATCCTCAGCCGGTGGAGTCGGGTGAGGAGAGCAGCGGCCCCTCGTGGAGATGGAAGGTCCTCGAGCCCGCCCCGGCGGGGGAAGGGAATCAGGCATGTCCATAATCCCGTTCGTGGTCGAGAGGGTAGGTAACTCCGAGCGCTCGTACGACATCTACTCCCGGCTGCTCAAGGAGAGGATCGTCTTCGTGGGCGACGTGATCAACAACTCGAGCGCCAGCGTGATCGTCGCCCAGCTGCTGTTCCTCGCGGGCGAGGATCCCGAGAGGGACATAAGCATGTACATCAACAGCCCGGGCGGAGTGGTCTCCTCGGGCCTTGCCATATACGACACGATGAGGTTCATCGCTCCCGACGTGGCCACATTCTGCCTCGGCTCCGCGGCGAGCATGGCCGCCCTCCTCCTGGCGGCGGGAGCGAAGGGCAAGAGGAACATCCTCCCCCACGCCAAGGTGATGCTCCACCAGCCGATGGGCGGTGTCCAGGGGCAGGCCAGCGACATCGAGATAGAGGCCCGCGAGATACTGAAGCTCCGCAGGGAGCTGAACCAGCTTCTCGCTCAGCACACGGGGCAGCCGGAGGGGAAGATAGGCGAGGACACCGACCGCAACTTCTGGATGGACGCGCGGGAAGCCGTCGAGTACGGCCTGGTGGACAACGTCCTCTCCGCAAAGGGAGAGTGATGGCACGCACGGGAAGGTGCTCCTTCTGCAACCGGCAGTCCAGCGAGGTCTCGAGGCTCATCCAGGGCCCGGGCGTCAGCATCTGCGACGAGTGCGTCCGCTACTGCGCGGAGCTCCTCACCGACGAGCCTTCGGCGGAGGTCGAGAAGAAGCCCCTTCCGGCCGCCGAGCCGCTCCCGGTGCCCGAGGAGATCAAGAAGCGCCTCGACGAGTACGTGATAGGCCAGGAGAAGGCCAAGAGGGTGCTGTCCGTGGCGGTGTACAACCACTACAAGAGGCTCAGGGCCGCCAGGGACCCGGGAGTGGGGGTCGAGATCGAGAAGAGCAACATCCTCCTCCTGGGCCCCACGGGCGTGGGGAAGACCCTTCTCGCCCGCACGCTGGCGAAGATCCTCGACGTACCGTTCGCCATAGCCGACGCGACCACCCTCACCGAGGCCGGCTACGTGGGCGAGGACGTGGAGAACATCCTCCTGAGGCTGCTGCACGTGACCGGCATGGAAGTGGAGAGAGCCCAGCAGGGGATCATCTACATCGACGAGATAGACAAGATCTCCCGCAAGTCCGAAAACCCCTCCATCACTCGCGACGTCTCCGGCGAAGGCGTCCAGCAGGCGCTCCTGAAGATCCTCGAGGGCACGACTGCGAACGTCCCCCCACAGGGTGGGAGGAAGCACCCCTACCAGGAGAACATCGCCGTGGACACCACGAACATCCTGTTCATCTGCGGCGGCGCCTTCCACGGCCTCGACGAGATTGTCTCCAGGAGGCTCTCCACGAGCAGCATCGGATTCGGCGCCGAGCGGAGCAGGGGCGAGGGACGGAGGAAGGACGATCCTCTGCAGCACGTCGAGCCGCACGACCTCGTGAGATACGGGATCATCCCCGAGCTGGTGGGGAGGCTCCCCGTTTTGGTGGCTCTCGACGACCTCACGGAGGAGGACCTCGTCAGGGTGCTCACCGAGCCCAGGAACGCTCTCATCAAGCAGTACAGGTACTTCTTCGATCTCGAGGGCGTGTCCCTCGAGATAAGGCGCGACTCCCTCATGGAAATCGCCAGGCAGGCCAGGAAGACCCGCAGCGGGGCCAGGGGACTGAGGGCGATCCTCGAGAGGATCCTGCTCGAGCCCATGTACAGACTGCCTTCCGAGAGGGACTCCGTCGACAGGATCGTCATCACGCCCGGCTGCGTCTCCAGCTCCGAGGAGCCGGTGAGGGTGAGGCGGTCCAGGAGGAAGAAGGCGGCGGAAGCGGTCTGACCGCCGTCCGGACGGAGGTGTCCGATGCCCCTCGAAGTTGTTGTCGGCCTTGGCTGGGGTGACGAAGGCAAAGGCAAGATCGTCGACTTCCTGTCGCGCGACGCGTCGGTCGTCGCCCGCTTCTCCGGCGGAGCCAACGCGGGGCACACGGTTCGCATAGGCGACCGCAGGATAGTCCTGCACCAGATTCCGACCGGCATGATCCGCGAGGGGGTCACCGGGCTCCTCGGCGCGGGATGCGTGATCGATCCGACGGCCTTCCTCGAGGAGTGCCGATCGCTGCGGGAGAACGGCGTAAGCGTCCTCGAGAGGCTCATGGTCTCCCATCACGCGCACTTCGTGCATCCCTGCTACCTCCTCGAGGAGAAGGCCGACGAGGAGGCCCGCGGGAGCGGGGCCATCGGCACGACGCTTCGCGGGATCGGTCCGGCCTATGTGCACAAATACGCCAGGAACGGCCTTCGTGTCGAAGACGCCCTCGATCCGGCGGGCTTCGGGAAGTCGGCCCTGGCCATCCTGGGTGAAGGAGCCGCCCCTGCACTGAGGGCGAAGGTCGAGCGCTTCGTCGAGGATGCCATCTCGATCGCCGGCATGGCGGCCGATCCCGGCCCCGTGATCCTCGACGCCCTGGGCCGCGGCGAGATGGTCCTTGCGGAGGGGGCGCAGGGCACCCTGCTGGACCCCGACTCGGGGACGTACCCGTTCGTGACATGCGGCTCGTGCGTCTCGGCGGCTGCCTGCATCAGCCTGGGCGTCGGCCCGTCGAAGGTCGACGAAGTTGTCGGAGTCGTGAAGGCCTACTCGACAAGGGTCGGCTCGGGGCCCTTCCCGACCGAACTGGACGGCCCGGTGGCGGATCACATCAGGAAACGCGGCAACGAGTACGGCACGACGACCGGCAGGCCCAGGCGCTGTGGCTGGTTCGACGCATCGCTCTCCGCCTACGCATCCAGGATCAACGGGTGCGACTGGCTCGCCCTGACGATGCTGGACGTCCTGGGAGGACTGGAGGTGCTGAGGATCTCGACGGGCTATTCCGGAGGCCCGGCGCGCCTGGCGCTCCCGGGGGGCCGGCTCGGACTGCTCACTCCCGTGTACGAGGACCTTCCCGGCTGGACCGGCGAGATATCCGCCGTTTCGTCATGGAGCGACCTCCCGGCTCGGGCGAGGAGCTACGCCGAGCGGATCGGGGCCCTCACAGGCGTTCCGGTGAGACTCGTCTCGACAGGTCCCGACAGGACCCAGACGGTCTGGAGGGAAGCCTGAACGGGAACGCCTCGCCGAAGTTCGCCGATCCCCACTGCCATCTCTACTTCGACGACTTCGCCGAAGACCTCGATCAGGTGCTTGGATCCGCCCGCTCGGGCGGGGTCGACACCTTCGTCGTACCCGGGATCGACGAGGAGACCAGCCGGAGGGCCGTCTCGCTCTGCAGGTCCGAACGGTCCGTCTTCTGCTCCGTCGGGATCCATCCGGCGGATTCCCGGGAAGGCCCCATCGACTCCATCGCCCGCTTGGCCTTCGAGCCGGGGGTCCGCGCGATAGGAGAGACCGGGCTCGACGCAGTCAAGCCCGGGCCTCCGATGAAGACGCAGATCAGCATGTTCGAGAAGCACATCGAGCTTGCCGGGAAGCTCGCCCTGCCGCTGGTGGTGCACAGCAGGGGCGCGGAGAGGGAGGTCCTCGAGGTCCTCCCCGAGCCCGCCGGCTTCCCCGTCGTGCTCCACTGCTACACAGGCGGGGTGCACGAGGCCCTGGACGCGGCTCGAAGAGGCTTCTTCGTCAGCTTCGCAGGTGCCCTGACCTGGCGGAGGAACTCCTCTCTGAGAGAGGTCGCCGCTTCTCTGCCCCACTCCCGGGTGCTGGCCGAGACCGACAGCCCGTTCATGTCGCCGGAGGGGATGAGGGGCGCTCGGAACGAGCCCCTGAACGTCCGTTCGGTCGTGAAGGCCCTCTCGGGGGCCTGGGGGGTCCCGATGGCCGACTGCTCGGCGGTCCTCTACGCGAATGCCATGGAAGCGTTCCGCCTGGGTCCCCGGACCACGGCCTCGCTCTACTATGTCCTCGGGCGCAGGGTATACGTGAACCTGACGGGCCGCTGCGACAACGACTGCTCCTTCTGCATACGCAATTGCGCGGACGGGATAGGCGGCTACCTCCTCAGGCAGGAGGAGGATCAGCCCGTCGAGAGGTTCCTGGACGCGCTTCCCCTGCTCCGCCCCGCCGACTTCGAGGAGCTTGTGTTCTGCGGCTTCGGAGAGCCGACGATGAGACCCGGGGCGCTGGAGTCGCTGGCCTCCCTCGCCCGCGGCCTCGGCTGGAAGACGCGCCTGAACACCAATGGTCATGCCGCAGGCCGGCTGGGGGAGGACCGGCTGAGGGCGATGCTGGGATTGTTCGATGCGGTGAGCGTCAGCCTGAATGCACCGGACGAGGGGGCCTACGAAGCGATCTGCAGGCCCGCGGCAGAGGGAGCATGGCGGGACATGCTCCGTTTCATACGGCTCGTGAAGGGCTCCGGCGCCACCCTCAGGCTGTCGGCCGTCCGCGGCTCGGGAGCCGACATCGGGCGTGTGAGGGACCTCGCCCGCTCGCTGGGCTCCGAGCTGGTCGAGAGGGGAGGGCCTTGAGCCCCTCCGAGGTGCGGGCCGCTCTGCAGGAGATGGGCGTCGTGCCCGACAGGAGGCTAGGCCAGAGCTTCCTCGTGAATGACGATGTGGCGGCACGGATCGCCGCGCAGGTTTCGGGCCTGGGCACGCTCGAGATAGGGCCCGGCCTCGGCGCGCTCACTTCCGAGCTGCTCGCGAGCGCATCGCGAGTGACCTCCGTCGAGATCTCCGAGGCGCTCTGCGGATATGTCTCCAGGGCGCTGGATGGCCCCCGCTTCTTCGCAGTGAGGGGGGACTTCCTGAAAGTCGATCCCGCACAGCTACCCGGCCATCCCTTCGAGGCGGTGGCGGGCAACCTCCCCTATTCCGTCTCTTCAAGGGCGATGGTGAGGCTCACGTGTCCGGAGTTCTCCTCGGTCCGCAGGGCCGTGCTGATGCTCCAGACGGAGGTGGCCGTCAGGGCGATGACGCTCACGGGGGGGAAGGAGTACGGCAGGCTGGCCCTGGCCCTGTGGCCGCACTTCGAGCTGCGCCGCCTGCTTGACACGGGGCCGTCATCGTTCTATCCACAGCCCGAGGTCAACTCGAGGGTTGTCGTCATGGAGCGCAGGAAAGAGGCCGTAGTCCGCCCCGGATCGCTGGACTCGTTCTCGCGGCTGGTCCGGGTGGGTTTCGCTTCCAGGAGGAAGACCCTGCTGAACAACCTCTCCTCGGTAGTCGGGAAGGCCCGTGCCTGGTCGGCGCTGTCCGGGCTGGGCATCTCCGGGAGCCTCAGGGCCGAGGAACTGCCGCCCGAGGGCTTCGCCGCCCTGGCCGAGGTGATCGACTGGTGAGGCTTCTCGCCGCTCTCGCCCTCGTGACGGCCGGTTCGGCCATCGCCTACGACATGAGCTACAACGTGAGCCTCGACCAGTACAAGCAGTCCTCCAAGCTGGTCAACACCTTCTCTCTCACGCAGGCCCTCTCCCGCACCCTGACCCTCAACACCGACGCCAGCTTCAGCGCCGATCGCAGTTCCGACCTCAACAGGTTCCTCGACGACAGGAGCGGCAGGGCCTGGATAAGCTGGCAGCCCATGGACCGCATAGAGCTGTCCACCAGCCTGTCGAGGAGCCTGCAGAACGAGGAGAGGTTCGGGCGGCTGGTCTTCGATCAGGTGGACAACACGGCGACGGGCGACATACGCTACCTGCCCGCATCGTGGCTCAGCGTGAACATGAGCCTGGGCTCACACTTCCTCGATTACGAGACGGTCTCGGCCGACACCACGACCAGGGGGCACGACCGCGGAGGCGTGCGCTCGGCTACCATCTCCTTCAACCGCAACCTGCTGAGCCGGATAAGCTCCAGCCTCACGCTGGGCGAGACCAGGACGCTGGGACGGCAGACCGACACGGGGCGGGATGACCTGACGGCGAGGCTCAGCTACGCCTTCCCCTCCTGGTACCAGGGAGGGTCCCTTGCGGCCGAGGCCGGGGCGGCAAGGATGTTCACCGCCTATCACGACTCGAGCTACAGCCACCGCGAGCAGAACTGGCGCCACAGCCTGACTTTCACGCTCCCGACGATCGTGAGGACCCTCGCCATGCAGGTCAACACGACGTGGCTCTACGACGACAGGTACTGGGTCAACCCCGCCGATACGCTGGGGCTGGGAGATCCCCGCGACCGTCTGCAGAGGTCGCGCACGCTCAGCGGGATGGTCAGATGGGACCTGCTCGCCGACCTCGAGGCCGAGATCTCGCTCGACAGGTTCATCGACCGCAACGACCGCAAGAGGACCTCGTCGGGCCTCGACACCCTGTTCAACGTCTTCGACATCGCTGACGACAGGGTCTTCGGCGCCACGGTGACCTACACCCCGGGAGACTCGAGGATCGTGTTTCAGAGGGGCATCGAGCTGTACAAGTTCGACACGGAGGGGACCTGGCTGGACGCCCAGGGGAACGTCTACGAGGACAACAGCGACAGGGACGAGCAGCGCGAGATCCTGTCCGTGGACCTGGAGACCCCCGTGAACGACAAGCTCACGCTCCTCGCCGACATCATGGGGCAGAGGCTGGAGACGGTCTACCTCAAGGCGGAGCAGTCGGGGAACAGCAAGACCACTTCGACCTACAGCTTCACTCCCGGCTATGACTACGAGATAGGGAGCAACTGGGAGATCCGGCACAGCGTGAAGCTCAGCGCCGACTACACGACCTTCAGGTTCCCCGAGAGCAGCGCTTCGGGATCGAATCTCCTCTTCCGGAGGATAGACTCGAACCTGCTGTTCCAGAAGATGACGAGCGACTCGACGACCCTGGGCATAGCGCACAGGCTCCGCATCCAGGACCAGGGCAGCTTCGAGCAGTCGCTGTACGGCCGCTCGGAGTCGAGCATCAACAGCATGATCACACTCAACACGGGCTTTCACGTCGGGCGCGTCGGCATCACTCCAAGCTATGCCTGGGAGTACTCCAGGAGGGACTTCCTGACGGGTTCCGCGCCCCCGCTGACAGAGCATCTCCACCACATCGGGCTTCGGACCAGGATGGACGTGGGCCGTGGCTCGCTCTCGCTCCAGATAACCCGGACCATCTACACCGATGGCCGGCCGAGCTACTGGCAGGCGCGCGTGGGCTTCGACACCCTGTTCTGAGCGTCCCGCGTCCGGCGCCTCGGGGCCGGGCGCGCCGCGCAAGGCGGACAGGCTGCCGAGAGGAAGGAACATCAGCTTGAGAGACCCGGTGACTGCGGGAAGGGTCGGGAAGGCGGGCATCCCGGGATCCGCCTGGAACCGTGTGGCAACTGCCCTGCTCTGCGTGGCCTCCTTCCTGAGCGCCTGCTCCCTGTTCGACCCCCGGGAGCCGGAGCCCCCCGACACGACCCCTCCGTTCTGGCTCACCCCCTACACGCCGGGAGTCGTGATGCAGAACGTCCAGGGCTCGATGGAGGCAAGGTCGATAACGCTCTACATGGCCTGCATGAGCCAGGACTCGTTCTCGTTCGTCCCGGATGCGGCCGACACGGCGGAATACGGCAGCCAGCCCGGATACGACTTCAGCACCTGGGACTACTCGGCCGAGGAAGGCAACGTTGGGAACATCTTCGCTCTCCAGGACACGCTCTACGGAGACTCGCTCATCTCGGTGACCTTCACGGCCGTGCCCGGCTACCCCGACCCCCCGGCTCCCGTGGACAGCGCCGTGATCTGGCGCGACTACGAGATAGTGATCGCCGCAAGCAACCTGGCACCCTACTCCAATCCGGCGACTGGAAGGGCCCGCGTGACGATGGTGGAGTCCTCCGCGTCCACCTGGTCCATCAGGCTCTGGGAGGACTTCAGGCCGGAGTACCCTGGGGAGAGCCACACCTGGGGCCTCGTCAAGGCGGCATACAGGTAGCAGGGGCGCAGGACCCTGTGAAGGCCGTAGGCTGTAGGCTGTAGGCTGAAGGCTGTAGGAGTCCGAGATCCGGGGCCAGATGTCTGATGTCTGGAGGCCGAAGGTCCCTGGGCAAGGCCGGGGGCTGGAGTCTGGAGGCTGGAGTCAGGGCGAAATGGATGGGCTGCAGGCTGCAGGAGCTGGAATGCTGGATTCCCCGGTGCTGATCCGATGCCCCGGCTCATAGACCTCCACTGCCACCTGATCCCGGGTGTGGACGACGGGCCTGCGAACGGGCTGGAGGCGGGGGAGCTGCTCGACAGGATCAAGCGTACGATGCCGAGGCCTTCGGTCGTGTTCGCGACTCCCCACATGAGGCTCTCCCACGGAGCCCGCAGGCTGGCCTTCCTCGAGGGCAGGTTCGAGGACTTCCTGAGGAGTGCCCCTGCTTCCGGGGACGGCGGACTCCTCCTCGGAGCTTCCGTCGAGGTGATGCTCGACGGGTACCCCTTCAGGTCCCGCGATGCCGACGCGCTGTGCTACCCGGGGACGAACTGGATCCTGGTGGAGGTGCCGCCCCGCCTGCCGTGGTTCGTTGCGTTCCGCCGGGTGGACGAAGTGTCGAGGAAAGGGTTCCGGCCTCTCCTGGCGCATCCCGAGAGATACCGGTTCCACCTCAGGCGCGGGGCGATGGAGAAGCTCGTGCGGTCCGGCGCAGCCCTTCAGGTGAGCACGAGAAGCCTCGCCTCGGCCGATGAGTCGCTCCGCGAGTCCGCGTGGGCGATACTCCTCTCCGGATGGTGCTCGGTCCTGGCCAGCGACTGCCACTCGGCCCGGGATCCGCTCCTGCCCGAGAGCGAAGCCGAAGTCACTGCCAGGATGGGAAGGGACGCCTGGATCGCCCTCGGCTCCCTGAATCCGGAACGGATCCTGGCCGGGCAGGCCGTGGAGCCCGTGAGAGCAGGAGCATGACGCGCTGCAGGTTCCTGGTGCTGGGCTCCGGCGGGACCCTCGGATCGGCGTTCATGGATCTGCTGGGGGACATGGCCTCGGGGCTCGACCTTCCGCAGGTCGACGTCACCGATCCCCCGGCCCTCTCGGCGGCCCTGCAGGTCGTCAGGCCCTCGGTAGTCCTCAACTGCTCGGCCATGACGGATGTCGACGAGTGCGAGAGGCGCCCGGACGCCGCGTTCCGCATCCACAGAGACGCGATCCTGACGATGGTCTCGGCGCCGCCCCGCCTGGTGACGTTCTCGACCGATCAGGTCTTCTCCGGCATGAGGGACACGCCCTGGCTGGAGACGGACGCGCCCAACCCCCCTAATGTTTACGCGGAGAGCAAGCTGGCAGGGGAGAGGATAGCCCTTTCCAGGGCCGATTCCATCGTGGTCAGGACTTCCTGGCTGTTCGACGACGGGAAGGGGCTTGTGCCGTTCCTGGCCCGACAGACCGCCGGTGGGGGGACGGTGCGCGCCGTGACGGATCAGAGGGCCAGCGTCACGTATGCCCCTGACCTGGCTGCGGCTACCCTCCGGGCCCTGGAGCACGGATTCTCGGGACTGATCCACCTCGTGAACGGAGGCGACCTCACGCCCTTCGAGCTGGCCCTGCACATCTCGGGCGGGGAGGGAGAGGTGAAGCCCGCATGCTGGGCTGACCTGGGGCTTCCGGCGAGGAGGCCGGCCTATTCTGTCCTCGGGACCGCCACCGAGTATGTTCTACCCCCATGGATGGATGCACTCGAGCGCTGGAGGCGTCGATGAGTCACTGCAGCAGCTACCTGGAGGAGGCCGCCGGCCTCCTGTCCTCCATCGACCCGGCCGGTCTGGAATCCGCCGCCTCGGCCTGCATAGACTGCGTCTCCAGCGGAGGGACCATCTTCTTCTGCGGGAACGGGGGAAGCGCGGCCGACTCGCAGCACTTCGCAGCCGAGCTGGTGGGCCGCTTCAGGAAGGAGCGGAGGCCCCTCCGCGCGATCGCTCTCACGGCCGACAGCGCCACGATAACGGCGATAGCGAACGACTACTCCTTCGAGGAGGTGTTCTCGAGGCAGCTCGAGGCGCTCGCCCGCCCCGGCGACATCCTGGTGGCCATCTCGACGAGCGGGAGCTCCCCCAGCGTTCTGAGGGCCCTGGAGACGGCGCGGGCCATCAGGATGGGCACCATTGCCTTCACAGGGCTTCGAGGCCTTCGGTTCGCAGCCCTCGCCGATGCCGCCGTGGTGGCTCCGGCCGAGGAGTCGGGTCATGTCCAGGAGGCGCTTCTCGTTGCGGGCCACGCACTCTGCTCTGCCGTTGAATCGGCTTGCGGGGTAAGGGATTGAAGCGCTCTAGGACCATCCTCCAGCTCCTGCTGGGGATTCTGATAGCCCTGGCGGCTCTCTGGCTCACCTACCGGAGCATCGACCTGGCGGGCCTGCTGGATGTGCTCCGCAATGCGCACTGGGCTGCGCTTGCGCTCGTCCTGCCCCCGCTCGCGCTCAGCTATGTCTTCAGGACTCTTCGGTGGCAGGTCCTGCTGAGTCCCATCAGGAGGACTTCGTTCGGAGAGGCCATGCCGCCTCTGCTCGTGGGGTTCATGGTCAACTCGCTTCTTCCGGCGAGGGTCGGCGAGCTCGTCAGGGCGCTCCTGCTGTCCAGGAGGATCGGCATCTCCAGGGCTTCGTCACTGGGCACCGTCTTCCTGGCACGGACCTTCGATGGCCTCACGCTGACGGCCATGACCCTTCTTGCGATGGCCTCCCTGTGGGGCCTCCTCGACCGCGGAGTGCGCACCGGGCTGGTGGCGGCCAGTGCCGGGTACATAGTCGTCCTGCTCTGCGCAGTGGCGCTCAGGAAGTGGAAGCGCCGGGCCGCCGACGCTTTCGTCTGGCCCTTCAGGAAGGGGGGCATGGGGCACCTCGCCGACAGGGCGGAGAGGATGATGCTTTCCTTTGCAGACGGACTGGACACGCTCAGCAGCTGGCGCGAGGTGGTCCAGATCTCTCTCCTGTCACTCGGAGTGTGGCTCTCGCTGGCCCTGTCGGTGGCGCCGGCGTTCCTGGCGCTGAGGCTGCCGATGCAGTGGCACTATCCCGTGCTGGTGCTCATCCTGGCAGCCTTCGGCATGCTCATCCCGACCCCTGCGGGTACGGGCACGGTCCACGCGACGCTGAGGTTCGTCCTCCCGGCCGTGACCGTCCTGACCGCCGCCCAGGCGGCCGCCCTGGCGCTGGTGTTCCACGCCAGCCAGTTCATCCCGATCATAGTCGCGGGGATCATCGCGGCGGTCCGTGAGGGCGTCCGTCCGAAGGATGTCGTGGACCAGGCCGAGGACCTGGATCGGTACACCTGAGCCCGCTGTGCGAGGTCCCGGACGGCAGGCTTCCGTCCGCGTTCCTCCTGAAGCGGCGGCGGACCGGGGACCGAGGAATCCAGACGCCCCTGCGGGTCACTTCCCGCAGCAGCCACCCGAGCAGACGTGGCCGTCGCCGTCGGAGGACGGCTTGGCGCTCTCGCAGGAACCCTTCCCCGAGGGGCAGGCGCCCTTGCGGTAGTCCGTGCTGTAGAAGCCGGCTCCCTTGAAGATGAAGCCGCTGCCGGTTCCGATGAGCCTCCGCACGGGGCCCCCGCAGTCGGGGCACTCGGTGAGCGGATCGTCGGTCATCTGCTGGAAGCACTCGAAAGTGCGTCCGCACTTCGAGCACTCGTATTCGTAAGTGGGCACTTCGAGCCTCCTGTTGGCGCCGCGATGAAGAAGACCGCCAAGTATGTCGAACAGACGGTCTTCCGCCCAGTTCGACATGATCTACCGCAAGAAGCTTGCCATCGGGAAGTGCAGGTCATCCTGTTCCTGCACATGCCATTGCGTTCCGACATGCGCCAGGCTTGCCTGAGCTGTGCCGGAAAGGCGCACGGCGCGAGGTCTGAAGTCCGAGGTCTCCCACAGCGAGCGACGGCCAGCATTCCCCCTGCGACGGCTCCAGCCTCCAGTCCCCGGCCTCCAGCCTATATTAACCCTTCACTCTTCTGCGGAGGTCTCTCTTGGCTCGCAGGCTCCTGATCATGTCTGCCACGGCGATCTGGGCCGCCTGCGGGGGGCCCTCCGCGCGGGCCCCCGGTCCCGTGAGGGTCGTCTTCTGGCATGCCATGGGCGGGCCCCTGGGAGATGTCCTCGAGGACACGCTGATCACCGAGTTCAACTCCACGCACCCGGGCATCGAAGTCGTGCCTGTCGCCATGGGCAACTACCAGGCGCTCAGTCAGAAGATCATGGCAAGCGTCCTGGCGGGAGAGCCTCCCGCGATGGCCCAGGCGTACGAGACGTGGACCGCCGAGCTCATCCGCGCAGGAGTCATCGTCCCGCTGGATTCCCTGGCGGCCCTCGACCCGGGCTTCGCGGACAGCCTCTGGCCGGACGTATACGACGTCTTCCGCCGGGACAACACCTTCGAGGGACGCCTGTACAGCCTTCCCTTCAACAAGAGCGTGCCGCTCGTCTACTACAATGCCGACAGGTTCGACAGCCTGGGGCTGCATCCTGCGGCCACGTGGGAGGAGGAGCGCCGCCTGCTCCGGAGCCTCTCGCTCGACAGGGACGGGGATGGAGACCTGCACGACCCGGGCGACCGCTGGGGTACGGCCTTCACAGTGAGCGTGTGGACCTTCGAGTGCCTGCTCGCCCAGGCCGGGGGCAGCCTCATCGATGCGGACAGCGCCGGAGTGGCCTACGACTCCCCGCAGGGAGTCGAGGCCCTCGAGTTCCTGAGGTCGCTCCTCTACGATGACCGCACAGCCTACCTCGCCACCGGATTCGACCATCAGCGAGCCTTCCTGGAAGGCCGGGTGGGGCAGATCGAGGCGTCGGTGACCTCCCTCGCATTCCTCGAGCAGGACATGCGGAGAAGGGCGGACGCCGGGGATCCGACATTCAGGATCGGGGTCGCCCCTCTGCCGGCCGGTCGCAGGAAGGCCGTCTACATCGCGGGGACCAACGTGGTGATCTTCAGGTCCGCCGATCCCGGGCAGGTCGAAGCGGCATGGGAGTTCGCGACCTGGTTCCTCCAGCGCCGCCAGCAGGCTCGCTGGTTCGCGGGGAGCGGTTATCTTCCGGCTGTGCGTTCCGCGCTGGAAGAGCCGGAGGCGGTCGCGAGGATAGCTGAGCATCCGGGTCTCGAGGGCGTCGTCGAACAGCTCGATCATGCTTCGTTCGAGCCCCAGACCGTGGCATGGTACGACGGCCGGGAGTTCCTCTCCGAGGCCATCGAGATAGCCCTGTACGACAGGATGCCTTCTCTGGAGGCCCTCCGGAGGGCCGCGGACCTCACCGACGCCGAGATGACATCCGGCGGAGGGTCCGACTAGAACGGAGGATTCGGCGGATGAAGCTCCTTCCTCTCCTGCTGCCCGTGCTCTTCGGCAGCGCTCAGGCGATCACGGTCGCTCAGGCCAGGATGGACGCCGACGGCGACGGCGTCCCCGACCTGCTGGGCCAGGTCGTGACGATCGACGCCGTTGCCACCTGCGAGCCCACGCTGTTCTCGTCCGGCTCGGGCGTCAGCTTCTACGTGCAGGACGAGACCGCCGGGATCAACGTCTACGGCTACGACCTCCCGGGCTTCTCCGTCTCCCCCGGAGACGAGCTGTCGATCACTGGCACCATCGCCCAGTACAACGGGTTGGCCGAGATCGAGCCAGGCTCCTCGTCCGACTACGCATACCTCGGCTCCCTGGGCGTCCCCGATCCCATCCAGCTGGCGCGCAACCAAGGGGTGTCGGAGCCGCTGGAGGGGATGCTCCTGCGCGCCGGCGACCCGTCTTCGGGCATGTGGGTGACGGTCGCCTCCGAGCCGGCGCTGTCCGGCGGCGGCTACAACTTCGCGGTCTGGAACGGCCAGTCCTCCATCGCCGTGCGCGTGAACGGATCGACGGGGATCAGCGTTGCAGGCATCGGCACGGGCACGAGGCTGTTCCTGACGGGGCTCGGCGGGCAGTACGACCCGCAGCCCCCCTACGACTCCGGATACCAGATGCTGCCCAGGTACCAGAGCGACCTGCAGGTGTACTCCCCGGGCATCCCCCCGTACTTCCACCTGGATGTCTCGGAGTCCATATTCTCGCCCACCACGGGCGAGTACACGATCGTCCAGTACGGAGGGCCCGACGACTTCAGGTTCACCCTGAGGGTGTTCGACCGCGCGGGCCGGACCGTCGCCACTCTCGCGCAGTCCCGGACCGGGGGCGAAGTGATGGAGTGGAACGGGAGCGACGAAAACGACGAGTTCCTCCCGATGGGCCCGTACGTGATGCTCCTGGAAGGCTTCGATCCCGGGGGTGACCGTTACACGACGACGGAGACGGTCGTGATCGCGGCTCCGCTGGGAGGTGGGCGATGAGCCGCCTCCGCCTTGCCTCGGCGGCTTTCGTCGCGCTGATGATCCCGGCAGTCGCGTCAGCAGCATTCGAGGAGCTCGAGCTCGGCGTGTCCGATCAGGCGATGGGAGGCACGGGCGTGCTCGGGACAGGTCCCGGCTCCGCCCTCTTCAATCCCGCATCGGTCGCCCTGACGGAAGGCATCGAAGCGTCGGCGGCGGGCCGCCTGCCCTTCACCCTGGCCGACTTCGCCACGACCGGCGCGGACGTCTCCGCGCCTCTTTCCGGCAACTGGAGGGCATCCGCGGGCGCGAGGTTCTTCGGCTTCTCCGGATACGGCGAGCAGCTCGCCTACGCCACGATCGCCGGGCGCCTCACGCGCGAGATGTCCTTCGGCATCCAGCCGGTCTTCGGGCACGTGGGCATAGGTGACGGCGTGAGCGAGTACGGAAGCGCGACCGTGTTCTCCGTCAACGCCGGGTTCCTCGTCGACATCTACGACCGCTGGCAGGTGGCCGCATCGGTCCGCAATCCCTTCGAGAGCCGCCTCGGGGAGAGCGGGGAGAAGATGCAGCGCCGCCTCGACATCGGGGTGGGGTACGAGCCCTCCCCCGGCATGGTCTCGCGGCTCGCCCTCAGCAGGGACTACCGCGGCATGCGCATCCTGGCGGGCCAGGCGCTCCCGCTGGGCCCTCTCACTCTGATGGCAGGCGTGAAGAGCGCCCCCGCGCAGATCTGTGCAGGGTTCGCCGTCAGGGTCTCGGGCATCGGGTTCGAGTACGCCGTGGAGACCCACCCGGCTCTCGATCCGACTCACAGCGCCGGGGTCTGCTATGCTTTCTAGCCTGTTCGCCCTGGTCCTGCTCGGACAGCCGGGCCTCGACCTGAACAGAGCCTCGCTGGAGCAGCTCAGGGCGCTGGACGGGATAACCGATGCACAGGCCGACTCCCTCCACGAGTACATCCTGGAGACAGGCGGTCTGAGCGACATCTACCAGGTGATGTCCGTACCCGGCTTCACCGCCGCCGAGCTCGAGTGGCTGCGGGCCCGCTGCTCCGTGTTCCCTCCCTCTCCGGGAAGGATCACACCGGCCGTCCTCGACGTCATGGAGCGCCTGGCCGTGGAGGACGGCCCGGGGGATGCCGCGATCGACGAGTGGGAGAACGACCTGGTGAGGCCCCTCCCCGTGAACACGCTCCGCCTGTGGGACATCAGGATGCTCCAGGGCGTCAGCCTGGTGGATGCCGCCGCCGTCGAGCGAAGGCTCCGGACCCTCGGCCCCGTCTCCTCGGTGACTTCCCTCCGCGGGAGCGAGGACCTGAGCTACTACGGATGGAGGAGCATGCGCGACTACGTCTCGACGCGCTCCCTCGACCTCACGGACATGGGCGTCTTCGGGGCCGTCAGGATAGCCGTGGACGGAGGGGCCGGCAGGGACGAGGCGGACGGGACCCTCGAGGGCAGGATGGACGACCTGCACAGCGCCATGCACGACATGGAGACGGGCGGCCGTGACTACAGCGGGAGCCCGGTGGACAGCTCGAGCCTCTACTCCCGGCTGCAGTCGGAGAGCGAGGAGCTGTCCGCGGCCCGGAACACGGCCGGCACCACGGAGAGGATCCGCGCGGGGGTGGGTGACCGCCTCAGGTTCGGAGCGCGTCTGTCACGCGGCAGGAACTCGACGGCGGGCTTCGGGCTCGTCGACGATCTGGACCTGGGCGGAGTGAGCGACACGTACGACGTGGCGAAGGTCTTTGCTTCGATGCAGTACCTGGGGCCGGTCCAGCAGGTCATCCTGGGCAACTACAGGCTGGCCCTCGCGCAGGGTCTCATGATCGACAACACGGACGAGCTGATCAGCCGTACCCTCTATCGGCCGTGGGGGCTCCACCCGGATCTCACGCCTACAAGGCAGTTCGCCCTCACGGGAGCTGCCGCCGAGATCAGGACCGGGCCCGTCATCGGCTATGGGTTCCTCTCCTCTGCCGCGCGCGATGCCATCATCAATCCCGACGGCTCTCCCAACTCCCTGTTCTATTCCGACTTCAGGACATCGAGCACTGCCGGGGCTCTGCAGGAGACGACCGCAGGGGGATTCGCCTGGGTTGACCTGGGAGGCATCCTGCCCGTCGGCACTGCCGTGGGCGCAGGCGCCATGAGCGTAGCCTGGGACGACTCGCTGGCTCCCGACCCCGCCACCCTGGACATCCCGAACGACTCGGAGATCTGGAACATGCCCGAGTACGACGACATGCCATCGGGCACCGGGATGTCCGTTTGCTCGATTGCGGGGCAGGCCGTTCTCGGCCGGTTCGCGCTCGAGTCGGAGACCGCCGTGCAGGATGGCGACGCGACCGCGATGCTCACCAGCGCCCGCTGGCAGAACAACTGGTTCTACCTGCTCGGGGCATGGAGGCACTACGGGATGGGCTTCACGAACCCGTACAACCGCGGTTTCTCGGAGCAGGCGCGCTTCGCCGACACCGAGTTCGAGAAACCCTACTACCTCAACGATCCGCTCTACGGCGAGATGGAGAACTGGCCCGCCCCGAAGCCCGAGGAGGGCCTGTACCTCGAGAGCCGCTTCCAGATAAGCAGGCAGTTGATCGTCCCGAGGGTCTATGTCGACCTCTGGAGGAGCCTGCCCTGGGGATTCGACAACTACCGGTTCCAGGGCGAGATCGAGTACCGGCCCGTGTTCCCGGTCCGCTTCCGTCTGAAGTACAAACTGCAGGACAAGACCAGGATGCAGGACGTCCTGCCCACTTCGTCCGTCACGCAGGAATGGACCCTGCGGACCTTCGTCCTGCCTGCCGGGGAAGACATGTTCGAGGTCGATCTCCGCAGCGGGCTGGTCGAGCTGACGCCGAACCCGCTGTACAACGACGACAGGCTCATGTCCGGCGGCTATGTCAGCGCGAGGTGGGAGCACAGGATCGACGAGGATCTGTCGCTGATGGGCGGGACCACTCTCTGGACGACTTCCGGCATGAGCCAGTGGGAGTTCGACGACACCGGGATCGACTTCCTGGACGGACGCGGGACGAAGCTCTTCCTCACACTCAAGCAGACCGTCTCCGACGCGCTTCAGCTCCGCTTCAGGCTGCTGCGCAAGGAGACCTTCTTCCCCCGGAACGGGCTCTACAGGCCCGATCCGGTGGACCAGTACTACTACGAGGGCGACCCCGACAGCCCGGTTGCAGATTTCGGGGACGCCGCAACGAGCTACCGCATCACCTGCCAGCTCGATTTCCGCTGGTAGGCCGGGAGGGATCCTTTGGGCGCACTCACTGCATTGCTGACTGTCGCCGCCCTTGGAGGGCTCCCCGAGGACTCGTTCCTCACGGGAAGCGATGCCTGGGCTGGCGGCGCTGCCGCGCTTGCATGCGGCGGCAACGACTTCTGCGACTTCTCCCCGCTGGGATTCCTCGTCGATCCCGCGCTGGCGGCCTCGGTGCCGCCGGGCATCCGGGTCGAGGCGTCCGGGGGAATCCTGGTGAGCTTCGAGAAGCGGACCAGGACGGTCTACGACTCCTTCGGCAGCTCGATGGGTGAGGCGGAGTACTCGTTCAACCGAGGTGCCGACCTGACCCCGGGTGGAGTGGCCGTCGGCGCGTCCGGCACGGACTGGCTTCCGGCGGGCATGGCCGTCGCGGCAGGAGTCAGGGTCCCTGCCAGCTTCGAATACGGCTACGGGCGGACCATGAGGAACGAATACTACGTTGTGACCGGCACGGAAGCCCTGTCGATCTCGGGCGCGGTCAGGGAGATCTGCGCAGCCGCGGCCTTCGCCCCGTCTGGCGTCCTGTGCTTCGGTTTCTCCGGAGGACTCGTCACCGGCTCGCGCGACGAGAGGTGGGAGCAGAACTGGGTCGATCCGTCGCAGGAGGATGTGCTCGTCGACAACTCCTCCGACCTCTCCGGGATCGTGGTCCGGGGATCCGTGCTGGGGAAGCCGGATGAGAGGCTCGATGTCTGCATCGGGGCCGAGAAGTCGATCTCCATGGAGTGGTCAGGCGACACCGACGGTGCCCTGGACATGCCGGCGGTCCTGAGAGCCGCCGTCATCGTCAGGCCGGGCAACCGGCTTCGGACGAGATTCGTCGCGGGATTGCGCTACAGCGCGACGACGGGGGCTGCACTCGACGGGGAGGGCATGGGCCTGAGGGACTCCTGGAGGGCGTCCGCCGGGATCGAGAACAACATCCCGAGGGGCCCGGTGTGCAGGTTCGGCTTCGCCTACGCCAGATCACCACTCTCGTCGTCCCTCGACGGCATCGAAGTGACTGGCGGGCTCGGCTTCGTCCTGACCGACTGGCGCCTCGACCTCGGCTGCTCGCTCAGTCCGCGGAGATGGGAACAGGCGTCATTGCCGCCCATGCAGTCGTTCCAGAACGGGGACAGCCTGTCGGTCGAGGAGTCCGGGACAATGCTGACCATCTCGGTCGGCCGGGCCTTCTAGGCTCCGGATCGTCATGAGGACGCTGCTCCTCCTCCTCGCGGCACTGCCGGGCAGCGCGGTCTCTCGCGTATTCCCGCTGGAGATCCTGCACACGAACGACGTCCATGGGGGGATAGTGGACTCGAAGGCCTCCTTCATGAACCCGGACTTCCCGCCCGACATTGGCGGCGGGGCATGGCTGGCCACCTACGTCGACAGCGTCAGGGCGATGGCCGCGGACGAGGACGGGTACTGCCTTCTGCTCGATGCCGGTGACATCTATCAGGGCACTCCCACCGGCGGATACGACAAGGGCGAGTCCGTGATCCGGTGGATGAGCGGCATCGGCTACGACGCGATGACCCTGGGCAACCACGACTTCGACGATGGAGCAGACAACGCGCTGCATCTGGCCGAAGCGGCCGGTTTCCCGGTGCTCTGCTGCAACCTGGTCGATGAGGCGACCTCGGAGATACCTCGTCCTCTCGAGCCATGGATCATCGAGGACATCGGCGGGGTCCGCGTCGCGCTGATAGGGCTGACGACCCCCGACACCTACGGGCTCGTCGACCCCTCGATGCTCGAGGGCTATGTCTTCACGGACGAGCTGGAGGCCGTGCGGGCCTGCGTGCGCGAGACAAGGGACGCCGGAGCGGACGTCGTGATCCTGATCTCGCACCTGGGCCAGCCCTCCGACCCGCAGAGATACGTCGACGCAGTCGTGGACTCGCTCGAGGCGGGAAGGGGCTACACGAAGGACTTCTCGCTCAATAACGCAGAGCTCTCGACCCTTGTCGGCGGGATCGACCTGATAGTCTCCGGGCACATCCACTACGGTCTGAGGCAGCCGTGGGTGAATCCCGTGACCTCGACGATAGTCGTGCAGGGCTACGCCAACGGGACGGGGATCGGGCACATCAGGCTTCTGATGGACGATCAGGCCAGGTGCGTGGTGGGCTGGAACTGCCCCCGGGGCGAGGAGATAGTGGACCTCCTCCACGACGAGTTCATCCCCGACTCCACGTCGCTCGGCGCGATCGAGAGCTACCGGGGCACTGCAGAGGCGGGGATGGACAGGGTCATCGGAGAGGCAGTGGAGGAGATCCCGAGGGGACTCGCCGAGCATCCGATGGGAAGGCTGGTGGCCGATGCGATGCTCTGGAGCACGGGCGCAGACGTGGCCCTCATGAACCGGGGAGGGATCCGTGCGTCCATTCCAAGGGGGATCGTCACGCCGCGCATCGTCTACCAGGCCGTGCCCTTCGAGGAGGATCTCTACCTGATCGAGCTGACAGGCGCCCAGCTCAGGCGGGTCCTCGAGACGGGAATGGAGGGCCGCAGGCGGGACATGGAGCCTGCGGGCTTCACCGCGGTACGGAACCAGGCCCTCCCCGACATGCGGAGGATCGAGTCCCTGACGATCGGGAGAGCGGAGGTCGACTCGTCGAGGATCTACACCCTCGTCACCACCGGCTACCTGGCGGAGGGCAACATTGGCTACGACATCCTGAGGCAGTTCGAGGCGGTCCCCGCCGGGACGACGCTCATCGATGCACTGGTCGGGTACATAGAGACTGTCGGTCTTCTCTCCTCAGATGACGAACAGAGGGTGACTTGGACAGACATACCGAAGTAGCGCGCTTTCCACGGGGGAGGGTCGCGGTCCTCGGCGCGGGGCTCGCAGGGCTAAGCGCTGCCGACATCCTGGGCTCCCGGGGCCTGTCGGTCGTGGTGCTCGAGAAGTCGCAGTCGATCGGCGGGCTCGCCGGGACGGTCGTGAAGGACGGATTCCACTTCGACCAGGGACCCCACAGGTTCCACACCAGGAACGACGCCGTGCTGAGCCGTGTGTCCCGCCTGCTGGAAGGCGAATTGCTCCAGCTGGAGAGGATGAGCAGGATCCGGCTGCTGGACAGGTACTTCCTGTATCCCCTGAGCCTGTCCAACGTGCTGAAGGAGATGCCCCTGAGGGCGGGTGCGGGGATGATCGGCAGCTACCTCTGGGCCAGGCTCAGAGGGATCGTCGCTCCGCCAGCGGACCGGAACTTCGAGGAGTGGGTGGTGAGCCGCTTCGGCCGCCGGCTCTACGGGATCTACTTCGGACCGTACACTGAGAAGCTCTGGGGATGCCCTCCGGCGAACCTCTCCTCGGACTGGGCGAGCCAGCGCATCAGCGTCCCGAGCCTCTTCGGGCTGATCCGCGAGACCTTCTCTCCTGGCGCCACCGGGGCCCGGAGCCTGGTGAGCACGTTCCACTACCCTCGCGGAGGGATCGGCCGCATCGCGGATGCATTTGCGGCGAGGGTGAGGTCCTATGGAGGGGAGATCCGGACGGCCTGCGCGCCGGATTCTATCTCGATCCTGGAGGACGGATACAGGATCTCCGCGGACGGCTCGGAGTTCGAGGCGGATGCCATAGTCAGTTCCATCCCGGTCACCGAGTACACGAGGCTCCTCGGCAAGGTCGTGACCGACGAGGTCCGCGGCGCGGCTTCGGATCTCCGTTTCCGCGCCATAGTCTTCGTCACGCTGAGGCTGGCCACCCGGGCCGATGCGAGGGACCACTGGATCTACACTCCAGAGGGCTTCTACGGGTTCAACCGTCTGTCCATCCCCGAGAACTTCGATCCCGAGGTGTCGAAGAGCGGCTGCCAGGTTACCTTCGAGTTCACCTGCCAGGATGGCGACCCGACCTGGGTCTCCTCCGACACGCTTGTGGAGGAGTCGGTCGCAGGCGGCGTCCGGCTGGGCCTCTTCTCCAGGGGCGATGTCCTCGGCTCGGTCGTGACGAGACAGCCCTGCGCATACCCGATCTACGACCTCGGATACGACGGACGGAGCGGCATGGTGCTCGACGCACTGCAGGCCCTGCCCCGCTCGGTGACCTGCGGCCGGCAGGGCCTCTTCCGCTACAACAACATGGATCACTCCATCGAGATGGGCGAGTATGCAGCGCTCGAGGTCCTCGGGGAGGGATCCGTGAAGGAGAGGTTCGACTGGTCCAGGAGCACCTGGGCGGACGGCTGAGGCGATCCGGGACCCTCGGTCGATGACCCCCGCTCTTCGCAGGTGCGCGGCAGCCGCATTCCCGGCTGCGATGTTCCTCGTGTCCGTGACATGGCCCCTGCTCCCGCATGCCGTCGCGAGGCCCGTCGGCTCGTTCCTGTCCCTGACGTGCCACCGGCTGCCCTCGCGCAGCATCCTCCTGCCGTGGGGGCTTTGCGGGCTCTGCGCCAGGTGCACGGCATACTGGCTGGGGACGGCAGTCTTCATCCTGTTCCCGCCGCCTGTCGCACGCCGGGGAGTCCGCTCGCTGCTGACCGGGCTCGCCCTGCTGCTGCCGCTCGTGATCGACGGCGCCCTGCAGTATGCAGGGCTCTACGAGAGCACAAATGTGCTGAGGGTGGCGACCGGACTGCTCGCCGGAGCGGGGACGGCGGTGCTGCTGAGGGGCGCCCTCCCTGCTTCGCGAAGGGTGGGCCGAAGCGGGGGGAGCCTCGGCCGGCATCCACGATCTTCGCTTTCCGCGGGAGGTCGGGCTTCGGACAGGAGCAGGAGCCGGCCCCTCTTCCCATGCCCCGGTCCCCGGTCTTGACACGGGCTGACTCGCAGCGCTAGTTCTAGGTCTGGGTGGGGTATGCTCGGGGGCATCCACAGGCCCCGGTCTTGGAGAAGGAGAAGAAGGAGGACAGATGAAGGGTATACTTGTCGCCATGCTCGTTTTCGTCGGGGTCTCCCTTGCTCAGGATCCTGCCAACATCCTGGTCTACTACGACTACTATGCTCCGACGGGCGATGCGGTCCTGACGGCCCTCTCGAATCTGTGGCCGTCCGCCACGGTCCTTCCGTGCTCGGGCTGGCCGGGCAGCATGTACACGCAGTTCAACGATGCGCTCTCCACCGGGACCTGGGACTTGGTCATCGTGGAGTCCTGGTATGCCGCGAACACCTCCCTGAACTGGTCCGGGCTGGCTACTTACTACACCAATGGCGGCAGGCTTTACGCCTCCAGCTGGCAGTGGACCGGCGGCCAGAGCGTGGTCGCTACCGCGATGGGAGTAACGGCCGAGACTCCTCTCATGAACCTCCAGCCGATGTACGTCTGGGATCCCGCGAGCCCGATAGTCGACGGCATCAGCGACTGGGGCCAGTTCGATCCGGGCATCAACGTCAAGAACTGCGCATTCACGGTCGGGACCGCCACCCCGGTGACGGGCTGGACGACCAATCCGACGGCCGGCCAGGCGGCGATCTGCGTGGCTCCTGACGGCTACAGCGTCATCAGCGGCTACACCCCGGCCTACGCGAACCAGGGCGTTGCGATCTGGGAGAATATCCTGCAGTTCATGTGGAGCGGCTCAGAGCCCGGCCTGACGCCGACGACCTGGGGCGACATCAAGACCCAGTTCATCCGCTAGGCCGTATCCGATCCGAGTCCCCGGGGGGAGGCGCGAGCCTCCCCCCTTCGTTTGGGCTGTAGGCTGGAGACTGGGGACTGGGGACTAGAGACTGGGGACTCGCTGCAAGTGAAGCCCGGCCCGAATCACCGCCCCTCCAGCCTCCAGCCTACAGCCTACAGCCTTCAGCCTCCAGCCTCCAGCCTCCCCCTGAGCTTGCGAGGTGCAAACGCAGGAGTTGACTTGGGAATCCTAATTTGCATTATCCCTCAGCTTTGCCAGTCGGCGCAGGCTGGCCTTCCGAACCCCTGTCGGGAGAGGCCGGACCGCATTCTCCGGTCCGCTGTTGCTTTCCTGCAAACGCGGTTCTGACATGCGGAAAGGACGCGGCAATGACCAGGAAGAGAGTTCTCATCCTCGGAGCGGCAGGCAGGGACTTCCACAACTTCAACACGGTCTTCCGGAACAACACCGACTTCGAGGTCGTGGCCTTCACGGCGACGCAGATCCCGGACATCGACGACCGCAGGTACCCGCCCCAGCTGGCGGGAGACGGCTATCCCGACGGCATCCAGATCCTCCCCGAGGACGAGCTGGAGAGCATCATCGCCGACAGGAAGGTCGACGTCTGCGTCATGGCCTACAGCGACGTCTCCGATGACACCGTCATGGCGCTGGCGAGCCGCTGCAACGCCGCCGGAGCCGACTTCAGCCTGATCGGCGTGCGCCCGACCATGCTCGAGAGCAGCAAACCGGTCATCGCAGTCACCGCGGTCCGCACCGGGTGCGGCAAGAGCCAGACGACGAGGAAGGTAGCGGAGGTCCTCAAGGCCGCAGGGAAGAAGGTCGTCGTCGTCAGGCACCCGATGCCCTATGGAGACCTCGTGGCCCAGCGGGTCCAGCGCTTCGCCTCCATAGACGACCTGAAGAAGCAGAAGTGCACGATCGAGGAGATGGAGGAGTACGAGCCCCACATCGCCAGGGGCCAGGTGGTGTTCGCAGGCGTCGACTATGAGGCCATCCTGCGCGAGGCCGAGAAGGAGGCTGACATCGTCCTGTGGGACGGAGGGAACAACGACACCTCCTTCTACAGGCCGGACCTCACGATCACTGTCGTCGATCCGCACCGTCCGGGCGACGAGATCTCCTACTACCCCGGCCAGACCAACCTTCGGCTCGCAGACGTCGTAGTGATAAACAAGATCGACTCGGCCTACCCCGAGGACGTCAACGAGGTCCGCGAGAACGTAAGGGCGACGAACCCCTCCGCCGTCGTCATCGAGGCGGCAAGCCCGGTCTCGGTGGCCGATCCCTCGATGATCCAGGGGAAGAGGGTGCTCGTGGTCGAGGACGGCCCGACTCTCACCCACGGCGGCATGGAGTACGGGGCGGGCTACGTCGCGGCGGAGCGCTTCGGCGCAGCCGAGTTCGTCGACCCGAGGGAGTTCGCGGTGGGCAGCATCATGGAGACCTTCGACAAGTACTACGCCGACCGCGAGGAGGCTCTGGTGCTCCCGGCCATGGGATACGGCGACGCCCAGATGAAGGAACTGGAGGACACCATCCGGGCCTGCGACTGCGATGCAGTGATCATCGCCACGCCGATCGACCTCGGCAGGGTGATACGCATCGACAAGCCGTCCGTGCGCGTGACCTACGACCTCCAGGAGATAGGCAAGCCCGACATCGCCGATGTGCTGCAGCGTTTCACGGGAACCAGGTGATCCGGGGCTTCGTACGGCGGTTCACTCGGAGGTGAGCGGAATGGCGCAGAACGCTCCTCAGCCTGAAGAGGCGACGGAGGAGAAGGAATCGGAGCACGAGGAGCCCAGGTCCTACGTGCACATCTTCCACGAGTGGTGCAAGGGCTGCGGCATCTGCGTGGCCTTCTGCCCCAAGAAGGTCCTCGAGATGGGAAGGGACCAGAAGGCGCACGTAGTCCACCCGGAGCTATGCATCAAGTGCTACATGTGCGCGCGGCGCTGTCCGGACCTCGCGGTCACCGTGACGGAGGAGCTGGAGAAGATGCGTGAGGAAGGTGACTCCACATGAGAGTGCCGTGGGGCGAGACCCGGCTCGTGCAGGGCAACGAGGCCATAGCCCTCGGGGCGCTGGCGAGCGGTGTGAACTTCTTTGCCGGATACCCCATCACCCCTTCCACGGAAGTGGCGGAGATGCTGGCCCGCTCCCTGCCGCAGGGCGATGGCGCGTTCATCCAGATGGAGGACGAGATCGCCAGCGTCAGTGCGGTGATGGGCGCCAGCCTCGCTGGAGCCAGGGCGATGACCGCCACAAGCGGGCCCGGCTTCAGCCTGATGCAGGAGGGGATCGGGTTCGGGTGCATGGCCGAGATCCCCTTCGTGCTGGTGGACGTCATGCGCGCCGGACCCTCCACGGGGCTTCCCACCCAGGTGGCTCAGGGTGACGTGATGCAGGCCAGATGGGGCACGCACGGCGATCACCCCGCGATAGTCCTCTGCCCTGCGAGCGTGCGCGAGTGCTTCGATCTCACCGTGAGGGCCTTCAACCTCTCCGAGACCTTCCGCACTCCGGTGATCCTTCTGTCCGACGAGGTCGTGGGCCACATGAGGGAGCGCGTCACCTTCCCGAAGTGCGAGGAGGTGGCGGTCATCGAGAGGCCCGTCCCGGAGACCCCGACGGAGTGGTACGAGCACTACCACCCCACGCCGTCGAACGTGTCGCCGATGGCGACCTACGGCTCAGGCTACAGGTTTCATGTCACGGGCCTGACCCACGACAGGCAGGGATTCCCTACGCGCAGGCGCGACGAGGTCGACGAGAAGCTCGCGAGGCTGAAGGCGAAGATAACCCGCAGGCTGGACGAGCTCGTCGAGATCAGGACCCACGATGTCGAGAAGTCGAGCGTCGTGATCTTCGCCTACGGATCGGTCTACCGCTCCGCCCTGGCGGCCCAGGTCCAGCTGGCGAAGAAGAACAAGCGGGTGGGGGTCTTCAGGCCCGTCACCCTGTGGCCGTTCCCGGACATGGAGACGAAGGAACTGCTGGACGACAAGGATGTCGTGATAGTCCCCGAGCTGAACCAGGGGCAGCTCATACACGAGATCGAGAGGCTCACTTCCGACTCCGTGCGGGTGATACCCGTCCAGAGGGTCGACGGCTACGAGCTCACCCCCGAGGAGATCGTAAGCGCAGCGATGGAGGTGATGTGATGCCCGCCCAGCTGCCGTACGAGTACAAGTATCTGCGCGCCAAGAAGAAGTTTCCTCACGTCTGGTGCCCGGGATGCGGCATCGGCATCGTGATGGGCTCCATCATCAGGGCGGTGGACGCCCTGGGATGGAACAAGAACGATATCGTGCTGGTCTCCGGCATAGGCTGCACATCCCGAATGCCGGTGTACTTCGACTTCAACACCCTGCACACCATGCACGGAAGGGCGCTCGCATTCGCGACCGGCGTCAAGCTCGCCAATCCCGGGTTGAAGGTCATCGCCGTGATGGGCGACGGCGACGCGCTGGCGATAGGCGGCAACCACATCATCCACTCGGCACGCCGCAACATCGAGATCACCTCGATCATCGTGAACAACTACAACTACGGGATGACCGGCGGACAGCACTCTCCCACGACGCCGATAGACATGATCACCGCTACGTCGCCCTACGGGATGATCGAGCCGGGATTCGACACCTGCAGGCTTCTCGATGCCGCCGGAGCAGTCTTCGTGGCCAGGGGTACCGTGTACCACGTGATCGAGCTGGACGGGCTCATCAGGCAGGCCATGGAGAAGAAGGGACTCAGCGTGGTCGAGGTCATGTCCCCGTGCCCGACCAACTACGGCAGGGCCAACCGGCTCGGCGGCGCCGTCGAGATGATGAAGGGCCTCCGCGACGGCTCGGTCAACGCGGCCCAGGCGGCCAAGCTGAGCCCCGAGGAGCTGAAGGGCAGGATCGTGAGGGGAGTCCTGGCCGATCGCGAGGCTCCCGAGTACACCGAGCTCTACGCCGACCTCTGCAGGCGGGCCCGCGAGAAGGCCTCGGAGGTGGACGAATGAGATACGCCGAGATCCGCCTGAGCGGCTCCGGCGGCCAGGGGCTCGGGCTGGCGGGGAGGATCCTGTCCGAGGCCGGGATAGCCGAGGACTTCAATGTCTGCCAGACACAGAGCTACGGGCCCGAGGCCCGCGGGGGCTCCAGCAGGACGGATGTCATCGTCTCCAGGGACGAGATCCTGTTCCCGAACTGCCGCGAGCTGGATGTCCTCCTGGCCATGAACCAGGAGAGCTGCACCCTCTACGCCCCCGAGGTCAGGGAGACTGGCGTCGTCATCATCGACTCGACCTTCGTCGATCAGATACCGATGGGCAGGGTGTACAAGTACCCGCTCACCACGGCGGCCATCGAGAGGTTCAAGAGCGCACTGGTGGCCAACATGATCGCCCTGGGGCTGATGTCCTCCGTCGTCGACCTGTTCAGGTCCGAGACATGGCGAAGGACGATATCGAAGATCTCGCCTGCGCGCTTCCGCGAGGCCAACCTCGCCGCGTTCGAGTTCGGCGCCGAGACCGGACGCGAGCTCTCGAAGGAGCAGGTCACGAAGAAGCCGGTGGCCTTCGACCGTAAGGCCCCCGTTCCGGAGGTCCTCCGCAGGAAGCCTTCGGCCGGATAGACCGGGAAGGACAGGAGTCGGCGTAGGGGCATCCTCCGCAGCCTGATCCGCGCAGCCGCCGGACCACCCTCGAGGCGAGGTAGGCGACCGCGCCCAGAAGGATCAGAAGAAGCGCGAGATCCCGAAGGCCCATTTCCCCAGGAAGGCGATCACCCACGCAAGCGCTGTCAGCCCCGCGTACTGGGCGGCCGCCAGTCCCCAGCTCCCGGTCTCCCGCCTGACCATGGCGACGGTTGCCAGGCACGGCGCCGAGATGAGCAGGAAGAGCATTATCGCGAGGCCGGTCCCGGGATCGTAGAGCGCGGCCATCCTGGAGGTGAGGTCGCGCCCCTGCCCGCCCTCGAGCGAGGTCAGTATCCCCATCTGGGACACGAAGATCTCCTTGGCCCCCGCGGCTCCGATCATCGCAGTGGCGATCCTCCAGTCGAAGCCCAGGGGCCGGACGATCGGCTCGACTGCGTGGCCGAGCCTCTCCGCGAACGAGCCTCCCACGGCCGCGGTCGCGTCCGCGCCCGCCGCCTGCCGCGGGAAGTACCCCAGGAACCACAGGACGATCGAGAAGGCCAGTATCACTGTCCCCGCCTTCGCAAGGTAGTGCCTGACCCTTCTCCAGACGTGCCTCGCGAGAGCGGCCAGCGTCGGGAGCCGGTAAGGCGGCAGCTCCATGACGAACGGGGAGTCCTCGCCCCTCAGGACGGTCTTTCTAAGGATCCTCGCCGCCGCCAGGGCCAGCGCTATGCCCACCGAGTAGATGAACGCGAGCATCAGCGCCTTGTGGCGCGGGAAGAACGCCCCTATCACCAGCAGGTAGCCCGGGAGGCGCGCCCCGCAGGAGAGGAGAGGGAGCACCAGTATCGTCGCCAGGCGGTCCCTCCTGTCCTCCAGCGTCCTCGTGGCCATCACGGCGGGCACGGTACAGCCGAAGCCGAGGATCATGGGGATGAAGCTGCGCCCGTGGAGCCCCACCTTGTGCATCAGCCCGTCGGTCAGGAAGGCCGCCCGGGCCATGTAGCCGGTGTCCTCCATCAGGGAGATGAGCAGGAAGAGTATCGCTATGGCAGGTACGAAGAGGACGACCCCCCCGACTCCCCCGATGACGCCGTCCGCCACGAGGGAGCGGATGGCACCGTCAGGTATCAGCGTCGAGGCAAGCCCGGCCAGGGCCCCGAAGGCGTCTGCGATGAGGCGCTCGAGCGGAGCTGAAGCCCTGAAGGTCAGCCAGAAGGCGGCGTACATTATCAGGGCGAAGGCCGGCACGCCCAGGAACCTGTTGAGGAGGACCGCATCGACGCGCCTCGTGACATCTGGTCCGGTCGAGCGCCTCCTGGAGGGGCCCACCGACTCCATCACCAGTCCGGAGGCCACGCCGCGCCTGAGGCCCGCCAGGACTATCTGCACCGGATCCGCATAGAGCCTCTCCAGTTTCCTGGAGGCGGTACCGGCGGCTTCGAGAATCCGCGCGGAAGCGCCGGCAGCCGCTCTCCCGACCGCCGCGGCGGCCTCCTCGCTCCCCTCCAGCAGCATGGCCGCTATGCCTCTGCCGTCGACCTCGAGCGGCGGGAGCATGGCCGCGATCCGTGAGATCTCTGCGTCCACGTCCTCGCCGAGTGCCTGCATCCTGGGCGGGGCGCCGTCCTGCGAGGCCTCCACGAGAGCCTGGACCAGCTCTTCCAGGCCGATACCCGTCCTGCCTATGGTCCGCACGACCTTCACTCCCAGCCTGGCCGAGAGCACGGCCGGGTCCGGCATCCTGCCGGCTGCGGCCGCCTCGTCGCACATGTTGAGAGCTATCACCATCGGCAGGCCGAGGGCGGCCAGCTGCACCGTCAGCTGGAGGTTCCTCTCGAGGTTCGCCGCATCGACCACGTCGAGGATCAGGTCCGGGGGGGTCTCGAGGAGGTAGCGGACCGCGACGGATTCGTCGGAGGATGCCGGGGAGAGGCTGTACTGTCCGGGGAGGTCCATGAACTCGAGCCGCCGGTCTCCGCAGGTGCGCGATCCGCACGCGAGCTCGACCGTGACGCCGGGGTAGTTGCCTTCGCAGGCCGAGGAGCCCGTGAGGCGGTTGAAGATAGTCGACTTGCCGGTGTTCGGATTCCCGGCGAGCGCCACGCTGATGCGTCTCACGGCAGGGGCTCTACCTCTATCTTGGAGGCCTCGCCGCGCCTCAGAGTCAGGGAGAAGCCCTCCATCGCTATCTCTACAGGGCCGCCGAGGGGAGCCCTTCGGACTAGCTCGAACTCCACTCCCGGCAGGATGCCCATGTCCGCCAGCCTCCGCCTGACGGGGCACGAAGCGTGGAGGTGGAGGACCCTGGCGCGGCTCCCCACTTGGAGATCGGCCATGCAGGGCCCCGCCGGCTCCCTCCTCCAGCGGCCGTGCCTGCCCCTGGGAGAGGGGAGCATCTCGCACCCGTCCGGCTCGCTCCTCTGAAAGGCCTCCTTCAGGCTCAGCCCGCCGGGCGTCCTCGAGTCGACGAACTGCGAGAAGGCGACCAGATGGGACAGGGTGTCGGGATGGAGGAAGTGCTCCATGGAGCAGGCATCCTTCTCGGCATCCTCGGGGTCCACGGCCAGGACGTCCCTGAGCAGGTGCAGGAGGAACTCGTGTGTGGAGGAGAGCCTCAGCGCCTGCCTCTGACCCTCCTCCGTCAGCGTTATGGACTCGCCGGCGGAGTGGTTCGCCAGCCCCTCCCGGTCCAGCCGGTGCATGGCCTCGCAGACGCTCGCCATGCTCACACCCCGGGATCGAGCTATGTCCGCTACCCGTGCGCTTCCGCTGTCCCGCGAGAGGTCGTGCACGGCTCTGAGGTAGTCCTCCAGGCTCTTCGTCATGCTCACGAAGATAAGTTAGGCTAGCCTAACTGAGTCGTCAAGGCTTGTCCATCGGGGCCTACAGCTGGAGGATGCCCTCCGTCCACAGCTGCTCCATGAGCCGCGAGCGGAAGAAGACGCGGTCCTCGAGGGGCACCGAGGCCGCCAGCGCGGCGAGGTCGTGCCCGTCTCCAGGGAGCCTGATTCCCGCATCCTGTTCCAGCAGCCCGGCCGGGAAGTCTCCGAGGGACCGCACGTCTGCGACGACGGTGCAGCAGCCTGCGGCAGCGGCTATCCAGTCCTCCGGGAAGGCCCTCCAGTCCTCGAGGAGCACGGAGACCCTCAGATTGCCCTCCAGGCCGTGAAGCCCGGCGACGCGGCCGCCGTAGTCGACAGGGGAGTCGAGGGAGCGGATCGAGTCCACGAGGTCCAGCGGGAAGGGGGAGGCAGGCACGACGACGGCATCCAGGACGCAGAAGGGATCGGCATGTCTCCGCTGCCGCACGGCGTCGAGGAGGACGTCCCGCCTGGACCACGGGTCCCCGGCCCTGAGCCGGAGCGCTCCGTGCCGGAAGGAGGGGACCTCCGAAGACGCAGGGAGCGGCTGGTCGAGGTCGATCTCCACGGTCGCCGGGGACCCGTCGAAGAGAAGGGGACGAGGCCTGAAGTCGAGGTCGTACCCCAGGATGTCGGCCATCTCCTCGCGGGCCGCCGAGAGGTCATCGAAGCCGTAGCGCCCCGACCTCGTCACGTAGTAGGGCGGGCCGTCCATCCACTCGAGGTCGAGCTCCCGGCCCCGGACGCGTGCCTCGGTGCCGGGCAGGGCGGCGAGGAAGAACACCTGAGCGTCGAAGTCGAAGCCCCGCCGGACGATGCGCCTGAGGGCCTCCACGGGGCCGTCGGGGGCGTCCCCCGGGAGACCCAGTATGAAGTCGAGGACCGGCCTGACGCCCGCCCTCGACAGAGCCTCCGCGCCATCCACGGCCTTCGCGAAGCTCCCGGGTCTCCCGCAGGCCGACAAAGCCCCCTGCGAGGAGGTCTGGAGGCCGATCTCCACGCTCGCGAACCCGGCGGCGGCGAAAGCGCGCGCCAGCTCCGGGGTGATGCCCTCCCCCCTCATCTCGGCAAACAGGCTGGTGCGGAGCGCCGCGAGGCCTTCGAGCATGACGTCCAGGTCGGGTCTCGCATTGAAGGTCGGATCGAGGAAGACGATCTCCGAAGCGCCGGCCCGGACCATCTCCGCGCATCTGGACACGGCGTTGCGCGCGGTCATCATCCGGGGATCGGGGTGCCTCCGCCTGTAGCTGCAGAAGATGCAGCCGCTGGAGCATCCCCTGACCGTCTCGATCGAGACCGAGCCGTACGAGGCCGGATCGAGAAGGCCAGCCGCCCAGGGGTCCGGGTACGCCTCCGGCGGGAAGGTGGAAGGCGGGATCTCGATCATCCCCCCCGGCGACCCGGCCAGGATGCCCGCCCTCGAGGGGTCCAGGATGTGCCTTGCCATCGGCTCGCCCTCGCCGCACACGAGGAGGTCGAAGGCCTCTGACTCGAGAAGAGGGGCGTTGTCCGGCTGGACTTCGGGCCCTCCCGCGATCAGCACCGTCCGGGGAAGCCTCCCGCGCAGGCTCCTCGCAAGGGCCACGCTGCGCTCGACGTTCCAGCAGTAGAGAGTGAGGGCTATCAGATCGGGTGCGGACTCGGCCACGCGCTCCGCGAGGGCCCGGTCGCCCAGTTCGTCGACCATCCCGGGTCCGGCGATGCAACCCGGCGGCAATCCCGCCGCCGCGGCCACCACCGCCGGTCCCATCGGCAGGTTGCCCGTGGGCTCCAGCGGCGCCGCGGTGTTGAGGGGCAGCTGGACAAGGAGTCGGCGGGGAGAGCCGCCCTCAGGCATGGAGGTCCGTGAGTCCCCCGAGGACTGCTCCCAGAAGAAGCAGATAGGCCAGCGCCGATGCCGCATTGGCCGCGGGATGGTGCAGTCTGCCCTTGTCCAGCTGGAGGAGGCGTCCGACCAGCACGGAGGCGCCGGCGGCCGAAACGGCGAGGACCGCCCGGGATCCCCGTGCCGGCTCGAGCAGGAGAAGGGCGACGGCAACTGCGAGGCAGGGAAGTGCGAGGAGCATCGCCTTCCTGACCATGGACTCCGAGCTGAAGAGAGCGGGGAGGTCGGAGAGGGCCACGCGCTCCCCCGCGGGCGACAGGCGGATGAAGTAGACCACCACTGCCGTGAATGCCATGCCCATCGCAAGGAGCGCGAACGAGAGGGAGAGCCCCGCGAGCCATCCCACCGGGGACACGTGCACCTCCGGAGGGGGAGTGCCCGGGGCCAGGAAGGGCACTATCAGGGCCAGGGCCCCCTGCTGTATCCCCAGGATGCCAAGGAAGGTCCGCTTGCGCAGGACCTGCCGTCCCAGGGCGCGCGCAGCCTGCATCAGGAGGAGCTGGGTCGTGACCTGACCGAAGCTGCTCGTCATCAGCGCCCTCCCGGCCCGGCCGCCCGCCAGGACCCACAGGAGGGCGAAGGACAGGAACTGCATGAGCTTGATCAGCTTGTAGCGCTTGACGAGCCGCCTGCTCCTCTCCACCGCCGCCGACGGGTCCTGTGCCGTCACCCAGACTGGAGTGCCGTGGCCGAGCCCGCTGCGCCGAAGGAAGAACTCCTCCAGGGCGAGCGTCAGGATGCAGAGGATCGAGGCAGCGAGCATCTCACTCCCGGTTCCCGGACGAAGCAGAGGACAGCTCCTCCGGCCATGAAGAGGACCGCAGTGGCGAGTATCGAGCTGCGGGCGTTCCCCGTCACGTCCCTGAGCAGAGCGAACACCACGGGACCGAATATGCTGGCAAACCTGGTGGAGATCGAGAAGAAGCCGAAGTACTCGGCTTCGAGCCCCTCGGGGACCAGCCGCGAGAAGAAGCTCCTGCTGATGGCCTGGAGGCCGCCCTGGAACAGCCCCACCAGAGCCGCGAGGATCGTGAACTCGGCTGCCGTCCGGACGCGCGCCGCCCACATGACTATTCCGAGGTATGCCGCGATGCCGCCGAGAAGCGACTTCTTCGAGCCGATCCTCCGGGCCGCGGCCCCGTATGCGAGGCTCCCCGGGAACCCCACCGCCTGGGTGATCAGGAGCGCCGTGACCAGATCGGATGTCTCCAGGCCGAGTTCCGCCTTGCCGAACACCGTGGCCATCAGGATGACCGTCTGCACCCCGTCGTTGTAGAGCAGGAACGCGATCAGGAAGAGGAGCAGGTCGCGCCTCCGGATGATGTCCCTCATCGTCGAGCGGAGGGATCTCATCGGTGAGGACCGCAGGCCCGCGACGGGCGCCCGCCTCTCCGGGACGAAGAGGAACAGGGGGAGCGAGAAGACGGCCCACCAGGCGGCGACGGTGAGGAAGCTGGCCCTGCTTGCGGCGGCGGAGTCTGCAAGCCCGAAGGCCGCCGGGTTCCGGATCATGAGGACATTGACCGCCAGGAGGAGCCCGCCGCCCAGGTATCCCCCTGCGAACCCTCCCGCGGAC
>Ga0172366_10000034_pt1 | contig 68784 bp, 57 predicted proteins | sample LakKivSesite69cm_FD_114533 | JGI IMG/M metagenome (GOLD analysis project Ga0172366, IMG submission 114533) | Sediment microbial communities from Lake Kivu, Rwanda - Sediment site 69cm | ecosystem: Environmental > Aquatic > Freshwater > Lake > Sediment | place: Rwanda: Western Province, Lake...
AGATGTGCTCAGATCGGTCCGCATTCCCGACGAATACGAGGGCGGCGGGCCCTGTCTGAGCATGTCCATGGAGGCCATGCGCACGGCTGCGGCGGATGGGATCGGCCTGGACGTGGTCGGTGGCATCGTCAGGCGCGGCGACAGTCTCGTCTTCCATGCCTGGGACGTGCTGAGGGAAGGCATCCCCGGCATGCCGGCAGACCCCCTGCTCTTCAAGACGGACTCGCTGAGGGCCTTCGGACACTGCCCCACCGACGTGATCCCCCTGTGGGACATGATGGCCACCGGAGGCCACGAGCTCAGCATCCTCTTCCCGGAGCAGGAGGCTGATCTCTCGATCTCCCTCACGGCCTTCTTCGAGCCGTCCTTCACGAACGGATGGCCCTTCCCTCCTTCTGCGGATGCTCCACCGAAGGGAGACGCCAGATGAAGCTCCTCGCGCCGGCCGCGGTGCTGCTGCTCTCCGCGTGCGGAGGACGGGCGGACAGGACTGTGTCCGACATGGCGTCGATGTACATCGACGCCGTCGGCGGCCGACGGGCCGTCGAGTCCATCCAGACCGTCCATACGCTGGACAGCCTCCACATGGCAGGCCTTTCCGGGACGAGCGAGTCCTGGTGGCAGAAGGACCCGTTCAGGGGGAGGGTCGTGGTGCAGCTGGGGCCGGTCAGCCAGGAGATGATCATCCAGGGCGACAGCGTGTGGTCCATCGACCGGAACGGAGTCCCCGCCCCCGGAGACGAGATGACCCGGTCGCAGGCCCTTCTCGCCGCCGGCACCGTGTTCTACGACTCCTTCCTGGACACCACCGGCCTCTCCGCCGGGACGGACACGACCCTGGAGGGCGGGCAGAGAGTATGCAGGCTCGTCCTGACCATCGAGGGGCTCGATCCGGTGACCTTCTTCCTCTCCCGCGAGTCGGGTCTTCCCGTGATGATCCATGCGAGCGTGATGGGAATCGATGTCTACTCCAGCCCTGGGGACTGGACCGAGGTCTCGGGGATCCTCTCGGCCGGGAGCACGAGCGACAGGATTCCGGCGCTCGGGCAGGAGTCCGACTCCAGGAACATCCTCACGGAATACAACGTGCCCATCCCGGAGCAGGTGTTCGCAATCCTGGGGGGCGACCGGGACTGGTCCCTGGAGTCCCCTGGCGAAGCCTTCCCCTTCGTGCTCGACGGAGAGCACATCTATCTGAAGGGGCAGGTCGGGGGGCGGGATGCCGAGTTCCTCCTGGACAGCGGGGCCGGTGCGACGGTCATCGACTCGGCCCTGGCGGCGGCGCTCGGACTCGAGCAGGCGGGGAGCTTCAGCGCCCTGGGGGTCGCGGGATCCTCTTCGTTCTCCTTCGTGCAGGTCCCCGGATACGGGGCGGCCGGAGCCACGCTGACCGATCAGACGCTTGCGTCGATGCCCCTGGATGCCCCCTTCTATCCTCTTACGGGACATCACATCGGGATGATCGTAGGATACGACTTCCTGAGCAGGTTCGTCACGCTCATAGACTACGGGGCAAGGACCATCACGCTGTACGATCCGGCCTCCTTCGAGCTTCCGGCCGATGCCTCGGTCATCCCGGCTTCGAGGACGATGGGCGTGCTGTCGGTCGGAGCGACGATCGAGGACTCCATCCCTGCCAGGCTCCTGCTCGACACGGGCGCGGGAGGAGCGCTGCATCTCTCGAACTCGTTCCTCGCCGCTCATCCCGCCTTCCTGGCCGGAAGGGACACCGTGTCGTCCTTCGTGGAAGGTGTCGGAGGGGAGGAGGCCGCCACCCTCTTCCGGGTCGGAAGCGTCTCGCTCGGTGGATACAGGGTCGAGGCGGGGCTCTCGTCCGCCGGAACCGGAGGCCCGGTTCTCGCAGCCTTCGACGGCATCCTCGGGACCGGAGTCCTCGCCCGGTTCCGGATCTTCCTCGACTACCAGGGGCAGAGAGTCGCCCTCCAGCCCTCGTCCATGTTCGAGATCGGGCTCCCGGACGACATGACCGGCCTCGGCGTGGAGGTTGCAGGAGAGGGCCTGCTTGTCAGGGACGTCATCGCCGGATCGCCGGCGGACTCGGCGGGGATCCTGACGGGCGATACGCTGGTCTCCATCAGGGGGAGCGTCCCGGGCCCGGACCCCGGTGTCCTCGACTCCCTCCTCTCGGGACCCGAGGGATCTCCCGTAACCCTGGAGATAGGAAGGCCGGACGGGAGGCATGAGGTCACGATCGAGCTCGGAAGGATCCTCCCTGGGCCCGGGACCTGAGGGTCCGGTGCCCTTCCGCTAGGCCTTCGCCAGGACCGTGACCAGCTCGTCCATGGTCAGTTGGACCGGGTTGCCCTGCATCGAGGTGGTTGTCATGGAGGCGGCCGCCAGGCTCTCGTGGTCCTCCGGGAGCACGCCGTGCTGTCTCAGGTTCTGGACCTTGAGCTCGGAGCACAGCCCCGCCAGCCAGGGGGCCAGATCGACGGCCTGCGCGTCCGTCCTGGCAGTCACGATCCTCGCCGCCTGAGTGAACCGGTCGAGGTACCTTCGCTCGCCGCGCCCCTCGGAGAGCGCCTTCACGTTCGCTTCGACCACCCCCGGAAGCACGGCTGCGCAGGCCGCTCCATGAGGCAGGAGGAACATGCCGCCGAGCGGGGCCGCCAGTCCGTGAACAGCCCCGAGCCCGGAGTTGGCAAGGGCGAATCCTCCGAACAGGCTCGCGAGGGACATCCTGGTTCTCGCTGCGATGTCGTTGCCCGTGAAGAAGGCGTCCCTCAGTGAGACCGCAACGAACCTGAGCCCGTCCCGGCAGTAGACGTCCGTGAAGGGATTGGCCCTGGGGGAGACGAAGGCCTCCAGCAGCTGCGAGAGAGCGTCCAGGCCCGCGTAGGCGGTCAGCCTGGCGGGGCAGTCCAGCGTGAGCTCCGGGTCCACGAGCGCGGCCCTTGGAATCATCATCTGGCTGCGGAGGCTGACCTTCATCCGGTGGTCGGCCGAACCGAGGACTGCATTCCGTGTGACCTCGGATCCGGTGCCCGCGGTCGTCGGTATCGCTATCACGGGCAGGGGCGGGAACTTGATCGGCTTCCCCTCCCCGATCACCTCGAGGTAGTCCAGCACGTCGCCCGTCGCCGGCGCCAGTGCCGCGACAGCCTTGGCGGCGTCGATCGCGCTCCCGCCTCCCAGGCCGATCACGAACTCCGATCTCGCAGTCCGGCAGATCGCCGTCGTGGCCCGGATGAAGCTCAGAGTGGGTTCGCCCGGGACCCTCACTGGTTCCACGAAGACTCCCGCCGGTTCCAGCACCTTGGCCGCCCTGTCGAGGTACCGCGAGGAGGAGCCCGTCACCACGAGGGCGTTCCTGCCCAGACCGGCCACCACTTCCGGAAGCCTCCCGACGGCTCCCGGACCGAAGATCACTCGTGCGGCTGTCGAAAACTCGAATTGCATACCGTTGCCTCCCCGACGCAGGCCCCGGGCCCGACCGGGCCGGGCGGAGCGCTCTCCGGACCTCAGCCCTCCAGCTGGTCGAACCTCGTGCCGGCCCTTGGCTCGGCCATCATGGGCTCGACGGCGTCCCTCCACCTGGCATAGTGCGACGTCGACTTGTGGGTCGCCGGTGCATCAGCCGTCCTGTAGGTCTCGATCAGCACGAAGCTGCATGGGTCGTCCCTCTGACGGAGAACGTCGAACCGGGCGATGCCCGGCTCGAGGACGCTTCTGCGCGCGTTCTCGAGCGTGGCCTCCGTGAAGGGCCCCTCGAATCCGGGCTTCACACGCACACGCACTATTACGGTGAGCATGCAGTACCTCCCGATGGGGCAAGATAGGCTGTGGGCCGGAGCGGCTGCAATGGACAGGCCGCGGGCGGGAGGCCGCCGGGCCTAGAAGATGCTGAAGCTCAACCTGCTGTAAATCTCCGAGTCCAGCCGGTCCCAGGTCGGGATGACCGGCCTGTTGGTGAAGTCCAGATAGCAGCCGACGCTCAGCGACAGACGGTCCCACAGATCTGCCGACACTTCCGCGTTGCCGCTGGCGATGAGGTCCTCCGGCTTGTCCGGCGGCACGAAGCAGCTCGTGGAGATCCACAGGGTCGGAAGCATCGAGCCGGCCTTCTCCATCCAGATCCCGAGGGAGAAGTATGCCGTCCAGTCGCTCGTCCTCTTCTCCCGCAGGTACCACTGGCTGTTGACGATGCCTGCCCCGACCTCCGGGGAGATCCACAGCCAGTCCCGTATCCATTCCTTGTACCCGATCGAGGAGTAGGAACTTATCTGCCATGGACGCACGGTGTCGGGCTGGCGATCCCACGCCGAGCTGCCCTTCGCGTAGAGGGCCCCTGTGAGGTAGTAGTCCACCGAAACCGAAGCGTAGGCGGAGTTCTCGAGCCTCCTGGCCCTGAGCCTCTCCAGCGTGCCGTGGAAGTCCGTCTTCACCTGGCTGCCGCGCGGGCCGTAGTTCCAGCTCCAGTTGGCTCCGCCGGAGTAGGTCTTGTGGTCCGTGTTCCCGTAGTCCAGCGATATGTCGGTCCAGACCGAGGCGGAGAACGGGCTCGATTCCCCGCGCCAGTAGCTCGCGTCATAGGAGGGATCGGTGATGGAGCGTATCCTGTCCTCGGCATAGGAATAGCCGGGAGAGACCCTCAGGGCCTCGAGGTACCTGTCCAGGGCACCCTGCGGATTTCCCCGCCTCTCCTCCACGAGGCCCAGGTAGCAGATGGCATACACCGACGAGGGATCGAGCCTGAGCGCCTTCTCCAGCGCCGTCGTCGCCTCGCCGTACCTGTCCTGGAAGAGGAGGCTCTCGCCGAGGTAGTTCCAGCCGTCGACGGAGAGGCTGTCCAGCTCGAGGGCATGCCTGAATTTGTCTTCCGCCCGGGAGTACTCCTCCGCCGCCGAGAGGGCGGAGCCCCACGCGATCCAGGCGGAGGGATCGTCAGGGAACTCCCTCGTGGCCTCGTCGTAGCATGAGGAGCTCTCCTCGGGCATGCCGAGCGTGGAGTACAGGTCCGCAAGGGAGAGCCAGTCCTCGATCGCGGACAGGCCCGTCGACCTCGCCTCGGCCGCGGCAGCCTCCGCCCTGTCCGTGTGACCCGTGTGGAAGAAGCTCCAGGCAAGGTCGACATAGGCTCCGGGGGAGAGCTCGAGCGCTCTCGATCTCAGCTCCCCGGCGAGCGAGGAGTCGCCGGCGGCCTTCCACATCCCGGCCAGCTCCGCGAAGACGACCGCCGAGTCGTTCGCCAGCGCCGCGTATCTCATGAGCAGGGGCTGGGCCTCGGCAGCCCGCCCCTCGATGTCGTACAGCCGGCCGAGCCTGAGTGTCCCGAAGGAATAGGTGCTGTCCATCCGGACGGAGAGAGCGAAGCAGACCTCGGCGCTGTCCGTCCGGCCATCCTGCTCGAGCAGCATCCCCAGCTCGCCGAGGAGCCATTGGCTGGGGCCGGTGCCGAGTTCGTCCAGCGTCCTCCACGCCTTGCGGTACCAGGCCATTGCGCGCTCGGGGCGGTTCTCGTCCTCGAAGAGCAGACCCCTCTGCTCCCAGCCCCAAGAGTAGGACGAATCGATGCCGATCGCTGTCTCGAAGGCCGCCGCCGCCTCGTCGCTCCTGCCGAGGCTGTTGAGCACGTAGCCCAGCTCGCCCCACGTCCAGGTGTCCGTCGAGTCCAGCGACAGCGCCTGCCTGTACATGTCCGCAGCAGCCTCGGGATCGCCCGAGTCCTCCTCCACCAGTCCCCTGTTGACCCAGGCCTCCTTCAGGGTCGGGTCGAGGCTCGTCGCCGTCGAGAGCCAGCGCCTCGCCTCCTCCAGGTTCGAGGCTCCCTGGGCCAGAAGACCCAGCCTGAGAGCCGCCCAGGCGTACCCCGGGTCGACGTCCAGTCCGCGCATGTACCAGGCACGGGCGGAGTCCGGCTGGGAGGTCGATTCCATCGCCAGACCCAGCTCTCCGTAAGCCCAGGAGTATCCCGGGTCGAGATCCACGATCCTCCTGTAGGCCTTGATCGCCTCACCGTACTTGCCGAGGGACTCGCACGAGAGCCCCAGCCCCTGCAGGGCGTCGATGCTCGTCGGATCAGCGGCGGCGGCGGCCGAGTAGACCGCCCTGGCCGAGTCCGGAAGGCCTAGGGCATCGAGAAGGCTGCCCTTCTCGAGGAGCACCGGCACCACCCCGGGAGACAGCTCCAGGTAGTCGTTCAGCGAGTACAGGGCCTGGATCGTGTCCCCCAGGGCACACCTTGCGTGGCTGGCTCCGAGGACTGCAGGACCGTACAGAGGATCCGCCCTCAGGGCCCGCCTGAAGTCCATCGCCGCGGGCCCGTAGTCGCCCAGGCCATCCAGAAGGGTGCCGAACCCGCTCCAGGCGACCACATCGAGGCTGTCCAGGACGAGCGCCCTCTCGAAGGCTGCAGCAGCGACCCCGGCATCGGCCCCGCTGCGCGTGATCCCGAGTGCCGCCCACGCCAGAGAGCTGGTCGAGTCCACCGAGATGGCCGTATGGGCCCAGTCCGCTGCGTCCTCGGCGGAAAGGGAGCCGCTCATGAAACCCGAAACCGATGCCGATGCCCATGCATCGGCGCTGGAGGAGTCCGAGGCGAGCGCCTCCGAGGAGATTGACCACGCCTTCGCCCAGTCCACCTGCCTGCATGCGTCGTACCAGCCGGTCGGAAGAACCGAGAGAGCCGCGAGAAGCGGCCAGAAAGCCATCCTAGACCCCCGAGAGAACCGCCGTGGCACAGGCTGCCCCGGCCGCTGCGCAGTATGCCCCGAACAGCCAGAGCCTCCCCTTCGCGAGCACTCCGAGGAGAACCGCCAGGGAGGCCAGACCGACCAGGAACGATACCAGGAAGCCAATCGCCAGCATGGATATGGACGGGCTTCCCGGCGGGAACCCGTGGACCGCCTGCAGCAGCCCGGCGCCGGCCACGGCAGGGATCGAGAGCAGGAAAGAGAACCTGGCGGCCCGGACCGGGCCGACCCCGCGCCTCATCAGGGCGGATATCGTCGATCCCGAGCGCGATATCCCCGGAAGCACGGCGACCGCCTGGGCGAGCCCGGCAGCAAGAGCCGGCCCGGCTCCGGGCGGACTCCCCGGTCCCTGCGGATCAGGCCGGCGGGCTGCCCGCGCACGCCCGCCCCAGAAGAGGATGGCGCCGTTCGCGACGAGCAGGAGCGAGACCGCCAGCGGCGAGTCGAAGAGCCTCTCCAGGGCCTTCTCGAACAGCATCCCGACCACGCCTGCGGGAATCGAGGCCACGGCCAGCAGTCCGAGCAGGGTCAACTCCGGCTTCCGCAGCCTGAGCGCACCGCCCGCGAGCGAGATGATGTCTTTGGCGTAGAAGGCGAGGACCGCCGCGAGCGTGCCGAGATGGAGCACAACCTCGACGGCGATGCCCGGCGCCGATACTCCGAGGAAGTGCTGGGCGAGCACGAGATGGCCCGAGCTGGAGACCGGGATGAACTCCGCGATGCCCTGCAGGAGAGCCAGGAAGAGGATGTCGAGCAGGTTCAACTCTCCACGAACTCCCTGTGAAGCGCCGCCAGTGCAGCGTCCCTGTCTTCGGTCGGCACGAGGGCGCTGATCGTCGCGTGCGAGTCGACCGTCTGGAGCATGTCGATGCCCGAGTCCCTCAGAGCCGTTGCGAATCTGGCCATCACGCCCTTCATGCCATGCATCCCCGCGCCTATTATCGAGACCTTCGAGCATGGACCGGTCTCCGTGGACTGTACACGGGAAGCGAGGAGGATATTCCGGACCATACCCGCGTCCTCGACCGCGGCGGTGAAGACCGCCCCGGAGTGGAAGACGCTGAACATGTCCATGGAGATCCCGGCCCCCGCCACGGCCTCGAAGATCCTCGCGAAGAAGTCCCGCGGTGCCTCGGTCTCGGGCCTGGCCGCCAGGAATTGGAACACCGGGGGCCCGGAGGCGACGCCGGTGACGTACCTGCCGCTCTTCAGCGGGAAGGGCTCGACACGCGTAACGACCCTGCCCGTGTCATGTGAGCGGACTTCGACTGCCATCCCGGCCTCCGCCGCGATCTCCGCCGCTCGCGGGTGAACGACTCTGGCTCCCTGCCAGGACATCTGGCGGAGGTCCTCGGCGCTGATCCTCTCGATCCGGACGGCGGCGGGCACGGAGACGGGATCGGCCGTGTAGATGGAGTCGACGCCCTTCCAGAGGACCACCTCATCGACTCCCAGGGCGGCACCTATGGCCAGGGCCGTCGTGTCGCTGCCCCCTCTCCCGAGTGTCGTTATCCGGCCGTCGGGGGCGCATCCCTGGAATCCGGCGACGACTGCACAGAGACCCGACGAGATGGCCTCGCGTATCGGCGAAGTGTCGACGCTGCAGATGTCCGACTCGCCCAGGGCGTCGTCGGTGCGGATGCCGGCGCTCCATCCGGTGAGCGCCCTGGCCGGGATCCCGGCCGCCCTGAGGGCTTCGGCCAGAACCACGGCGGATATCACCTCCCCGCAGCTGAGTAGCAGGTCACGCTCTTCGCCCGTGGCGCCTCCGGCCAGGGAGAGGAGCGTGTCGGTGGCATAGGGATCTCCGGACCGGCCCATCGCGGAGACGACGACCACGAGGCCGCAGCCGTCGGAGACGGCAGCGCGGCAGTGCTCGACGGCGAGCTGCCGGCCTTCGGGACTGGCGATGCAGGTCCCGCCGAACTTGTATACTCTCAAAGCCATCGCGGGCCTTCCCGCGGGTGCGGACAGCCGTCCGGAGCCTCACCCGCCTTCCCGGATTCTACCGGAATGCCGCCCCGGGCCGCCAGAGCGCGCTCTTATGAAGCAGCGTCGGCGATGCTATATTGCCGCGCACCCACGCCGAAGGGCACCCGGTGCCTGCGGAGACGAGATGTCCAGGCGCGTCTGCATGATAGTCCAGAACCAGCTGTGGAACGACGCCAGGGTCAAGAAGGAGGCGCTCTCCCTGAGGGACTCGGGCTGGGCGGTCACGATCGTCGCCAGGCCCGAGGAGGGGCATGCCCGCTCTGAGGAGTGGGAGGGGGTCAGGGTCCTCAGGCCGAGGTATCGTTCGGCGCTGACCGACGGCCTCCGGCAGGGCTTCGACGCCGGTGGGCGCACGAGCTCCGCCGCGCGCAGACTCCTGGGTGCGGTCCGAAGGAACCCCGTGCGGAGATTCCTGTCCGACCTCATCCGCAACTTCCTCTTCGAAGCCAAGTTCCTCGGGGCCGCGCTCTCCGCGCGGGCGGATGTCTATCACGCGAACGACCTCGACACGCTCCTCGTGGGATGGCTTGCCTCCAGGATCCGACGGGCCCGCCTGGTCTACGATTCCCACGAACTCTGGCTCGGATCCGTGAGATACCTGCGCGAGACCGGTGCGCTGGGCAGGCTGAGAGACAGGCTGATCGAGAGGTCCCTGGCATGCTCCGCCGATGCCGTCATCCATGTGACCCCGGGCAGGGGCGTGGAGATGGGGAGGATGTACCCGCGGCTCCGCAGGCTGTTCATCGTGGAGAACTGCCCGGAGGCGTCGAACCCGGTGAGGACCGACGCCCTCCGCCGGGCCGCCGGGATCCGGGACGACCGCCTCCTCTTCCTCTATCAGGGCGTCCTGGCAAACGAGAGGGGCCTCGAGCAGCTCCTACTGGCCGCACGCCTGCTCGGGGGCGAGCACCTGGCGATACTGCTGCTCGGTCACGACTGCACGGAGGGGAGGCTCCCCGCCCTGGCCTCGGCGCCCGACCTGCGGGACCTGGTCTTCCTCCTCCCGCCGGTGAGATCGGAAGAGCTTCCCGCCCTGACGGCGGGAGCCGATGTCGGCATGGTGCTCTTCAGGGACACCTGCCTCAATCACCGCTACTCACTCCCCAACAAGCTGTACGAGTACATGATGGCGGGTATCCCGATACTCGCGAGCGACCTCCCGGAGATCGCGAGGGTGATACGGTCCAGTCGCTGCGGGGTGCTCGTGGATCCCGAGAGCCCTGGTTCGGTGGCGGGCGCCATGAAGGCGATGGCTGGGGACCGGTCCGCGCTGGCGGAGATGGGAGCGAGGGGAAGGACGGCCGCGCTGGAGAGGCACTGCTGGAGCGTCCAGAGAGGGATTCTGGAACGGGTCTACTCGGACCTGGTGCCCGGGCAGGGGCGATGACCTCTCCTGATGCGAAGAGCGGGAGGGGAGTCTCCTATGTCCTCGGCTTCCTCCCGACCTATGTCGAGAGCGAGATCCGCGAGATCGCAGGAAGGGGGTGGCGGGTCAGGGTCCACATGCAGTCGGGGAGCCCGCTCTGGGAGTCGATCACAGGGGCGGGTCTGCCGGACGGTGTGGAGAGGGGATGCGACGCCTGCGCGTCCTGGCTCCATCTGCCGTCCTCCGCCCTTCCGGTGGTCGCCACGGCCCGGCTCGGGGCGTTTGCTGCCCGAAGCCCCCGATCCTTCTTCACGGAGGCCGCGCGTGCCAGTGCCGCCCGCTCCTTCAGGCGCTTCCTCTGTGGCGCGGAGCTGGCGGCGCGCCTGTGGACGGATCCTCCGGCCCGCATCCACAGCCACTTCGCCTGGGAGAACTCCCATACCGCCATGTGGGCGGCGAGGCTCCTCCGGGTGCCCTTCAGCATGACCGTCCACGCGGCGGACATCTTCGTGCCGCGGAATCCCGGGGAAGTGGGGATGCTCATCGAGGCCGCATCACCCCCGGTCACGATCTCCGCATTCAACCGTGACTACATCGGACGCCACTGGGGGCCCGCGGCCGGCGCCAGGACCTTCTCCGTCCACCTCGGAGTCGATCAGGCCAGGCTCCCTCCGGCCGCTCCGGACAGGTCCTCGCGGGTCGTCTTCTGCACTGCCAGCGGTCTCGCCGAGAAGAAGGGGATCTCCGTCCTTCTCGAGGCCTGCGAGATCCTCTCAGGGAAGAGGAGCGGCTGGAGCTGCTCCGTGACGGGAGGCGACGCATCCGGGGAGGTCCTGTCGAGATACAGGTCCCTGGTGGCCAGGAGGGGCTTGTCGCGCTTCGTGGAGCTACCCGGTGCGATGCCTTCCGCCGAGCTCCTGGACAGGATGTCGTCCGCTTCTCTCTTCGTGCTGCCCTGCATCCAGGCCCCCGGCGGAGACATGGACGGCATCCCCGTGTCACTGATGGAGGCGATGGGGATGGGGCTGCCCTGCATCTCCTCCAGGATCTCCGGCATCCCGGAACTGATCGAGGACGGAGTCTCGGGTATCCTCGTGGAACCCGGCTCGGCCGCCGCCCTGGCAGCAGCCATGGAGCGCCTCCTCGACGATGATGACCTCGCGGGAAGGCTGGGCAGGGGAGCGCTTCGGAGGATCGCCTCCCGCTTCAGCATCAGGGGGTCCGTCGACGGCCTCCTGACTGCATGGGACTCCCCCCCGGCCACGGGCGGGGATCCGGAGGGACTCTGATGGAGGGACCATCCGGACTCAGGAAGCTGATTTTCATAGCATACAGCTTCCCCCCCGTGGCAACGGGCGCCGCCCCGAGGTGCCTGGCGCTCGCAAGGTGCATGCCCGAGGGCGGATGGACGATGATCCCGGTGGTCGCCTCCAACCCGGCGGGCCTTCCCGTGGATGACAGCACCATGCTCCTCATGCCGGAGGATGTCCTCGGCGCGAGGATCTTCGTCCGCGACCCGCTCGCGGGCAGGACCGGCCGTCATCCGCAGGCCGGCGCCCGGGACAGTCGCAGGCCCGACTTCCTGAAGCCCCTCAGGAGCCTGATCAGGCTCTACGCCCTGATACCGGACAAGGAGATCCTCTGGGCAAGGAGGGCGGGGAGGGCTGCGGCCGAGGCTGCAGCCAGGCACGGGGCCGACATGATCATGTCGTTCGGCCCGCCCCACTCCTGCCACCTGGCGGCCCTGAGTGCGGGGAGGCGCACGGGGCTCCCCGTCGTCGCGCACTTCGGCGACCTGTGGCTGTACGACTCCACGAACGAGTGGCAGTACGTCTCCCGGTTCGGCCTGAAGATGCAGAGGCGCATGGAGGAACGACTGGCCCGCAGGGCATCGGGCATCTTCACGACTTCGGCATCGTCCTCGGCGTACTTCTCCCGGACCTACGGGCGGGCATGCCCGCCGCTCTTCCACCTCCACAACGGCTACGACCCGGCGATAGCCAGGCCCGCCGACCCGCCGTCCGGGGCGCCCGGGGAGAGGTTCCTCCTCACCTACACGGGCTTCTTCATGGGGAACCAGACCCCGGAGCGCTTCCTCCACGGGCTGAGGATGTACCTCGACTCCAGCCCGTCGAGCAGGATCCACTTCCAGCTCGTGGGCTGCCTTCGCGAAGCGCATGCCGACCTTCCGCGGATGCTGGGGCTGGAGAACAGGATGACGATCACCGGCCAGGTGCCCCGCTCGGAGGCGCTCGAGCACCAGCGCACGGCGGATGCGCTCCTGATCCTGCTTCCGCCCTTCCCCGGATCGGACGTCAAGAACCCCTCGAAGCTCTCCGAGTACCTCCTCGCGCGGAGACCCATACTCGGTGTCGGCTGTCGCGGCGAACTCACGGGGATGATAGACATGCTGGAGGCCGGCTACACCGCGGAGCATGAGCCGGCGGCCATAGCCGGAGCCCTTGCCAGGATGGAGCGGGACTGGGCCTCGGGACACCTCCGGTTCGTGAAGGACATGGAGAAGGTCGCTTCGCTCTTCGACATGCGGAGAGGATGCAGGGAACTGGGGCATTATCTCGACTCCCTCGCCCGCCCCTCCGACTCGATCGGTCCTTGACCCCGGCGGGGCTTGCGGAATATTCCCGCGCACCGGACTCCAGAAGGGGGCATCGATGGCCTGGGACGAAGAGATCCCTGACGACGAAGACATCGACGAGACCGATCCCGACGAAGACAGGGAGGACGATCTGGAAGACGACGGCGAGGAGGACGACGGGCCCGTCTTCCCGAGCCCCGACGAGAGCTGGTCCTGGACTTCGGACGACGATTCCGACGAGGAAGGCCCCGACGAGGACGAGGGCTGCGAAGACGACGAGGAGGAGGAAGACCGGGAGGACGACGAGGACTGAGCTCCCGGCTCACAATCCCGCCAGGATCGAGACGAGCCTGTCCCGACCGAGCACCATCGCCGCACCGGCCGGTTTCAGTTCCACCACCCCCCTTCCGCCCGCCAGTCTCCTGATCTCGCCCGTCAGCACTCCCAGGAGCCTCATCCCCTGCGCATCGATGCAGCCGACACCGAAGCGGTCCACTGTCCGGAGGCACGCCGGCCCTGCCAGATCCAGCCAGCAGACTGATACCGTCCGTCCCAGGAGAAGCTCGATGCGGCGCTTCCTGCCGCCCTCTTCCCATGTGAGAGTCGAGCAGGCGAGCTTCCTGTACCAGCATGCCCTCCGCTCGGCAGATCCCGCCGAAGCGACCAGCGACTCCAGGGCGAGGAGCACGCGGGCAGGCTCGGGCATGTCGGGGTCCTCCTCGTCCAGCTCCATCCGCACCATCGACCGGGCGAGATTCCTGAGGGCTGCCGGGTCCCCCCCGGAGCACTCCCTGTGTGCCCCGGCGAAGGCCCCCAGACCCGCCGACAGCGCCGCGGGATCGAAGCCCCCCAGCCGCCCGCATTCGGCGAGGACATCAGGGCTTCCTGCCGCAAGCGCATCGCAGACGATCCTGAGATCCGCCAGGGGACCGGACTTGACGGCAGGACCTATCGGAAGGCCGGTCCTCCTGCGCGGTCCGCACCTCGAGAGGTCGCGGGAGAACCAGGCGACTTCGGGAGGAGGACCGGACAGCGCCCTGTTGCAGGACGGGCGCAGGGCCTCGATCGACTGAGCCTCGAGAAGGCCTGCCTCGAGTATCGTCTCGCAGGTTTCGAAACGGACCGTGCACACGGCGCTGGTCATGCCTCCCTTCGACTTCCAGGACGAGCCGGAGAAGTGCTGGGGCACCCGCCTCCTGAGGGACGAGGCCCTGCCCACGTAGACTACTCCTCCCGCGCGATCCTCCAGGCGGTAGACCCCGGGCATGTCCGGCAGGCCCTCGCGCCACCCCGCGGGCATCAGCCCCAGACGGCCGGAAGCCGCGGGGGGAGGCGACAGAGCGAGCTCGATCAGATCGGCCAGCGAGTCCGGCCCGGATGCCGGCAGGATGTCCAGCAGGGACTTCCACACGAGGGCCGTGGCCTCCACGTGGGCTGCGGCGGACCGCATCCCGTCCAGGGGATGGCCTAGATAGCCGGCGACCGCGCGCAGTCCGTATCCGGAGAGTCCGGGCAGGAGCCTCTTCGCAAGCTCTGCTGTGCATACGCAAGGTGTGCGCCCGAGGGCCGCGGACACATCGGGAAGCGTCCTCAGGAGCCTCATCTCGTATCTGCTCGAGTGCGCCACGATCGCCGCCGCACCGGCCAGGCTCCCGAGGAAGGCTCCGGCGACTTCGGACGGGCTTGCCGCCCCTGCGAGGCCCGCCGCGTCGATCCCGGTCATCCTCGTGAACATCGCCGACAGCGGAGGCTCCACACTCAGCAGGAACCTCTGCGGGGCCTCACCGGAGGCATCCGACGCCGATCTGACCGACCAGGCTATCTCCACGAGCCTGGATCGGTCCCCCTGGCAGTCCAGGATCAGAACGGGGATGTTCCCGATTGCGCGGCCGCCCGACGGCGGCGGCAGGGAGGCGGAGATGACCGATCCGTATTCCATGGCCGAAGCAGCAATACTCCTGGCGGGATCGTTCGTCCAGGGACTGACCGGTTTCGCGTTCTCTCTCCTGTCGCTGCCCCTCCTGTCTCTCCTGCTGCCAGCGAGGACGGCTGTCCCGATGCTCTCCGTCTTCGGCCTGGCTCTGAACGTGATGGTCCTCCTTTCCGCTCCGCGGGCCGCTAGGCCGAAGAGGTTCCTTCCGCTCTACGCGGCAGGCCTTGCCTTCACCTGGCCCGGCATCCTCCTCCTCCAGACCGTTCCGGACAGGCCCGTCCGACTGGTAGTCGGCCTGCTCGTCATGGCAACCGCCGTCTTCTACATGCGCGGCTGGACGCTCCGCCTCGGGAGGGGCCCTGCGGCGATGGCCGGCACGGGTCTGGTCAGCGGACTGCTCAACGGGCTGACCACCTTCAGCGGCCCCCCCGTGATCCTCCTGCTCGCCGAAGACGGAACCGCAAGGGACGAGTTCCGGGTCAACCTGTCGCTCTACTTTTTGGTGCTCAACGCATTCACGGTACCCATGCTGATCTCGCGCGGGCTGTTGACCGCACCTCTCGCCCTCAGGTGTGCAAAGCTCTCGCCGTTCGTCATCGCCGGGGCCGTTGCGGGCTCGCTCGCGGCTTCACGGATCGACCAGTCCCGTTTCAGGAAGACCGTTCTGGTCGTGCTTGCAGCGTGCGGCGTGCTGGCCGTGGCCGCGGCGTTGTAGGGGTGGAGACAGGGAGTCGAGCGGTTTCCCCGGTCCCAGTCCCGGTCCGTATCCCCTCGTCTTATGTTTCCTCTTCTGCCGAAGTGTCCTCGAATGGGAGGTTTTCCATGCCCGAAGCTCAGGTAAGGTACTCCGTCAGTCCCGAAGGCGAGAGATTCCCTCTTCCGACTGACGCGGACATCCCATCGGAGATGGCCCGGCTGAGGGCGCTGGTCGTGGATAACCGCAAGCTGGGCAGGGAGATCGTGGGCGTGGTCGGCCTGGGCTTCGTAGGCGCTGTCATGGCCGCGGTGGTCGCGGACTCGAAGGGGCCCGACGGGAAACCGGGCAAGTTCGTCATCGGGATGCAGAGGCCGAGTTCCCGCAGCTACTGGAAGATCCCCCTGTTCAACCGCGGAGTCTCCCCCGTGACCGCCGAGGACCCCGAGGTCGCCCCGATGATCCACAGATGCGTGGTCGATCAGAAGACCATGACGGCCACCTTCACGGAGGAGGCGCTCAGCCTGGTCGACGTCGTGGTCGTGGATGTCCAGTGCGACTACCTGAAGGAGAAGCTCGGCCAGTGCAGGGATGGAGCGGCGGACATGGCAGCCCTCGAGGAGTCTCTCGGCGTCATAGCCCACAACATCCAGCCGCATGCCCTGGTCCTGATCGAGACCACCGTCCCTCCCGGGACGACCGAGCAGGTTGCCTATCCCATCATGAAGAAGATCTTCGAGAAGCGGGGCATCGAGAGCGAGCCCCTCCTGGCGCACAGCTACGAGCGCGTCATGCCCGGCCGCAACTACGTGGCCTCGATCCGCGACTTCTGGAGGGTCTGCAGCGGGACGAACCCCGAGGCGCGCGACAGGGTCGTGAAGTTCCTGAACGAAGTACTCAACACGAAGCAGTTCCCGCTCACGGTCCTCGACAGGCCGATCGAGTCGGAGACCGCCAAGATAGTCGAGAACAGCTTCCGTGCCACCATGCTGGCCTTCCTCGACGAATGGTCGGTCTTCGCGGAGCGGAACGGAGTCGACCTCAGGAAGGTCATCGACGCCATCAGGGTCAGGCCCACCCACTCCAACATGATCTTCCCCGGTCCGGGCATAGGCGGGTACTGCCTGCCCAAGGACGGGGGGCTGGGAGTATGGGCATACAAACACATCATGGGGTTCGAAGACGACATCTTCAAGATCACGCCGATGGCGGTCGACATCAACGACACCCGCTCCCTGAGAGTCCCGCAGATGGTGCGCGACGCCCTGCGCAACATGAACGTCCAGGTGGCGGCCGCGGAGGTCCTGGTGCTCGGCGCCTCCTATAGGGAGGACGTGGGCGACAGCCGCTACAGCGGCTCGGAGATCATCGTCCGCAAGCTGACCGAGATGGGCGCCGACGTCCGGGTCCACGACCCCTGCCTGGAGCACTGGTGGGAGTTCGAAGCCCAGGACAGCTACCCCAAGGTCGGCTACAGCTGGGCCAGGTTCTTCCACCGCCAGGAGCCGCTGAAGAACCTCCGGATGGAGAAGGATCTGTGGAAGGCGATGAAGGGAGCCGACGCCCTGGTTCTGGCCGTTCGCCACGCGGAGTACCTCGGGCTCGATCCTGACAGGGTCTTCGAGGCTGTCGGCAAGCCCTTCGCGGTCATCGACTGCTTCTGTGTCCTCGACGATGCGAAGATCCGGCGCTACTTCGAGCTGGGCTGCGAGGTCAAGGGCCTCGGCAGGGGTCACGTGAAGAGGATCAAGGAAAGCGTCGGCAGGAGGTAGGAATGCATGCGGTACTTCTGCTTGCGGCGCTGGCGACAGGCAGGCCGGGCCACCCGGGGGTGGAGCTGCTCGCCGACAGCATTGCCAACGTGGTCGCCCTCTCCGACAGTCTGGCTCTCTGCAGCGATCTGAGCGGCCGCTTCTTCACGATCTCCCTCCCCTCCGGGGAGCGGGCCGGCTGGGCCTCTTCCTGGCAGCCCGCGGATGACGGCTGGGAGCTTCGCGAGGGAGCGTCCTGGGACGGCAACATCTTCGTCCTCAACATGAGCCCGAACAGGCGGCACCTCGTCTACGCCCAGGGCGTCCGGCTCCCGGAGCGCTACCAGCTGCCCCGGGACCGGGAGGGAATGAGGGGCTGCTTCGTGGTCGTGCTCTGCAATCCCGACGGGAGCGGGGCGCATCCCGTGGCGCTGGGAGTGGAGGTGGGAGGAGGCCCCGACTACGACTTCACCTCCGATTCGCGCCGGCTCGTCGGACAGCCCTTCTACGCCTGCCTCCCGACGCCGGCAGCCTACGCCGACTTCGTCCACAGGGACTGGGACGATCCTTCCGTCTCCCCATTCGACTTCATCGACGTGGAGACCGGGGAGAGAGGCGTGATCCCCGGCCTCGACGTGAGCGACGGTTACTGGAAGTGCCCCTGGAGCGACTACTTCCGGATCGAGAACAACTGGTACGAGGAACACGACTTCAGCAGCTTCGCGACGGGCGGGACAGTGGGCCGCTACTCGGTCCCCGAGGGCTCGGAGGGGTTCATCCGGGGCTGGGTGCTCCCCGACGCGGTGCTGATGGCCGGTCCCACGCGCTGGAGAGTGGTCTTCGTCGACGGCCGCGCTGTCGACGGCCCCCCCATGACATGGGACCTCTACTGCCGCCTGCCGGACGGTTCCTACCTGTACTCCACGGACGAAGGGCGCCATGTCCTGCATGGCCTCGTGGACTGGACGACGGGAGAGGTGGGGGAGGCCGTGCAGTGCCCCGGGCTGGAGGACTTCCAGGACGCGACGTTCCTGCCGCTCCCCGGCTCCGGGGGAGTTCTCCTGCACACGTCTCCCCTGTCGGACACCGGAAGGCTCAGCTACTTCGAGCTTCCCCGCTAGGCTCGAGGCCCCGTGCGTCCACGGGCATGTGCAGCTCTGTCAGGAGTGCTTCCTCGGGGATTTCCTCGGGATCGTTGAGGTAGACCTCGAACCTCGGGCCCTGCAGAGGCTGGAGTCCGCTCCTCCGCACCGAGGCCGCGAAGCCGACCCAGGCCGCAGGCAGTCCCGAATAGGGCCCCACGTGGCACATGACCGCGTATGCGCCGCCCGGCAGGCGCCGGACCTCGAACCCGCCGTGAGACTGCCCCGGCATCTCCGAAAGCTCGACCGCGGCCTCGGCGCGCTGAGTGGCGCCCCCCGCCAGCGGATCGTAATGGAACACCGTGAGGAGCTTGCTGGCGTTGCTCAAGCCCGGTGCTCCCAGACTGTCGAACAGTCTGGCGAAGGCCGACGAGATGCCCGCGAAGAAGCCCTCGTGCCCCACGCAGGCTATCACCGTCGGCTGCTGGAAACGGATGTCGAACTCCATGTCGGCCTCCCTTCGCCGACAGTGTATACAAATGTTTGTATGATGTCAAGAGAAGACTGGAGGCTGGAGGCTACAGCCTCTTCCTCAGAAACTCCACGTAGAACCGGGCGTCGCGTCCCGCGGGGATCTTCCCGTCGGCTATCAGATCGAGCAATTCCCTCAGGGCCTCGCCGATCCTCGGCGCATCGGAGGGATCGGCATACAACCCTGTTCGCAGGAGGTCTCCCAGGTCCCGGGGCAGGGGTCTCCGGGAAGTCATCTCGGAGAGGAGCGAGATGCGCCCCTCGAGGCGTTCCAGGAGGGCCGCTCTCTCCTCCGAAGCCCGAGGAGCCAGGGCCATGGCGTCGGCCCGGGCCAGAGACATCAAGTCCGTCAGCAGATCCCCTGCGTCGACCACGAGCCTCCGCACTGCCGAGTCGGTCCAGGAGTCGTCGAAAAGCATAGGCCGCATATGCATCCGAACGAGCTTCGCCACGCCGTCCCGCCTCTTCCTGGGGAATCTCAGCCTCGTGCCGATCGCCGAGGCCATTCGCGCTCCCTCCGACTCGTGCCCTATGTAGCGGTCGAAGCCATCCCCGCCGGTCGCTGCGGTCGATGGCTTCCCCGAGTCGTGCAGCAGGGCGGCCCACCGGACCAGGAGCCTGGGCGACGCCCAGCGGACAGCGAGGATGGTGTGGTCCCATGCAGTGAGGTGGTGCCAGCCGTCCGGAGGCCTCCCGCCCAGGTTTCTGAGGGGAACCAGCTCGGGCAGAACGTGCTCGAGGAGGCCGCATTCGTCCAGGAGCCTGAGGCCCATTGCGGTTCCGCGCCCATCCGCGAGGCCGAGCAGCCCGTCCAGCTCCATCAGCTGCCTCTCGACCGAGACGATCGACATGTCTGCCGCACTGCTCCTGATGGCATCGGCAAGCCCGTCTGCGAGCCGGAATCCGAACCGGCCCGCGAAGCGCATCGCGCGGAGCATCCTCAGAGGGTCCTCCCTCATCGTGACGGCAGGATCCAGGGGCGTCCTCAGCACTCCCGCCCTCAGGTCGGCCTCCCCTCCACAAGGATCCACCAGGGTCCCGCAGGGCCCCATGGCCATCGCGTTGATCGTGAAGTCCCTGCGGACGAGGTCGTCCTCCAGTTTCGGGCCGAACCTGACCTTCGGCTTCCGGGTGCCCTTGCGGTAGACCTCCGAGCGATACGTCGTGATCTCGATCCTGCCCGCAGAGCCGGCCGATACCGAGGCCGAAACGGTGCCGAATTCCGCCCCGACCCCGTAGACCGACAGCCCCAGCGACTCCAGGATGCCGGCCGTCCGGTCAGGGCCGGCGTCGGTGGCGAAGTCAAGGTCACCGCGTTCGGGGATCCCGAGGAGCCTGTCGCGGACGCATCCTCCGACAAGGTAGAGCTCGTGCCCTGCCCCTGCGAACGCTTCGAACAGGATGCTCTCCATCCCGGCCGCCCCGGCCATCAGCACCTCCCTGCCGCGAGTCTACACTCGGGGGGGCCGCCCGGCCAGACGGACCCGCCCTGTCGCCTGATGCGCGCGGCATGGTTATCTTCCGGGCCTGAAGGCCTCTGCGGGAAAGGACACCTCACTTGAGACGCACCATGCTTGCTGTGATGCTGCTTGCCTCCTCCTCGATCGCGGGAGGGTGGTTCCTCCAGTCGGAAACCGGGATGGTCTGGGACTCGTCGAACGACGCAAGAGTGCCCAATTCGGGCGGCACGGAGCTCTCCCTCACCGACGAACTGCAGGCGGACGCGGGGGTTTTCGCGAGGCTGAGGCTCGGCTACGACTTCGGAAGGCACTCGGTCAGCGTCCTCGTGGCTCCACTCCGCCTCGAGTCGTCCGGGACCCTGCCGGGACCGGTAAGCTTCGCCGGGGTCTCCTTCCCGGAGAGCGCCTCGGTCGAGGCGGACTACCGCTTCGACTCCTACAGGCTCACATGGCGATACGGAGTGGTGAGACGGCCCTCCGTCAGCCTGGACCTGGGCCTCACGGCCAAGATACGGGCAGCATCCATAAGGCTGCGGGGTGACGGCCAGGAGGGGATCACCAGGAACACCGGCTTCGTTCCCCTGGCCAGTTTCGCGCTCGACTGGGCCATGACGCCCAGTCTGCATCTGCTCATCGACGGCGACGCGGCCGCAGCCTCCCAGGGCAGGGCCGAGGACGTCTTCACCGGCCTTGGATGGGCCTTCACGCCCGGCTCCGTTCTGACAGCAGGCTGGAGGTTCCTCGAGGGTGGTGCGGACGTAGACCAGGTCTACAACTTCGCGTTCCTCAACTACGCCTCGATAGGCTACAGGCTGGCTCTCTGACGGCAGGCTGGCTCGCCGGCGCCCTGAAGAGGCTGCTGCGGGACGCCCTGGCAGTGAGCCTCGTGCTGTTCCGCATGCTCGTACCCGTGATCATCGTGGTCAAGCTGCTCGAGATGGCCGGCGCAGTAGGCCTGTTGGGGCGATGCCTGGCTCCGCTGATGGGCCTGGTCGGCCTTCCCGGAACCATGGGGCTGGTCTGGGCCGCAGCCATGATAACGAGCCTCTATGGCGGCATCGCGGTCTTCCTGGCCATGGCTCCGTCGGCCGGCCTCACCTGTGCCCAGGTCACCGTGCTGTGCACAATGATGCTCGTCGCCCACTCCATGCCCGTGGAACTGGGAGTCGCCAGACAGGCCGGTGCCCGGGTGCGCTTCATGGCTCCCTGGCGCATCCTCGGCGCACTGGTCGTGGGAGCGATCCTCAATGCGGTCTACTCCTCGGGAGGACTCCTCCAGCATCCCGCGGTGATCCTCTGGCGCACCGCCACGCAGCACCCGGGGCTCGGTCCCTGGGCCCTCGGCCAGCTGAGGAACCTGCTCATGATCTTCGCTGCCATCACGCTCCTCATGGGCCTGCTGAGGGTGCTTGACGCCATCGGAGCCACACGCCTGCTGAACGGCCTCCTCCGCCCGTTGCTCCTCTCCATGGGCATCGGGGCCTCCGCATCGACGATCACGATAATGGGGATGGTGCTCGGGCTCTCGTACGGGGGCGGCCTGATAATCGACGGTGCGCGGTCGGGCACCATCACTGCGAGGGACGTCTTCTTCTCCCTCTGCCTGATGGGCCTCGCGCACAGCATCGTCGAGGACTCCCTGCTGATGCTCTCGCTGGGAGCTTCCCTCACCGGAGTCCTGGTCGCCAGGCTGGCCTTCGCATGGATGGCCGTATGGCTGCTCGTGAAGCTGCTCCGCCGGATGCCCGAGGCCTCGTTCCGGAGGCGTTTCTGCAGGCTCCAGCCGCCGGGTGCCCCTTCCCCGGGTCTCAGCCGGCCCCGAGGCTCTTCCCCGCCTCGAAGGCCTCGTCCATGAGCGAGTCCCGCGGAGTCCCGGGGTCGGACGTCCCGGTGGCGACAATGCGCTTCCGCGTCTTGAACCCCAGCATCCCGAGAGCACGCTCGATGGAGTCGAAGGCACCGCAGAAGGCCTCAGGCTTCGGCGCCGCCTGGGAGTAGATCATCAGAGTCGGGAGGCCCTCGCCCAGCCTGGAAGTGAAGTCGGGCTTGAGAAACGGGAAGAGCCGGTCGATGAAGGTCTTCGTCTGACCGCTCACGCTGAACATGTAGACCGGGGTCCCGATGACAACCGCGCCGGAGGATCTGATCGCCTCGTAGATGGGGGTCATGCCGTCGTCCTGCCTGCAGACCCCGCTGTCCTTGCAGCTGAAGCATGCCATGCAGCCGCCGATCCCCGACTCCTGGACGTTGAACAGAACGGTCTCGGCGCCGGCTTCGCGCGCACCCTCCAGTGCCCTGTTCACGAGTGCGGCCGTCGAGCCGCCGCTCCTCGGGCTGCCTATGACACCGATGACTTTCATGCCGCCCCCTTCCGCCTGCCGGACAACAGCTCCTTCAGCCTACAGCCTACAGCCTCCAGCCTCTCCCAGACCGGGACCGCCCTGCGCGCCTAGTCGCCGAAGCAGGTGCCGACCAGTCGGGCGCTCTCCAGGAGCGGATGATCGAGGGGGACGAGGTTCGATGGCCCCGCGACCTTCTCGAGGGGAACGGGAACGCAACGCCCCCCCCTGTAGGCCACCATCACGTTGAAGGTCCCCTCGGACACGAGCTGGACCGCTCTCGTTCCCAGCAGGGTGCAGAGGACCCTGTCGAATGCGCTCGGTATGCCGCCCCTCTGGACATGTCCCAGCGTCGTGACCCTGGCGTCGGTGCCGGTCCGCTCCTGCAGCTCCCGGGCGATCCTGCTCGCGATCGGCTCGCGGACCTCGTGGTACTGCACCACGCCGCCGCCCAGGGTCCTCGAGACCACAGGCTCGGAGTCGGGCGAGTCGTCGAGCTGTCCCTCGATCTCCTGCGGACAGCTCTCCTCCTCGGCAGAGCTGACCGGTCTGGCTCCTTCGGCAACCGCGATGATCGAGAATCTCTTCCCCGTTCTCTGCCGCTCCAGCAGGGCGGAGGCGACGGAATCCAGATCGTACGGGATCTCCGGGATGAGGATGACATCGGCCCCGCCGGCGATGCCCGCTCTCAGGGCGAGCCAGCCGGCCTTGTTACCCATTGTCTCACAGACGATTATCCTGTGGTGGCTGGTCGCGGTCGTGTGCAGCCTGTCTATCGCCTCAGCAGCGATGCCCACCGCCGTGTCGTGGCCGAACGATATGTCGGTCTCCGCCACATCGTTGTCGATCGTCTTCGGCAGCGTGATGACATCCATCCCACCTTCCCGGTGGAGCCGGTATGCGTTCTTCTGCGTCCCGCCGCCGCCCAGACAGATCAGCCTGTCTATCTGGAGCCTCCTCGCGTTCCCGACCGCCACGTCGATCATGTCCAGGGTCCTGCCTCCCATGGGCATCTTGTGGGGGCGGTCGCGGCTGGTCCCGAGTATGGTCCCTCCCCTTGTGAGGATGCCGCTGACCATCTCGTCCTCGAGCTGGATCGTGCGGTTCTCGACGAGCCCGCGGAATCCGTCCAGCACGCCGATGACCTTCATCCCGTTGTCCTGCCGGGCGGCCTTGGTGATGGCCCTGATCGCCGCATTGAGGCCCGGGCAGTCACCTCCGGCCGTCAGTATCCCGATGCACTTCGTCTGCACTGCCCTGGCCATGCCCGGCCCCTCCCCCGTCGTTGCCCTCGATACTACTATGAGGCATCTTAATGAACCAGCAACGTCGGCGCAGTATTCTGAGCACCTGTTCCAGGGGGGCAAGCATGGAGGAGAGGAGGAAAGCAGCTCCGCCGGCCGGCCTCTCCCGGCCGGGGGATCCTGCAGGCAGGGCCCTTTCGGCGGCGCTCTCCAATCCGGCCGCGCAGGTCGAGTCCCTCGGTGACCGCGGCGATCCTGAGGCGGTGCACAGGGCGAGAGTCGCGGCCAGGAGGCTCCTGGCGGTCCTTCAGACTGCGAGTGCATCCATGACGCCTGCGCGGCGGCGGCGGCTGGACAGGTACTCCGGCGCCCTCGGGAAGTTCGTCAAGTCGCTGGGCAGGGCACGCGATCTGGATGTCGCTCTCCAGTATGTCGCAGAGGTCGACCGGAGCGAGCTTCAGCGGTCCCAGATCGCCGGTATCGAGAGGCTTGCGCTGCGCATGGGCCAGGAGAGGGAATCCCTGCAGACGAGGGTGATGGAAGCCGTCGAGCTCCTGCGATCCTCGAAGACCATCCAGGGCCTCTCTTCGATCGCGCGCCCGCCGGCAGGGAAGGCTCCGTCGATGAAGGAGGGCCGGCATGCGCGCCTCTCCCCCGGGGCCGGGCGGGCCATCCGCGAAGCCCTCGTTCCGCTCGCCTCGCTGGACGGCCCCCTCTCCAGGGAGGACGATCGGGAGGGACAGCACTCCGCCAGGATCGCCATCAAGAAGGCCCGCTACGCCCTGGAGCCCTTCGAGGATGCCCTCCCTTCGATCGCGGCCGAGCGGCTTGCACTCCTGCGGAGGCTCCAGACACTACTGGGGAGCATCCACGACCGGGATGTATGGATCGACAGGCTGGCCTCCTTCAGGGTCCGGGAAGCGGAGCGCTCTGAGAGGTTCAATGGCACGGCGAAGCCCTTTGCACGCATCCTGCCCGGAATCGAGTACATGGAGCGAAGGATGGCCTCGGAGCGCAGGAGGGCTTTCAGGAAGCTCCTCTCCGAGTGGCGGAGGGCCGCGAGGAAAGGTTTCCCCGGCGATCTGATCGAGGCGGTCGGGCGGCCCGGGACGCCTCCGGGAGCAGGCGCCCCGGTGGAGGAGACGTGAAGCCGGGCGCGACAGGACGGGCGGGCCCTTCCGCCGCCGCCCGGAGGCTGCCGAGGGGGGTCGCGGAGCTGGCGCGGTCCCGCGGCTGCGATGACGAGCACACGCGGCAGGTCTGCAGACTGGCGCTGTCGATCTTCGACCAGCTGATCCCGCTGCACGGGCTGGGACCGGATCGGAGGCATCAGCTCCACTGCGGTGCCGCTCTTCACGACATAGGCCTCCTGGACGGGACGAGACGACATCATGTCCGCGCCTCGGAGATCATCCAGGCCAGCACGGACCTCGGCCTGACGGAGGACGAGAGGAGCATGGTGGCCATGCTGGCCAGGTTTCACAGGAAGCAGCCCCCCGCTCCGGACGACCCGATGCTCGGCTCGCTGCGGCCGTCCGAGCGGGCCGCGCTGGGATACCTGGCAGGCATCCTCAGGGTCGCAGACGGACTGGACAGGACCCACCGCTCGGTGGTCGAGAAGGTCGAGTGCACCTTCGACGGGCGGACATTGCGCATTTCCTGCACGGTCACCGGGGACGCCGACTCGGAGGTCGAGCAGGCGCTGGGCAAGGGAGACATGCTTCGGTCCGCCTCCGCTCGCGACCTGAGGATCACGACGGCAGGCCGGAGGGGGAAGTGACGCAGGACGGTGAGACCAGGCAGGCAGGCTTCGGAGCCTCCCCGGCCGCAGTCATAGACGTAGGCTCCAACTCCGTCAGGATGGAGGTGGCGGAGCTCCAGCCGGACGGCATCATCCGCGTGCTGGAGAGAGTCCAGAAGTCCATCCGCCTCGGGCACGACACCTTCAGGCAGGGCAGCCTCTCGCCGTCTTCGGTCAACGCGCTGGTCAACGCATTCCGGGGCTTCCGGAGGCTGCTGGACTTCTACGGCGTGGGGACCATCCGGGCCGTGGCCACGAGTGCAGTGCGCGAGGCAGGCAACAGCGACTCCCTCCTCGACAGGGTGATGATGACTTCCGGCATCGAGCTGGAGCTGATCGATCCCCTGGAGGAGGGCAGGCTCATCGTCCATGCTCTTCTCGAGAGCGTGACCGGCGCTGACGCGGAGAGGATCAGGCGCGCGATCGTCGTGGAGGTCGGGGGAGGAGGCACCCTCCTCACCTGCATCGACGAGGGCAGTGTCCAATGGGCGCGCACTCTCGACCTCGGCTCGGTCCGGCTGCCCCAGTCGCTCGGGATCGCGGATCTGCCTGCCAGGAAGGCCCAGATCATACTGGGGAAGCAGATAAAATCCGCTCTCTCCTCCTTCGAGCCCCCCTCGATCCCGCAGAGACCCTTCAGCTTGATCGCGCTCGGTGCCGACGTGCGTCTGGCGGCGAGGAAGCAGGGCAGCAGGGAGGGCGATTCCTTCCATGTCCTGGGGCTGACGGACCTTCGCGGCATGATCTCCGAGTGCTCGGGGATGACGCTCCCGGAACTGATGAAGAGGTACGGGCTTTCGCTTTCCGAGGGTGAGACTCTCCTCCCGGCCCTGACGATAGTGACGGCCGTCGCATCCCGCTTCAGGCAGCGCGCCGTATTCGTGTCGGATGTCACCATGAGGGACGGCCTGCTGAAGGACCTCGTGAGGCGTGAGACAGGCAGGGGGCGCTCCCTGCTGACCGAAGGCTCGGTCAAGGCGGCGCGCCTTCTCGCAGAGAGATACCATGTGGACCCTGTCCACGCCGAGATCGTGTCCGGGTATGCACTTGCGCTCTTCGACGAGCTGCGGAGGGAGCACGGGCTCGGGCCCAGGGAGCGCCTCCAGCTGCAGGCAGCCGCCCTGCTGCACGAGGCCGGCCGCTTCGTCGACGTCAGGTCGCACCACAAGCACAGCTTCTACCTGATCTCGAACAGCGAGGTGTTCGGGCTCTCGCGGGAGGAGCTTCTGAACGTCGCCCACATAGCCAGGTATCACAGGAGGAGCGCCCCCAGGACCTCCCACCTCGAGTTCATGGCGCTCTCCAGGGAGAGGAGGATGGCTATCAGCAAGCTGGCCGCCATCCTCAGAGTGGCGGACTGCCTCGACCGTCAGAAGCAGAGGCAGCCCAGAGGCCTTGCCTTCCAGCGCAGCCAGGACTCCGTCTACGTGATAGTCGAGGGGGCGAAGGACCTGTCGGTGGAGAGCCGCGCCCTTGCTGCGGTGGGGGACCTCTTCGAGGACATCTTCGGGATCCGCGTCGTGTTCGCCCGCTCAGGCGACGACCTGCCCCCGCCGGACGAGGAGAGGGGCACGGCAGCGGTTGGGCACCTGACGCGCCAGGCCAGCCTGGACCTGATCTCGGGGGAGCATGAGGCCGGCAGGCCCGAGGTGCCGGCCCTCCTGAACAGGGAGCTCAGCTGGCTCGACTTCGACGGGCGGGTCCTGAGCGAGGCCGAGAGCCGCGAAGTCCCTCTGCTGGAGAGGCTCAGGTTCCTTGCGATAAGCGCGAGGAACCTGGACGACTTCTTCATGATCAGGGTGGCGGGCCTCGCCCGGAGAGAGGAGGCCGGCCTCGCCGGCACGGATGCGTCCGGGATGTCGGCGGTGGAGATCCTCTCCAAGACGGGAGCGAAGGTCACGGCGCTCGTGGCCAGGCAGGACCTTGCCGCGGCGGAGATACTCGAGGGACTCCAGGGCCATGGGATTCGAGTTCTGCGACGCGATCAGTGGACCCCGTACCAGAAGAGGAAGCTGCGCGAGCTCTTCAGGGAGGACGTGCTGCCCCTGCTGACGCCGCTGGCGCTGGGAAGCCTCGAACCCGGCCCCGTCCTCCAGGGGCTCCTGTTGCACGTGGCGCTGCTCGTAGAGGGCGACGAGGCGCATGCCCCGATGCTCGTCGTCGTGCCCGTCCCCTCTCAGATCGCGCGATTCCTGCAGGTGCCCGGGGAGAAGTCGGTGTTCGTCCCGGTCGAGGATCTCGTGCTCGACAACCACCGCGCTCTCTCCGGTGGGGCGGAGGTGTCGGAGACGGCGCTCTTCAGGATGACGAGGGACGCCGATGTCTCCGTGGAGGACGACGATGCGACCGACCTCCTGATGGAGATCGAGAAGGCGGTGCTCTCGCGCAGGCGGAGGGCCGCGGTGAGGCTGGAGATATCCGCCGGAGCGTCGGCGGTGATGCTCAGCCGAGTGATGGAGTCGACAGGGGCCGGAACACCGGGGATCGTGTCAGAGTGCGGGGGGCTCCTCGATCCGGGGGCGCTGGCCGAGCTCTCCTCGATCGAAGGCTTCGAGCATCTCAGGTACGAGCCTTGGCCTCCCCTCAGGCCGGTGGGGCTCCCTTCGGGGGCCTCACCCCACGAGGTCATGGAGCACCGCGATATCGTGCTGGTGCACCCGTACGAGGCGTTCGATCCAGTCATAGAGCTGATGGAGTGGGCCGCCGGCGACCCGGCCGTCCTGGCCATCAAACAGACCCTCTACAGGACCAGCGGCGACTCTCCGGTGATAGCCGCTCTGGAGAGGGCCGCTCTCAACGGCAAGTCGGTGACGGTCCTGGTCGAGCTGAAGGCCAGGTTCGACGAGCAGAGGAACGCCGGCTGGGCACGCAGGCTCGAGGACGCCGGATGCCAGGTCATCTATGGAGTGGCCGGGCTGAAGACGCACGCCAAGGCGCTGCTCATCGTCTCCAGGGAGGGGGGCTCGATCCGGAGGAGGGTCCATCTCTCGACGGGCAACTACAACGACAGGACCGCGAAGGTCTACTCCGACGTGGGCCTCCTGACCATGGACGATGGGATCTGCAGCGACATTTCCAGCTTCTTCAACCTCCTGACGGGGCAGTCGGACCTCGGGAGCTTCGAATCCATAGCGATAGCCCCTGCGGAGATGAAGAGCACCATCCTCGAGATGCTCGAGCGGGAGGCCATGCTCTCCTCGGAAGACCGTCCAGGATGCGTCACCGCGAAGCTGAACTCCCTGGAGGACCCGGAGATCATAGCGGCGCTCTACAGGGCGTCGCGCCTGGGCGTGAAGGTCCTGCTGAACGTCAGGGGCATCTGCTGCCTGAAGCCCGGGGTGAAGGGCATCTCCGAGAACATAGAGGTCGTGTCGGTCGTCGACCGGTTCCTCGAGCACGCGAGGATGATCCACTTGGCCAACGGTGGAGAGGAACTGCTGTACCTCTCGAGCGCGGACTGGATGACCCGCAATCTGGACAGGCGCATGGAGCTGCTCTTCCCGGTCAGGGACCCATCGTGCAGGGCCAGGCTGACGAGGATGCTCAGGGCCTTCTTCACGGACGGCGCGAAGGGATGGAGGCTGAAGGCCGACGGTTCCTGGGTCAGGGTCAGGGGGGCGCGGGGAACGAGGGCCCAGGAGATCCTCCACCGGACTGGCGTGTTCAGGGAGGAGTAGGGCCGGCCACCTCAGCGGGTCAGCCCAGGTCCGCGAACTTCCCGGTCGCGGTGAATGCTATCCTCTCGCAGATGTTCACTACCCTGTCCCCGGCACGCTCGAGGTTGTGGGAGACCCAGGTGAGATGGAGGGCCTCCGCCATCGTCCTGTGGTCCTCCATGATGAACGTCAGTATGACCCTCTGGGACCTGTCGTTGAGCTGATCGATCTCCCCGTCCCTAGCGGCCACTTCCCTCGCGGCCTCGGCCGAACACGCGACGAGCGCCTCCATGGAGTCCTCGAGCATGGCGCAGACCCTGTCCACGAGTATCGGGATGGTGATGATCGGCTTCATCAGGGGCTTCGAGCCGATGCCTATGCTTATGCGGGCTATGCCCTTGGCGTAGTCGCCGATCCGCTCGACCTCGGTCGCGATCTCGAGTATCGAGAAGAGCGACCTGAGGTCTCCCGCGACCGGCTGCTGCGTGGCGATCACTGTCAGGCACTTCTCCTCGATGTCGTACCTGATCCGGTTGACCTCTTCGTCGCCGTCGACGATCCTCTGCGCGGCCTCCATGTCCCTCGACTGGAGGACCCTCACGGATTCCCTCAACGCCGAGCGGACCAGGCCGGACATCCTGACGATCTCCTCCCGGAGTTCCAGGATCCCGCGATCAAGGTTCTCGCGTTGCATCGGAGTCCTTTCTATCCGAAGCGGCCCGAGATGTAGTCCTCGGTCCGCCGGTCGCTGGGAGTCGTGAATATCTGCTTCGTGGGGCCGAATTCCACGAGGTTGCCCGCCCTCTGTTCGTCGGTGAGCATGAAGGCGGTGAAGTCGGACACCCGCGCCGCCTGCTGCATGTTATGCGTCACTATCACTATGGTATACTTCTGCTTGAGGATCTGAAGGAGCTCCTCTATCCTGAGTGTGGCTATGGGGTCGAGGGCCGATGCCGGCTCGTCCATCAGGATGACCTCGGGCTCCACCGCGAGGGCCCGTGCGATGCAAAGCCTCTGTTGCTGGCCCCCGGAGAGCGCCATCGCTGACTTGTGGAGATCGTCCTTCACCTCGTCCCACAGCGCGGCATCCTTCAGGCTCCGTTCCACGAGGGCGGCAATGGACCCCCTGTCCCTCGCTCCGTGTATCCTCGGCCCGTACGACACGTTGTCGAATATGGACTTCGGGAAGGGATTGGGCCTCTGGAAGACCATCCCGACCTTTCTGCGAAGCGCCACGACGTCGAGGCCGAAGATGTCCTCCCCGTCCAGGAGGACGCTTCCTGTGACGCTGACACCGGGGATGAGTTCGTTCATCCGGTTGAAGCTGCGGAGGAACGTGCTCTTGCCGCACCCGGACGGGCCTATGATGGCTGTTATCGCGTTCTCCGGGATGTCTATGGAGATGTCCTTCAGGGCCAGGAAGGAGCCGTAGCGCAGGTTGTAGTCCTTCGTGCACATCCTTGGTTCGCCGGACATCTCGTCAGCCCTTCATGTTGGCGGACAGCCGCCTGGAGACGGCGTTGATCCCGATGTTGATGATCACGATCAGGACTACGAGCACGGCGCCAGTCGCCATCGCCTTTTCGAACGCGCGGGTTTCCATGGCCAGGTAGTACACGTGAAGAGCCATCGTCCTCCCGGAGGACATGATCGACGTCGGCGTCCTGAAGCTGCCCCCCAGCGTGACGTAGAATACCGCGGTCTCGCTGAGGATCCTGCCCACGCCGAGGACTATTCCGGTCGTGAGCCCCGGCAGGGCCGATGGGAGGACGACCTTCCATATCGTCTCCCAGCGCGTGGCCCCGAGGGAGAGTGACGCCTCCCTGTAGCCGGAGGGAACCGCCTTCAGAGCCTCCTCGGCGGTGCGGATGACCATCGGCAGGATGAGGCAGGCACCTGCCAGGGAGGCCGAGAGCAGCGAGAATCCGAAGTGGAGCGCAGTCACGAAGAGGGCATAGCCGAAGAGGCCGAAGATTATCGAGGGCACTCCGGCCAGCGTCTCGACCCCGAACCGGGCGATCCCGACGAACCAGTCCGCCATTCTGCTCCGGGCCGCGGAGGCGTACTCCACGAGGAACACCGCTGCGCCTATTCCCAGGGGCGCCGCGACGACCATCGTCAGGACCACCAGGTAGAACGTGGTGACGATCGTGGAGGCGATCCCGCCCTCTCCCGAGAGGCCGCCCCTCGGCGAGGTGGTGAAGAAGTCGAGGGAGAGCTGGGGGAAGCCCTTGATCACCACGTAGCCTACGACGGCCAGCATCACGAACATCGACGCCATCCCGGCAAGCCAGAACACTCCGAAGGCCCCGCCCTGGCCGGCCTTCCTCAGCAGCAGGTTCGCGCGGCCGCTCAACGGCGGACTCCGGCGGCGGCCGCTATCAGGTGAACGATCCCTATGCATGCGATTGCGAGCGCCGCGAGGACGGCCATCGCTGGAGTGCGGGCCGGACCCCTCGCGAAGGAGCCGCGGGAGGGGCTCATCCGCGCCTGCCCGAGGAGCTGCGCGACATCAGTGCGCGGGCGGAGGAGTTGATGATCATGATCAGCAGGAACAGGACCACGCCCGTCGCGAAGAGCGCGTGCGCATGAAGGCCCGTGGCGTAGTTGATCTCGACTGCGATGTTGCCGGTCAGCGTCCTCGCCCTGCTGAGGAAGATACCCGGGAAGGGACCGCCCATGGCGGAGGGCATCATCACCGAGTTCCCGATCACCATTATCATCGCGATGGTCTCACCGAGCGCACGGCCGGTCCCCAGGACCACCGCCGAGAGGATGCCGGACCGCGCGGCCGGCAGGATGACCTTCCTGATGGTCTCCCAGCGCGTGGAGCCCAGTGCGAGCGCTCCATGCCTGTACTCGTCCGGGACGGCCCTTATGGCGACCTCCGATACGCTGGCGATCGTGGGCAGGATCATCACTGCGAGGACGATGGACGCCGAGAGCAGTCCGAAGCCGGCGTTCCCCGGGAACTGGATGCTCCGCACGAACGGGACCAGGACCACCATGCCGAACAGCCCGTAGACGACCGAGGGGATTCCGGCAAGCAACTCGACCGACGGCCTGACGATGGAGCACACCCATCCGGGGGCGATCTCGGCGAGGAAGATGCCGCAGCCCAGTGCCAGAGGCAGGCCAAGCACGATCGCCCCCAGGGTGACGAGGCCCGATCCGGCGATCATCGGCAGAAGGCCGAAGAGGCCGGGACCGGGCCTCCAGATCGTTCCGGTCAGTAGCTTCCAGAGGCCTATCTGCTCGAAGGCCGGCATGGCTTCGCGGAGCGTGAAGATCCCGATCATCGCCACGATCGCTACCGAGGCGAGCGCGCAGGCCATCAGCAGGCCCTTCATCGCAGAGTCGGTCATACGCTTGTGAAGCATGCCGGCCTTCCGGGCTCTCCTGTTCCTACAGGATCGAGAGGTAGCCCTCGCTGGAGACTATCGCCTGTCCCTGGGGACCCATCACGAAGTCGATGAAGTCCTTCAGAACGCCCGTGGGCTCCCCGTCGGTCAGCATGTTGAGGGGCCTGACGATGGGGTAGCGCCCGGCCGAGGCGTTTGCGGCCGTTGGCTCTACGCCGTTTATCGCGATCGTCTTCACGGTGTCGTTCAGATAGCCGAACGAGACGAAGCCGACCGAGTTGGGGGTCGTGCTGACCGTCGTCATGACAGCACCGTTCGACGGCTGGAGGATGGCGAGCCCGGTTATCATGGCGGCACTGGCCAGGACCATCTCCTCGAAGGCCGCCCTGGTTCCCGAGCCTTCCTCCCTGGACACGACCACGATGCTCGCGTTGGGGCCGCCGACCTCGGACCAGTTCGTGATGTCGCCGGTGAAGATGTCGCGCACCTGGTTCTTGCTCAGGTTGGTCACGGTGTTGCCTGTGTTGGTGATTATCGCTATGCCGTCACGCGCGATCACGAAGTCCTTCATGTTGGGGTAGCGGGAGAACTCGTCGGAGGTTATCTCGCGGGAGGCGGTCCCTATATCGCAGTTGCCTGCGCCGATGGTCGAGATGCCGACGCTGGAGCCGCCGCCGGAAACGGTGATCGTGACCCCTGGGTGCATCTCCTCGAATGCATTGCCGAGAAGCTCGGCAAGGGGCTGGACCGTCGTGGATCCTACTATCGTTATCTCGTTGTCCGAAGCCGAGGAGCCCCGGGCGCCAAAGGCGAACAGGGCTGCTACGGCCATTGCTGTCAGCAGTGCATGCTTCACTTTTTCTTCCTTTCCGGGCGCGGCAGGTCAGTCGACCGGGAGGTAGCCTTCCTCGGTCACTATGGCCTGTCCGCCAGCGCTGTAGATGAAGTCTATCCAGGCGGACGCTAGTCCTTGTGCATCGCCCTTGGACACCAGGTTGAGTGGCCTGACCACCGGATAGGCGCCGGACGAAGCGTTCTCGGCGGTAGGGGCGACTCCGCCGATGGACATCGCCTTGACCGTCTGGTCGAGGTACCCGAAGGACAGGAACCCAATGGACCAGGGAGTGCCCGAGACGGTAGTGAGCAGAGCACCGTTCGATGGCTGGAGGATGGCACTCCCCGCTATCTGGAGGCTGTCCCCCATCACGAGCTCCTGGAAGGCGGCCCTGGTGCCGGAGCCTTCCTCCCTGGATACCACGACTACGTCCTCGTCGGGTCCTCCTACATCGCTCCACTTCGTCACGGAACCCGAGAAGATCCCCCGCACCTGCTCCAGCGTCAGGTCCGAGACCGGCACATCCGGATTCGCCACGACCGCTATCCCGTCCCTGGCGATGGTGTAGACCACAAGGTCGTCATACTGGTTGAACTCGCTCGGGGCTATGTCACGCGAGGCAGCGCCGAGATCGGCCGTACCCTCCCCGGCCGAAGTGACGCCGACGCTGCTGCCCCCGCCCTGCACCGTGATGACCGCCCCCGGATGGAGCTGCTCGAAGGCGGTCGCAAGCCTCTCCGCCAGAGGCTGGACGGTCGTGGAGCCCACCACCGTGATCTCGCCGCTGAGGGTATCGGCCGGAGCGCCCGGGCCGGCTCCTCCGCTCTGCTGACGGGAGCCGCATCCCGAACCGACGACAAGGGTCGCGATCACGCAACCCGCAAGGGCGATCATTCCGCTTCTCACTGCTGCCTCCTGCACCCGGCGGGATGCCGGCGGCACCCGCCGCCGGCATCCGCCGCACTCTACCACTTGTTCCAGAGGGTCAGTCTCACGAAAGTGTCTGGATCGGGCGTGTCGAGGGTCGAGTCGTCCGGAGTGCCGTAGGAGACGTACTCGACGTTCGGGATGATCTGGAAGTTCGACACGGGCGTAAACGCGACGCCGCCGATGATGGTGTTCGTCGGAGCGTAGTTGGCCATGTGGAACTGGGAGATGCCACCCGCGGAGGGGTTGGCGTCGACCCTGTCATACCGGCCGATCAGCTCGAACTTCGGCGTCAAAGGCACACCCGCGAAGACAGACAAAGCGTTGATGTCTAGGTTGTCCGTGTCGTCCCCATAGTCGCGGCTGAATGCATCGTACTGCACTCCGCCATGCATCACCGTGCCACTGTAGCCCACGAAGCCCTGGAAGGTGGTGTGCGTCTGGTTCTCGGCTTCGTTCTCGTGGGCGATGCCGGCCTCGACATAGAGGGCGGGAATGGGCCTGTAGCCCGCCACCGCGAAGATCTCCTTGCCTCTGTAGTCCTCGCTCTTGTCGCCCTGGCCGTTGCCGAGCAGGGCGTTGAAGTAGAACTGGCTGAAGCTCCCGTTCACGGAGAAGCCGAGGTCCCTGCTGGGCTCGATGCCCTGGAGATCCATGACCGTCTTCTCGACCGACCTGTAGCCCCAGATCGACTCGGTGTTGGCGTTCAGGGGATTGCCCTGCAGGCCGCCCTGGAGGTTGACGCCCTGTGCGACGGTCCAGGTGATGTAGGCGTCCTTGACGAACGGAGTGGCGACCGCCGCGCTCTTGCCGTCGTAGCCCAGAGAGGAGTAGAAGTCGGGCTGGCTGGCTTCCAGCCTGAAGTTCATGGCGACTTCCGGCGTCAGGGTGCGCTTGAAGCCGATCCTCACCCTCCTGAGCTGGAATCCGTTCCAGCCACCGAGATCCATGACGGTCGAGTCGGAGGTCATCTGTCCATCGAGATGGTGGCCTGCGATGTAGTCCCAGTCGATTATGAAGTCGCCGTATACTCCGTCGGCGTGAGCCACAGAGGCGTACACGAGACCGACCACGAGGAGAAGCAGGCTCAGACCAGCTTTCGCCATCTGCATCGTTCACTCCCTCATTCTGGGCACGGTGTCCGGCCGGGCACTCCCCGGGCGCTCCTCCCGTGCTCTATCCGCAGCCGGAGGGAGTATCTCCGTCCTGAGTGAGGAATCTGTTGGGGGAAGGTTAAGGTTCTGTTAGCGGGTCTCCTCCGCCAGCGGGAGCCTGACGGAGAAGGTGGAACCTGCTCCTGGTTCGCTCCGGATGCCGAGGGCCCCACCGTGGAGCATCACGATGTGCTTGACGATTGCGAGCCCCAGCCCGGTTCCACCGAGCTGGCGGGAGCGTGACTTGTCGACGACGTAGAACCTCTCGCAGAGTCTGGGTATCTCCTCGGCCGGGATCCCCTGGCCGGTGTCGGTCACTTCGAGGAGAGCCTGGCCGTCGTCTTCGCGCAGGGTCACCCTGACCGAGCCCTTGTCGGTGTACTTGAGGGCGTTGTCGAGGAGGTTTATCAGGACCTGTTCGAGACGGTATGCATCGCCCTCCACGGGACGGACATTCTCCCTGACGAACGAGAGTTCGAGTCCCTTCGAACCGGCTGCGGGCCTGAAGAGCTCCAGGACCAGATCGATGATGGCGCCGAAGTCCAGGGGCTGGAGGTCCAGCCGGAACCCGGGGCTCTCTATGAGGGAAAGCGTCTGCACGTCCCTGACGAGGCTTATCAGCCTGTCCGCATTCCTCAGGATGGCGTCCAGGTACTTCCTGCCCTCCCCGGTCGTGGAGTCCTCCAGAGTCTCTGCGAACCCCTTGATGGCTGTCAGCGGTGTCCGAAGCTCGTGGGCCACGTTCACTGCGAAGTCCCTCTTTACGGCTGCCAGCTTCACCACCTCCGTGACATCGGCAAGGCTGACCACGACCTGTTCGTACCCCGTCACAGGGGTGTTCGAGAAGGCCCAGGTCCTTCCTGCGGCCGAGACCCTTCCGCGCCCGGGCGCATCGGACTCCAGCGCCTGATGGATGCAGGCAAGCAGTTCCGGGCTCGAGATCAACTCTCTGTAGTCCCTGTCGTCGAAGCTGCCCGAGACACCGAGTTCCCTGAATGCGTGGTTGGCGAAAACGAACCTGCCCCCGCGGTCGAGTACCGCAAGGGGACCCGAGGCAGAGTCCAGGATCGCCTCGAACTGCGAGTTCCTCTGGGTCAGTTCGGAGATCAGCGTACCGGTCCTCGCGGCGGCCGTGTTGAATCCCCTCGACAGCTCGTCCAGCTCGGCTATCCTGGAGGGCTCCGCGCGGACTTCGTAGTCTCCGCGCTGGATGCGGGCGAATTCCCACGCCAGCTTCTTCACCGGGCCGGACACGATCCTGGACGAGTGCCAGGCCAACAGGATCGAGAGCGCCACGGCGACTGCGGCGAGAAGGCCCATCCTCGAGGCTATCCCTGAAATCACGGAGTCGAGGTGACGGAACGGGACGCTCACCCTGACCACGGCCAACCGAGCGCCGGATCGGTCCAGGGCCACGGCCGCGTAGAGCATGTCCCTCCCGAGAGTGGCGCTCCGCCTCATCGCGGTTCCCGACCCGGAGTCGAAGGCGGCCATGATCTCCGGGCGGGTCCGGTGGTTCTCCATCCCCAGGGGATCTGCCTCGGTGTCCATCATCACGGTCCCGTCGGGCGCTATGACCGTCACCCTCAAACCCGTCGCCCTGCCGAAGCTGATGGCTGCGCTGTCAGCTCCCGCAAGGTCCCCCGAGAGTATGTCGGGCCCGATCTCGTCCCTTACGGCCGCTGCAGTCGCGGAGAGGTCCCCCAGCGCAAGGGAGGAGAGCACCGGCCGGATGCCCCCGAAGATCAGGATGGGGGTGAGTATCCCCAGCACGAGGATAACGACGCCGTATCCGCGGAAGGAGACGAGGAGCAGTGCCCGTCTCACTGCATCAGCATCCTGTACCCGACGCCCCTCACGCTGCGGATCAGCCGCCCCGCCGGACCGAGCTTCGCCCTCAGGTTGGTTATGTGGACATCGATGGTACGGTCGAAGACGAACTTCTCGCCTCCCCACAGTATCTCCAGCAGCCTGTCGCGGCTGAACACGCGCCCGCGGCCCTCGACGAGGATCCTGAGGATCCTGAACTCCGTGGCCGTGAGGTCGACCGGCTCATCCTCCACCGTCACCGTGAAGCGCTCAAAGTCCATCTTCAGGACCTTGCCGACCTCGACGATCCCGGGCTCGACACCCGGTGCCCTTCTGAGGACGGCCCTGACCCTTGCTACCAGCTCTTTGGGAGAGAATGGCTTGGAAATGTAGTCGTCAGCGCCAGCCTCGAGTCCGGCAACGCGGTCGGGCTCGGAGCCGAGGGCGGTGAGCATGATCACGGGGAGCCGGGCGGTCCGCCCGTCGGTCCTCAGGAGCCTCAGCAGATCGCGGCCCGGGATGTCGGGCAGGAGCAGGTCGAGCACGAGGAGGTCCGGGACACGGGTCCCGAGAGAGTCGAGGAAGGGCCTCGACTTCTCGTAGAGGTCCGTCTCGAATCCGGCGCGCGCCAGGTGAAGGCCGACCAGGTCGAGGATGTCCTCTCGTCGTCGATCACAGCAACAAGCCCCGCGGTCCCGCCAGCCCCCAAAGCGATCCTCGACAATCTCCTGCAGAGAGATGCATGCCGGTCGTTGTCGGCATCATCTATGATGAATGTGCGTTCGCCGGGCAATTCCCCACGCCGAAGACCGGACTGCCTCATGCCGGGCAACCGGGAGCCTCACCGCCCGGAAGGCCGTGCCCCAGGCGCTGCGCTCCACAGAAGAGCCGCGCCAGATCGATGACTTTCCCAGATATGGCTGCCCTGACGCGCCTCCACGCTTCGAGCCTCCCGCTCTCCCCGCAGACGGACGCAGGGGGCACCTCTATCCGCCACCGCGCCCCGCCTTCCGCGGACTGCTCATCCCTGCCCGCAGCATCAATCGTCACCACGAGGTCGTAGCCTCCGCAGGCGCCGTCGCTCTCTTCTGCCGCCGGTGAGGCCTCCATGTCGACCCAGGCCTCCTCCATCGCCCGGACCGCGAGAGAGTCGCACGATGCGGCATGCTCCCGGGAGTACCGCGCCTCGAACCTGTCGCCGGCGCACTGGGCGAGGAAGGCTGCGGCCATGGCCCCGGGCGTCGAGTCCCCACAGCTCCTGAACAACACTCGGATCCTCTTCATTCCATCCCCCTGCGCCTTGTGCGCAACCCCCCTTCCGGGACTCGGGACTCAGTCTGCCTCTCTTCCTGCGAAGTCCACCACGAGCCTGAGCAGTTCGTCTCTCACCCTGCGGAACGCGGCAAGCCTGTTCCTCTCGGGACCGGTGACGGAGGCGGGATCCTCTACGGGCCACTCCAGCCTCCTGCCTGCTCCGGGGAAGACGGATGGACAGCTCTTCTCGGAGCGCGTGCAGAGAGTGATCAGGAAGCCGAAGTGCATCTTCCCCATGTACTCCTCCACGCCCTTCGAGCGCTGCCCCTCCATATCGACACCTGCCTCCTTCATCACCCGGCGGGTCATCGGGTCGATTTCCCTGGGCTCCAGACCTGCGCTGTGAGCCTCGAAGCGCTCTCCGGCGAAGTACCGGAGGAAGGCCTCGGCCATCTGGCTTCTCGCGGAGTTGCCAGTGCAGAGGAAGAGAACCCTTGTCCTCGCTTCCACCGGATCTCCCTTCTGTTCCGACGGCATTCTCGTCAGGCAGTGTTGGGAGAGCATTAAGGCGCGTGAGCCCTCTAGAGCTTCTGCGGCGCCTCCGACTCGCACCTGCGCACGTACGCGGTGACGAGCAGGACGACGGCGGTGCCTCCCCCGAGGATCGAGACGGCGGTGGCCACGGCTGCTCCCATGCCGCCGTATCTGGGGATCAGCAGGGCGTTCAGACCGACGTTCAGAAGCGCGGACAGGACTATGGAGACGAGGGAGAAGACGGGCTTGCCCACACCCGAGGCCGTGGCAGAGAAGAGGCTTCCCAGCGGACGGAGGAGGTTCACTGCGCAGAGCGTCACCAGGACGGGCCATCCGTAATCGTACTTCCCGCCGAAGAGCGCGTGCAGGATCGGGACCGGGAAGATCACCACGACTAGCGTGAACGGGAGGAGGATCGCCATTATGACGGCTATCCCCTGCCAGGTCCTCCGCAGGATGCCGGTCCGGCTCTGGCTGGTCATCCTGGATGCGAGAGGCAGCAGGACGATGTTGGCTGCGTTGTTCAAGCTGATGGCGAACGCCGCGATGCTCCTGCAGACCCCGTAGGCGGCCACCTGCGCCGGTGGGGACAGCTTCCCGAGCATCAGGATGTCCGTCCATGTGTAGACGAAGCTCGCGAGCGATCCGCCCAGCGTGTAGAGAGAGAATCTGAGGACCTCCCGCATGCTCTCCCTGCTGACCCTGGCCTGCGGCTCGCCGAAGCGTCCGCCCATCGCCAGCACGACGAACATCGAGATGAGCGAGGAACCCGCCTGTGCCGCGAAGATCGCATGCGGAGCGCGGAGCCGGCCGGAGGTGGCGAGGTACAGCACGACAGTGGTACGGAGGGCGAACGCCGTCAGGTCGCCCCACATGACGACGGAAGTTCTGTGCCTGGCAAGGAGTATGTTCTTGGGGATGGCGCAGGCCGCCTCGGCCAGGACCATCACCGCCAGTATCTCCGGGAGGCCGGCCAGCTGCAGATCGGCGTAGAAGCCCTGAAGGAGGCCCCTCCCCACAAGGAGCAGGCAGGCGCCGCCCAGGGCCAGGACCCCCGTGAGGAGGCTCCCCGAGTTGATGAGCTTCTTCTCCCTGGTGCCGGAGCCCTCCGCCGCGAACTTCATGAGGGCCTGCAGAACGAACCCTCCCCCCAGCAGGGCGGCGAAGAACTCGACGCTGCGGGCCACGGAGTACGCCGCGTAGGCATCGCTCGGGAGAACGCGGGCAACATAGAGGGTCACGACGCCCCACACGGCGGCGGTACCCTGGCTGATCAGGGCGGGCAGTCCGATCGAGACGATCTTCCTGCGGGACTGGAACAGGTCCCTCAGCAAGCCGGAATCTCCGGGAGACCTGTCAGGTGCGGCTCTGCCCGGGGGTCTTCCTGCGGAAGGATAGCTGCCCCGCGGCGATGTCGTACATCTCGCGCCAGAAGCGTCCCTGCTCCGGATGCCGCATGATCCGCCTGAGATAGGTCAGGACTATCATCCAGAGGAAGGCCAGGACGAAGGCCACCATGGTGGTCTTGATCACCATGACCGCCCTCTTCGGGAAGCTGCGCAGCCTGGGGACGACGGGCGGCTCCACCAGCTCCACGGTCGGACTGTCCCGTGCCTCCTGTATCCTCAGCATCTCCAGCTGCTGCCGGAGCGTGAGGACGACACCCGTACGCATCTCCTCCTCGAGGTAGAGCGATTCGTACGTGCGTATCATCGCGGGCAGCCTGGCGTACCCGGGGAAGAAGCTGAGGGTGTCCCCCGGTCCGAGACGCGCGGCCATGGCGCTCTCGAGAGCCTGGACACGGGCCTGGGCCTCCCTGAAGGCGGCGCTTCCCGGGGACAGGGTGGCAGCGGCTCCCGACAGCACCGAGCGCGCCGTGACCATGTCGCCTTCGATGGTCCCGAGGGTGCCCATCATGCTTGCGCTCTGCTCCTCGGGGTAGAGTATCCCGGTGCTGTCGCGGAAGGCGCGCATCATGTCCTGGACCACGGCGAGGGAGTCTTCCGCGAGTGCGAGGGACCTCTCGGCCTGTATCCTCGCCCTCCTCGCCCTCGAAGTGACCATCCTGGACAGCTCGTCGTTCCCGAAATCGATGATGTCGCGGACCATCGAGGCAGCTTCCTCGCGGGTCTCCCCCTGGGCCGTCACGGTGATGAAGCCCTCGGTCGAGAGGTCCACGGTCACCCTCTTCATGAACTTCCTGAGCGCGTCGGCCATCGTGGGTGCCCTGTACCTGCTGACCAGATCGTACTTCAGGATCACCCTCTCCAGAACCGGCTCCGAGGACAGGACCTTCTGGACGAGGTAGACATCGACCGTGGTCTGGAGCCCGAGCAGCTCGGAGCCTGATCCGGCCAGCCCGGCGGCGAGGTCGCCGAGCCCGGACATCCCTCCTGGGAGGAAGCTGCTCGCGAGAGAGGCGAGACTGCCGGTGGATGACGCTCCAGGCACGATGGCCACGGCCTGCGCCGTGAACCTGGGCTTGGCGAAAAGGGACCAGGCGGAAGCCACAACCGCCACCAGGAAGCAGAGGGCGAGGATCTTCCTTAGATTCGAGGCGACCGCGCGGAGCGACTCGCCCAGAAGGCCGTCGAGAGGACTATCCTGCATGGGTACTCCCGATCCTCAAGGCTTGGTGACGTTGTAGAGGAGCGCCGCCATGCTGACGAGCGTGATCAGCAGCGTCACCGTGTCGATGTTCTGGCTGATCCAGGAGTAGGGGACGTTCACGACGTCCCCGGGTTCGGGCTGGGTGGCAAGAGCGGTCCCGCCCCTGGCCACCTCGATGCCCCGCCTGATCAGCAGTGTGCCTCGCAGGTTCGATCCCGGCACGGTGCCCCCGGCCAGAGCGACGTAGTCCATGGCCGTGAGTCCGGGGCTCCATCCCACGGGACTCGGATCGCCGACCGCACCGCTCACTGCGACGGAGTCGGCAAGGCCGGCAAGTATCAGGGTGTCGCCCGAGTGCAGCGTGATGTCGGCCATGCCTTCCGGGGTCCAGAGAGGGGTGCTCGTGCCGTCGTGCCTCAGGACCGATCTGCTGTAGTCGACCCCGGCGCCGGCGCCACCGACGGCTTCCGCGAGCCTCGACAGCTGCACGCCGTCCCCGACATCCCATGCCTGAAGGGTCGGAACCGTGGGGATGTGGGGCCTCATGACGATCACGGGGCTCTCGCAGGCTGACATCACGACGACAGCGCCCTCACGGACCAGAGGATCCGAGGCGGGGCGATGAGTGGCGGCATCCGGCAGGAGGTCGATCCTCGCCGAGTCGGCGCCGAAGTACATCCAGCCTGTGTGCGACGCCGGGAAGATCAGGCCGCCGCAGAGATCGAGCAGGTCGGACACCCTCTGAAGCGAGTAGAGAGGGTAGACGCCGGGCCTGGCGACCATGCCGGAGGCCCTCACCCTCACGAGCCTCGGCTCGTAGAGCGAGAGCCTGACGCGCGAGCCGGGGAAGTACCTGGCCGAAAGCCTCGAGAGGCTCTGCTCCGCCTCGGTGATCGTCAGCCCTCCGACGGGGATGCTCCCGAGACCCGAGACGCTCGCCATGCCGTCGCTGCCGACCGTGCAGAAGTTCTCCGGTATCAGCCCCGAGGCCGCCTCGGCCATCGAGGTCCCGCCTTCGACGGTGAAGGCCAGGATGTCGCCCGCACCGATCACGTACTCGTCCCTGTCGGCTGGCTCGAGGGCCACCAACGTCAGCCCCGTCGCCAGGACTACGAACAAGAGCAGCATAGCTTCTCCCTGAAGAAGGCAACCGTCCTGCCCAGCCCCTCGGCAAGGGGCACAAGGGGCTCCCAGCCGAGCTCGGCCCTGGCTCTGGAGATGTCCGGGCGGCGGACCCTGGGATCATCCACCGGCAGATCGCGGAAGACTATCCTCCCGCCTCGGCCTGCGATCTCGTTGATGGTCGCCGCGAACTGAAGGACGGTCATCTCGTCCGGATTGCCGATGTTCACCGGCCCCGGGATCGGGCTGTGCATCAGCCTCACCAGCCCATCCACCGTGTCGCTCACGAAGCAGAAGCTCCTGGTCTGCGATCCGTCCCCATACACGGTCAGGTCCTCGCCGGCGAGCGCCTGGCAGATGAAGGTGGGCACCACCCGGCCGTCGTCCGCCCGCATCCTGGGGCCGTAGGTGTTGAAGATCCTCGCGATCCTCGTGCTCATGCCGTGATACCTCATGTATGCGAAGACCAGGGCCTCCGCGAAGCGTTTCGCCTCGTCGTAGACCCCGCGCGGACCCACGGGGTTCACGTTGCCCCAGTAGGTCTCCGGCTGGGGATGGACGAGAGGGTCGCCATAGACCTCGCTGGTGGATGCCAGCAGGAACCCGGCCCCCTTCTCCCGGGCGAGGCCCAGCGCCTTGTGGGTGCCGAGGGCCCCCACCTTGAGGGTCTGGATCGGGAACTGGAGATAGTCCACGGGACTCGCCGGCGAGGCCAGGTGGAAGACGAAGTCGACATGCCCTCCGATGAAGATGTACTCCGTGACGTCGTGCTGGATGAACTTGAACCGGGGATGACCGGCAAGATGCGAGATGTTGTCGACCGATCCCGTTATGAGGTTGTCCAGGGCGATCACATCGCAGCCGTCCTCGAGCAGGCGGTCGCACAGGTGACTGCCTATGAACCCTGCTCCTCCCGTGACGAGAACCCTCACCGCGAGGCCTCCCTCGAAGAGGCGAGCCTCTCCTCGTACATGCGCCTGTAGTAGTCGCGGAAGCGGCCGCTCTTGATGTCCCCCCACCACGACCTGTTCTTCCCGTACCAGTCCACTGTCGACGCGAGCCCCTCCACGAGGCCGACCTTCGGCTGCCAGCCGAGCTCCCGCCTGATCCTGGATGTGTCGAGCGAGTACCTCCGATCGTGGCCGGGCCTGTCAGTCACGTGACGGACCAGGGATGCATCCGCGCCGGTCAGCCCTAGGATGGCCGAGGTGATGTCCAGGTTGGTCTGCTCCTGTCCGCTCCCGATGTTGTAGATCCTGCCGGGCTCTCCATGGGCGATGACCGCCTCGAGCGCCCTGCAGTGGTCCTCCACGAAGAGCCAGTCGCGCCGGTTCAGCCCGTCTCCGTAGACCGGCAGCTCCATGCCCTCCATGGCGTTCGTGACGAACAGCGGGATCAGCTTCTCAGGGTACTGCCAGGGCCCGTAGTTGTTCGAAGCCCGCGTCACTACGACGGGAACCGACCATGTATGGAAGTAGGCCATCGCGAGGAGCTCGCCCCCCGCCTTCGAGGCGGAATACGGACTTCGCGGACGGAGGGGGGCGTCCTCTCTCGAGCTCCCCTCCTCGATGCTGCCGTACACCTCGTCGGTGGAGATCTGCAGGAAGAGCCTTCCCCGCTCGGCCCTGAACTGCTCGAGGAGGACCCTCACACCTTCGATGTCGGTCCGCACGAAGTCGGACGGGTCCTCGATGGACCTGTCGACGTGAGTCTCGGCCGCGAAGTTCACGACCACGTCGGCGCCGGCCATGGCACGGGCCACCGCCGAAGGATCGCAGATGTCGCCCTGGACGAATCCGACACGGCCCGAAGCCTCCAGGTCGGCCAGGTTCTCGCGCCTGCCGGCATAGGTCAGCTTGTCGATGACCGTGATGGCCGCATCCGAGTTCGAGGCGAGGTAGCGGGTGAAGTTCGTCCCTATGAAGCCCGCGCCTCCCGTGACGAGGACCTTCATGTGTCCGATCTCCTCATCCGGGCGGCACTCACGTTCGCCTCGAGAAGACCGTCGATGCTGGAACCTGCATCGCACCACCAGCCTTCGAGCACATCCGCGTACAGCTGGCCGCGGGCCAGATAGGCGTTGTTGAGGTCGGTGACCTCCAGCTCGCCCCTGCCGGAAGGCCTCAGGGTGTCTATGAACTCGAAGGCGCTCGCGTCGTACATGTAGATCCCTATCACCGCGAAGTCGCTGGCGGGGTTCTCCGGCTTCTCGGTGATGGACACCACGCGCGGTCCTGACAGCTCCGCCACCCCGTAGTCCCTGGGGTTGGGGACCTGCTTGAGCAGTATCCGCGCACCTGCCTCCTGGGCTTCGAAAGCCTCGACATGACTGCGGATGGACCTCTCCAGGATGTTGTCGCCGAGTATGACGACGAATCTGTCGGGGCCGACGAATGCCCTCGTGAGGCCGATCGCCTCCGCGATCCCCCCCTCCTTCACCTGGTATGCGTAGTTCAGGGTCCTCAGACCGAACTGCGAGCCGTCTCCGAGAAGTCGCAGGAAGTCACCCGCGCTCCCTCCGCCCGTGACCACCATCACGTCTCGTATCCCGGCATCGACGAGTGTCTGGATGGGGTAGTAGATCATCGGGCGGTCGTAGACCGGCAGAAGATGCTTGTTGGTGATGTTCGTGAGCGGCCTCAGCCTCGTGCCCAGGCCACCGGCCAGAATGACGCCCTTCATCGTCCCTCCGCGGGAGAGCCCTATCTGACGATTCCGAGCTTCAGCAGTCGGGTCGAGCCGGACTGCTTCACTTCGACCATGTAAACTCCAGATGCGACGGGGCTTCCGTCGGATCCGTCCCCGTCCCACGCGATACCCTGCCTGTCCGGGGAGGAGCACTCATACACAAGCCTGCCGCCCAGGTCAAACACCCTCATCGTGGTCGGCATGTCCGGGATCCCCGCCACCCCGAGCACCTCTCCGCGGCCGGGAACGAACGGATTGGGGTAGAGGACCGCCCCGCCCCCCTCGCCGGAGAGCCCGTTACCCAGCTCCAGTCTCCAGAGACCGCAGTCCGTGGCGAGATAGAGGAACCCGTCGTCCGCATCCCCCGCCATTCCATAGATCACGGTCGACAGGAGCGGGCTGTTGTACGTGTTGTAGGCCTCGACCGATCCGTCGGGGGCGATCCTGTAGAGCGCCTCGGTCCCAGCGGCCCACACGGCCCCGAGGTGATCGAAGGCGATGCTCGAGACCGTTCCTGCCACCCCCGCGACGGCACTGGCCGTGAAGGCATCCTGGTCGACGAGGGCCAGACCTGAAGTGGTCCCGGCGTAGAGATCTCCGTTCCGCCCGAGCGCCAGCGATCGCACGTCGGCGGATGGCAGGCCCTGGGAGGTGCCGATCACCTGCGAGATGTCCCCGGCCCCCGGACCCACCCTCACTATCCCGGTCTCGGTCCCGATCCAAGCGGTTCCATCTCCGGCATCCGCCACGGCGCTCACCTTGCCGGAAGGCAGGCCGCCTGCGGCGGACCAGCTCATCCACTGGGCCGACGCCAGGTCGCCGGGCGACCACTGAAGTCTGCTGACGCCGCTGGGCTCGCTGGGGCTGGAGAAGTACGGCTCCTGACCGAACCAGACTGTTCCGTCGGGACCTGCCGCCATCGAGATGATCTGGTCGTTGAGGAGCCCGCTGTTGCCGCTGTCGAGGCTGAAGTGCTCGTCGTCACCGGTCCCGGGAGTCCCGTGCCAGTCGAGGTAGGTGACGCCGTAGTGATAGTGCGACACGAAGACGCCCCCGCCAGGCAGACTCACGAGGGCGAACATCTGGTGCACCGTGGGGAAGATGTCGACGAAGGAGTACCAGGTCCCGTCATGGAGGAGATCGAGGCCGGCATGGTTCGTGGATGTCCAGCACTCTCCGGACGGGCCCACCGCCACGGCTCTCATGTCGTTGGCCGTCGGTCCGGGAGGATAGCTCGCCGACCAGCCGCTCCCCCATCCCCTTGCCAGCCCGGCACCGCAGTCCTTCTGGGGGGCGAGGTCGTTGCTCGTTCCCACGAGGATCAGGCTGTCGCCGGCGAATGCGAGCCGTCTCGATATCTGGCCCGCGAACGTCGACCAGATCTCCCACGAGCCGGCGATCCTGATGGCGACCTCCCCGTCCTCTCCGGCAGCCAGCCTGCCCTCCGAGGCGCACACGCAGTAGGGCGAGTCGCCGGGGTAGCCCTCTTCCCTGGAGAAGGCCGATCCCGCCGGCCGGAACCAGAGCCCCTCGTCAGTCGCGGCCCAGAGCGTGTCTCCGCTGTAGCACATCGCTCTGATCGAGCGGCCCAGGAGCGTCGGATCCTCCGTCCAGGAGCCGGCCGAGCCCGGGTAGGCTCCTGCGGCCAGCGTCGTGAGGCCGGCGTCCGTACCCACGAGAAGGCCCGATCCGTCGCTCAGAAGGCACTCGACGCCGTCCGAGAGCAGACCGCCTCCGGTGTTGAGCTGGGTCCAGACCTGGAAGTAGCCGTACTGCTTGATCGCAAGCCCCTGGCTCGTGCCCGCGAACACCGCCGTGTCCGAGAGGCAGATCGAGCTCACCTGCTGGGCGATGGGGAGTCCGTCGAGCTGACCGTAGTGCTGCCAGCCCGAACCCTCCGTGTAGATGTCCATGCCTCCCCCCCAGGTGCCCACCCAGTAGCGGCGGGGTGGCCCCTGCTCGAGGAGGATCACGCGGCAGTCGGAGTGGGACAGCTCCCCCGGGCAGGTCCAGACCGAGTCCCAGGCAACGAAACTGCCCTGGAGGGTACCGAAGGCGACTCCGCCGGAAGTGGCAGTCACGACGGTCGATCCCGCGAGGGCGATGTCCGAGACGCTCCCGTAGTGGGTGAAGTGCTGCCAGTCCTGGACGGAGGCCCCGGTCAGGATCATCGCGAGCAATGCCGTCATGTCATTCCCTCCCACCATCCAAGCAGCTCGGAGAGCCCCTTCTCCAGGCTGACCGACCTCCTCCAGCCGAGGCGCTCCAGCTTCGCCGGGTCCCCGACCTGCTCGAGTATGTCCGAAGGCCTCGCGAGAGAGGCTCCGGCCACTGTCCGGAAATCGGCCCCGGCAATGCGGAACAGGAGCCCGAGCATCTCCCCGATGCTCCTGCCCTCCCCGCTGCAGACGTTGTAGACCTCTCCGCGGGCGCCCTTGTCCAGGATCACCTCGTAGGCGGCCACGACATCGGAGACATACGTGAAGTCCCTCACCGGGGCCAGGTTCCCCACCTCTATCTCCCGCCCGCCGTGCCTGAGTGCACGCACTATCCTGGAGGCGAAGGCAGGCAGCACGAAGTCAGCCGACTGGAAGGGCCCGAAGTGAGGGAACGGCCTTGCGATGAGGAGATCAAGCCCCGATGAGGCCTCGAATTGTCTGGCGGCAGTCTCGGCGGCGGCCTTGCTGCCGGCGTAGGGGCTCCTCGGAGCGAGGGGGCTTCCCTCTGCCAGGAAGCCGTTCGAGGACCCGTACACATCGGACGAGCTGACGAGAAGGAACCGCGCCCCCGGACAGCGCTCGACCGCGTACTCGAGAACGGAGACGGTTCCTGCGACATTCGAGGCGTAGACCTCGGCCGCATCACCCGTCGACCTGTGAACGGAGGATCGTGCAGCCAGGTGGATCACGCGCCCTGCAGGACCGAGCGAATCGGGCGCGCGTGAAGGAAGCGCCCACGCCAGCTTCGTGACTCCTGCAGGAGCCGGGAAGTCGTCGGAGATGTCGCATGCAAAGTCGCCAGGCCCCATCCGCAGGTGCTCCATGAGGTGCCTGCCCACGAAACCGGCAGCTCCCGTCACGAGGGTCCGGCACTCGCCCGCAGGCGCGGCGGCGCGCACAGGCCCCGCCATTCAGGCAGGCCCCGGCGGGCCGAGGTAGACTATCTCCTCGGTGAGCACCACGTCGAACTCCTTCCGGACCGCGTCCCTGACAATACGAATCAGCCCGGCCACATCGGAAGAGGTCGCTCCGCCATCGTTGACTATGAAATTGGCATGGATCTGCGAGACGACGGCGCCGCCCAGGCGCGTCCCCTTGAGCCCTGCCCGCTCGATCAGGAAGCCGGGCGGGGGGCCGCCGAGGGGGCGCCGGAACACGCTCCCCGCGCTGGGGCTTCGGAGCGGGAAGGACTCCCTCCTCTTCCGGAGTATTGCGACGGCCTCGGCCCTGAGCGATCCGGGCGGGGCCGGAGCCAGGGAGAGGCATACCGAGGTTATCACCATGCCGGATCCCTGGAACCTGCTGGACCTGTAATCGAAGAAGCAGTCCTGCTGACCGAGGACCGTGGCCGATCCCCGTGGGCCCAGAGCCGTCACCTCGGTGACGAGATCGCCCAGGCTAGAGCCATAGGCTCCCGCATTCATGCAGACGGCGCCCCCTACCGTTCCCGGGATCCCGATGGCGAAGCCCAGCCCTGCCGCCCCCCTCATGCAGGCGGCGCCGGCCAGGCGCGGAAGCGAGGAGGCGGCGCCGGCGCGGACCTCGCAGCCTTCGCTCCCGCGCAGCCACGAGACTGTCTCCAGATCCCCCCCGGGCAGCAGCACCACGCCGCCGTAGCCAGAGTCGGAGGCCAGCACGTTCGAGCCCCTGCCCAGCACGAACCGGTCGATGCCCTGATCGTCCAGGAACCCGATCGCATCCGCGGCGGCCTGTTCGGTCGGAAGGGCGAGGGCCGCGGAGCGGCCGCCGATCCTCCACGTGGTCAGGTCGCGAAGCTCCACTCCGCGGGCCAGCGGCCCGAACCTCTCCGTAAGAAGATCCAGAAGGGCCTTCACGGGGTCCTTCCCGAGAGCCCGCGCAGACATGCCCCGACGGAGAGGTAGGTGAAGAGGAAGGACGGGCGCCCCACAGCCTCCATCCACCGAAGGACCATGCGATGGACCGGCCCTGAGATCGCCAGCCTGAAGGCCAGCCTCGCGGGGGCCAGGCACGCCGGACGCGAGAACACCGGCGCCAGCCAGCCGCTCCCGAGCAGTCCGCCCATGTCCCGGTGCTTCTCCAGCGTGTATCTCAGGCCCGTGGATCCGTACTCGAGCATCTTGGCGCAGTGCTTCCCCGGCGAAACCGAGTCGAGGTGGAATGCCTTCACGGAGGGATCCATGCGGAAGACGGCGTCCCTGAGGTGCAGCCTGTAGCCCAGCTCGGTGTCCTCGCCTCCGTAGCGGTCTATGCCCTCGTCGAAGCACCCGGCCTCCAGGACGAGCCTTGCCCTCGCACTCGCGTTCCCGGTCACGAAGTGCCTCCAGGGCATGGGCCCGGCAGGCGCAAGGTTCCCTCCTCTTGTGTCGAACCACCTCTGCCAGGGAGTCGAATCGGGAGCCCAGGCGTTGATCCGCGAGCCCCTGAAGACATCGGGCGAGGGCCCCGCCCTGTGGGCGTCCGTATGCGCCCGCAGGACCCCCGGAGCGTATCTGAGGTCGGCGTCCGCGAAGAAGGCGACCGGGGCCGAAGAGACCTCCAGGGCCCTGTTCCTCGCCCGCGGCCGGTTGCCGGGGCCCTCGAGCCTGATCGCGGCGATCCGATGCGCCCCGCAGGAACCGAGGTCGAAGCGGGCCGCCACTGGGGAACTGCTCCCGTCATCCACGACGACCAGCTCCCACTCGAAGTCCACGGACTCCTGACCGGCCAGCGAGCCGAGGAAGAGCGCGAACTCGGGCCCCGGGTCCCTGACCGGCACCTGGACCGAGAGCAGGGTGGAGCCGCTCAAGCGCCGTCCCGCCCCAGCGCCCGGATCAGCCAGATCGAGACTCCGCTCCACAGGGCGGCGACCGCGATGCGCGGTCCCGCGCCCAGCCCCGCGACGGGACCGAGGGCTGCCGGGGCGAGCATCATCACGAGTATCACCGGAGGGCTGACGGGGAAAGCCTTCCTTCCGGCCCAGAAGAGGCTCCCCGCCATGAAGAGGTTGCTGCCCAGGGTGGCGATCGCCGCCCCGGAAGCTCCGTAGAGGGGAATGAGCCTGGCGTTGAAAGCGATGTTGGCTCCAGCGCCGGCTATCGTCACGAAGGCTATCCACGAGGTCTGGCCGGACAGCAGGGGGCCTGTCTGCGAGACCAGGTAGAGAGCGTAGACGGCATTGGCCCCTGCGAGCAGAGGTATCACCCGGGCCGCAGGCAGGAAAGGCTCCCCGCCCACCAGACGGACGATCTCCGGCGACGCCAGCGCAAGCAGACAGGCCGCCCAGAGCGTCAGGACCACGAACTGCATGGATCCACGGCCCAGCTCTCCCAGGGTCCCTCTCTCCTCGCGAGCCCTGAAGATGTGCCTCTGCCAGGCCATCCCGAACCCCGCCGTGAAGGGGGTGAGGGCCATGCAGGCGCTCAGCGCCCACTCGTAGTAGCCGCTCTGGCGGAGGTCGGGGCTCATCGCCCGGAGCATGACCATGTCGGCCGAGGAGAGGATCAGCAGCGCAAGCCCCGCCGGCACCAGGGGAAGGCTGAACCGCATCAGGCTCGAAGGCCTCCTCCCGCCCCCCTTCGCGAGTGGGATCGCCAGGACGAGCGCGGCTGCTGCTGCCGCCAGCGTCGGTGCCCATCTCGAGAACATGAACGCCGGGACCCTCGGAAAGGACGTCCCGAGGAGGATGGCGAGCATGGCCACCGATGCAAGGCCGCGGACCGCCTGTATCGCCAGGTAGGCCCATGCCCTGCCCTCGGCCCTGTGCGGGGTGAGCAGGACCTGCACGAGTGCGGCACCTGCCCCCAGCAGGTAGCCGTGGACCAGGATGCCCGGCGAGCTGAGCCTGAGGAGCGAGGAGACCTTCTCTCCAAAGGCCAGGAGCAGCAGCCCCAGGGCGATCGAGGTGGCAAGGGGAAGAAGCGCCGATCTCGCCAGAAGGGCCTTCCGGCTCGTCACCCCGTCCTGCCAGAACTTCAGGACCCCCGAGGGGAGGCCGAGAACTGCGATCCCTGCCACGATGTCGGACAGCGTGCGCAGGGACCCGACCTCTCCGGCCTGGGCCGCAGAGAGGGCCCGGGACATGAAGGGCAGGAAGGCGAGCACCACGAGGCCGTTGATGGTAGCCGCAACCGCATAGAGCGCCGTCTCCCGCCTGAGAGAGCCCGTCACTCCGTCCACCCCATCTCCCTGTAGAGGTCGTGGTACTGACGGGCCACGACGAGCCAGTTGTGCCTCCGCTCGACCCAGGCGGGCCCTGCCGAGGCATGTCTCGCCCTGAGGTCCGGATCCAGCACCAGCTCCCTGAGGACGGCCTTCAGGTTGTCCGGCGTGGCCAGCACGAATGGATGGTCAGGGATGAACTCCTGGTAGGCCCCCGAGAGGTTGGTCACCGTAGCGATGCCCATCGAGAGGGACTCGAGGGAGTTGACCCCGTATCCCATGTCCCCGTCGGCTATCTGGTCGATGGCGATCGAGCAGCGCGCCTTCATGGCAAGCGCCGAGGAGTGCGATGCGTTCTCGATGAGCACCAGCTCGACCGGCATCTCGCGCGCGAGGCTCTCGACGGCCGAGATGATGGCCTCGGTGCCCTTCACCGAGCGGATGCGCGGAGCGTGGCAGATCCTGACGGCACCATCCGGAGGGTCGGCGGGGGGCATCTCCGCCGCATCAAACGGGAGGAACATGTACCTGACTTCGGGGAACCGCCTGTAGAGATCGAACTCGCAGGTGACATGGACATCCGTCGACTCCCACACCGGCCGTATGGCCCCCCTCATCCTCAGGTCGAGCCCGTGGTAGTTCGACACGAACTTCCTGCCGGCCCTCTTCAGCCTCTCGATGTCCCGCCCGTCCCGGAAGAAGCTCATGCCGCCCTCCAGGTGGTAGACATCGAACGAGTCCAGCCCGTACCTGCGGTTGGCCGAGGACACGAGCGGGGTCCAGGCCAGGTCCCTCATCCACAGGAGGAACCGCTCCATCAGCCCCGGCTCCCACCATATCCGCTCGCTGGTTCCCGTGTAGGGGACCCTGAGGCTGGCTGCGCCGAGGAACCGTTTCAGCCTGAGGAGCCACTCGGAATGACCGACGAACGGGAGGTTCAGGCAGATGTCCTCCTCGTACAGGTTCCTCGCCCTGTAGAAGGTCACGAGCCTGCTCTCGTGGCCGAGGGCCCGATGGCCGCGCACATATAGCTGGAGCACTCCCGTGTAGTTCTGGGGAGACAGGTGGAGGATCCTCACGGCTTCCTCCTCCTCAGGGCCAGTGCAGCCAGCCCGGCTGCGGCGATGGCCTGCGCCCCGCCGGCCGCGGCGCCCAATGCCGGAGACGCCGCCCCGGCGGTGACGAAGAAGAGGTCCGGACGGCCCGAGCCGAGCCGTTCCATGCAGTTGAGAAGGGGCGACCGGGACGGCTCCCAGATGACGGCCTGCCGCCCCGGGTCCCGGAAGTCGTCGGGCCCCAGCGACTGCTCCACCTCGTTCGGATCGCTCCAGACAGCCGACGCGGTGCACAGGCAGGCCCACGCAGAGAGCGCGGTGAGCAGCTTCCTGCTCCTGGGGGCGGCAAGGGGGACCAGGAGCACGGGGAGCACGGGGAAGAGGAAGCGCGGGCCCCAGCCCGTGCCGCCGGTCCAGTCGAGCACCTGCGAGTGGAGGAGCAGGCTGAGCACTGCCGGGAGCCACAGCCTCCAGCCGCGCCGGACGAAGGCAGCGGCAACCGCCGCGGGGGCGTAGAAGAGAAGGCCCTTGCCCGGGCTCGCCAGCAGACCCGCGATCCCGGACAGTCCCGGAGCGAATGCCATGGCGGGATCCTGGGAGTGGCCGTCGGCGAACGGAGAGCCGAATCGGTGCCAGTTGAGCGCGGCAAGGATGGCCAGCGCGCCGAGCACCCAGGGGAGGATGCGAAGGCCGCTGCGCCTCCCGAAGACCATCGACGGAAGGAAGACGAAGCTGTCCAGCCTGATCAGCAGAGCCGCACCTGCAGCCATGCCCGCGGCAGTCTCCCTGCCCTCGAGGGAGGCGAGCAGGGCCGTCGTGCCGAACAGGGCCGCCGCCGTGACGTCGTAAGGCATCCTCCCGTACACGAGGGCCATGCCGCAGAGCCCGAGCGCCGCCATGCCCGCAACCCCGGGCTCCGTGCCGTTCACCCTGGAGGCGAGCCTGTGCCACACGGCCACCAGAAGGACGCTGAGGAACGCGCACTCGAGTGCCGCGGCCGCCCTGCCGGCGGCGTCGCCCGCTGCGGCCCCGACCATCGCCGAGGGCAGCAGGATCACGGAGTAGCCCACGGCATGCGGGACGTAGCTCCTGCCATCCACGCCCTCGACCGTCCATCCGCTCCCGGCGGTCAGGAAATGCCTCTGTCCGGCCAGTGACCCCGCTACCTCGAGCTCCGCGGCCACGTCGGTCGAGTAGAGGTGCCCGCCGAAGACCACGGCGAGGAGGGCGCCCCAGAGAGCGGCCGCCCTGGCCGTCTCAGTCCGAGGCGAAAGCCAGCGCAAGCGTGTCACGGAACGCGCCACGGGCGCTGAACGACTCCTTGAAGCGGCAGAGGCCGTAGTTGACCTGCATGTCCAGCGTGAACGTGCCCAGATCGAGGTACCGGAATCCGCTGTCCCGGGCCCAGCGGATCACTTCCGAGTAGAGGAGGTTCATGGGCCTCAGGCCCTGGTAGCGGTCGTCATGCGAGATGTAGAAGGCCAGCGTGACCCTCGGGTTGCAGTTGAACATCACCATGCCCGCAAGGACCTTCTCCCCGTCCGTGACGACGAACTGGCGGATTCGCTCCGGACCGAGGAGTTCCCTGAGCCTGAACAGCTCCTCGAGCGAGTGGGTGGGCCTCACTCCGTGCCTGTCCTGCAGATTCGTCTCGAGGACCGGGTAGAACAGCGAGAAGTCCGCTTCCTCCTGCACGGTCAGGCCTGCGCGCCTCGCCTTGGCCACCCCCCTCCTGGCCGCATCCCGGAAGGCGAGGTCGCAATCGTCTCCCATCCGCGAGAGATCGATGACGGCCGTCAGCTCGCGCTTGCGGTACGCGAAGCCCTTCTGCAGGAGGGCAAAGTCCATGTAGTTGTTGGGTCTGCGGAAGTAGGCCTGGGGAGGGAGGGTCATCTCGACGCCCCCCCAGCCGTTCGCCCGGCAGTAGTCGAGCAGCATGACGAGGTATCTCTCGATCTGCTCCAGGCCTGCAGCGTCCGGCAGGACGAAGCCGCCCCAGGACGCCCCGGGGTACGAGCGGAACCAGATGCGGCCGTCCCTGGTCGAGAGAGCTCCCGGAAGGACGGCATCGAAGCCTTCGCGGCTCTCGATGACCAGATGGTGGTTGTCGAACCTTCCCTGCGGATGGTAGTCGAAGAAAGCCGGGAGGTGGAAGAGAGTCCCGTTGCCGGATCTCGAGACGAAGTCCGACCAGGCCTCGCGGTCATCCTCGACCAGCTTCCTTATCGTGATCAGCGGACCACCGCCATCCTGCAAGCCCAGCTCGATGAGCCGATCCGGACGAGGGTCATGTAGACTCCGCTCGCCACGGTCGATCCGCCTGCGGTTCCATCCCAAGACCAGTCCTGGACCGCATCCGAGTCGATCTCCATCAGGAATCGCCCCTCGAGGCTGAAGATGCGCACCGAGACCGGGCCCCCCGACACTCCCGCGAGATTGACCAGTCCGTCCGCGGAAGGGAGGAACGGCTGGGGATAGTAGACCGGGGAGGTTCCCCCGAAGACGCCCCCCGAGACGCCGAGCCGCCAGAGCCCGGCCTCCGAGGAGAAGAACACGGCCCCGTCGGCGGGGTCCCACAGGCCGTATTCGTTCTCCACTCTCGTGACGGGGAGGAAGGGGGAGTTGGAGGACTCGTAGACGGTCACGGTGCTCCCGTCCACGCACCAGATGGACGAAGTGCCGAGGCACCAAAGTCTTCCGGATGAGTCCAGGACCATGGCCTTGACCGTCCCGTCAATGCCCGCAACCGCATGGACAGCTCCTGAAGCAGACATAGTGCAGAGCCCGGAGCCCGTGCCTATCGCGACGGACCCGTCTCCCAGCGCGGCAAAGCAGAAGACCTGGTTGGAGGGAAGGCCGCTGCCGGTCCCGTAGCCCACCCCCTTCGCAGGGTACCACTGGTCGTCGGAAGGGTCGAGCGGGGTCCCGCCGAAGTCCAGCCTCTGGCAGCCGGCCTCCCCGGCGTAGGCGATCCAGAGGTTGCCGTCGGGAGAGGCGAAGAGACTCCGGACATCCTTGGAGGCCAGACCCGTCAGATTCGTGTACTGCTCCCATCCGACGGTCCCGGTCGCAGGGCTGCCTACGGCTGCCACCAGCCCGCTGGGCTCGTCCGGAGTCTGCCAGTACGATTCCTGGCCTATCCACAGACAGTCGCCCTGTCTGGCGAGGCAGACGACCTGGTTGTTGAGAAGCGGAACGATCGTCTGGGGAAAGCCGGGCGGGACGCCCGAGAGGCTCTCGGCGGCAAAGGTCACCAGGCTGTCGTCCGACGGATCCGGAGTGCCGGAGTCGTCGATCCAGGTCAGGCCGTAGTGGTAGACCGCGGTCCAGATGCCGCGGCCCTGTGCCGGCACCGCGCTGTAGGTCCTCAGGATGTTGGGCATCCCGTCGCTCTGGTCGAACTGCTGCCATCCCGACGGATAGGACACCATCAGCCCGCAGTGATGGCTCCCGAGGTACAGGTCGTCTCCCTGCGGGCAGATCTGGAAGCAGCTGCTGCCCGGCATGCCGGGGATGGGGACGAGAGTCCAGTCGCCGCCGGAGGCGCGGGCGAGCCCCCGCCCGAAGTCGCCGAGGGTCCTGTCCTGGTTGCCTGCTCCGCACCAGACCATCCCGTCCCCCTCGGCCAGGCACGTCGCCCATGTGTACTGAGGGAATCCCGAACCCCAGTTCTGCCAGGTCGTACCCCCGGATCTGATCTTCACGCCGTAGCAGGCCGCGAGAAGGCCGTCTGGCGTGTCGAGGAGGCCCTGGACGACGCTGTCGGGCGATGCGGAGTAGTCGAGCAGGGTCGTCCAGCGCAGGGGATCCCTCCTGAAGACACCGTTGATCCCGTACCCGAATAGGCTGTCCGATGCGTAGAGACCGCTGATGTCGATGTCCTGCGTGCCGCTGCACAACTGCCAGCTCGAAGCGCTGAAAGGGCTCGCCGAGAGGTCGAGGGAATACACGCCCTGGTCCGTGGCAAGCCAGAGCGAGTCTGCGAACTCCTCTATCGATGTGACCTCGGAGGCGGTGAAGCCGCCACCCGTGGTCGATCCGTCGAGGTGGACGAAGTCGCCCCCGCCGGTCCATCTCGCGAGGCCGCCGTCGCTGCCCGCCCAGATCCAGCCTCCGGCCTCCTCTATGTCATAGACCTTCTGGCCGGGGATGCCCTCGAACTCCGTGAAGAAGGTCCAGGTGCCTTCCGTGCGGACCGCCGCCCCGTCGGCAGTGCCTACCCAGAGGCGTCCCCCGGAGTCCTCGAGGACATCGTAGACCTCGTAGTGAGGGAGGTCCGCCGGATAGGAGAGCCACTCGGTGAATCCCTGGTCGTAGTCGTAGAAGAAGGCGCCCCCCGATGTGGCGCACCAGATGCCATCGGCGGAGGGGCACATCGAGCGGACGTGCGTGAACGAGGTCTGGAGGTCCCATTCCTGGACCTGACCGACCAAGCCGGCCATCAGCAGGGCGAGCATATCCTCAGAAGAGCCACGGGAAACGGAGATGCCAGACCATCCAGACCGCTTCCCAGACTATGCTCCGGGTCATCTTGGAGGATCCGGAGTGGCGATCCACGAAGATGATCGGCACTTCGGTGACCCTGCACCCGGACTGGATCAGCTTGTACGTGACCTCTATCTGGAAGGAGTAGCCGTCCGACTTGATGCCGTCCAGATCCAGCTTCGCGAGGGCCGACCGCCTGAAGGCCTTGAAGCCGCCCGTGGCATCGGTCACCGGCATGCCCGTCACGAGCCTCGTGTACCTGTTGGCGAAGTACGACAGGAGCAGTCGCGACAGTGGCCAGTTGACCACGTTGACCCCGCTGCAGTAGCGGGAGCCCAGCGCGAAGTCGGCAGTCTCCAGGGCCGACAGGAGGTCGGGGATCCTGGACGGGTCGTGCGAGAAGTCGGCGTCCATCTGCACGATGGGATCGAAGTCGCGCTCCAGCGCCCATCTGAATCCGGCGACATAGGCCTGTCCGAGGCCGGACTTGGCCCCTCGATCCAGGAGGAACACCCTGCCCGTGTCCTCGAACTCCCTGACCGCCGCGCCCGTCCCGTCGGGGCTCCCGTCGTCCACGACGAGCACTCCGAGCCCCGCGGGGAGGTCGAGGAGCGTGGGCAGGAGCCTCCGTATGTTGGCTATCTCGTTGTAGGTCGGAACGACCGCGAGTGGAATGCTCAACTGTGGGGCCCCTTCCGGCTGATCTCGCGGCGAAGTATAAGGCTGGCACGGAGGCCGCGCCATGCGGAGAGCGGCCCCGGGAGGCCGGGGACTGGGGACTGGAGACTGGGGACCCGCTGCAAAGAGAACAGAGCCAGCACCCCAGCCCCTCCAGCCTCCAGCCTACAGCCTCCAGCCTCCTCATGGCCTTGCCCTCCATCTTCGGTCATGATTGCCCTGTCGACACGGGGAGGTTCACATGCGGCCATGGATCTTCGCTCTCACCCTTCTTGCGGCAGTCTCCAACGCCGGAGTCTCGTTCACTCCCCTGGTGAGCTACAGCTCGGCCTCCGGCTTCATCTTCGGAGGCCTTCTGGGGATCGCCGGAACAGGAGAGGGCTCCGGAGCCCTGACCGCTCTCGCTGCACTGACCACCGGGGGAGGTCAGACAGCGGAGATCAGGGCCGCCCGGCCGGTCCAGGGAAGCGGATGGAGGGTGGACATCCTGTCCGAGAGGCTTGTCAACCGGCGGTTCACCGGCTGGGGCAACGGAGGCGACCCGGACAGCTTTCTGCAGTACGACAGGGAGCAGCAGCGGCTTGCGGTCTCGCGCCAGCAGTACCTGTCGAGAGCCTTCTCCTTCGAGATCGGCGCGGAGCTCCTGCACAGCACCCTCTACGGAAGGGAGCAGGGCGCCTTCTGGGAGGGCTCGCCCTCGTCGGTCTACGGCTCGACCTGGAGCGCCGGGCCGTTCGCCAGGCTTACGATGGCCTCCTACCTCCCCTTTTCCCGGGCCTCTCATACGGACCTGACCGCGGGCCTGCAGAGCGGCAGCCGAGTCTCGTACGGCTCCGCCAGCCTCTCCACTTCCGCCTACCTGCCGCTCCCGGCGGGTCTCACCGCGGCCTTCAGGAGCTGGATCTCCTGCTCCTGGGACCTGGACCGGACGCCGTTCACGATGCTGCCCTGCCTGGGACCGGAGCAGATCCTGCGCGGGTACGACAGCAGGAGGTTCTACGGGCCCTGGAGATGCGTCTGCAATGCCGAGCTCAGAAGGCACCTGCTCTCGGCTCTGCCGGACAGGGAGACCGGGACTCCGAGGGCCATGCTCTCCGGAGTGCTCTTCGCCGACGCCGGCCAGGTGGCCGAGCAGCCGGACGGCTTCCGCTGGGATCGCATGCATGCCGATGCGGGACTGGGGCTGAGGCTCCTGAGCAAGGGAGCCGTCCTCGCGGCCGACTTCGCGCTCCTGAGCCTGGAGGGCCTCAAGATGGCCCTGGGATTCGGCGAGAGCTTCTAGGATCCGCCTGGTCTCTCGAAGACGAAGAACGCCCTGACACCGTGCGAGGCGTAGCCCCTCTCCGCCGGTGAGAGGGAGAAGACCGAGACCGGCCTCGGGAACTCGCACGAGTCCCCGAAGACCTGGGGCCAGCCCAGACCGTCCCTGATCATCTCCTTCGTCCCGTGGAAGTAGTCCACGTTGGCAAGGTAGTCTATCCCGGCGCTGTCCAGATAGGCGGCGAAGCCGTCCTCGCGGAGGATCCTCTGGAAGCGGTAGCTGTTCACCAGCCCGTCGAGATTGACGACCCTCCGAGTGCAGAAGTACCCCACGTAGCCGGCATCCCAGGAACCTATGACAGCCCCTTCCCCGAGGCCGTCCAGGAACTCGACGCCCCTTGCATCGGGTCTCTCCCCCCACGGGACCACGAACGAGTAGCTCTGCATCCTGTCGGCTCCGTACGCCAGGTCGAACGCAGCCAGGCCCGCGAAGACGCAGGATGCGGACGCGGCCCGGACCCATCTCCGGGGAAGTGCCGCCCAGACGGTCCAGGCGACGGCCAAGAAGCCGTAGATGACGGGGTACCAGTAGTAGGTGTAGGCCCCGAGGAGAGAGTCGTACATCGCGGAGTAGTAGGTCAGCATGAGGACGGCGCATCCGGTCTGGATGGCCGCGATCTCCCTCCCGGGTGTGCGCAGCCTGGCGATGAGCGCTGCGAGGAGAACGGCCCCGCACGCGGCGAGGGCCAGTGCCGCAGCAGAGGGGAGCCTTCCTCCGAGCGAGAAGAGCTCGACGAGATTGGCCAGGGCGTGGCGGATGATCGCGGGATCTCCGCTTGCGACGAACCTCGCGGCGAGAGCCCGCCCCGTCACGGACTTCAAGTACCCCGAGATGGGCAGGGCTCCGCCTGCGAAGACCATGTTCAGCGCCAGGTATGCCGCAACGAAGGCTGCAGCCGGGGCCGACACCGCCACGGCAGCCTTGGCACGCTTCTTCAAGAGCAGGACTGCGAAAGCGGCCGCGACCAGGGCCATGCTGTCGATCCTCGATGCACAGGCGAGCGCCAGGAGGACCCCCGTGGCCGCCAGTCTCCCCCTGCCCTCGAACAGCCTTGCGAGCGAGAGCAGGCAGAGCCCGTAGACGAACATCAGGAGGCCCGTCTCCATTCCCGACAGGGCGCCCTTGCTCCAGAACCACAGATTGAAGAGCCAGAATGCGGCCGCCATCGTGCCGGCGGCGGCACTTCTCGAGAGGGCCGAGACCAGACGGTACATGACGAAGCCTGAAGCGGAGAAGAGCAGGGCCTGAATGGCGGTCACGACGAAGGCCGCGGCGAGCTTGTCGCTCACGAGCCAGAAGACCGGCACTATCATGACCTGCCAGAGGGGATGGAAGCCGTTGGTGGGGCTGGTCCCGTCGAAGGTGAACCCGAGGCCCCGGGAGAGGTTCCATGCGATCTGGAGGTAGTAGTATCCGTCGTCGAGCATCTGGAGGCCGTAGCGCAGAGCCACGGCCACGACGCAGAGCGCGGCCGCGGCCGACATCGCCGCAACGACGGCCTGCCTGCCCGGAGTCGATCCGGTCCCATCCTTCACGAGATGTGCTCCATGTCCCGTTCCACAGGCAGGGGCGCGTCTCCCGCCGGCCTCCCTACTCGACCCCGATCGGCTGCATGAGGTACAGGGTCCCCCTGAGGTCCATCAGCGTCTGCAGGCTCTGCTCGAGGCCGGCAGCTCCGAGGCTGCCGAACGGGTTGAGCCCCAGCCCCTCGAAGAGCCCGGGCTTCGGGTAGACCCTGACGGGCGGGATGCGCCGATCATCCATGCCCGCCATGCGCGCGGCGCAGGAGATCGCGTCCACGATCCCTCCTATCCTGTCGACGAGGCCCGCCCTCACTGCATCGGCGCCCGCCCAGATCCTGCCGCGGCCTATGGAGTCGACTTCCTGGCTCGTCATGCCTCGCGCCTCGGCGACCCTGCTGGTGAACAGGTCGTAGCTCTGGCGCGTAAGATCCTCCATGCGGCGCCTCTGCAGATCCGTGTAGGGTGCGAAGACGGTCCCCATGTCGGCGTACGGCCAGTCCGAGAGGGTCTCCACGTTCACGCCGATGCGGCTGAGGAGGTCTCCGAGCACCATCTTCCCGCTTATCACCCCTATGGATCCCGTTATGGTGAGATCGTCGGCGAAGATGCTGTCGCCGCAGCAGGCGATGTAGTATCCCCCCGACCCGGCCACCGCTCCCATCGACACCACGAGAGGGATCTGCCGGGCAGCCCGGCCGAGCGAGTGCAGGATGTCCTCGCTGGCGAAGCCGTCGCCGCCACCGGAGTCAATCCGGAGGACTATCGCCCTGGTCCCCGGCTCCGAGGAGGCCTCCCTGACCAGCCTGGCGATCGTCTCGCTTCCCATCGTCCGCCCGAGCGGGAAGACGGATCCGCTCTCCCCCCGGATGATGAAGCCGGTGGCGACGATGACCGCCACGTGGTCGACAGGGCCCCAGGCCTCCTCCACGGGTGTGGAGGCCGCGTACGAGGGAAGGTCCATCAGGGCGATCCTGCATCCGAGGCTGTCTTCGATCATCCCCTTCAACTCGTCCTCGTAGGCCAGCCCGTCGACGAGGCCCATCCCCACCGCGTCGCGCGAGACCATCGGGCCCGTCTGAAGGATCGTCCGCAGGGCGCCCGACTCCAGGCCCATGCCGTTGGCCACCGCTGAGTTCAGCTCGCTCTGGAACGCCTCGAGGACGGCGGTGTCGGCCTCCCTCTGCGCCTCCGACATGTCGGTCCTCGTCAGCATGTCGCTTGCGCTCTTGTACTCGCCGATGTGCATCAGATCGGGGAACACTCCGAGCCTGTCCAGGAGGTCGCGGAGGAAGATGCCGTGAGCGGCGAGGCCCGTGAAGCCTACCTCCCCCGCAGGGTGGCTCATGACGGTCGTGCCGGCGGAGGCGAGGTAGACTTCGAGGTTGCCGCCGTTGGGCATGTACACCCAGACCGGCCTGCCCGTCCCCCGGATGTCCTCGAGGAGGCGCCTGACCTCCTCGGCCTGTGCCGGCGTGCCGGCGCCCCTGCTGAGATCGACCAGGACCCCTCTGACGCGAGGGTCGGAGGCAATGCGCTCGAGCTCGACGGCCTCCTCTGTGAACGAAGGCGAGACCGGGCCCAGGAAGCTCCTCGTCTCCTGCTCCCCGAATCTCCCCGGTTCCACTCTTACGAAGATGTCACGCCGTGGGATCAGGTTCTCCCTCGGAAGGCCGGTTACGCGCACGGAGCCGCGGGAGCCCGTGAACGATCCGCCATCGTCGAAGGAACCCGAGCCTCCCAGACCGAGATTGCCGAAGTCGGTCCAGAAGCCGGCCGTGAAGCCATCCTCCGAACCGTCGAACCTCAGGGCCAGCCCGGGGAGAGGCCGCAGCTCCGCCCCGCCTGAGAACTCCGCGCCACCGAAGTCCCCCTCCGCATCCACGGAGGCCGTGAGCGTGACGAATTCGCCGAACGGCCTGAGGCCGATCCCGCACCGATAGCGCGGGTCCTGTCCCAGGGAATCGGCACCGAAGCCGCCCCGGCGGACGAGGCCGATGCTGGTGGTGCGGGTGGGGCGCACGGCGAGCCCGACGGTCCAGCGGGATCTGCCGTCCAGAGGCGAGCGCGCCACGGGGTCCAGCCAGGTGCACGAAGCCCCTGCGGATACCTTCCCTCCGAAGAGAGGCAGCCCGGAGCCCAGCGTGAAGGCCCTGAGATTGGCGTCGTCGTTCCAGTAGCCCGAGAATCCCAGGCCCGGGAGCGCCAGGGCGATCCTGTCGAAGTGCTCGAAGGCGGTGTCGCTGGTGGTGAATCCCGCCGAGAGGAGGAAGTCCGGCTGGAAGGCGAGGCAGGCAGGGTTGACGGTCTCGGCCTCGCCCGCGACCGGGCAGGCGGTCCAGTCATACTGCGGCTGGATACCCGGAATGACGGATAAAGCTGCCAATAGTGCCAACATTCGGGCCTCCATTCCCTTTTCCGCAGATGGCTCCAGATGGTTCTTCCGCTAGCTTCTCCTGTGGCCGAAGAGGAAGGCGACCGGCGTCCAGATCAGGCATGCCCCGATGAAGAAGGGAAAGCCGTTCCTGATGTGGAGAAGGGAGGAGTGCAGTGCGATGACGGCCAGGGCACCCCATCCCATCAGCAGAAGGCCGGAGACCACGTTCTCGCTGTGCCTCGCGCCTCTCAGGAGGCTGGCAAGACCGAAGGCGACGAAGACCGAGGGCCACCACCTGGCGAGATCGACTCCGAAGCCCCAGAGCAGGAAGAGCACTCCGACGGCGGCAAGAGTCACGGCGGCAAGCACCCATCCCCTGGAAACGACCATGCTCACTCCTCCTCGTCCGACGGTGGTCCGAGACCGGACAGATCGATCCTCCAGTCCCCCTCGACCTTCCTGACCGGGATCTCCTGCGGCCCACCGGCTGTCCTGACCACTACAACGGCCAGAGTCGTGTCCCTGTACTGGACTGATCTGATGCTGGTGCTGATCTCCCTTGTCGCGGGCGCCGTCGAGACCATGCGCGTGAAGAGCTCCTCGCCGGTCAGGGACGCGAACTCCTCCTCGGTCACCTCTCCCGCCAGTCCGGCGAGCGCATCGTGCGCCTCCGTGTATCCGAAGTGGTGAAGCACCGTGACCGTGGAGTCGTACCAGGACTGGCTCCCCGGAGTGAGCATCTGCCACGCCGTCGAGTAGTCGGAGTCGGCAAGGGCCCCGGCGAACGAGACGACGGCGTCGGAGGCGCCGTCCCTCCTGCCGCAGGACGCGGCGAGGAAGCAGAAGGCGATCGCCATCCTCTTCATAGCTGGTGGATCACCAATCCACTGCGCAACTTCGGCTCGAACCAGGTCGACTTGGGCGGCATCACGCTGCCTGTCTGCGCCACGGCCAGCAGCTGGTCCATCGTAGTGGCGTGAAGCGAGAATGCCACGGCGTGCCTCCCCGAGTCGACGAGCCTCACCAGCTCGGCCGTGCCCCTTATCCCCCCGATGAAGTCGATCCTCCCGCTGGTCCGTGGATCGTCGATGCCGAGGATCGGCCCGAGCAGGTTCTCCTGCAGTATGCTGACGTCGAGAGAGCGCACGGGATCGTCTGCGGGAAACGACCCAGGCAGCGCCTCCAGCAGGAACCACCTGCCTGATGTGTACATGGAGAACTGCCTGATGTCGGGCGCCCGCTCCTCAGGGGTCTCCTCGACGCGGAAGGACCTGCCTACGAGCCCGAGGAACTCGCCCGTGGAGAGGCCGCCGAGGTCCGACACCACGCGGTTGTAGGGCAGTATCCTCATGTGGCTCTTGGGAAAGACCACGGCAAGGAAGAAGTTGTACTCCTCCTGACCGGTGTGGCCGGGATCGCTCTCCCTCCTCTTCCTCGCGATCCTCGTGGCGGCGGCGCTCCTGTGGTGGCCGTCCGCGACGAACAGAGCGGGGATCCCCGAGAAGGCCTCGACGAGGCTGGAGATGTCGGCCTCCTCCTCGACGATCCAGAGCGTGTGCCTGACACCGTCCGAGGCAACGAAGTCATACTCCGGCCCGGACGAGCAGACCCGGTCGGCGACCGCGCTCACGGCCGGCTCGTCGGGGTAGGTCAGGAAGACCGGTCCAACCTGGGCATCGTCAGCCTCGATATGCCTCACGCGGTCGATCTCCTTGTCCTTCCTCGTCAGCTCGTGCTTCCTGATGACGTCGTTCTCGTAGTCGTCGACGGAGGCGCACGCGACGAGGCCGGTCTGCGAATGGGCGCCCATGACCTGACGGTAGAAGTAGAAACGCGGCGACTCATCCCGGCGGAGTATGCCGCCGTTCACGAGGGCCCGCAGGTTCTCGGCCCCGCGGGCGTAGACCCTGTCGTCATAGAGCCCGATGGAGGGGTCCAGGTCGATCTCCGGCTTCGTGACGTGGAGAATGCTCCAGGGGTTGCCCCCGGCCATCTCCCGGGCCTCGTCCGAGTCGAGCACGTCGTAGGGTGGCGCGGCTACCTTCTCGGCGTATTCCTTCCCGGGCCTGAGGCCCCGGAACGGTCTGACAACAGCCATCGGTATCCTCCGGGGTAGGTTCTTTCCAGCAGCACCGGCTACGGCGCGCCGGGCTTGCGGAAAGCTAAGGAAGAACGGCCCGACGGTCCAGAAGCGCGACCCTGGGCGGCCTGCCCGTTCCTTCCGAACAGAGCCGAAGTCCAGTGCCTCTCGGGCCCGAACCGCGGATCCAGCACGACGCTCCTGGCAAGCTCCGCCTGCAGTTTCCTCCAGGGAGCCACGGAAATCGACGAATTCCTGAACAGGCCGATCCCTTCCACGAGGACCCGCCAGCGCCACTCGGGCTCTGCCCTGCCCCAGTCCTCCACCATCGAAGGAAGATCCTCGACCCCTTCGCCCGCCCAGGCGCGCTCGAGCTTCGCTATCCCTTCGGTCAGCGGATCGTCGGCTTCCTGGAGCGGCACCTCCAGCGAAGTGCCCGCTCTTCTCCAGGTGCGCATCCTGAGGACCGCGGCAAGCGGCTCGGGGCCCTCGGCGAGCCGGAGGCATGCGGCCTGGTTCCCGAGCGCCTCGCTGAGCCTGAACAAGGGCCCGAGGTCCAGCTTCCTCGCCCCGTGGACGAGGCCGATGGCGATCATCCTGTCGCGGGCTTCCTCGAATCCGGAGAGCGCCAGGTCCCAGTTCCCCGTCCTGCACAGGACGTCAGCCCTCGCAAGGCCTGCCTGCGGGGCGCCCTCGAACTCGGCAAGGAACTCCTCTGCCGCCTCGAGCGCGGACGAGGGGTTGTCCAGGTCCAGGAGCAGCCTGATCTTCTTCCTCCACAGCGCCTCCCGCTCGCCTCTCGAAGACTCGGAGGCCAGCTTCGCCGTCACCATGAGCAGTTGACGGCCCGAGGACGATGGTGTCTTGTTACCAGCCATGACCCACCTTTCGCGGCTCCGGTGCCTGCCGGACCCGGGCGTCATCCGGCGCCCCGGCAGGAGACTACCCGCGATCACGGGCGAAGTTTCATCTCTTCGCCCGCCGCGCGCGCGGACCGGGGCTGCGGGTGTATCATGCCGCTGAGGGTCTATCGCGGCCATTTCAGGTCTCTGGAGCCGGTGTTCGCGGCCTCGCTGGAGGAGCTCCGGGCGGAGGGCAGGACAGCGGTCGTCGCTTCCGGAAGGGCCCTGCTGCTCCGCCTGCAGGAGATCCTGCTCGGCGGGGGCGGCGCCCTGGCAGGGATCGAGTTCTTCCCGGGCCTTCCACAGCTGGCGAAGAGACTGGCCCCGGCGGCCGTCGGCGACCCGGCCCAGCCGCGGGTCCTGGACCGCATCTTCATGGTCATGGAGGCCGCCGGAGGCCTGGCCCCGGGAGAGCCGTTCCGGGATGCGGCCGAGAGCCCCATGGCGGCACTCCCACTGGCCGACTTCCTCGAGGAGCTCCTCGACAGGGGAGCGGATTCGGACGCCTGCTCGGTGATCCTCGAGAGCCTCGACAGGGGATCCACCTCGGTAGAGAGGTCGCTGCTGCAGATACTCCGCCGCTACGAGAGCCTTCGAGCCGTCCTGTGCCCCTGCGCACCCGACGCCATCATCTCGGCGGCTCTCCCCTCGGGCCTCTTCGAGCGCTTCGCATCGTTCGTCTTCTACGGCATCTACGACCTCAATCCTCTCCAGAGGAGGCTCGTCGAGAGGATCGCGTCCCGCCCCGGAACCGAGGTGCGCTGGTTCACGCCTCTCACCCCTGCTCATGCAGGCCTGGGGATCGCCGAGAGAACCACGGCCCTGCTCGAAAAGGGGATCCAGATGCGCAGGAGCGACTCGGAAACCGGGCAGAGCTCATTCGGCGCATTCGGCGAGGACCTGATCGGGGGAAGGTCTGGCAGGGCCCCCGAGTCGGGCTTCCGCTACGTGCTGGCTCACGGGAGCTCGGGGATGGCCAGGGCGGTCCTGGATGAAGTCTCGACCTCGCGCGCCCGGGGAGTAGCGCTTTCCGACATCGCCGTGATCGGCAGGAAGTCGGCGGCGGCCCCGGTGGCCCGGCAGGCCATGGCGGAGGGTGTCCCCCTGCACCGCTCTCCGGAGGTGAGTCTCTCGGCGATCCCCGCTGGTGCGATGGCCAGGGCGGCAATCGAATCGCTCGAGCACGAGTGCCACCACCTGTACCTGCGGCGGATCCCGGCCACGGGCGCGCTGAGGAACGACTGCTCGCCCGGCGCGGACGAGATGGACCGTGCCGTCATCCAGGCCGGGATCAGGACAGGCGCGGGCGCCATGCTCGCCGCTGTCGGCGCCTCGGGCGCCTCGCCAGGGCTGGAACGGCTCCTGGGCCACATGGAGGCCATCGAGAGCACCCTGGGAGAGAGCGTCATCCCCTCCATCTGCCTGCCTCTTGTGCTGGAGGAGCTTCGGTCGATGGCTGACGAGGCCCCGGCGGAAGTCCTCAGGGCGGTCCCGGGGGTCCTGGCGACGGCCTGGGAGAGGCCCGTCCCGCGGAGCGTGTTCCTGCGCTCCCTGGCTCTCGCCCTGGAGAAGTCGAGCGTCCTGACCGGAGTCCCGGACGGCCACGGGCTGAGGATCCTCGATCTGGAGGACGCCAGGGGGCTGGAGTTCGACACCGTGATAGTCGCGGGGCTGGAGGAGGGTGTCATCCCGTCCTCGGGGTTCGACGATCCCAGGCTTGCGGCCGATCTGAGGAGCGGGCTCCAGATACCTTCCGCGTCGACGAGGGAGAAGGAGGAGGCGTTCCTCCTGGCCCTCGCCTGCGGAGCTGCCGCGAGGCGGCTGGTCTTCGTCCAGAGGATCACGGACGACAAGGGTGGGCCCGTTCAGCACTCGCCGCTGGTCGATCCGCTCCTCGACTCATGCGGGAGCGGTGCCGGGGATCACTTCCTCCCGGCGCCCCCCATGCCCGGTGCGTGCAGGATGCCCCCCCCGGTCTGGCTCCGCAGGCAGAGGACGGATCCCCTGCGCATCCTCTTCGACGGGATCGATCCCGGCCAGCGGGCGGTCATGGACGCGGCCGAGGGGATCGTGCAGCCGATCCTCCCCTTCCTTCGGGAATCCCTGCTCGCCGAGTCCGCGCGGAAGTCGTCGAAGGAGCTGGGAGCCTTCGACGGGATCCTCGGCCCCGGGGCGTCCTCTCTCGTCAGGAGCGGCGACCTCTCTCCCACCTTCCTGGCGGCATGGGGCAGATGCCCGTTCAGGTGCCTGGTCGAGAAGGGCTGGAAACTGGGAACGCCGTCGGATGTCGGCGCCGCCATCTCTCCGGATCCTCTCGCGAGGGGCGACTTCCTGCACCGCCTGGTCGAGCGCGTGCTCCTGGGGACGGGATTGCGGGCCACCGGGACGGACATCAGGAAGGCCATGGAGTCGATGCGTGGGTTCGACTCCCTGCAGGCCCGTCTGGGGAGCGCGGCGCTGCGCGAGGCCTTCGTCCGCGACACGACGGGTCTGGTGGTCTCCTTCCTGGCCCTCCTGGGGGAATACGGGACCGGCGTGCTGGGCGCTGAAGAGGAGCTGACGGTCGAGGCGGGGG
>Ga0172366_10000035_pt1 | contig 68579 bp, 48 predicted proteins | sample LakKivSesite69cm_FD_114533 | JGI IMG/M metagenome (GOLD analysis project Ga0172366, IMG submission 114533) | Sediment microbial communities from Lake Kivu, Rwanda - Sediment site 69cm | ecosystem: Environmental > Aquatic > Freshwater > Lake > Sediment | place: Rwanda: Western Province, Lake...
TGGAGGAGGTGGGTATCAATTTGTTGGAGATATATCAGAAGTAATGATATATAATAGAGTTTTAACATCATCAGAAATACTTCAAAATTACAACGCTACTAAAACAAGATTCGGATTATAAAAATTCAATTTCAACCCTAACTCAACAGCAGCCCAGTTAGTATTAATACAATCGGCCTCTACTAACTTTATTACAGGACAAACAGTCTATATAACCGTAGGTGTAACACCAACACCAAATGGTACTGTAACTCAGACACCCACAGAAACAATTACAATTTAAAAAAAATAAAGGAAACAAAAGCAAAATTGTTTAGTTTCTCAGTATTTATATAAAAAAAGAAAAAATGGCTTGTAGTAAATATATTTTAACGAACACAGGTTCCACAATCGTAACATTCAATTATAGAAGATGTGATGATGGCATGTGGTCATACCAAGTAGAATTGGAACCAAATCAAGTGAAAAACATTTGGTTAATTGAAGACACTTATTCAAGTGCAAATGTAACAATTGTTGTTGATGATGAAGGAGCGTTTCCTCCAGCAGAAGCAACTCCTACACCTACTCCAACACCAACTAATACACCAACTAATACAGTCACACCAAGTGTTACTCCAACGAATACTACAACTCCAACAAATACTCCATCTGTGACGGAAACTCCAACTAATACATCAACACCGACTCCATCTGTAACTGCAGGAGAAACACCAACTCCAACTCAAACACCAACAGGTACACCAGAAGCTACTCCAACACAGACACCAACAGGTACACCAGAAGCTACTCCAACACAGACACCAACAGGTACACAAGCATCTACTCCAACTCCAACAACAACTAACACACCTACACCAGTTAGATTCCTGTTCTCAATTGGTTCAGGTTCAACTGCAAACGAGGCATGTGATTCAGGAGTGGTTGGTACGATTTACGGTGATGCACCTTTATTTGATAACTGTATTCAGTTCTATCCTGGAAGTTTTGGACCTTCTACAATGTTGGCAGGTTTTTACGCATCTTCAAGTATTGTTACTGAAATTGACTCAGACGGATTACAAGTAGGAGCATTTGCCGCATGTTCTGTGGTACCAACCCCGACACCAACAACTACTTTAACACCATCACCAACCGCAACTTTTGGTTATTACACATATAGTTTAGGTTCAGGTGCAACGGCAAACGACGCTTGTGTTGATTTCGGAAGTTCACCACAAACAGTATATGGTTCAGTATCGGGTGGTATCGGACCGAACATTGGAGAGACACTTTATCAAACACCAGGTAATCCACCAACTAATCCAGTTGCCGATGGTTACTACTCAAACGGAACTGCTTGGTTCTTAGTATCGGGTGGTTCGGGTGAGATTACATCAAGTGACCCTAACGGATGTTAATATTTAAAAATTAAAATAAATTAAAACCCTCTACTTTCGTGGAGGGTTTTTTATTTTTAATACAAAATACATTTTTAATGAAAATATTCGTACAAATTGCATCTTACAGGGACCCACAACTTGTCCCCACAATTGAAAACATGATAGAAAATGCCAAGAAACCTAAAAATTTGGTTATTGGTGTTGCAAGACAGTATAGTGAATCTGATGGTTTCGATAATTTAGACAAGTATAGAGACGATAAAAGATTTAGAATCTTGGATATTCCGTACCAAGAAGCTAGAGGAGTTTGTTGGGCAAGACATCTGGTTCAACAACTTTATAGTGGAGAAACTTATACATTACAAATTGATTCTCATATGAGATTCGTTAAAGATTGGGATGATATCTTAATCAAAATGATAAAGGGTCTACAGAAGGATGGGTATAAGAAGCCTCTACTTACGGGTTATGTACCCTCCTTTGACCCTGAAAATGAACCAGCAGGAAGAGCTCAAGATGCTTGGAGAATGGTCTTTGATAGATTTATTCCTGAAGGTGCTGTGTTCTTCTTACCTGAAACAATACCAGGCTGGAGAGAGATGAGTAAACCAGTCACTGCAAGATTTTATTCAGCTCACTTCTGTTTTACATTAGGTGAATTCGCAAAAGAAGTTCAACACAATCCTGAATATTATTTCCACGGTGAAGAAATTTCAATCGCAGCAAGAGCATATACTTGGGGATATGATTTATTTCACCCACACATTCCTGTTGTCTATCACGAATATACACGTAAAGGTAGAACAAAGCAGTGGGATGACGATAAGACATGGGGAGAAAAAAACAAAGTATCACACCTTACTAACAGAAAACTTTTTGGTATGGACGGTGAAACGCAAGAAGGTCATGACGGACCATTTGGTTTCGGAACTGTAAGAAGTTTAAAAGACTACGAAAAATATTCAGGTCTGTTATTTGAAAAAAGAGCGGTACAGAAATATACATTAGATAAAAAGTATCCACCTAACCCATATAACTACGAGACAGAAGAAGAATGGAAAAATGATTTTGCAAAAGTTTTTAAACATTGTATCGATATTGGATACTCCCAAGTGCCTGAAAAAGATTATGACTTTTGGGTTGTAGCATTCCACGGACCAAATGATGATACAATCTACAGAAAGGATTCAGATAAAAATGAAATTGCGGGATATATGAGAGACCCTGATAAGTATTGTAAGATTTGGAGAGAATTCCAAACAGATGTTACTCCAACTTATTGGGTTGTTTGGCCACACTCAGAATCAAAGGGTTGGTGTGATAGAATCACAGGTCAACTAAATCATAATCACGTAAGTTAAATGATTAATTTAAAAGAATCTTTACCTGAGTTTAATATAAATTGCTCAGGGATTATCCACGTAGGTGGACACAAAGCTCAAGAATATCAAGAATATAAAGAAGCGGGATTGGCTCACCAAGTTTGGATTGAGGCCAATCCTCAATTTTTTTATGAAATCATAAATGTAATAAAAGAGGATGAGAATTGCGTTGCTCTAAACTATGCTGTTTTTGACGAAGAAAAAGAAATCAATTTTGGACTGGCTAACAACGGAGCGTCATCATCAATTCTCCCTCTGAAAGAACATTTGAAATACTATCCAAACATTAGATATGATGGATATCGTCAAATGACCACAAAAAGATTAGATAAAATTATTGAAGAAAACTCAATTGATTTATCCAAACATGATGGACTGGTTATGGATGTGCAGGGTGTTGAACTCAGGGTTCTGAAATCTTTAGGTTCACTTTTGAATAACTTTAAATTTGTTCAATCTGAAGTTAATCTTGAAGAACTATATGAGGGTTGTTGTTTGATTGATGAACTAGATGAATATCTTAAAGGTTATGGTTTTGAAAGAAAAATAACCAAACTATGGGACGATGGTGCTGTAGGATGGGGAGATGCATTATATATTAAAAATGACTAATTTCTGTATATTATATTGGGATATGGGATGTGAAACAAGAAGACAAAATGCTATTGTTTCATGGAAAGAACTTGTTAAGATGACCAAATATCTTAGAGATAAAGGTCTCAGGTTCAATGCATATATGTTTGAGTTTGGTAATAACTTTATTTTTAACGATTCAATCAAAATCACCGACCCACTCGAGTTTTATGAAAAAGCAAAGAAAAACAATTTGGCAATTAACCACCCTGTTAATGATAATTGTGATTTCATTGCAATTATGGATTCTGATTTGTTTTTTAGTGAAGAACAATATGATATGGTTTACGACCATATCTTAGAATTAGAAAATTCTAAGAACAAAATTTTCTTTACATATAATCTTATGGATATTCATGAAAATGAAAGAAAGGGAGTTTTAGATTTAGAAAAAATAGAATTGAATATAGAAAAGTTAGAAGAACTCAAACCAAAATATTCTTGGAGACATAGTTGGGGCGCTGGAGTTCTTGGTGGTATATTCATTGTCCCACGAAAAGAAATCAGAGAAATGGGAGGATTTAATGAAAACTTTTTGACTTGGGGAGCTGAAGATGATGAGGCACACACAAGAATAAAAGGTTATGCAGAATGGCGTCCAAAAATGAATCAAGGTCCATATCATCTATGGCATCCTAAAAACGAAAAAGATGATAAGTATTTTATTCCTGTATATTCAGATGAATACTTCAAAGTAAACAAAGTAGAAAAACCAAGATGAATCAAAAACCAGTAACATTTGTTAGTTTTTGTGTAGACATAGATAGAGGTCTACTACCATTATCTAACACAATTCATAGACCTTTTGAACTATATAAAGTAGGGATGTATGAAAACATCGGAACAAATGTTCCTTTAGTTTTATACTCATCTGTAAATGATTTAAGAGTTCCTGCACACAGAAACGATTCAAATTTCAAGCATTATATATTAGAAAAAGATTTTTTAGAAATAGAATTTCCAAACTTCGATTTATATAGACAACATTATCCAACAACAAAAAGAGATGAGATTGCTAGTTCATTGTTTTATTATACCCCACTTGTGGTATTGAAAATGAAAAAAATGATGGAGGTTATTGAAGAAAACCCTTTTGATAGTGATATGTTTTTTTGGATGGATTGTTTTTTCTTGAGAGGTATATTAGAACCTGATTTTTTATACAAAGAAGACGTGTATCTTAAAATGTATGAGAATGTTAAATCTAAATTAGGAGATAAATTTGTACTTCTAGATTACGGGCCAAGACCTTTCGGTTTTTTTTGGGGAGGTAATAAAGAATCACTTAAAAAAATATATGAGCATTATTTCAAAATATTTTTTGAGTCTTTACCAACCAAATTATTGACTGAGGAGTTAATATTCAAAATTATTAAAGAAAGGTATCCCGACATTGTGCATGTTATCCATGTAGAACACCCAGGTACATACAAATTAACTTGCCAAGATTTTTTAATAAAATGATAGTTTATACAGATTTCAACAAAGCAAGATTTGGTAACCAATTATTTTTTGTTTCTGCAACCATAGGCACTGCACTAAAAAATGGCACCAATTACGGTTTTACTAGTCAAATGGGTCACGGTGGAATCAACTATCAACAAATATTTAAAAATAAATTACCTATAACTAATTTTATTCCGCAGAACAAACACTATCAGAATGGTTTTGGTTATGAGGAAATCCTAACACAAGACGCGGAACTTATTGGTTATTTTCAATCTGAAAAATTTTTCAAGCACTGTGAAAGTTCAATAAGAAATCAATTTGAATTTGAACAGGATTATATTGATAATTGTTTAACTCAATATCCAACTATCAAGGATTCCTTGACGGTTCATATTAGAAGAGGAGATTATGTTGGACAACCTAATCACCATCCAGTAGTACCTATATCATATTATAAAAAAATATTAGAACAAATTTTTGATAACTATAACAAAATCTACGTATTCAGTGATGATGTAGAATGGCTAAAAGAAAATTTTGTTGGGGATAAATTTGTTTTCCCCCAATTTGATTCCAACGATGATTTAAATTGTTTTGTTCTAATGTCTTTGGCTAAAGATAATGTAATTGGTAATTCAACATACAGTTGGTGGGCGGCTTGGTTAAATAAAAACCCAAACAAAAAAGTGTTTACTCCACACTATAAACAATGGTTTGGTCCTTCGTATTCTAATTTAGATACGAAAGATTTAATACCTGAAACTTGGATACAAATAGAATATTAATGGTTCACAAGATTGTTTCTTTTTATCACAAACATCTTAACTATGAGATTGTAGAACTTCAAAAAAAAGTATTTGAAAAACTCGAAATTGAGTTGATTCAATATGAGTTTGAAGGTACTCATGGTGCCGCAATTAAAAAATTTTTAGATAATTCGGACTGGGATTTAATTACACTATTTGATGTAGATTGCATTCCAACAGATAAAAAAGTTTTCGATACCATAAAAGAATTGGTAGATGATAACACCATGTATGGTAATGCACAAGTATCAAATGCATACCCTTACGCGGCGCCAAGTTTTATATCCTTTACAAAAAATTTATATAAGACATCTCCCCACCAAAATTTTGAGGGGATGTATTATCCTAACGAACATGGAATGCATGTTGAGGCAGATTGTGGTGAGGTTTTTGTGAAAGAAAATTTAAGAATTGGTAGAAAGCAAATTTTAAGTTATCCAATCAGTGTTGTGGACAAGAAATGGAGTTACGGTGGTAATAATGAATATCAATCGTTTGATTATGGAAACGGGACTTTATTTGATAACAAAACTTTTCATTGTTTTCAAATTAGACTTCCCGAAGCACAATCTATTTTTATTAATTATGTAAAAGAACTTTTAGATGAAAAAAACTAAATTCATAACTTGTATATATACCGATTTATATGGTTCTGAACTTGGTGGTAGACCAGGAAGATATAACCACTATAGATGGAGTTTAATATCACTTCTCAAGATGACTGATGCCGACTTTGTTTGTTATACATCAGAGTCCGAATTACCATCATTGGAGGATTTTTTCTATAACCAAAATAATATATCAAAAGAACAGCTTAAGTTTTCTGTATATGATATTTGGAATTCAAAATATAAAGATTTAATTAATTCACGAAAAGATATAGAGTTCACAAAAAAAGGGGATAGGTGTATTGAGATTCAATATTCTAAATTTGCGTGGTGGTACAACGAAGACGGTTCTTATGAAAATTACTATTGGATAGATGCTGGTCTTTCTCACTGTGGTTTAATTCCTGTAAAATATTTAGACCAAATAAACTACATGAGAGGATTTTATGAAAGTCCATTATTCAACAATGAGTTTTTAAAAAATTTGATTGAATTTACAGGAGATAAGTTTTTTTTAATAGCAAAAGAAAACGAGAGAAACTTTTGGTCACAGACAGTTTCACCAAAATGGTATACAAATTATGATAGGTCAATCCATATCATTGGGGGACTATTTGGTGGTAAGAAAGAAAAATGGCAACATATTGTTGATTTATTTGAATCCTATATGAAAAACATTCTCACTGAGGATGTTGGACTTCCTCATGAGGAATTGATTATGAGTTTGATGCACGTAAATCATAACGAATTGTTTGAGAGAAAACATTTTGATATTTGGTGGTGTCCCGACAATGCCCCTCAAGGAACTACACCTGAATTGTTTGAGCAGAATAAAAGTTTTTATAAAATATTAGAAGAACTAAATAACATTTATGAGTAAGATTACATTGGTTACTGGTATATGGGACATTGGTAGGTCAGGTCTCACTGATGGTTGGTCAAGACCATACCAACACTATTTGGATAAGTTTGAGAAGTTATTGGAGGTTGATTGCAACCTTATAATTTATGGGGATAAAGAACTTGAAGAGTTTGTTTACTCAAAAAGGGATGTATCCAACACTCAGTTTATTAGAAGGGATTTGTCTTGGTTTATTAATTCAGAGTTTTTTGATATGATACAAAAAATTCGAACAAACCCTGAATGGTACAATCAGGTTGGATGGTTGAAAGAATCAACTCAGGCTCGACTTGAAAACTATAATCCCTTGGTGATGTCCAAAGTTTACTTACTCCATGATGCCAAAATAATGGAAAAATTCAATTCTGAATATCTTTTTTGGATTGATGGTGGACTTACAAATACAGTTCATCCTGGTTATTTTACCCACGATAAGGTTTTAGAAAAGTTAGACAAATACGTCTCTAAGTTCTCATTCGTATGTTTTCCATACGAAGCAAATACAGAAATACACGGGTTTGAGTATAATAAATTAAATGAGCTTGCTGGTGCTAAAGTAAATAAAGTGGCCAGAGGAGGTTTTTTCGGTGGACCAAAAGAATCAATATCGGAAATCAATTCAATATATTATGGGTTGATGAAATCTACTCTTGCTCAGGGTTTTATGGGAACCGAAGAATCAATCTTTAGCATTATGTCTTATAAACACTCCGACCTAATTAACTATTTTGAAATTGAGGGTAACGGTTTGTTTGGTAAATTCTTCGAAGATTTGAAAGAAGATAGATTACAAGTAAAAAATGAAAACATTGTAAAACCATCTTATAATTTAGATTCAAGTAAAGTTGGATTATATGTTATAACCTTCAATAGTCCTAATCAATTCAAAACTTTGATTGATTCAATGTTGGCTTACGATAAGGATTATATCAACAAAACAACAAAATTTTTATTAAACAACTCTACAGATAATTCTACATACTCTGAATATCAAAAATTGTGTGATGAATATAATTTTGAACATATAATTCCTGACGAGGGTAATTTAGGAATTTGTGGTGGAAGACAATTTATTGCAGAGCATTTTGATAAAACCGATTTAGATTTCTATTTGTTTTTTGAAGATGATATGTTCTTCTATCCTAATGAAGGAACTACATGTAGGAACGGTTTTAATAGATACGTAGAAAATTTATATGTAAAATCTTTAGAAATTATGCAGAAGGAAAGTTTCGATTTCCTTAAGATGAATTATTCTGAATTTTATGGTGATAATGGAACTCAGTGGTCTTGGTATAATGTACCACAAAGTGTAAGGTCAGAATTTTGGCCCAACAAGCCAAGGCTACCTCAAATGGGATTAGACCCGAATGCACCAAAAACAACGTTCAATAAAGTATTATCTCACAAAGGTGTTCCATATGCTTCAGGTGAGGTTTATTATTGTAATTGGCCTCAAATTGTTTCAAGACCTGGCAATCAAAAAATGTTTTTAGACGTAACATGGGCACATCCATTTGAGCAGACTTGGATGAGTCATATGTATCAATTAGTAAAAAAGAGTGAATTGAATCCTGGTCTATTACTCATGACCCCAACCGAACACGATAGGTTCGAGCATTATGATAGTAAACTTCGTAAAGAGTCATAACAATATATTTATTGTTATGGAATTTTACATCAAGAAAAACGCCACTCTACCTGTATTAAAAATGCAGGTTGTAAAAGATGGAAGAGCGGGATATATTCAGTTCATGGATGCGTTGGAAATCTCAACAATCTTTTTTTCAATGGTTGAGGTAGAAACAGGCATCCCAAAAATTGTATCTGCTCCTTGTGAAATTGTAAATTTGATTTTGGACGCAGGAGCCCCTGCTGAATATTACATTTATTTCAAATTTACTGCTAGAGACACTGATACAGTTGGAAGATACCAGGGTCAGTTTCTAATCAAAAATGATGAAGGAAATTTAATCTTACCAATCAGAGAAGAACTTTACATCAACGTACAAGACAGTTTTATTTCTGAAACTGCTTGTTGTTAGTTTGACCAACCACAACTTTTTTTTATATTTATAGATGAATGAGAAGGTGAACTTCACGATAGTGTGAAAGCCAATAAACCACTCGTCTAAAGATATGTACAGTTACGATGAAATTGAGTCGTTCCTACTTGGAAACGACCCCGAAGAATTTATAGTTGCAATAGAGTTTGATTACGTTTCAAACTCAATTTTCAAAATCAAAGAAATTCCTGGTAAAGGAAAAGAAATCCGAAAAGATACTTTTATACCGTTCGCTTGGGTCGGTGACCTAAGAGGTATCAACTTTTATAATGATTCCAAAATGGCACAAAAAGAAGCCATGACCAAGTATGGAATTGTTATTGAAAAGTTAGAAACCATGGGTAACGAACGCTTAGAAAATGGTTTGACTTATATGGTTAAATCACTTAAGGGTTATCGTGAGCTCATCCAATTTTTTAGAGATGGTGGTTGTGACCCATGGGGAGAAAAAACAAAAGACAAAATCTTAATCTTACCACCTGTAGAACAATACCTTGTTTCCAAAGAAAAAAGATTATTCAAAGGTTTTACAGATTACGATGACGTAACTCGTCTTGTATTTGACTTGGAAACCGATGCTCTTGACCCCAAAGATGGTCGAATCTTTATGGTTGGAATCAAAACTAACAAAGGTTATCATAGAGTGATTGAGTGTCTTGATGAGTCACAAGAAAAAGGTGCAATACTTGAGTTCTTTAATGTTATTGACCAACTTAAGCCTTCAATCATAGGTGGTTATAACTCAGCGAACTTTGACTGGCATTGGTTATTTGAAAGAGGTCAAAGACTCGGTATTGATATGCGTAAAGCAATCAAATCAATGCACCCCCAACATTCCTACACAAGAAAAGAAACTATACTAAAACTTGCAAATGAGGTTGAAGATTTCCTTCAAACTTCAATTTGGGGTTATAATGTGATTGATATCATTCATGCTGTTCGTAGAGCTCAAGCAATTAATTCAAACATCAAAGCAGCTGGTCTTAAGTACATAACAAAGTTTATTAATAAAGAGGCTCCTGACCGTGTCTACATTGAACACACAGACATCGGTAAATTATACCGTGAGAAAGAAGAGTATTGGTTGAATACACAAAATGGAAAGTACAAGAAAGCTTCTGAGTATCAAGATTTGAATTTAAAATTCCCTGGTGTTTATATCAAAACTACAGGTGATAATTTAGTTGAAAGATATCTTGACGATGACTTGGAGGAAACTCTCGCTGTTGATAAAGAATTCAATCAAGCGTCGTTCCTTCTAGCGTCAATGATTCCAACAACTTATGAAAGGGTTTCTACTATGGGAACCGCTACTTTATGGAAGATGTTGATGCTTGCTTGGTCTCACAAACACAAACTAGCAATACCCGCCAAACAATCAAAGACAGACTTCGTAGGAGGTCTTTCTCGACTACTTAAGGTTGGGTATAGTAAGAATGTACTAAAGCTCGACTTCTCGTCTCTATACCCTTCTATTCAACTTGTACACGATGTTTTTCCTGATTGTGATGTAACAGGTGCAATGAAAGGAATGCTTAAGTATTTCCGTGATACCCGTATCAGATACAAAGAACTTGCAGAAGAGTTTGAAAAGTCGGACCCACAAAAGTCTGCGTCATACGCCAATAAACAATTACCAATTAAGATATTCATTAACTCTATGTTCGGTGCATTATCCGCACCTCAGGTTTTCGCTTGGGGGGACATGTATATGGGCGAACAGATAACTTGTACGGGTCGTCAATATCTACGTCAAATGATTAAGTTTTTCATGTCTCGCGGTTATACTCCTTTGGTTATGGATACGGACGGTGTAAACTTCTCAAGTCCTGATGGTGTTGATGAACATTATTATGTTGGTAGAGGGTTAAATTGGAAAGTAAAGGCGGGTAAAACTTATAGAGGACCAAATGCCGATGTTGCTGAATATAACGATATATTCATGAGAGGAGAAATGGCGCTTGATACAGACGGTGTTTGGCCTTCATGTATAAATCTTGCCAGAAAAAATTATGCAGTTATGGATGATAAGGGTAAGATAAAATTGACTGGCAATTCTATCAAATCAAAAAAGTTACCTTTATACATCGAAGAGTTTTTGGACAAAGGGATTAATTTATTACTTAACGGAAAGGGTAAAGAGTTTATTGAATATTACTATGAGTACCTACAAAAGATATTTGACCAACAAATTGCACTTTCAAAGATAGCCCAAAGAGCTAAGGTTAAATTAACTTTGGATGATTATAAAAAAAGGTTAACACAAAAAACAAAAGCGGGTAATTCAATGTCTCGTATGGCACATATGGAACTTGCCATCCAAAATGACCTAAGTGTAAATTTGGGAGACGTAATCATGTATGTTAATAACGGTACAAAAGCGTCGGAAGGTGACGTACAGAAACTCACTGCAAAACAAATCAAGGATACAAACCAATTAAGAAAGTTCGAAAATCCTAATGCTGAGGATATTGTTGATGGTGTACAAGTTAATTGTTATATGTTGGATTCAAATATTTTAGAAAAAAATCCTAACATGACTGGAGAATATAATGTACCAAGAGCAATTGTTACATTCAACAAGAGAATAGAACCATTACTTGTCTGTTTCAAACAAGATGTAAGGGACCAATTACTTGTGAACGACCCAGCAGAAAGAGGAATCTTTACAACAGAACAGTGTGAAATGATTAATGGAATGCCGTTTGAAGATGGTGGCCAAGATAAGTTAGAAGAAGATGTACTTCAAATAACAGATGCGGAAGTTGAGTATTGGAAAAAAAGAGGGCTCGAACCTGATTATATTTACAACTTAGCTGAAGATAGTTGGAAAAGAAAGTTAGGATTGCTTGAGTCCGTCTGATGAAAGGATATACCAATTACCACTTACAAATTGGAATTCAGCACATGCAAATTTGTCTAAGACAATTTCATCCCATTCCTCATCAATTCTGCCAAGGTCAGGTCTTACCGTGACTTTTGTAAGGGATTTCACTACTACGTGGTCAGTTGTTCTTGAATCTAAAACTAAAAAAGAAACAGGAATACCTTTAACAACAATACAGAATTCACCATTGGTACGGTAATCCAACTCAGACACAACAGAAAGTTCTGATGCTTGGATTACATGTCCACTGATGATTTTTTTTGATGGTATAGATTTAATAATTGCCATATCAGATTACATATATTTGACGAGGCATTGCTCTAAACTTCATTTGTTTATTTAGGTTTTCTGCAATCATAGCCTCTCTTTCCATTACCTTTTCAGGTCTTAATCTTGATAACCAACCATTTTCCCCGACTAGTTCTTCCAACAATTTGCTTTTTTCGTCTTTAGCTTCTGTTAACAAGCTTTGATAATCCATTTGGATTTCAGAATCAGGTGTCTTGAGGTTTCCACTATATTTTCCACGAACTCGTGCTAAGGTCTCTTTACAATATGCTGTAAACCATCTTCTCACCCATTGTTGACCAGGAACATTCAAATCTTCCCAACTCAAGTTTTCAATAGGAACGTCAGTTGGTAATTTAATTATATCAGGATTGTTTTTCAAACAATCGGCTCTACTATCAGGTTCTACGTCATAATACCAATACCAAACCGCTTTACCAACGTATAGGCTGTAATTGCTCCAATTGAATCTTCCACCAGGTGTATTATAAAGATGGACTAATTTTTTTCCATCAGGTAATCCTGTGATTCTATATGTTAAGGACCCACCTAATATTCTATTAAGGATGTTGGCTTCTTGCATTCTAATAAGATAATCAAATCCAGACATCATAAAGTATGAACCCTGATATCCCATCTGTGCGTATCCCGCCTCGTTTGCACCCAATCCGATACCACCGAAACCAAATCCACCAACTCCACCCAAACCAAATGCGGTCCAAGGTTGGTTGCTGAACCATAACAATTCATTAACTTCTCGACCTGCAGGTATTTCGTAATCTTGTTTGTTTTTTTCTAAAATGAAATAATCTTTTTTTAATACCCAAGGACCAACAGTTTGTAGTCCAACGATTTTTGAATATGCGTAAGAAAACTGTTGTTCAAAATCCATAGTTCTTGTTACTAATGCTCTTGCTACGGATTTTTCATTCATATTAAGGTTAACCAAGTTAACCCATTGAGAATCAATCAACCATTGAAGTACATATTCTTCATAGTCTCCAATAGATAATTCCATTAGGGAATCCATCATCTCGTCTTCAAGTTCGACACTTCTCAGAGGGGCACCCAAGAGATGTTTGATTCTCGTATATATTCTACTTCTTTCTGGTTCGGGTAGTGCTGCCATATGTTATAAATATTCTATTTATTCTATTTCGTGTAACAACGAATTGATATTAAAAACATATCTATCTTTATCACTAACAGGTTCATTTTTGAAAATAAGTATCTTATTTGTTTTTGGATTATTGAATATGAACCAATCAACATTATATGGTTTAACATTTCCTGTATCCAATAACTCAATCAAATCATCTTTGATGATAATATTAGAAAAAGGTTTTACCTGTGCAGTATATTGAGTACCGTCTAAGTCAATTTTTAAATCAATTCCTTTGAACGCATCCATCTTAGCTCCGTGTGAACCAATTTTTTCAACTTTAGCTTTGCCTTCAAAATAATCTTCAATTTTTTTATTAGCGTTGTTCTCGGATTTTTGACCTCTATCCCAAAGTTTTTTCAAAACTTTGATGATGTTAATGAAGTCTTCGTTTTCTTTTGAGAATATTTCATTCTTGAAGTGGTCCAAAGCAACAATTAATCTAGCGGTTTCTTTTGGGTTTCTTCTTTCTTGTTTCCAAAATTGGAATTTCTTTTCAGGTTTACCAATTTTATCTATTTGTTTATTTACAGCTTTGACTAAAAGACAAAAAGCGTTGAAGTTTGTGTTAAGGTTATTCAATATTGACCTTCCCTCAGGAGATTCGATACCATAGAAACCAGACATTTCCATTGTAGTTCCGTCAACCCAAAACTGTGAAAATTTCTTTCTTAGAACATGAGTAACACCGTCTTGGTATAATTTTTTAATCTTGTTGTTATTAATCAAGTCTCTAAAAAACACTACTTCTTTAGGGTCACAAAATTGAGGTTCTTTAGATTCCGTTAACAATTTTTGAAGTTGAGCGGTTTCCAAAAGTTTTGTTTCTGTTTTCATTTGGTACATTTTTTCAACAAACTCCCAATTAACAACTTTCCAAAAATTAATAATATACTCATCCCTTTTGTTTCTGTATTTCAAATAGTAAGCATGTTCCCATAAGTCTAAACCAAGTAACGGAAACCCACCACCTTCAATAACATTCATCAGTGGGTTGTCTTGGTTTGGTGTGGACATAATTTTCAGAGTGTTCTTTGATGTTAGAACCAACCAAACCCAACCTGAACCAAATCGGTCCTTGGCCATTGTTTCAAATTTCTTTTTGAAAGTTGTAAAGGTTCCGTATTGTTTGGTTATTTTTTTGTAAAGTTCACCCTCAAGTTTCTTAGGATTTGGGGTCAACATGTTCCAAAAAAGTGCGTGGTTGAACGCTCCCCCAGCATTGTTCCTTATAGTTTGGTCGTAACGACTTATATTCTTAATTATTTTTTCTAAGTCTAAGTCTCCGTGTTTTTTCTTGGCTAAGGCTGCGTTTAATTTATCCACATAACCTTTGTAATGTTTGTTGTAATGAAAATTCATCGTTTCTGCATCGATGAAAGATTTGAGGGCTGAATAAGAATAAGGTAATTTTTCTATTCCAATTTTTTTCATTTCGTTAATCAACACCTCTTTCTCTTCTTGAATGTGGTTTTCGAGTATTTGTTTTTCGAGTTGTTGAATTTTTTCTTCAATTTTCTTCATGTATTGGAGTTATTTGTTTTATATAAATAACTCGTTGTAGTTTTAATTCCTTTCAATTTTGGATTTTTTCATAGATATCACTATTTGTTGGAAGGGCTAATGTTTTGTGATGATATATAATTTTACCGTCATCTGAGAATCCAGTGATTGTTATTGTTTCACCATAAGACACATTGGTTAATAATTTGTTTCTCAATTTTTCAGAAACGATTTTAATCGTATCACCGACTTTCAATTCTATGTTATTGTGATTGGTGACTCTATCCATCGATTTAATTAAGGTCTCAATTCATTGATTTTTTTGAGGATTTCTTCTGCAACATCTCCACCCCCAAGGTTATCTCCCATAACAGTTGCAATTACTTGTTTTTTGTTGTTAAGGATATCATAAATAACCCCTTCGATTGTATTTTCAAAAATTGGATAATATACTAATACGTTGTTCTTTTGACCAAATCTATATGCTCTATCTTCTGCTTGTGAGTGGTCTGACGGTAAAAATGAAAGGTCATTCATTATAACCGCTTCTGCGGCTGTAAGGGTTAGACCAACACCCGCTGCTTTTATGTTACCTACAAAAACTTTTATCTTTTCGTTTTCTTGGAATTGGTCAACACTAAATTGTCTATCTTGTTTAGTCATAGACCCATCGACCTTGACTGCGGATTTACCAAAATGTTCAACAATTTGATTTAGAGAATCTGTGAAATTACAAAATATGATAACCTTCTTATCTTGTTCTAAAATATTCTCAGCAAGTTCAATTGTTTGAGATATTTTTTCATTGGCTATGACTTGTCTAACTTTTGTGAGTTTAGTAAACTGAACGGTTAGTGATTTCGATTCGTCAGGATTTTTATCATACCAATTATAATATTCACCCATTAATTCTTCATAGTCTTTGGACTTGAGTCTAAGATATACAGGGGTAATTATTTTATCAGGTAAGTCTAAAACGTCTTCTTTTAATCTTCTCGTTATAGTATTTGAAGTTCTTTCTCTAAGTTCCTCCAAATTAGAAGAACCCATGACGTTCCAAACTTTTCTTGCACCTACTTTGAATTGGTATCCACTACAATATCTAATAACATAGGCCATCCAATTTTTTGCTACGGGAGAATCAACAAGACTTAGTAGATTATAATAGTCTATTGGACGAGAGGTCATTGGAGTACCAGTCAGAAGCCAAAGTCTATCAACTTTTTTAACAATATCGTTGATTAGTTTTGTTCTTTGGGCTTGAGCATTTTTGATATAGTGTGCTTCATCAACGACCACCAAATCAAAATTGGAAGCCAAAATTTGAGAATCATCTTTCTTTTTAGAGTCATGGAAATTTTTTAATATGTCGTAGTTTATTATTACAAAATCGTGTTCAGTACTAAAGTGTTTTCCTTCAGCAATATATATTGTTTTGTCTGAGTAGTTTTCAATCTCTCTTTTCCAATTTATCTTAAGAGTTGCGGGACAAATGATTAGAACTTTTTTTGTACCTGATTCAAGAGCTGCGATAATAGTGGATGTGGTTTTACCTAAACCCATATCATCAGCCAAGATGTATTTTTTATTTTCTACAAGTTTTTGTATTGCTTCTTTTTGATGGGCTAGCGGTGGTCTCTTAGAATACTTGTCGTAATTAATTACAACGTCTTTTACAGTGTTGTCTTTTATAATCGAAGCTTTGGGTAACCAAAAATCATGGAGTTGTTCAGTTTCCCAAACTCTCCCCCAAATGTGATATGCTTTGTCTTTCTCCGCTAAAAGTTTTTCAACCCAAACTCTCTGTGGTACTTGGGTGTATAATTTGTCGTCAGCTAATTTTTGTGCAAAATAAGCGTCAAGAATTACCCATTTTTTTGCAACCTTTGGTTGTTTGTCGTGGTTATTTATTATGTACTCTGATTGACTTCTTGTAGGATAAAATTTTTTATTGATTTGGGACTTACGTTTTAGTTCCAATATGTAGTTGTTAGCACCCTCATAATTTTCAAGAAGTGAAATAGCTTTTGACTCTAATGATATTTCTGTTGAACTCATTTTACATTAACATGTGTTCTTCCATCCGCCCAATAACTTTCATCACCATAACTGATGAAAATCTCTTCCCCTTTTTTGATTGGTTTTGTTGAAAAGAAAATAAATGTTTTGTTCTCAACATCGTTTGTCCAACTTGCGTTTGGAGTGTTTGAATGGTTATATAATGAACCGTAACCTAAAGCAATTACAAAGTTTTCCCAACTTTCGCTTCTTGGCCATTCGAAAGCGTAATCTATAAGGGTATAGTTTATCTCTCCCCTTTTGGCTGGTAGAAATAATATAGGACAAATCTCAATTACTTCGTCTTTATCAATATCTTGTAATGCGAATACCCCAAGACCGTGTATGGGACTTTCTTTGAATTCTACCTTGTGTTTCTTTTTAGTTTCCATTTGGAATAAAATATAATTATTAATTAGGTATTTATCAATAAGAATAAATCATTTCAGAATGGCAGAGAAATTAGTTCCAATAACAAGGCTTGGTAAATTTTTTGGTGGTGAAGATTATGCCTTAGACATAGGTATGGGTGAAGAATGGTTGATTGGTGATATGAATTTCACAGTAATTTTGTATAGAATAGACAGATATAAAACAAAAACTGATGATGTCTATGGGGAGGTTCTTGAAGATGGTATTCAATTTATGGCTCCTGTAGAATTAAAAGGATATGTGCAAGTTATGGCCCCGAGTAATAAATTCTTAGGAAATTCAAGGGTTGAACAACAAGAACCAGGTAACATGAGATTTAGTATATATCAAAAAACTTTGGAAGATTTAGGTGTTGATATTTTCATGGGGGACTATTTTGGTTACTATGAAAGTGAGGATAGAGTTAGATATTATGTTGTAAATGACGATGGTTATGTTAAGTCAGACAATAAACATACTTACGGTGGTTACAAACCTTTTTATAGAACTATTGTCGCCACTTATGTTAGTGAAAATGAATTCAACGGAATATAATATGCCATTACCTAAACAAGTAATACCAACACTTCCATTAGTCCCAAAAAAAACTCTTTCAGAAAGAAGAGAACAACTTTTGGAATTTATCAAAAAAGACGGGACTTATTTACCGAAGTCTGTTCTTCATGCGGATTTGGATAGAGGAATGTTGGATTTTGTTAAAGGGGATTTACAAGTTGTAACTGCGGGAAAAATTGTTCCTATGATTGATATCATTTTGACTACTCAAAACTGGTCTCAATATGTTGAATCTGCAACTTTCGTTAACTTGGATTATAATGTTGAACCACCATTCGTTACAGTGGTAAGACAACCTGAAGTAAAGTATGGTACAAACCCGTCTTTACAATATACAATTCCGAATAGAAAACAGTTTTATTATGCGTCCGTTCCAACTTGGAGTGGTAATGAACAAGGTATGGACATTTATACAATACCACAGCCTGTTCCTGTTGATATAAATTATAGTGTGAAGATTGTGTGTAATAGAATGAGAGAACTTAATCAATTGAACAAAATTGTTTTACAAAAATTTTCATCAAGACAAGCATATACATTTATTAAAGGACAATATGTTCCAATCATAATGAATAATATTTCTGATGAGTCTCAAATGGCCTTGGAGGCAAGAAAGTATTATGTACAAAGTTATGATTTTACTATGTTAGGTTACTTAATAGACGAAGAGGAGTTTCAAGTAAAGCCCGCGATTGCTAGAGTTGCTCAGGTTGTCGAAGTTGATACATCTTTGCTAAGAAAGAGAAGAAAGAAATATCCTGAAAACCCATCAGAGTTTTTATCAAATTTTTTATACGTTTCAGGAATTACTACCTTATCTGAAATAATTGAATTCACGGCAGATATGACTTGGATTGGTTCTGAAAATATCTCTAACTTTGATGTTTTTATAAATGGAGATTATTTTGGGTCTAACGTTAACAAAATTCAGATAACCACTAACGATTTATTAACAATTACTGTTACTAAAAATGATAACACACAAGAAGGTGTTATCAAATTCGATAGTAAACTGGTTTAATTTTCCCCGTACACATCTTTTTTTTCCTTACACTTTTCTTGAATGAGGTTTTCAAGGAACTTGTATATTTTTATACCTCTCTTATCACAGTATTTTTTTAACGTCTCGTGAGCCTCAGGGGATATCTTTATATTCTTTATTTCCTTCTTTATTTTCATAGGTAGAAAAAAGGCAGAATTAATTCTCCCTGTTTACAAATAGATATCTAAAAGTCAAGTTTTTTCATTCAGATATGAATATTTATCAATAAAATAAATCTGCAAAGAACAATTTTATAATGGCAACACAAGTAAATCAAAAAGTATATGTATCACCTGGAGTTTATACCTCCGAGACAGATTTGTCCTTCGTGGCTCAGAGTGTCGGTGTAACTACATTAGGTTTGGTTGGAGAGACTATTAAAGGTCCTGCATTCGAACCAATTTTCATCACAAACTATGATGAGTTCCAAGCCTATTTTGGCGGGACTGAACCAACAAAATTTGTGAACACACAAATCCCAAAGTATGAGGCGGCTTACATTGCCAAGTCCTACTTACAACAATCAAACCAATTATTTGTTACAAGAATTCTTGGACTGTCTGGTTATGACGCGGGTCCTTCTTGGAGTATCAAAGTTATGGCAAACGTTGACCCAACAACTGTTGGATTCAATCCCGCAACACCTACCCCATGGTCGGTGAACTTTACTTTCAATTCATCAGCGAACACAATATCTTTTGGTAGTGCGTTCCCTTATGAAATTCAAAGTAACTTAACAGAACAATATAGAATGTTCGACGGAAGTACTTCCGATATTCAAGCAGATATTATAGGATTCATTAACGATATTATTGCTGATAATACTATTTCAGGAAACACAGGAAACATTTATGGTACATTGCCTGAGGGTGATTATTACGCTTATTTAGCTCAGTATCCTAATTTAAACAACGTATACGAAACTAATAGTATGAACGTTGCAGGAAACGACCTTACTGATTCTGATAACGATGCATGGTATTACGCTAATTTTGATAACTATAGTGGAGATAACTATTCAGGTTATTCAATGAATTATGATGTAACAGCAATCGCGTCAGGGGCAAGTTCAACTTACACAGGTACTTTATCTGGTAACGTTTACACTTGGTCAGGTACCGCTTTTACAGATTACAACAACATGGTTGTTGCAACACTTCGTTCAAGAGGTATTTCTCTTTTTGAAAACAGTGCTTCAAGTAATTCACATGGTCCTATATATGAAGTAAATTCAGGTGGCACTGTTTCAGGTTTGAGTGCTTTAACTATGGTTTGTAGTGGTCAATACTCAGGTGTTACTAAAAACCCTTATGAGACCTTCTTATTATCAGGTATCACTAAAGATAGCGACACATTCAGTTTCGAAGTTTCTCTATCTGCGGCTTCATCTAAATTCATTACCAAAGTTTTAGGTTTTGATAATTTTGGTAAATCAAGACAAGAGGTTCCTATTTTCGTTGAAGAGTCATATCCTTCTTCTTTAGCATACGCTTATAACCAAAGCTACATTCGTGGATTGAATTGTGAGTTGATTGGATTACCAGGAGCAAGAACTGAAAATACAAGTTCAATTGCATACAACCTTGAAAAATACCAATCCCCAATGACTCCTTTCTTGGTTTCAGAATTGAGAGGTAACAAGGTATATAAGTTATTCAGATTTATATCTATTTCTGACGGTGATGATGCTAACGTTGAAGTTAAGGTTTCAATAGCAAACTTGTCTTTCAATAATATGACGTTTGATGTCCTTGTTAGAAATTTCTTTGACTCAGATGCTAACCCAATTGTTATTGAGAAGTTTACGAACTGTAACATGGACCCTAATTCTAACAACTTTGTTGCTAAAAAGATTGGTTCTTCTAACGGTGAATACGCTTTGATTTCAAAATATATAATGGTTGAAATGTCTGATGAAGCACCAATTGATGCTTTACCATGTGGGTTCTACGGCTACATCCAAAGAGAATATGGTTCAGTTTTAAACCCTTCACCTGTACCTCAGTTCAAAACAAAATATTATTTCCCTGGTGAAACAATTTATAACCCTCCTTTTGGTTCTACTTCAGGTGGTGATAACGCTGTTGAATCTGGAGGAGATATTGTAAGAAGAAGTTATTTAGGTTTCTCAACTGTTATTGGTGTTGATGAATCTTTGTTAACATATAAGGGAAAACAAAACCCACCAAGTTGGATTATATCACCAGTTCCTGTTGATGGAATAAGTTGGAATTACTTGAGTAAAGGTTTCCACATGGATTCAGGTGCAACGGTTGTTACGATTGCTAACTCATTTCAAACTAGTGGAACACCAGCGTTCGAATGTGGTGTTGCTGATTTCAGATTTGACCCTGAAACTCAAGAAAACCCATACTACTTTATTTTCTCAAGAAAGTACACAGTATGTTTCGCGGGTGGGTTCGATGGTTGGGATATCTACAGAGAATACAGAACAAATGCTGATAGATTCCAACTTGGAGCTTCTGGTTACTTGGCAGGTGCTGCGGCGTCTACAAGATACCCAACAGCAACAGGTGACGGTCTATTCAAGAGAATTGTTGTTGAAAATAACACACAAGACTTTGCGAACACTGACTACTACGCTTACCTTCTTGGTATCCTGTCGTTCAGAAATCCTGAAGCTACCAACATTAACGTATTTGCAACTTCATCAATAGATTATGTTAATAACTCTAACTTAGTTGAAGAAGCAATTGATATGATTCAGTTCCAAAGAGCTGATTCAGTATACATTGCTACAACACCTGACTATCAGATGTTTACACCTGATGGAACTAATTCACTTGATATTATCTACCCACAAGAGGCAGTAGATAATTTGGATAACACAGGAATTGATTCTAACTACACATCAACTTACTACCCATGGATTCTTGTAAGAGACACTGTGAACAATACACAAATCTACTTACCACCAACAGGTGAGGTTTGTAGAAACTTGGCTCTTACAGATAACATATCATTCCCATGGTTCGCATCAGCGGGTTACACAAGAGGTCTTGTTAACTCAATCAAAGCGAGAGTGAAGTTGACTCAAGAAGATAGAGACACTCTTTATCAAGGTAGAATCAACCCAATAGCAACTTTCGCTGACGTAGGAACTGTAATTTGGGGTAACAAAACTCTACAGGTTGCAGACACAGCACTTAATAGATTGAATGTAAGAAGATTATTACTTCAAGCTCGTAAGTTGATTTCAGCTGTAGCAGTAAGATTGTTGTTCGAACAAAACGACCAAGTGGTAAGACAACAGTTCTTGGATAGTGTTAACCCAATCCTTGATTCAATCAGAAGAGATAGAGGTCTTTACGATTTCCGTGTGACTGTTTCTTCTTCTCCTGAAGATTTGGATAGAAACACTTTAACAGGAAAGATTTACTTAAAACCAACGAAGGCGTTAGAATTCATAGATATCGAATTCTTCATCACACCAACAGGTGCTTCGTTTGAAAATATCTAATAAAAACGGGGGGACAAAATCCCCCCATTTTTTAGCCTTACAGAATGAGAAAAGAAATTTTAGAAGGGTTCAAAGATGAAAAAACCCCAGACTTAAAATATTACGCATTTGACTGGGATGATAACATTGTGCACATGCCTACTAAAATTATTCTAAAAGATGATAATGGTGAAGAGGTTGGAATGTCTACCGAAGACTTCGCAGAATTTAGACATCAAGTAGGTAAGGGTGATTTTGAATATAATGGTCACACTATTGTGGGTTACGCAGAAAATCCATTTAGAAACTTTAGAACTGAAGGAGACAAAGAGTTTATTATAGATTCAATGAAAGCAAAGAAAGGACCAGCGTTTGATGATTTCAGAGAAGCAATTAATAATGGTTCAATATTTGCAATAATCACAGCTCGTGGTCACAACCCCGAAACATTAAAACAAGCAGTGTATAATTACATTACTAATGATTTCGGAGGGATATCGAAAGAAGAGTTACTTAAGAATCTAAAAAAATACAGGTCTTTTATCGGTGAGGACGAGATGTCGGACAAAGAATTAATAGACACTTATTTGGCGATGAACAAATACCACCCCGTTTCTTTTGGAGATGAGAGTGGGGCGACAAATCCTGAAGAAGCTAAGGTTAAGGCGATGAACGATTTTGTGGATTACATCAAAGGTATGGCTGCAATACTTAATAAAAAAGCCTTTTTAAAAAATGATTTAGGACACAAATTCACACCTACAAAACCTATGATTGGGTTTTCAGATGATGACCCAAAAAACGTAGAAGTAATGAGAAAAGCTTTTAAAGATAAACCAGATAATTTAGTTAAGACTTTTTCTACTGCTGGAGGAATTAAAAAGGAAGTGCAATAAAGGTACTTTTTTTAAAAATTGAAGTAAAGAGAAAAATTTTATACTTACCTATATTTATATCATATAAACACTGAAAACAAAAATTTAATAATATGGCTGATTTACTGATGAAAATGCCGATACCTTACGAACCGAAACGTCAGAATCGATTCATCTTAAGGTTTCCTTCAAGTTTGGGGATTAATGAGTGGTTTGTAGAGACCGCGGCAAGACCTACTATCAAAATCGCAGCAACTGAAATTCAGTTCTTGAATACATCAACTTTTGTTGCGGGTAGATTCAATTGGGACCCAATCTCTGTGAAATTTAGAGACCCAATCGGTCCATCAGCGGCACAAGCTCTAATGGAATGGGTTCGTCTTCACGCTGAATCTGTAACAGGACGTATGGGATACGCTGCGGGTTATAAAAAAGATATTGACCTTGAGATGCTTGACCCAACGGGAGTTGTGGTAGAAAAGTGGATACTTTATGGAACATTCTTAACTGACGTTAACTTTGGTTCATTAAGTTACGCAACTGACGCACTTGCTGATATTACTGCGAGTTTGAGAATGGACAGATGTGTGTTAGTTTACTAATACTCTTTATAAAAAATTAATACTTTTTATATTTAACCGTAAAGACATAAACTTTACGGTTATTTTTTTTATATGGACGAACAATCAAGACAGTATGGTCAACAAAATTTAACGTTACCACACGACATAGTACAACTTCCTTCTGAAGGATTATTTTACAAAAATAAAAAGAAATCGGTTAAGGTGGGATATCTTACCGCCGCAGATGAAAACATTCTGATGGGTGGTGGAAACGACCTTACATATAATTTGTTGAGAAACAAGTTGTATGAACCCGACATGAAAATCGATGATATGTTGGAAGGAGACGTTGAGGCAATTCTTGTGTTTTTAAGAAATACAGGTTTTGGACCCGAAGTAGATTTGAATTTAACCGACCCACAGACAAGAAAATCTTTTAAGACAACGGTTGTATTGGACCAATTATCTATTATCAAAGGAATACCCCCTAGTGAAGACGGAACTTTTACAGTAAAACTTCCAAAGTCTGAAACCGTTATTAGGTTAAAACCAATGACTTATGGTGAGATTAATGAAATCCAAAAAATGATTGATTCGTATCCTGCAGGAAGAACAGCACCAAGAGTTACATGGAGATTAAATAAAGAAATTGTTGAGGTGAACGGAAATACGGACAAAGGTGAAATTGCAAAATTTGTTGAATCAATGCCCATTGGAGATTCAAAATTCATCAGACAATTTATGAATGAAAATGAACCAAGGCTGGATATGACCAGAGAAGCAATAGCCCCGTCAGGAGAAAAACTAACAGTAAATGTTGGTTTCGGGGTAGAATTTTTTCGTGCTTTCTTCTGAATATAGGAAAGGGCAAATCGATGAATTTTATTATTTGAATAAATTGATGGGTATAAGTTGGGTAGATTTTGAATTAATGCCGCTATTTGTTAGAAAATATCTTTTAGATAAGTGGCTTGAAGATAACAAGAAGGACTGAAAAATCAGTCCTTTTGTATTTATATAATATTAAGTTTATATGGCACCTGATAATGTAAATTTTGGTAATCTTCCTAGTAGTGATGATATAGGTAGTTTTGGTAAGAACCTTGAAAGTATGCTCAAGATTGGTGTTCGTGATTTTGCGGATGCAATAACAAGGCTTACAAGTAGTGCTAACGCCATTAACAAAACATTCTTACAAGGAAGACAAAGAGTTGTTGAATTACAACAAGCGGTAGCGGATGCTGTTCCTGCTGTGAATAGAGTTGGTGGTTCATTACAAGACGTACAAAATACTATTTCAAAGGTTGCTGAAGCTTCAAGACGAAATGTTGTTGCAAACACTGAAGATATAACAAAACTTGTTGCTGCAACAAAAGTGTTGGGTGAAGATGCAGAAGTTCTCACAAACGCATTTGTTGATGTGGGAATGAGTGTAAGTCAAATAGGACCATCTTTAGAAGACTCTATCAAATATGTCCAAAGTATTGGAGGTAATGCTGGTGAAGTTGTTAAGATGATGAGAACCAACATGGACCAACTCAATCGTTATCAATTTGAAGGAGGTGTTCAAGGTCTTACAAAAATGGCGGCACAAGCATCTATGTTGAGATTCGACATGAACGAAACTTTCCGTTTAGCGGACAAAGTTCTGTCTCCTGAAAACGCCATAGAAGTTGCATCAGCATTTCAAAGATTAGGGGTATCTGCAGGAAACTTAGTAGACCCATTCCAATTGATGAATCAATCAATCAACGACCCATCAGGACTTCAAGATAGTTTAGCCCAAGTTTCCAAACAATTTACATACTTTGATGAAAAAACAAAAACTTTCAAAATAAATCCACAAGGGGTAATGATATTGAAAGAGATGGAACTACAAACGGGAGTCAGTGCCAAGGAGTTGAGTAAAATGGGATTGGCCGCAGCAGAACTTGATAAGAGATTATCTGCCGTGAGTGGTGCAGGACTCAAGCTCGGAAGTGAAGAGGACAAACAATTCTTGGCTAACATTGCCAGGATGGGTGAGGGAGGAGAATATGAGGTTCAAATCAAAGATGATAAGGGACAGATGCAGACAAGAAAGTTGTCTGAAATAACCCAACAGGAATTTGATAAGTTAATCAAAGAACAGAAAGAAGGTCCGAAGACTTTAGAGGAGTTAGCAAGAAGTCAAATGAATCTAACCCAACTTATGGAAGCGGACGTATCTGCGATAAGAAATAAAATCGTAGGTGGTATTTCCACTGCTGCACCCGTCCTAAATAACCTCGAAGGTTTTAGAAACATCACAGATGTGATAGGTGGGTTATTATCAGATGCTAAAAAATCTGGTACCACAAAAGGTGTTAGAGAAGATACAGAAAAGTTCATATACGGTACAGAACAAATGTTCAAAGACCTTAAAGACCCATCCAAGAACGGACTAACAGTTCTCACAACTTACGCAAAGGATTTCGGTTCAGCCTTAAAAGAAAGGGGTGTGAACATAATGGATAGGTTGAAAGAGGTCACACAAGAAGCCCAAACAAAAATTAAAGGGAATAGCTTGTCGGAAAGAACTATGCGTGGATTACTTAGTAAAGTACCTGGTTCACCAACAGCAGTAACCCCAACATCAAGTCAGTCAAGAACAGAACAAATTCAACAAGAAGTCAAATCTGTGGCACAAAGTTACGGAGCCACCTCTTCGACCAAAGTTGATATGGGAGGTAAAATAGTTATAGACGTTAACTTCAACGGAGCCCAAGGGTTGACTCAAGAACAAATCAATCAAATTACAAAAATACTATCAGACAAGTTGAGCGGAACCGAGTTCCAAAATTATATTATCAACGTTCAAAACGCTTCAAACCAAAACCCAACTCAAAGACAAGGGGCAAATACTTATGGTGGAGGATAACAAAAAAATTATCCCTTACCTATTTATATAAAAAGATTTGATGGCTAGTTTATTAGACTTTTCTGCAACAAACGGATTTAGAAAGAAGCTCCTAACAAGGAATTTAACACCGTATGCAAAAGCCCCAAATCGTCCTACATTACCCGTTGATACAGAATATGTTCAAACTGATAGTTCTGTTTTGGATAGTCCAGATACATTAATCGACGAACCTAGCTTTGCGAACAAGTTATATCCACTTAACGAGTGGGGTACAGAGGGAGGATACAAACAAGTCCCTGACCCAACGGGTTTATTAAATACCAAATCCAATAAAGGTGAGTACGGACCAGGACAACAAGATGCAAAAATTTTGGACCAATCTCAGATAGCATCAAACAAAGGTTTTGGTGTTCTATCTCCTGCATGGAAACCATTAAATGCATATGCAAACGGCACACAAACTTCTTTGGATAGTGGTGAATACATCACTCAACCAGACTTTGTTGTTGGTGGAACTATGTTATATAACAACCAACCCTACCCAACAACATTCAACCCTTCATCCTACGGACCAGCAGCAATTTTACTTTCAAGAGACCCACAAGGTAGTAACGGTCTTCTCAGTCAAGACTCTTTCATTGCTAAGCTTGGCGCCCAAACATTACGTAAATCTTTTGAAGAAAGAATTGCTAATCAGATTTACCTAAACACCGCAGCTCGTGCAAACCTTTTTAGTATTGATAGTGGCCTTGACGTTGTAAACCTCATTACTGGTAGAGTCCCTTTAATTGAACCAAATTGGACAATCACTGTACCTTCAAACCCAATACTTGCAGCCACAGACTTCGCTTTGAGACTTGCAGGTAGCATATTACCTGTTTCACCAATCCCTGGTTCATATTGGGATACTTCGATAAATTCAGGACAGCCAACCACAATCCAACAGTTACGAAACGCATTTAGAAGGAGCACTGTTGGTAACTTTTTTAATAGATTATTAGGAGCCCCTCAGACAGGTTCACAGTTGTTTTTGAATAACACGGGTGGAGGACAAAGGTCTTTGTTATTCAAAAATATTAATTTTAACAAATACAAACCAAGTTACGACAGAGGGTTTTTCAATAGAGGTGGAGGTGCTTTAGTTGGAGGAGTGTCCAATAATTCAAATTACTATGTTGGTTCAAGAAGTTCAGAACCATCGCAAGTCTTTTCACCTCCAGGCTCATTACCTGTAAATGAATTTGGAGTCGTTCAACAGTCTCCAGTATTCGGACCAACTGAGTTGGCGCAATTATATGAGGGACCAAGTAAAGAAGTAAAATTAGGTGCTAACGGACCTACGTACAGTAATGGTGGTGGTATAGAAGGTGGATTTACGTGGGTATCACCAAAGTACAAGGGTAATGCTGGTAAGAAAGTTGGATTAGGTGGTGAGATTACAAATGAAGATGAAGACTTTAGACCATCATCATATAACTCTACGGAATCTACCGAAAGAACATTCAGAGAAGGCTCAATCCTTGACGACACACAAAGAATTATCAACAGCCAACCCCAAGGTGGAAAAAGATTACAACACGTTGGAAATGCGATTGACCAAGTATCAAAAGTATTCAACGATGGGTATAAAGAAATGACCAAAGGCTCAAGGGTGTATAGATATGTTGGAGCACCTGGTCAAGAGGTGGGTACTGAATATTGTAGAGTATTTGCAAAAGATATTCCGTATCTACAATACAACGATTTACAAAAAACCGATGGTATCACTACACAAGGTAGAAGATTTTCAGACTCTGTTTTAGATAACACATATAATCTAAACATAGTTCCAAACAAACAAGAAGGAGGACAAAGTTCAACAAATTTAATTGGAACCGATAATAATGCGTTTGCCAAAAAATATATGTTCTCTTTAGAAAATCTTGCATGGAGAACATCATCATCACCAGGTTATTCCGTGTCTGACCTACCAATTTGCGAGAGAGGACCCAACGGAGGTAGAGTAATGTGGTTTCCACCATATGGACTTACCTTCAATGAAAATATTTCTTCAAACTGGAACTCAACTGATTTCTTGGGAAGACCAGAACCAATCTATACTTACAAATCAACACAAAGAGGGGGTACTCTATCTTGGAAAATTGTAGTTGACCATCCTTCTGTACTTAACGTAATCGTTAATAAGGTTTTGGCTAACGAAACAAATGCCACAAGAGTTAACAGTATTTTGGATTCATTCTTCGCTGGATGTAGAAAGTATGACCTCTATGAATTAGCTAAAAGATATTGGAAAGTAAATCCAAATGATTTGTATCAATTACAAGAGGCGATTACATCGAAGAAACTTTCACGTGAACAAATTGAATGGTCTAAATCCACAATCCAAACAGGTGTTGATGGCGGACAAGGACAGCCATTAGCTCAATCTACAAGTACAACAGTTAGTCTCAAGGAAAATTATGAACAAATAGGATTTTATTTTGCTAATGACTATCCTAAGAAAAATGAAACAGTAACCCCTTACTCTTCACAATATTCTACATATATCGGACAGAAGACTACTTACGGTAAAGAAAACCCACAAACAACAAACTTTTTTGATAGCGTTGTTACACCAAATTTTGACCAATCAAAAAAACTCATAAATGACTTGGCGGTGAAATTGAGTGGTACGACAGGTACAATTACAATCACAATCGATGCGAGTTGTTCTGCTCCTGCCACAGAATCTTACAACGTTGAATTATCTAAAAGAAGAATATTATCAACAAGAGAATATTTTGAGAAAGACCCGTTATTGAGTAAATTTGTTCAGGATAAGAGACTAATCATTAAAGATGGTGTTGCTAAAGGAGAAGTTGCACAGGTTAAGAAATTCAACACAAGTACAAATAAGTTTGAACCAAACACAACTGTAAATTGCCAAGGTGGTACAGGTGTTGTTGGTGGAGATACCCAAGTGGGTGCGAAAGACGTGTATACCACGAATGCAATGGCGTGTAGAAGGTCTTATATTTCTTCAATAGAAGACAAAACAAGTGAAAATGTACCATCTACTACACCAACACCACAATATACTGATGTGTTCCAAGCCAACACTGTAACCACAACTGTAGACACACAAGAGATTACAAGGGAATGGAAACCAAGAGACAACATAACCAAAAGAGTTTTGAGGTCCCTTTTATCTGAATGTGATTATTTTGAAACAATAAAGCAAGAATCTCCTATGCTTTATGATAACCTGAGAGACAAACTCAAGTTTTTCCAACCAGGGTTTCACTCAATTACACCTGAAGGATTGAATTCAAGACTCACATTTTTACAACAATGTATGAGACCAGGGGATACGATTCCTACTATTAAAACTGTAAATGGAACGGAAACTCTCCAATATAATAATGCAATCAATACCGCATTTGGTGCACCTCCTGTTTTGGTTTTAAGAATTGGTGATTTTTATAACACTAAGATTATACCCGATTCTCTATCACTAAATTATGAAGATTTGGATATTAACCCTGAGGGTATAGGTGTTCAACCAATGATTGCAACAGTTTCATTGAACTTTAAATTTGTTGGTGGTAGTGGATTGAAGGAGTCTGTAGATAAATTACAAAACGCTCTCACATTCAACTACTATGCTAATACAGAAATATATGATGATAGAGCTGATGTGACCGCTCAAGAAGATTTCCTAAAAGTTTTAGATGCTGAGTTTTTAGCTATGGCTAATCCACCAGCACCACCTGCACCAAACCAAGCTGCAGCTAATAATGGTCAAAATAATAATCAACCTATTGGTACAATTATAAGTAAAGAAATTCTTTCTAGTTTCGAAACGGGAAAAACTTCTTATGAATCCTTCATGGTTAACTTAGTAAATCAAACTCAAACATATTTTCAGAATGTTGTGAACAAACAAAAAGAGGTTAATTCCCAATATAACAACGCTGTTAGACAACAATGGATGGTGGAAAGAAGTTATACAGAAGGTGTAACACCAGTAAAACCAGCAAGCGAAAAATTTGTTTTATTTGGTAAACCAAACAATGTTGAAAAAAGATTCAACACCATATTTGCTGAATACGAAAAAAATATTACTCAAGGAACAGACCCATTTATTCAGTTTGTTTCTGAACCAAATAGGGGGTTTACTCCTAGGTTAGTAGAAACCCTAAAGACAAATTTTGCGAACTTTGTTAAGAACAAAAGAGGAAATTTTCAAAATGCGGTAACAAAGATTATTCAGGATTTTACAACAATTGAGACACAATATATTCAACAATTATCGAGAGCTAATATTGTAACATTTGAAAGTAAAGCGGGTAACGGAACAGATGGATTCCAAGCAAGTAACGGAAATGTGACGATTTACAGAACAATTGGTACCCCTGAAGTTGATGCATCATCTTTGCCTAAACCTGATAATACTTGGGCTGAAATGGTACAGGATTATCAAAAAATACAGACAGACGTAAAAGCTTTCAACGACGTTGTTTGGAAACAAAATAACTTCGTTAATACTCAAGATGGTAAGACCTATTCTGGATACTTGGTTTTCGAAACTCAGAATGGATTGAGTAAGACTGTGGACACAACAACAATTTTCACTCCATTTTCCAAAAAACGAATTTTTGAAACCAATTTAGAATTTAGAAAACAATATATGATTGTTTCTGATGATGTGTTAAACGATAAAAAATATACAACATTCAAACAAGCGATTATAGGAAACATAATAGGTAATCAGGGAATTATCGGTGATGGAAAAACAAATATTGAAGAAGTATTTGATGCTTATTGGATAGGAAATGCCAAACCATTATTTACTGAGGAGAATGATTTGACTAAATCTTTTATAGAAAACTTAGAAAAAAACGATTTGAAAAATTTCATAAAATACACTCCTTTTCCATCTAAAAAGAGAATTTTGGATTTTACAACTGAAAATGTTGCTGATGATGATACCGAAAAAGCACAACAAATAAGTATGGTCAAAAGCTTGGCGGCACAAACAAACAATAATACAAACACAACTACATGGAACGATTCAGTTGGAGGGGCGTATATTTCAAAAGCAAAACTTAACTAATGGCATACCCGTATTGGAATAGATATAGTCAATTTATAATTAATGGTGAACAAACTGTTGTGCCTTATGTTCAATTGCCTTCAAAACCGACAGATAAAACTTACATTTATAAAGTAGGTAGGAGTAGATTAGACAGAGTATCACAAGAGTATTATAACTCCCCAACTTTTGGTTGGTTGATACTTCAAGCTAACCCACAGTTTGTGGGTATGGAAAATAATATTTTCGATGGTGCTATTCTAATTGTCCCCTTCCCATTATTACCCTCCTTACAGGATTATAAGGCGGCAATAGAAAACCATTTCTTTTATTATGGCAGGTAACGTACAGGCGGATAACAGTGGAAACATATATGTTGAGTTTGATTATAACAACATCATAGTAGTTGACCCTAATAAGACTATCGATTCTTTAGGTAAGATTCGAGAGAGGTTGGTTGACCACGAGAACCTTGTTATGTTTGCAAACTTGGAAGCCGAGTTGTTACCAAGGACAAAGTTAGCAATTGGCGCTTCACCCGAGGACAGAATTAGAATTGTTTCAATTGCCAAGATGGATTTTTTGAAACCCACTAAGGATTCATATTTGGGAACAGGATATTACGATGAGTTAACAGGGGATAACACAACCAAGTTTAAGGGTGTTAATCAAATAATGACTGAAACTGTTGTTCCTAAAGATGGTACCAAACCTTATGTGGTAGAAAAACCTTCTGACCTTTCAAGTGTTTTGGATAATGGATTACTTGGTATCACAAACATTAGTGTAGACACAAATTTATCATTTATACCCTCTGTTAGAATTTCTTTAGAAGATGTTCAAGGAAGAGCTTTATTCCAATTGGGTAACAACTCTCCGTACGCTGCCTTTTTCAACTTACCATATCCACCATTTTATTTGACTTTGAAAGGATACTATGGACAAGCAATCAGATACCAACTCAATTTAGAAAAATTCAATGCGAGATTCAACACATTCAGTGGTAACTATCAAATTGATTTAGATTTCAAAGGTTACAAATTCAATATTTTGAATGAAGTTGCTATGGGTCACTTGATTGCAACACCACACATGTATAGTCAACAGTTTAATGTTGCCACACAACCAATAGGTCCACAACAAAGTAATCGTGAGCAAGAAGCCAACTCAAGAACCCAAAGTGCCGTTTCGAATGCAAATGACGGAAGACAATCAGAAGGAACAGTTCAAGTTACATCAGAAAGAGGTTACCAAAAAATAAGAGAGGTTTATAGTGAATACAAAGCAAAGGCTTTGATACCTCCTGATTTTCCCGAATACACATTGGTTCAGTTTATTAACAAACTTGACCTATTCGAACAAAACGTTGCTAACAAATTTGCTAAAGCAGATGTGGAACCATTGACTAACATCAGAAACTATAAACAAGTTTTAACTAATTACTTCGGTACTTCGGGAAATGTTGGTGTGAGAGCGGGAGAAAGCTCATGGTTTAGTAAATATTTGAACCCAGCACCAATAGTCCTTAATAATGGTCAAAGGACTTATCTATATAAGGAATTGAATTTAGAAACGAAGTTGGATGCCACCAAACAACTTGAAAGCATTATTAAACAATATAATCAACAACTATCAAGCAATCCTACTTTGGGTCCTGGCGGTCCTGCACCAATACCAAACCCAATTAATATTAACACAATAAAAATTGACCCACCTGATACGAGTGCCGTAAATTGGACTGCTACCACAATCGCACAAACTGGAATTTATAAACCAACGGAACAGGATGTTAATAGAGTAAAGGGTGATTTTGAAAGATTTACCAAACCAATTTACAAGACAGAAATTCAAAATGGTAAGGAAGTAGTTGTTGATATCAGAGCACCATTCTTTGTATTTGAAGGTGATGGTAGATTCGACAAACAAATTCAATTATTGGAGGCACAAGCCAATAAGAAACTATCTCAATTCGAAGAACAAATAACTAAAAAGTTATTAGAAAAAATAGAAAGCGGAACCGAAGGTATTGGTTTCAAACCAACAGTAAGAAATATTATGGCGGTGCTCATGGCATCAGCAGAAGCTTTTATTAGACTATTAGACGACGTACACGGAAATGCGTGGAACGTAAAGTACGACCCTGTAAGAAAGAAGGCAATCTTAAATAATCCCTCGTCGGCTCCTGGTTCAGACACAGTTGATGATTTGAAACTAACACAAACTGCAATTGAACAAAGTACGGGTTTGAAATATGCTGAGATACCAGTCTATCCTTGGCCTCAATTTTTTATTGAAACGCCTGAGGATAAGAAAGGTAGGTTCCAATTGAAATATCCTGCAGACCCATCCGTGGTTGAATTGACTGGAGCGTGGGATTACTCTAAATGGCCTGAAGTAGAATTTGTTGAAGAATACATGAGAGGTATCACACAAAAATTCAATCCACCTCGAACACCCGAACCATTAGATAATCAACAAGATACAAACATAATCAACATCAACGCAATTGAATTTCCTTCTCAAGGAATTGCGTATGTTAACAAGGAAGAAATTAAATTTTTCTATGAAATTTGGGAAAGACAATTTCTTACTTCAAGGTATTCAAATTTTGTTAGGGCGAATTCTAATCAAGTTGATGAAATTATTAAGTTAAATACTGAAGCTGAGGCAAGTAACATTGTAACTAGTTTAGGTCTGAACGCACCTTATATTACAATGAAGCTAAAAAATTATGGTCTTAACTCTACAAACTACAAATCGTTTTTGGAAAATATTTCAAACGGAGGTACAGGTAGAGCTTGGCAAGATTTCATTAGAGATTTTTATGTAACACCATATATTAAAAATCTTACAGAAAATTCATTTAGTATTTTGAACTTGGATGAGTTTGGTAAAATACCCCAACTATTTACCAAGTCTACCGCTCTACAGAAATTGATTACTAATTCAACAAATGAGCCTAATATAACGGACACAATCCCGTTTACAGATTCTTTATGGGTAACAGATAATATGGCTGATGGTAAAACAGCTCAGGGTACAAACGTATACAACACAAACAAAGTTTTAACCGTTTTTGAACCAAGAAAGATTATATCAAATTTTAATGACGTTTATAACTTTGATGAAAAAAGACCAGTAACAAATTTCTCATATAAAAATTCTACTAACAACCCATACCCTACCGTATCAGTGACTAATTTGAATCAGACAGGGTTATTTGCATTTTATACAGAGAGAATAAACTCAGGTAACTTTTTAGCCACAGAGGGAGTTTATCAACATTTTCCACCGTCTTTCCAACTTTTCGGTGTAAGTAATCCAATCCCTTTTGTAACAACAACCTCAATATTGAACACTCCATTTATGGTTAACGCCATACAAAACGGAGTACAAGATTATAGAAACAAAGCAAAATACCCTTATGTACAAGCGGCTTACTTATTTTTGAATTCTCTCCCGTTAGCATCACTAAAAGAAAAATACAAATCTTTCAATAACAATACTTCTTCAGATTTGGATTACATTGCATCTTGTCTTAAAAAGTTTGGTGCTATACACAAATTACCTTACGCTTGGATTTTGAAAATGGGTTCTGTGTATCACAGATATAAAGTCTATAAAGAAACAAACGTAGACATAATAGACACCGCTTGGAAAAATTTTGATTACGTGAAAAACTTTTCACCTATTCAAAATTCGACAACCCAAACATATAATGTTAAGGTCGGAGGACAAACTAAACCAATTACCCTACAATCTGAAACAAATACAAATATTAACATCCAAGTTGGTTTCTATCCAAAAGTCATCAATGACTTTTATACTTTTTTAACAGGTTACGAAGTTTATAAAGACTATACTGATGCTGAAATTCAAAATACCATCAATGGTGGAATGAAGATTTTCAATTTCTCTGAGTCGGACATACAAACAATTCAAACTACAAAATATCTTAGATTGTCTACATGGTCCGTATTGATACCGAGTGTAGTTAAAAACGGAGTCAAGTGTGACCCATTAGATAACACTTTGGCAACCGCCTATACGATTGTACCATCATTTGGTTCAACTGTGAACCAAGCTAGTTTAGAGTGTGTTGTTAACCAAAATACTCCAACCTCATTTACTAAAGTAAATTTAACAAATAACCCATCGATGTATAATGGGTCGGTGAGACTCTTTTGGGCGGCACCCAACTACGGGTACTTTGATAACCAAACACTTGTAAAACCATCACCCGAAAGTTATATGAACAAAATTGATAGTACAAAGAGTAATCAAACACCTTTCAAACTATCAATGACTGATGAATATTCTAAAATAGAAGAAATTTTTTCTGTATTTGAAAAAAGAGTTTTGGATTCATTCGAACAAGAATTTCTCAATTTCTCTAAACCAATAACAGATATAGATTTACCTGTTAGTACTGGTTTTGGTACATCTTCAGTTGCTTTGAATGCGGATTTCAAAAACTTTCAATCCCTTTTCAAAAGTCTTTTGACTGTTGTTCCGAAACCATCAACAACCAATGACCAAGAATATTTTACAGGTATTATCAATTCTCAATATCAAAATGTCCAAAATACCTTGAGAGGATTTTTGGAATATGATATTCTTTTCAGATATGGTAATCCATCTAACTATAAGAGGAGAATTGTTGACTCGTATTTGTCTCATAACAGTGCTCCTGTAATAACTGACCCAATTAAATTCAAGCCATACGTTAAGGGGACATTACCAGGTAGAGGTGGGACAACTTCAGTATCACAATCGAAAGTTCAAAATCCAGCGGCTTGGTTCGCTTTGGAAACGGAAGTCGGGTTTTCTACAATTCCAAACGTAGCCTACTCATCAAATGGTTCATATATAACTGATTTCTTTATAGACAACGACATCGAATTCACAGTAGATAACGTTGTGCTCTTGAGTCAGTTAATTAAGATGTATGCAACTTACAAATTGAAACTGCCAAGTACAGCTGTAACTCAATTTAAAAATCAAATTCAGTATTTGATTAACGCAGAAGACCTTTTACAGGGAAATTTTTTAAATGACCTTTTAGCCAGACTTAATAAAGACTTACCAAGTCAATATCAAGTTCCACAAGGTACCGTCAATAGTGTTATTACAGGTGAACAGAGTAAAATAGAAAACTGGGAAATATTCAAAGCACTCAATGATAAATGGATTGCTGGTGGAGATTACAAATCAAAAACATTATTTGAAGACATAATGTTCTTAGATAGGGCATCAAGAAATATTGGTCAGACTGTTCTGATAGACATATTCGATTTGAAGAGTATGTTGGGTAAAGATTCCTTGAACAACGCCATGAGCGTTTTTACACTCATGAGCGGAATTTTAATAAAGAACAACTTTACAGTTATGAACCTTCCTGCGTACGTAAACTTTTACAACGTACAGGATGTTGATGGAACAACAATACCAAAACCCGAAGGTACATTAGACTTTGCAAATAATCTATGGGGAACATTTTTGAATGTTGATTATAGAAATGCCACATCTAAAATGGTCTGTTTTTATGTTGGTAAACCATCACAATATTTGGATTTACCTAAGGGTAATTTCAGATTCAGAGACGATGGTTTTGAAATGAGAAGAGCGTCAGAAAATCCCCTGATAGAAAATCAAGACAACAAAAAAGACTGGTCTTTATCAAACAAGTGTGTGGGATTCAACGTGGATATTGGTATTAGAAACCAAAATATATTTTCATCATTCCAAGTGGACCAAAGTGCTGGTGTTGCAACATCTGAATCGATTAATACCCAACTTAACATGGTGAATCAAGCCTCAGGAAGAAACGTTGCAACTCAGAACGTATCATTGTATAATTTATATAAAAACAGAAGTTACAAATGTACTGTAGTTTGTTTGGGTAATGCATTATTACAACCAAGTATGTATTTCAACTTGAGACATGTACCGATGTTTAATGGACCATACATGATTCAAAGTATTCAACACACTATTCAACCAGGTAACTTCCAAACATCATTTACAGGTATTAGACAAGGTATATACGACCTACCATCTATTGATTCATTCTTACAAAGTATGAATCAAAATCTTTTAACCAAGATTGAGGAAATTCTTCAAATCAAAAAAGACCAACCACCTCCAATCAAAATTACAGAAGAGCAGAAGGCAACTCAGACCGTACAAAAAGCAGACAATACCCTCGATACTCCGAATAGTTGTTCAACTAAGGTTGACTTAACAGCATATCAAGGATATTCAGTTCAAGCGGGTGTACCTATCAATATTACACCTAAAGCACTTGCGGACAAGTTATTAGCCGTGTTACCTGGTCAATCTAATCAATTATTAAGAACGTATATATACTGTTTATCTTATGTTACAAGTTTCGTTAAAAGTTCCAACTCAGGTGCAGGTAATTTTGTTTCTTACAACAATAACTTGGGATTACTTTCACTTGAAAATAATTTCCAACCTAGAGCAAACAAATATTTCAAAAAAGAGTTTTGTTGTGTTAACGTAAAGATTGGAACACAATCCCAATCGACACCTGTGGTTTCTTTCGCAACACTTGATGACTATATCAAATTTATGGTTGATAGTTTAAGTTCGAGAATTCCTCAAATTGAAAGATTAGGGTTAGACAAATTCTATGTTTGCCATTGGCCGAAAGATAATGTTTCTGAGTCTTACTTTGATACCAACATTGGTGAGTTTGCGACAGTCAGAAAGACTCTCGAAGAATCTATACAGTCCGCTGTTGACGTTAAACTTGTAACGGAATCTACCGCGGATGCTTTAGAAAAAACGAACAATAGTAATACAGGAAGTACACCTGGTGTAACACCAACACCAACACCTCTGAAACCTCTACCAGGACAAGTATGTCCTCCACCTTATATTAATTCATTTGCACCAGCAATAGGATTTACAGGAACTCAAATGATTATTAATGGTAGAAACTTAGATACTACAACTAAGGTATTCTTTAAAGAGGGTAACACACCATATGAAGTTGAACAAAGATATATCACAATTATTGATGCTCAAACATTGAGAATTGTGGTTCCTAAATTTGCTGAAGGAACGCAAGTCAAAACAACAAATCTTGTTGTACAAACAACTTACGGAACATTTACAACTGTTGGTACATTCAAATATGACCCAGCAGTCCCTGCAAGTGCGGCATCATCTCCAGGTTCATTTGTTAATGGAGCGTCAGGAACAGAGAACCAAAACATATCAAACACTAACCCTACAGTGCCAGCACTAATTACGTCAGACTTAACAACTGCAGCCAACGGAGGTACTGATTTACTGAAAGTAATTGTTGCCCCTAATGTTGGAGTTTGGACTATAAGTTCAACACAGACTTTAACTTACTCCTACAAAAAGATAACAAGAGGTCCGAACAATTCAGAAATAAAAACTGAACAAAAAACGGGCACACAGTCTTTGACTGGTTTTGTAACAAACAATGGTCAGACATTCCAATTTACAAAAGCAAGTGCTGATGTGTTATTCAATGGTTTAATTCCTGAGTCAGATAGAATAAATTCAGAAATCAATTGCCAAATTCAAGTAACAGCTGTACCTGCAGATAGAGTGACCAATCCGCAAAATCAAACATTACCATTTAACTTCAACGTTGTCTACCCTAAACAAGTAACAAACACACAAACTGAGCCAGGGTCACTTGTAATTGTAAGTCAAACAAGTAGTGGTGATTTACCAAACTATTCTGGTGATGATATCTACAATATCAAAAGACCTGCTGGGGGATATATAACTTTAAAATTCAGTTGTACAAATTTGATACAAAAAGGGGCGTTCGGCTTAGTTTCACTACCTGGTTTGGAATACCAAACAATTAGAATTACAAATAACGCGGGAACAAAATATACTAACCTAATTGAAACCGACGCGAGAGGAACATTCCAAGCTGAGGTGAAATATAAATCAAACGACCTTACTGTTACCTTCTCCAACTCGAGTACCCCCGTACCCGCGAATGCTGTGGCTACAAGTCCAATAATTACTTTATAGTATACCAGTATATTTATATAAAAAGAATTTTTATGAATTTAAAATCAACGTTAGACAATTATCTTGGAAAGTCTGTTAAATTTTCTGAAGAAGATTTAGGAGATGGAACCAAGCAAGTTTGTGATTTGGAAACAGGTGACTGTTATGTAGTGAGAGAAAGAGATGGTCTTATTGAAAGAGCAGGTCACATGCAAACAGCAAACAGAAAAGTAAGAGTTGAAACCGCGAGAGGTATAAAACAATTACTAAACGATTAATTACTATGGGATTAGATAAAAAAATTTTAAGTGAGATTGAACGTTATAGACAAATCAATCAATATATAACTGAACAAGCTGTACCACCGCCCCCACCAGCAGACCCTGCATTGGGTGCGGTTCCACCACCGCCACCAGCGGGAGGAGCGGTACCTCCACCACCAGGAGGAGAAGCACCTGCGGAAGTAGCACCACCAACACCTATAGATGTTGAGAACGACCCTGACGTTGAAAAAATTGACGATGAGGGTAAATCAGAAGAAAAAGGTGGAGGAGAAAGTGGAACTGAAGAATTGGATGTTACACAACTAGTTGACTCTCAAAAAAATATTGAAACAAAACAAGAAGAATATTTCAATAATCTTTTTGGACAACTTAATAACTTGGAATCCAAGCTAAAAGAAATGGATTCACTTATGAATAAGTTGAACTCACTTGAGATGAAAATTGAGAGATACAGAGAAAAAACTCCACAAGAAAAACTTGAACTAAGAACATACGATTCATATCCATTCAATCAAAAGTTATCTGATTTTTTTGAAGATAAAAAAGATGAAATGGAAAAAACGGGAAAACATGATTATGTTTTAACTGCAGATGAAGTAACCGATATTAATGTAAACGACATTAAGAATTCTTTCCAACCAGGAAAGATGGACAGTTACGACAACGAATTCAAAAGATAAAAGAAAGGGACTGAAAGGTCCCTTTTTAATTTGACTTATAGGGGTATCCCAATTATAATTAATAAACAATTAAAACACTTTAAAATGAGTAATGTATTAGACGCCGTATTGGCACAGTATGAAAAAAATCAAATGGGCGGTGCCCAATCAAGAATGTCGCAAGACGAAAGAATGAAAAAGTATTTCGCTTTAATCCTTGGTGATAAAGAGAAATCAGGTCAGAGAAGAGTTAGAATTCTTCCTACCACCGATGGTTCCTCACCATTCAAAGAGGCTTGGTATCATGAAATCCAAGTAGGTGGTCAGTGGCAAAAGTTTTACGACCCAGGAAAGAACGACAATGAACGTTCACCACTTAACGAAGTTTACGAAGAATTGATGAGTACAGGTAAGGAGACCGATAAGGAACTCGCCAAGCAGTACAAGTCACGTAAGTTTTACATCGTAAAAGTTATTGACCGTGATAACGAGCAGGATGGTCCAAAGTTCTGGCGTTTCAAGCACAATTATAAGAATGAGGGAATATTGGATAAGATTATCCCAATTTGGAGAAACAAGGGAGATATCACAGATGCTGAAACAGGTCGTGATTTGATTATTGAACTTGCTAAATCAAAGACCCCAAAAGGAAAAGAATACACAACAGTATCTGCTATTATGTATGATGACCCAGCTACCGTGTCTCAAGATAAAGACCAAGCTAAAGAATGGGTTAACGACGAATTGAGTTGGACTGACGTTTACAGTAAGAAACCTGTAGAATATCTCGAAGCAATTGCAAGAGGTGAAACACCAAAGTGGGATAACGACAAAGGTGGATATGTTTACGGAGATTCAACTGTCTCAGAAGAATCATATGGTGGAAGCTCAAAGTCTTCATCTAAAAAGATGGTTGACCCACAAGCAGATGCTGATATTGATGGTGACTTACCATTCTAATTTTTTAACATGTTCCCGACATTCGTGTCGGGAACATATTTTATTTCGTCAATATGGCAATCAAGAAAAACGATTTTAGTAATTTAAAAAAGAAGTTTTCAACTTCTGCAAAATACAAACCCCAAAGATTTTTGGATTTGGGTCCTGACTTTTTGGATGCAGTTGGATTACCTGGCCCTGCAATTGGACATATTAATATGTTCTTGGGTCACTCAGACACTGGTAAAACTTCAGCGGCTATAAAAGCGGCGGTCGATGCTCAGAAAAAAGAAATATTACCTGTGTTCATAGTCACAGAACAGAAATGGAGTTTTGACCATGCCAAGCTTATGGGATTCCAATGTGAAGAGGTTGTAGATAAAGAAACGGGTGAACTTGATTGGGACGGGTTTTTCTTGTTCAATAACAATTTTAGTTACATAGAACAAATTACTGAATATATAAATGAGTTATTAGACGCCCAAGAGAAAGGTGAACTAAATTACAGTTTATGTTTCATATGGGACTCAGTAGGTTCTGTACCATGTAAGATGACCTTCGAGGGTAAAGGTGGTAAACAACACAATGCCTCCGTGTTATCAGATAAGATTGGTATGGGAATCAACCAAAGAATTTCAGGTTCAAGGAAATCGGACAACGAATACGAAAATACACTTATCATCATCAACCAACCGTGGGTTGAACTTCCTGATAATCCATTCGGTCAACCTAAAATTAAGGCGAAAGGTGGTGAATCAGTTTGGTTGAACTCATCTCTTGTGTTCTTATTCGGAAATCAAAAAGGTGCGGGAACGACAAAGATTACCGCAACCAAAGACAAACGTTCCGTTAAGTTTGCGGTGAGAAGCAAGGTATCTGTTATGAAAAACCACATTAACGGACTTGGTTTTGATGACGGAAAGATTATTGTTACACCACACGGATTTTTAGCAGGAAAAGACTCAACAGAAGAAAAGGCTTCAATTGAGAAATACAAAAAAGAGTACGCTGATTATTGGAAAGATATAATCGGGGCGGAAGGTGATTTCACACTTACAGAAGAAAAAGAGGATTGATTGTTCACCATTAAATTGAATATGTGACTAAGACATTGTTGGTGGATGGGGACAACCTATTCAAAATTGGATTTCACGGGGTAAAGGAACTCTATAGTGACGGTTCCCACATCGGGGGAGTATATCACTTCATTAATACAATAAGACGATTTTTAGAGGAGCACAATCACGATAAAGTGATTGTATTTTGGGACGGCGATTCCAACTCTTCAATACGCAAATCAATTTATCCACAATATAAGGGTAATCGTCGCCAAGACATGAATGAGTACAAATACGAATCTTACTTGCAACAAAAGGCGAGAGTTAAGATGTATTTGGAGGAGGTGTTTGTGCGACAAGTTGAAATGGTCAATAATGAGGCAGATGACCTTATTGCTTACTATACCAAAGTTGCGATTGACGAACAAATCATTATATTTTCAGGAGACAAAGACCTCACGCAACTTATTTCAGAAAGGGTTACTATATTTTCGCCTGTTAGTAAAACTTATTTCAGAAATGGGGACAACATCATTATCAACAAAGTTGGGATTCCTCACTACAATGTAACCTTAACCAAGGTATTCACAGGGGATAAGTCAGATAACATTGATGGTATCGAAGGTTTAGGTGAAAAGACCTTAGTCAAACTATTTCCATTTTTGCTCGAAAAACCATGCACTATCCAAGAAATACTCGATAATGCACGAAATATCCAACAAAATAAAATACCAAAATCACTTACAAATATTTTGACTGGACGTACGAAAAATGGTATACTTGGAGAACAATTTTATAATATAAACTCACAAATTGTTGACCTAACAAATCCTCTCATTACCGATGATGGTAAGCTGTTAGTTGAACAAATACATACCGACACAATTGACCCAACAGATAGAGGATATAAAAACTTGATGAGACTTATGATGGAGGACGGTCTTTTCAAGTACCTACCAAAAAATGATGAAGCTTGGGTAAATTTTCTCAAGCCATTCATGAAACTAACAAGAAAAGAAAAAAGAAAATTATGATTGATTCAAGTTTAGCATCAAAGCTAAAAACAAACTACAAAGGAAGCTATCCTTTCCCATACATTGTTATAGATAACTTTTTACCTGAACATCTGTTAAGAGCTTGTAAGGAAGAAGTTATGAAACATGATGTTTGGTATTCGGACAATGTAGATTTCACAAAAGAGTTTCAGCAAAATAAACTTTATTATCCTCAACATGATACCAAAATGGAGGATTTCAAATCAAATTTACCTATAACTAGCTTTGTGATGGACTATCTCAATTCGAAAGAGTTTATTAAATTCTTGGAAGAATTGACTGGTCATCCAAAATTATTTAGGGACCCCGTTCTTATGGGTGGTGGTATTCATAGAATAAAAAAAGGAGGAAAACTCTCTGTTCATATTGACTACAATGAGCACCCACACTCTGGAAAAAAAAGAATTTTAAATCTATTAGTTTATCTTAATGAAAATTGGGTAAAAGAATGGGAAGGTAATTTAGAACTTTGGACTATCAACCCACCTAAAAAATTTATAGAGATTGAACCAATCTTCAACAGAGCAGTGGTCTTCAATATCGAAAATGCTCCACACGGACATCCAGTACCACTTAACACACCCGAAGATGTGGACAGATATTCTTTAGCCTTATACTACTTTATCGACGAGGCACCTAAAAAGGAAGAAAAACACACGGTAATTTTTTACAGAGATAATGAAATCGGTGCTGGAGCACCACCAAAGGATTTATTCAAATAAAACAAAATACAAATTATGAAAGAGCAAGAAAGCACGAAGATGGAGTTTTTATTAACTCTCAACGACAACATTGTTGTTCAAAGATTTTTTAACGTTAGGGGTTATGTACCTAAAGCAAAGAATTCTTTGGAGTTACATGAATTCATCAAAGCTTTGAGTGAAGAACTTCACTATTACCTCAAAATGAAAACGGTTGTCTACATGATGGAAAACCAAGAAGCAATCATCCACGACGTTTCAATCATGGAAACCTCATTCACTGAAGGTCCCGAAAACTTCAACATCTATATTAAAGTTGGAGACACAGTATTGAACCACAGACAGTTTGACGGTAAATTATACCCACCAAAAGTGCGTTACACCGTTGACGTAAGACCATTTTTAAAAGAGGTTTTGAGAGAGCTTACAGACATCTTCTCAAACAAAAAATTAACTTACAAATATTTGGAACTTGACCTCGCTTAACAAATATTTAAAATAATACGGGGGTAAGAGACGCAATATATGAACAAGAATTTCGATTATTTAGGTAACACTTTTCAAATTCAATTAATCAATCAGATTGTTGTAGACAAGGATTTTTCATCTTCAATCATTGATGTTTTGGAAAGTTCTTACTTCGACAACAAGTATTTCAAAATCATCATTCAGATGATTAAAGAGTACTATGTAAAGTATGAATCTACACCCAACTTCGAAACCTTGGAACAGATTGTTAAATCTGAAGTCTCTCAGGAATTGGTTGCTAAGATAGTTCTCGACACTCTAAAACAAATCAAGGACGCCCCTTTTGAAGGAACACAATTTGTTCAAGAGAAAGCATTGAAATTTTGTAAACAACAAGAGTTACAGAAAGCAATGAACAAAGCTCAAAAGATTATCACTGAAGGTGATTTCGAATCTTATGATAAGGTTGAAGGTCTTGTTAGAGAAGCACTACAAGTTGGTGAAATTGAGAAAGGCCAATCTGATGTTTTTACAGATTTAGATACTGTATTGGTGGAAGATTATAGGCACCCAATTCCAATGGGAATTGCAGGTATAGACAGACTATTAAAAGGTGGTTTGGCTAAAGGTGAGATTGGAGTCATTCTCGCACCTACAGGTGTAGGTAAGACAACAATACTTACAAAAATTGCTAACACAGCATTTAATATGGGATACAATGTTCTTCAAATATTTTTTGAGGACAACCCCAAAATAGTACAAAGAAAACACTTCACAATTTGGACAGGTATTGGACCAGACAACTTGGTTTTCAATAAAGAAAAAGTTATGGAAAAAATTACTGAGGTTAGAGAAACAATGCCAAATAAATTGGTATTGAAGAAATTAGCTTCAGACACTATGACTATGAATCAAATCAAAAACCAAGTCAGAAAAATGATAGCTGACGGAACAAAACTTGATATGATTCTTTTGGATTACATCGATTGTGTATTACCTGAATCAAGTGCTAAAGATGAATGGAAAGCTGAAGGCTCGGTCATGAGAGCTTTCGAAGCAATGTGCCATGAATTGGATATTGCTGGATGGACAGCTACTCAGGGCAACAGAAGTTCAATTTCATCTGAAGTTGTGACCACAGACCAAATGGGAGGCTCAATTAAGAAAGCTCAAGTAGGTCACGTAATCATTACCGTTGCTAAGACACTTCAACAAAAAGAGATGAACCTTGCAACAATTGCCATCACAAAATCCCGTCTTGGTAAGGACGGTGTTGTCTTTGAGAACTGTAAGTTCAACAACGAACTATTAGAAATTGATACCGAATCTTCGGTAACATTCTTAGGTTTCGAAGAACAACAAGAGGAAAGAAAAAGAGATAGAGTTAAGGAACTTCTTGATAAGAGAAAAGAAAGGGAAAAAACCCAAAATTAGACTTTATTAAATATCTACTTTTTCCAAAAAAAACTTATTTTTTTTTAATTATTTTCGTGGTCGCTTAGTTGCCGACCGCATATTTATCATAAAAATCGGTGATTTTTTGATAAAAAAGTTATATCTAAAAATTTAAAAAATGGACATTTCGAACAGGATTTTATCAGACATTACAGTGTACATGAAGTACGCGAAGTACATGCCAGAACTTAAGAGAAGAGAGACGTGGCAAGAGTTGGTCACAAGAAACATGGAGATGCATATAAAAATGTATCCTGAACTAGAAAAAGAAATTCGTGAGAATTATCAGTATGTGCATAAAAAACAAGTATTACCTTCTATGAGGTCAATGCAGTTTGCTGGTAAACCCATTGAAATTTCCCCAAACAGAATTTACAACTGTGCCTTTGCACCTATTGATGATTGGAGAGTATTTTCAGAAATTATGTTCCTACTACTAGGAGGAACAGGAGTTGGTTATTCAGTTCAGAAACATCACGTAGATGTTTTACCTGAAATAAGAAAACCAAATAAAGAAAGAGGAAGAAGATGGTTAGTCGCAGACTCAATTGAAGGATGGGCTGACGCTGTGAAAGTGTTGGTAAAATCTTATTTCTTTGGCGGTTCACACATTCAGTTTGATTTCAGTGATATCAGACCAAAAGGTGCGAGACTTGTAACATCAGGCGGTAAAGCACCTGGTCCTCAACCATTAAAAGAGTGTCTAATCAAACTTGAAGGTATATTAGATTCAAAAGAAGACGGAGAAAAATTAAAACCAATTGAAGTACACGATGTTGTTTGCCACATTGCGGACGCAGTGCTTGCAGGTGGTATCAGAAGAGCGGCGTTAATCTGTTTATTCTCTGCAACAGACGAGGATATGATTGGAAGTAAGAGTGGTTCTTGGTGGGAAACAAATCCACAAAGAGGTAGAGCTAACAACTCAGCAGTTCTTATGAGACACAAAATTACCAAAGAGTATTTTATGGAGCTTTGGAAAAGAATTGAGGCGAGTGGTGCAGGAGAACCAGGTATTTACTTATCTAATGATAAAGATTGGGGTACAAACCCATGTTGTGAAATTGCGTTAAGACCATTCCAATTCTGTAACCTTACAGAGGTAAACGTATCTAACGTTGTATCACAAGAAGATTATGAAGATAGAGTAAGGGCTGCTTCATTTATTGGAACATTACAAGCAGGATATACTGACTTCCATTATTTAAGACCTATTTGGCAAAGAACTACAGAAAAAGATGCCCTTGTTGGCATCTCAATGACTGGTATTGGTTCAGGTGCGGTCCTTGGTCTAAATATGAAATCGGCTTCCCGTGTAGTAAAAGAAGAAAACGAACGAGTTGCTAACCTAATTGGAATTAACAAAGCAGCAAGAACAACAACAGTTAAACCAGCAGGAACAACATCTTTGACCTTAGGTACATCATCAGGAATCCACGCTTGGCATAATGATTATTATATCAGAAGAGTTAGAGTAGGTAAAAACGAATCAATGTATTCATACTTAAAAGAAAATCATCCTGAACTTGTTGAAGACGAATATTTCAGACCACACGATACTGCGGTTATTAGTATTCCACAAAAGGCACCTGATGGGTCTATCTTAAGAAATGAATCACCAATTCAATTACTTGAGAGAGTTAAAAAGGTACAACAGGAATGGATTAGACCTGGTCATAGAAGTGGTTCAAATGCTCACAACGTGTCTGCAACAATTTCTATTCGTGAACACGAATGGCCAGCAGTTGGAGAGTGGATGTGGGAAAACAAAGAACACTACAATGGTCTTTCATGTCTCCCATACAACGGAGGAACTTACGTCCAAGCACCTTTTGAGGATTGCACAAAAGAAAAATATGAAGAATTGATGCTCACACTAAAAGATGTTGATTTATCTAAGATTGTTGAGAATAACGATGAGACTGACTTGAGTGGAGAACTTGCATGTGCTGGCGGTGCTTGTGAGATTACATTGGTATAACCTATGGAAAATAACCAAAACAAAAGGGAGAAGGTAAAACTTCTCCCTTCTTATTTCTATACAGAAAACGGAAGAAAAGTTATGACTGAACAATATCACTTAGACAGGGGATATTGTTGTGGTAATGGTTGTAGACATTGTCCCTATGAGCCTAAAGCACAAAAGGGAAATACTACAATAAAAAAATAATCAAAGTATATTTATCACTATATGGCAGACGGGATTACATATGGTATAAATTTTCCTTTCAGGGATTCTAGAAAAGGGGACTACTTAGCACTTACGGAATTTGAAACTCAGCAAATTAAAGCTGATTTGATTCACCTTATCTTAACAAGGAAAGGGTCTAGATATTTTTTACCTGAGTTCGGAACTAGAATCTATGAATTTATATTTGAACCATACGATGGTCTTACGTTTGATGCAATACAATCTGATATCAGAGACGCAGTTTCACAGTTCATGCCACAATTATTGTTGAATCAAATAACAATTGAACCTGCAAATATTGATGATGAAGTACCTGCAACTACAAGTAGAACAGTCACTGACCCGAGGATGTACGACATCTATAGAGTGCCTGGTAAAGGAACCTCTGAATATACTGCAAAGGTAAGAATAGATTATTCAACAGAAAGAAACGCGTTTGGACAAAGTGATTTCGTTATTATCAATATTTAACATAGATGGCAAATAGAAAAATATCATACGCAACAAGAGATTATCAGGGAATTAGAACTGAGTTATTAAACTATGTGAGAACATATTACCCTGAACTCATTCAAGACTTTAACGATGCCTCGGTATTTTCTGTGTTTTTGGATTTGAACGCTGCAGTTGCAGATAACTTGAACTATAATATCGATAGAAGTATTCAAGAGACAGTTCTTCAATATGCACAACAAAGGTCATCAGTATACAACATAGCAAGGACTTACGGTCTTAAAGTACCAGGTCAAAGACCATCTGTTTCATTAGTTGATTTTTCAATTACAGTTCCAGCATTTGGTGATAAAGAAGATGAAAGATATCTCGGGGTTTTAACAAGGGGCTCTCAAGTTGTTGGTGCGGGTATTGTTTTTGAAAACATTCACGACATTGATTTTGCATCACCTTATAATTCACAGGGTTTTCCAAACAGATTAAAAATTCCTAATTTCAACGCCAACAATGTCCTTATCAACTATACAATCACCAAAAGAGAATTAGTTGTTAACGGTATTACAAAAGTTTTCAAAAGAGTTATCACTCCAAATGATGTAAAACCATTCTTTGAGTTATTTTTACCTGAGAAGAATGTTTTGGGAATTACAAGTGTTTTACTTAAGAATGGTACGGAATACACAAACGTTCCCTCAGTTGCAGAGTTTTTAGGTGCACAAAATAGATGGTACGAAGTTGATACTCTTGCGGAAGATAGAATATTCGTAGAAGACCCAACTAAAGTTTCTGACCAACCTGGAGTTAAAGTTGGAAGATATATTCAAACAGCCAATCGTTTCATAAGCGAATTCACAGCCGAAGGGTTCAAAAAGTTAACATTTGGAGGTGGAACAAACACCGCTCAAGATGCTCTAAATGAATTTACTACTTTAGGTCTTACTGCGGATATCCAAAGATATTCTAATAACATTTCACTTGGTTCAACATTAGCTCCAAACTCAACACTTTTTATTCAATACAGAGTTGGTGGTGGTCTAGCAACAAACCTTGGAACAAATGTAATCAATCAAATTGGAACAGTTTCTTTCTATGTAAATGGACCTTCAGAATCAACAAACTCTGCCGTTGTAAATTCACTCAGATGTACAAACGTAACCGCTGCAGTAGGCGGAGCGGGAGTACCTTCAGTAGACGAAGTTAGAAACTATGTGGCTTACAACTTTGCGGCACAGAAAAGAGCGGTTACAATTAGAGACTATGAATCTTTAATTAGAACAATGCCTTCAGAGTACGGAGCACCAGCCAAAGTTTCAATTACAGAAAACGATAACAAAATTTTGATTCAACTTCTATCCTATGATACTTCAGGAAAGTTGACCAATATGGTATCAAATACCATTAGACAAAATGTTGCAACCTACTTATCAAACTACAGAATGATGAATGACTACATTTCAATTCTCTCAGCTGAAGTAATTGATTTGAGTTTTGAAGTTAGTATTGTACTTGATTCGGCACAAAACTCAGGACAAGTAATTTCTGCAGTTGTTGATAGATTAGCTGCGTACATGGACCCACAGGTAAGAGAATTAGGACAAAATGTAAACTTGTCTGAGATTAACAGTATTATCCAAAATGAAAACGGGGTTTTATCTGTTACAGAAATTAAGGTCTTTAATAAAGTTGGGGGACAATATTCTTCGGCTGAAACTTCTATGTTATACTTAGACCCTGAAACTAAACAAATTCAACCTGTAGACAATACAATATTTGCACAACCATCACAAGTTTACCAAATAAGATACCCCGCAAAAGACATCAAAGTATCGGTTAAGAACTTTGAGTCTACTACTTTTTCTTAATCAGTTTATTTAGATTCGATTTGACTTATTTTTAAGTTGTGTAATAATGTCCTTGGAAAATTACACTTAAACTATTTATTGCATAAAGAATTTGATGGGTCAATCCTACAGAATTAGAACCGAACTAGGGGTCAACAAAACATTAAACTTACAATTAGACCAAGATTTTGAATTTTTGGAAATCTTGTCTTTGACTATACAACAGACTGATGTATACACAAGAGCCTGTGCCGATTATGGTGTTATTGTAGGTAGAGTTACAGCAAACAACGGATTGGGATTACCTAATGCTAGAGTATCTGTATTCATTCCTATTCAACAAGTAGATGAATCTAATCCTGTAATTTCAAGTATATATCCATACAAGTCACCGACAGACAAAAATGAAGATGGGTATCGATATAATCTTCTACCTTACGAAGCTTCTTATACAGGACACGCAGCTTCTGGAACACTTCCTACTAGAGCCGACGCACTAACAGGCACGACCGCGGTTGAAATTTACGATAAGTATTACAAATTCACATCAAAGACTAACGACAGTGGTGATTACATGATTATGGGTGTGCCTGTTGGTACACAACAACTTGTTATGGATGTGGACCTATCCGACATAGGTGAATTTTCCTTGACCCCACAAGATTTGATTAGAGTTGGAAGAGCAACAGAAGGTCAAGTTGCGGGTAACAGATTTAGAACATCAACAGATTTAAGTTCACTACCTCAAATTATAAATTTGACCAAAAGTGTTGAGGTTGCTCCATTATGGGGTGACCCTGATACGTGCCAAATTGCAATCAATCGAGTTGATTTTGACTTGAGGGATGATGCAAATATAGATATTCAGCCAACAGCGGTATTCATGGGTTCACTAACTTCCACTCCTGACCAAATGAGGGTTAGACGAAATGCCAAGCCAAGAGACAACATGGGTAATCTTTGCCAGTTAACAACAGGACCTGGTCAAATTTTAGCACTCAGACAAACTATCCAACAAGACGAAAACGGAAATCCAATTTTAGAACAATACGAATTGGAACAATCTGGAAATATAATTGATGGAAATGGTGTTTGGTTGACGGAGCTTCCAATGAATTTGGATTATATAGTCACAAACGAGTTCGGGGAAAGGGTAATTTCAAATGACCCGACAATCGGTATTCCAACAAAGGGTAAGTATAGATTCAAAGTAAAATGGCAACAACCTCCAACATTAACTGAACAAGTTAGAAGACCTTACTTCCTTATTCCTAATGTTAAAGAATATGGTTGGAATAATATAAACCAAGACCCTAATATTAAAACGAGCACTTACACAACAACTCAAACACAAAAAGATAAACTAAACAGTACGTATTATTTCGGTTTGGATTGGTCAGGTTATACTCAAGGATTTACAGGTCAAGAGCAAATAGACAGATTAACTGAGGTTATAAACTGTGAAGATACATTCTATGAATTCATTTTCAATAAAGTATATACTGTATCAAGTTTCATAGACGAATTTAAAAATGGTGCTAAAGGTAGATTTGTTGGTATCAAAGAAATTGATAGCCAAGATTGCGAAAGTACAGTAAATAAATTTCCAGTAAACGAAGGTTTCAGAAATTTTGATTTGTTATATTTCTTATTTGCTTTGATTATCCAAGTAATACAATTGATTGGCGTTCCATTACTTGTTGTATTTCACTTTATTGCGTTTTTGTGGAATAAGTTCTCCGTACCATTTTTAATTTTAATAATTGCTTTGGTGTTCAGACTTTCTATAGCTGAATTTGTAAGTGCTGCAACTGCATTCCCCGCAGTAGGATTAATTGTTCAATACATAATTAAAGGGATACTATATTTGGTTTTGGGTATAGCGCTAATAAGAAATTTCAGAACTATAGTGTCGTTCAGGTTTGGTAAAGTAAAACTACCGATGATTCAGTATCCTGATTGCCAAGCTTGTGATTGTGAACCAGAAAAAACAAGTCAAGACAGTGGAGTAAACGCCACAAGTTTATTAACTCAACTGACGAACCCTGGACTCTATTATGAGAAAATAGTTCCAGTTGTACAAAGAACTTATTTCGAAGATGTAGAAAATCCTGCATCCACGGACGATGCGGCAGTTTTAGCGACAGCGTTTAGTCAAGTTTTAGCGGGAAGAGCAGACGAAGTCAACGACAATAGGATATATAAAACTCCAGAATCTCAAGAATTGAGATTGCCCGACTCTGGTGCAATTCCAAGAAAAATGTTCGCATTCAGTGACCAATTAACCTACGGAGATAGAGTAAATGTTTTCAACGGAAGAAAAAAATACTTTGATGGTGTTAATAAAATATCAGTTTGTTTCAATTCGCCACAAAATATCGGTAAAAGACATTTTGATAATACAATAACTGTATTGACGGTGGATAAATTAACCACAGGTAGTTTGTATACTTTTATCGACCCATTACTTTCTCAAGATGTTAATTTTACTTACACTGCTCAAACAGGAACACAATTTATTACAGGAATCAGTGGTACCCCCAAATTTGTATCCGCTTCAAATATCACAGTATCATATTGTAATCCATCGAATCAAACCCAAGCACTTAGCTTACAATATTTTTTAAATACAGGTACTACTGAAGACAACTATAAGTTTCCCTGTGATGTTGAATACTTTCAAGTTATCACGGCTTTAACAATCACTGAGGCCATACAATTTATGAATACCTCAAATGATTCAACATTCGTTGGTATTATAAAATCTTGTACAAGTAGTTATTACAACGTAAAGAAGAACTTTCCTGGAAGTTGGGGACAAGAAAGCCCATCACCTAACTTCTGTTTATCAGATACTTTTGAAGATTATTCTGCACAATTCATAACAATTTTTCAGAGAGGTGTTGACCCTTATTCACCACTTTACCCAAACAAATATGGTCTTGGAAAAATATTTGGATTAGCTAACGAAGATGATTTAGTAGTCACCGCATCGACAAGAATTAACATTCCAATTCAACCTATCTCCTCAGGATTATCGGTTCAAAACCATAGACAAATTAATAATATTTTTTATCCATCTTATTTTTGGGAAGCTGGTTTACAATTCTCACCTTTCACAACTTCAAAAGTTGGATACTATAGTGCCTTCGATGCAAATTACCCTTTTGCGCCAATCAAAAGGCCTAATTTCGACGGACTTCAAGGGTCAACATCTGTGGGATATAACGACAGTTACCGTAGCTTCATTTCACCAGCATATTATGATGCATCTGAAGACTTATCAGGTGTTGGATATCTTTTTACGGACACAGGCAACGGTAAGAAACCATCAGAAGTAGATATGCGGGTTTATAGTCCAAGTTTATATGGTTCATTTACTGCAAATCCCTTGAATATAACCTCTAAGGTTACAAATGTGATGAGAACAGATAGACTTCCAACCTCAGATTATCTTGATGGTAATGGATGGAATTACAACGAAAACGCAGCAGTTCTACAAAAAAATTTAGGATTTGCAACATATCTTTTAGATACGACCACTGAAGATTTTACATCAAGTAGATACGACACGGGTGCGGATATAGCAACCCCAGATATTGAAGGACAACTTTATGAGAATGAAGTATTAACAAGTTTGAATACTTGTTCTAACATGGTTGGATTAGCATGTTATACTGGTTTTGGTAGTACATTCGGAGTCAACGTTACTTGTAAGGAAACAGACCCAGTGGAAAATGGTTGTTATGTGATGATGGTGAGACCTCTCAAAGACTTGAATGTAGATTTGAAAACTTGGTCCGAGTGGGGTTATAGATTCAGATTTTTTTATGGATTATGTAGAGGAGTTTTAGCTCAAACTTTCACCAATAATTGGATAAACGGTACTTTATTTGCCTTTCCAATACAAGTTGATACTTTCTTTGATAAACAAAATAAACCTAGACCACCACTTTTTGCAAAAGAGTTAATTTATTTTGATTCTAAAACAAATAATTTTTATTTCAGGAGTTCTCCATGGCAAGGTAGTACATCTTCAGGTAATTTCATCGGTAGACCATTGTTGGGTCAACCACCTTCACCACCACTACCACAGATACCAAAAGTTTTAGTTCGACCTGTTAATAAAAGAAACTTACTTTTCCCAACAACAATAGTGAATCTCGGGTACAAAGATTCATTCTACCAAGAAATAATTTTTGACCCAGCGGCAAGGGCGTACATAATGAGGTCGCTAAATCCTACAAGTTATTCTGACCAATCCGATTTAGTAAACCTATTTGTAATTTCAAGAATTACTGACGAAACTTTCGCTAGAAGATTGTTTGCAGGATTTAATCCTAACAATAATCTAAACCAACTTTTTTCAAGAGACGAATCAACTAAAAGTAGAAGAATTGACGGAGACTTAGCACAAGCTATGTCCATAAATTCAGAATATGGGGTAATACCATTTTCTCCTGAATATTATGCTATAACAGGTCAAGTAGGACAACCCGTAGTGGTTGCTGGAACTCCAAGTAACCCTGCAATAGGAATTTTCTTTTCATCTACAACCGAAGATTTGCAAAATAAAGATTTCATTTCACCAGGTATTATTGACTTCAGACCTACTAATAATATAAATGCTATCACATATCCATTTGAATTGAAATCGCAAAAGGTTCCTTTTTATCAGTGGGGAAATCAAGGATTCACTGGCGGAATTTTTGGGTCACAATTAAACAACTGGAAAACTAATATTGGAGATGGAATTGTTTCATATCGTTATCAGGCTTTAAGTAGAAGATTTACAGCATCACCAGCATATTTCAATAGTGGATATAACAATGTCGGGGACATTTATCAAAGAGGTTACATATTTGCAGTTGACCAAAATCAAGAGTACGCTGTTTACCAAACTCAAGCTGGTACATTTTCAACAACGTTTTTGGTTGGTGCACCATATCATTTTTATTTTGGTGTAGTGAAGGGTGAGACCGCTCTTGATAAATTCAAAACAAAGTACTCAATAGATGAATAATTACACAATAGTACCAAGTAATCTTAGATATAAGAGTGCTCCGTTTGTTGATGAAGAAATTTCTTTATCGCTTAATTCGAAACAACAAGAGATTACTGAATATGATAGAAGTCAGACATTGTCGTTAGCTCAAGTCTATGATGATGAAAGACAAAGTTGTACTGTTTTCAGGCCAACATTTAAAATTAGTTATCTATATGCAAACACATATACAGGAACCACAACTTACATACCATTTAGAAACAATTTATATCTAATAGATAATGAAAATTCAGTTGTGTCGGGAATTTGGAAGGGATTCCCCCAATTTTATGAATTCGATTTTTATAGACCTGATGTTCATGACCAACATATTTCATACAAGGCAAAAAGTGCTCTAACATACAATTGGATGTACTATCTTACATACGATTATGAGAATCAGTATAATAAACAATTAACATATTATTCTGATAGTACACCAATCAATTGGGTTGCTGGCGACGGAATTCCATTTCAAATAACAAACTCACAAGAAAATGGTGATGGTGTTATCAGATTTAACTGTATTGCACCACACGGACTTCTACCTAATGAATACGTAGAACTTTCCATCAGTTACAGAAACAATAGAATATTTCAAGTTCTTTCCTTGGGTAATGGGTTGGTTAATAGTGACCCTTATATATTCAATGTTCTTAATGTTGGATACACGGGAAACACATTTAACAATGGTACGAGAGGAACATTCAAAAGGATAATAAACCCTGATAACCTAAGTGAAACCAAGTCAAAGTATTATGTAAAAAAACTTAGAGTTCTTACGAATTCTGACGAGATTATTGCTACAAGAGCTGGATTTGAAAAAAATGTTTTTAATGAAGAAAAGAAATTCCAATTCAGTTCTTTGACGCCGAATAATCAATCAAGAATAACCCAAAAGACAAGTAGTAATGCATACACCTTTACGGTTGCCAATGATTTGGACTTAAGAGGAGTTAGAGACAATCAGAATAGACCTATAAGCAGGATAAACCTAACAATCATTAATAAAGGATATTCAGGTTATTTTAATCAACCTAACAATGGAATAGGTTTGAAACAAGGGTGGGAATTTAATTTATCTAAAACAGTTAATCCTTGGTGGGACTTGAATAATACAAATTCAAATACGAATATTCAGACTTCTGCATATACTCTCACCAGTGGTGCGACAAAAACTTTTTATTACAATTTAGATTTAAAACGTGATGATATAATTGACGGAGATTTCTGTGAATGGAATGATTACACACAAGTTGAAAGAGTTGTTTCACCATACTATCATAAGTTGAAATTTAACCAAAACGTATTCCAAACAACAAACACAACAAACACAAATTCACCTGGTTATTATTATGAACCACACATACCAATAACTCTAAGGGTATTCTCAGATTATATTGAAACAGGAGATGTGGATATGGTTGACGGGGTACCTAGTTGGGCTTTTTATTCTACTCAAGACCAAGAATTTAGATGGAGGGATATATACACTTATGGATTTATAGATGAACAGGATAGAGGAGTGGATTATCCATTTTTCAACACAGCCCAATACCCATTCACAGATGCGGTATTTAGATTAATACCTGAGGGTGTAAACTTTAATGAATCCTTGCTTGGGGTTCAAGATATAACAATCAAACCGTTGATAGATGGATGTGAATAAATTTCAAATATTACGTCAGGGTGGTGTTAGTAAACAAATTAACATACCAATCGAGTTAACATGGGATTATCTCGGATTGGATGACGCCATTGATGAATATGAAACAAAAATTATCGAAGAAGTAATCGGTGTTGGAAGAGATTTCGAAGTTTCAAGATTCAGCCATGCACCTCATAATAGCCCATCAATTTATATCAACACTACAACAGGTCAGATAGGTAATGGTAATAATCAATCAATTCCTGGTCAGTCTGAGGCAACATCTATAAATTACGAGTTTTATTTTTATTCGGGAGGTTCTATAAGTAATTTGAATAATTGGCAAATAAATTATTTGGGTGAAGGGTTTTCTCCGCAGGATTTATACTATTACTCAAACGCATTTACAAACTCTTTTTTCAAGTTAGACCTCTATGATACTCCAGATGAAAAAAGACAAACTAATTACGTAACAATTATTATTCCTACTCAACAAGGTTTGAAAATGGAAGCTCAAATGCAAAGGACAGTTGTTTCTGTTAATAAACCTGAATTCATTTTGAACTTTGATGGGGACAAGGAAGGGTTCTTCATTTATTGGTTGAAAAAAAGAAATTTCCTTAACATATCAACTTTTTATATGTCTGCAAAGTTCTACAATGCGAGAACAGGTCAGTTCACAAAAATGGTGACGGGACGTGGCTGGGACCCGTCAAGCTCAACACCACCATGCCAACAACAGTGGCCAAGTTATCTGAATATAGATAAGACTTTAGGTCCTCAAGCCTGTATGTCTGCAGGGGAAAGAACTACATTTGATAACACACAATATTTTTATTACACAGTTCAATTAGATTATCCGACTCAGACGTATCAGATATATAACACATTTGGACAGAGATTAGGGACGAACATACCCATAAAATGGTTTGAATATATTAACCCATGAGTCAAGATTATTACAAATATATCATTTCACCTGAAAACGTCAGAGGTGACTTGGCGGTTGTAAACTACAAAGGAACACCTGTTGGGGTTTATTCTGCCATGACCAAGGTTGTAAGCTCAGGACCTGGAGGTTCATCGCTTTTGAAACAAGTATCAATACCTGTTCTACTTAGACAAAGTGCTGTTGATGCGGGGTATTACTCACCTTTTGATGGAGCTATATTACAAAAAGATGTTGTAACAAGTTTTTTATTTTCTGCTACAACGGGGAGCCCAATGACTTATTATGTATATAATACATCTGAACAGTTTGCAAATTATTTGGCTTTATCTGCTTACAGAGTTGATTGGGGGGACAACTCACCTAAACAAACTATCACAACATATGCGCCAAATTCAATTTCACACACCTATCCTACACCACCTACAAATCAATCCAAGACTTATAAAATAACATTAGAACAAATAAACCCATGGGGTGTGAATACTGTAACAAAAACTATTACTGTACCATACAAAAACATAACGCCATTGAATCCTCAAGGAGAATGTTTTTTTGCACCTTCTTTTGGAATATGGATTGGAACACCTGTATCTTACGATTATATTTTTTCAGGTGACGCAGTTAACGAAGTCTCTGCACAAGTATCATCGGATTATATTACAGTTCCATTCACAATAACAGGTCTCACACCTTCAAGAATTACCGAACTTAAACCTTATGGTACTCTTACACTAGCCCAAAGAGTTAACCTACCAATTATAAATAATGGAGTCCTTTGGGGCTCAATTACAAACGTTGGTAATGGATTCACAGCATACACGATACAAGGCACGAGTTATGTAGATTATTCAGATGGAGTTACCATTTTTTACCAACAGTCATCAGGATTAACCAAACAGAATTTAACTGCAGAACCAATCACCAAAAATGAAACACTTCTCAAAGTAATGGACCAACCAAAAATTCTAACTAATGTTTTCGTGGAAAGAGGAAAAAACAGTGCTTATGAAAGAGTTCAAAGACTTGGTGAGGTTGATAATTTGGGGGACATGATAAACTACGGATACGGATTTTTCAATGTCGTAGAAAAAGGCTCATAAACTATTTATAGAAAATTAACTTTATATGGCAATAGGTTCATACGGAACAATAAGACCGAGTGATGTTTCCCCAGCTGATGTGGAAATTATAATGAATTACACTCCTACAAGAGATGCAACTGACTCTTTTGTACTAACTAAACTTGACGCTCAAAGTTTACTGAGACCATATTTCGAAAACACCGAAACAGGTGGAAACGCTGGTGTTGAAGTGATTGGAGGTTTATATAACCTTACTTTACCAGCAAATCAATTCAACGCCCTTGGAATTTATACATTATATCTTAGACCTGTTCAAATTAGAACTGTTATTACTGATTGCGGTGTTTTAAGCGCACTTCCTAACGTGAAAGGATTGGTTATTGATTTGGCTAATGTTGACCCACAGTTTCAAAATAAATTTGTACCACAGGGACTCGTAGGATTCAGAATTGAATACTTGAATCCTGATGGTTCAAAAATTCCTAACTTTTTCAGAGTTGTTACATCATGTTTCTTTTGTGAACCAGTGGTAACTAATGAAGTTAACACAACTCAAAAGGCTATTAGATATAGATATGTTGAAGGAGATTCGAATTTATTGTTCTTAACAGTATCACCATCCTCATCACCGACTAACAAACCAAACGCCACACCATATATTGGACAACCTGACCAAGATATTTTGATATCAAACACCTTTTTTAATCCTGTAACATTGGAAATCGAAATGGTTGAGTACGATATCTCAACTCTTGCAATTGCTCTTTACGGTAATCAGACCAAATCTATTGATGACGGTATCTACACTATCTACGACAGTCAGAATAACATCTTCAGACAGTACAACTTGTATGAAGTTAGAGACCAATTTAATGCTCTGTTGTATGAGGTTAGACAAAATAGAGGTGATAACATTGATTTCAGTAAAAACTTCACTTCAATTACTAGCTAATGGCAACAACTATAAAGAACACCAAATATTTTTATCCGCCAAGGCCAGGTAGTGGTGCGGCGACCTTCTCTGATAATATTGTAGGTTTACAAACAGTAGAGGGTGGTGGTCTTACGCAAGGTAATTTTGAATTTACCACTGCAGTTGTTGAAAAGGTTAATAGAAGATTTAATGTAGGTGCATTTTCTGAACCAATTGATTTAAGTCAATTGGATATAGATAATGTATTTGAGAGTCGAAGAATTATGGCAACTCAATTTAGAGTTTATCCAAACTTTGATGTTTCTCAAGTAATGAATTTTTCTCTGTATGGTTCATTATCCAAAAGATTCCAAGTTTCCATCGGTCACATAATCAATGTATTTCCTGCATCATTAGATATTCAGTTTCTTAACCAAGAATTTTTTACAGGATACACTGCTGAGAGTATTGTTTATGACGAAATTTATGATGAAACGAGTTTTGAGGTTAATGTTGATAGAATTAAAAATCCTTTCGACATTGATTATTCCGTAAGTGCTGCGACAAATTTGAATCTAAGAGAAATTACAGTTTCTCCTTATAGAAATTTATATAACACATATTTGGATTACTGTGTTGCAATCAATGACGACATATTCAAAGTTGTTTCGTTCACTCCATCACAAACATTATCTTCAGGTGTTGTTAAATTTACGGTATCAGGTGCACCTTTTGGACAAACCGCAACGACTATAATTGAGGAATATCAAATTAGACCAAATGATTTTATTGTCGACAAAATATTTGCAGAATCTTTGGACGAAGTTGAAAAGTTTTTGGTGGATAGATTGATTCAACCTGAATACACATCCGTATTCCAAGTGCCAAGACAAAACGCTGACGGACAATATTATACCGACAATCAATCTGTTACATGGCCAAAAGACGGACCTTGGAATTTGGATATACGTTCGTTTTTGTTTGAAGATTACCTTACACAATTAGGGGCAATCGCTGAAGACTTGGATTCATATAAAACTAATTTGATTTCAAGGTTCTTAATATCCGCCTCACTTAAAGAATTCGATACTTTGGATAGGAAAGTTGAGAAGATATTTCAAATCTATGGTAGAAGCTTTGATGAAGTCAAGCAGTTTATAGATGCACTAGCATTTATGAATTCGGTTAATTATAATGTTGGTAACGACATACCCTCACAACTATTGGTGAACCTAGCACAGACTTTAGGTTGGACTGCTAACTTTTCACCTATCACCGACATGGACTTTTTGGACTCAGTATTTGGCAACACCCAAACACCAACATATCCAGGTTATGCAAGAGCCCTAACTCCAACAGAACTAAACTATGCGTTCTATAGAAACTTAATTCTCAACTCTGCATATCTTTTTAAATCCAAAGGTACAAGAAGGTCGGTTGAGTTTATGATGAGATTAATTGGTGCTCCCGACTCTTTGGTTGAATTCAACGAACACATTTACTTGGCTGACCAAAAAATTAACATAGACCAATTTGAAGCTCAATATGCACAAATTTCAGGTGGTACATATGTTCAACAAACGCCAGCATACCTACCAAACTCAACATATAAGATAAAGGGTAAGTTATTCAGTGCATTTACTACTGAGGACACATATGAAGATGTTCAAATCGAACTCGATGACTACCCAATTGATGATGAAGGGTATCCTAAAGCTCCGAGAAACACAGAAAATTACTTTTTCCAATTGGGCGCAGGTTGGTATGAAACAACTCCTTCACATAGAAGCCCTGACGAAGTTCAATTAACGGGTGAAGTTTTTACTGGTCAAAACTACGACATCCAAACACAACTTCAACCATTCACTTACGGTCAACAATACCTCAATAGATTCAGACAGTTCCCTTACATGACTGAAGGTTTCAAACTAAAGAAGGTTGTTGATAACAACAAGTCATGGTTGGAAGAGGATGATAAGATAAGAGTGTCTACAGATGCTAATTTCAACGCATACTATTACGCAGACAACGAAAAACTTGTTTTAAATGTTAAAAATATTGATTTGTTTTTGAATCCCGCTCAAGGTTTAGTTTATGATGTATGGGATTCTTCAGTTAGATATGACTATCCAATACCTGAGTCGGGATTAACAGTTGGTTACCCTGTACCAGGAGGTGTTGATTCTACATTTATAAACCCTGAACCTAAAAAGAAAACTTTCTTTGAGTTCTATCAAACTTTTTGGGAAAACATGATTAATGTAAGGAATAGGCAATACATAACTGATGGTAAGACTGGAGGATATCCAACATTACAATCTATTTGGTGGAAGTACATTGAGTCAGAACAGACAGTGGGAGTACCAAACAACAAATATACATATCAAAAACTTATTGATTACATAAATGGTATGGGTCCATATTGGATGAAGCTTGTAGAACAGATGATTCCAGCCACCACAATATGGAACACAGGTACAAAATTGGAAAACTCAGTTTTACAAAGACAAAAGTTTGTTTATAGAAGACAAAGAGGTTGCCAATTTATTTCAGTTCCTGTTGACCCATGTTTTATAATCACAAATATTTTTGATTATACATGCCAAACCGAATATGTGGACTTCAATATCTACGCTTGGTTAAACGGGGACACCTCAGTATCCAATTTTCAATCAATTTTGGCAAACAGATTGAATGTTATACTAGCTCAACAAGGACTAACACTCAATGATTGTGTACAAAGTTCAGTAGAAACGGTATGGTATGTAGATTTGATGATAGGAAACACTCAAATTATCAAAAAACCATTCTACACGGGGTATGGTTTGACTGATGTTCCAACAAATTCCAATTGGAGAAACGCTTTGATTCAGAATTTACCATCATTGTATCCTTTTGGGTTTACATATTTCCTTAATGGAAATAACTTGACTATAACCAATATGACTTGTACCCCTACCAACTTAAATAAATCTGTAAAACTAAATGTCTGTATGGACATTGGTATAAATTGTTAATAGAGAATGGCATTATTTGATTATAATTTATCGGTTAGTGGTGATTGCCAAGGTACGAGTTTAGGTGCTTATCAGATATCATTTTATGGAGCGGTTCCACCTTATACAATACAGTTTATAAGCCCATCATACCCAAGTGTAAACGTTGGAGAAAATGTTCCATACACGAAAACAGATTTATTTTCACAGACCATACAATTGACGGTCAACGATAGTACTTTACCAACTAACCAATCATTTAATATTAATATACCAATTTCGAGTGGTATCTGTTGTAGTATAGTTTCAGTTGATAATACTACTTGTGGTGAAAATAATGGTTCGGTAACAGGTACATCAACAACAGTATATTCATCTGCTGATTTTTTCATTTATTCAGGAAACGGTTCTTTCGTTAATTCGGCTACAACCGACCAAACAACAGTCGTATTCACCAATCTTACAGCTGGTACATACTATATGACTGTCGGAGATTTAGGGGGTTGTTCAGGTACAAGCCAAACTTTCATAGTTGAACAGTCGACGGTAACAAATTACGGGTTGTATTCCATTCCAAATTCAAGTTGTGGAGGAACTCCAATCGGTAAGATTATGATTACAGGTCTTACAGGACAACAACCTTTTTTATATTTGTGGTCAAACGGACAAACAGGACAGACTGCTACAGGTTTGACCGCTGCTGATTATTCAGTTCAGGTTACGGACGGATTCGGATGTATTACATCCAAAGAAGCTACCGTAGTAAATGTTGACCCCATGGGTGCATTTTTTACGGCAGTAACAAACCCAACATGTTTCCAAAGCGATGGTGCAATAAAATTAACGTTGACGGGTGGAAGTGCCCCATATTATTATTCAGCATCAACTGGAGCTGTTTTGGTTTCTTATGCTCAAGAGTACAGTATTTCAGGACTATCTGCAGGAGACTACCAATTTTTGGTAACCGACGCAGCTCTTTGCCAAATTATTACAGGTACTACACTATCTCAGCCTAATGGTATGAGTTCTGTAAGTATTGTGGGGACAAATTCTTTCTGTTCTACCAATGACGGTCAGATAACAGCTACTGTATTGGGAGGACAAAGTCCATACACTTATACCCTCGTGGATGAAAATGGTGACCAAAATGTAATTGTAGGTCCACAACAAATCCAAGTTTTCCCAAATTTATCTGCAGGAACTTATTCAGTTTTTGTTGAAGATTCAACAGGTTGTGTTTTTTCCAAGGAAATATTCATTGTGGCAACAGATAAGTTTACAATCAATACAAGTATTACAGGAACTACTTGTAATCAAAATAATGGAAGCGTTTATGTAACTACGTCCACTGGATATACTTTACCGTTAGACTATTCTGTTGACGGTGTACAAAATGTTATTGATACGAACATGACCGCAGTGACCTTCAATAATCTATCATCAGGAAATCATGAGGTTACAGTTACCGACGCTACTGGATGTGCACAGAAACAAACGATATTTGTACCCAAAGGTGATGTATTAGATTTTAGTTTATATAGTGTTAATTGCGGTAATGGTGATAGTGGTCAAATCAGCGCATTTATAACGTCGGGAACTCCACCGTTCACTTTCAATTGGTCGAACAACGTCCCATCAAACCCGCAACAGATACAAGTGTCCTCCCTTACTGCGGGAACATACACCCTTTCAATTGTCGATAGTGTGGGATGTTCTCTTAGTAGGTCAACTACGATTACATGTAATACGAATTATACATCTTACCAATGTTATGTGATGGGAGAAGAAGTGTTCAATATTCAATCACCATCGAAATTTGGTTTACTCCAAATGTTGAATGAGGGGTATGTTGACTTAACTTCAGGGAATACAAGTTGTGCTCTGATTTCTGCGATATTCACAGCTAAAGTTTCGGCACAACCAATTGGGTTAAATGCACAAAATACATTTTTCACCGCCACAGCACTTAACAACCCGCCCTCAGACAATTTGTGGTATGATACAATTAAACAATTATTGTTATCAATACCTGGAATATTGAGTGTAACAATTGACCAATTAAATAATCAGATAACAATTGCAACAAATCCAGCAAGTAACTCACTTGATGGACAAGAAATAGTTGTGGAACTTGCTATCGAGTATGATATAATGTGTTTAACATAATGGTACAAGTAAGACTAACAGAAATAAGTGGGGGTACTTACCCTATCAGTGTTTACCTATCGGACATATATGGTAATAACCAGACTTCACTTGGCACTATTGCGACAGGAACTACAGTTCCACCCGTAATTTATTACAACACCGTAATCCCTACAATATTTCAGACCGCACCTGAAATAATGTTAAAGTTGGTTGATGCCAATGGTTGTGAAGCCATCAAAATATTAGATTGTACCTTCGGTTGTACATTTAACATTACAATCGAAATGGCTAGTTGTAATGTTAACATCGATATTCAAAATTCAGATTGTGCAATTTCTTTGGATATTACCGACCCAAGTTGTGGTTACACAATTTCAGTAAGCTGAAAAAAAGAATTAATAATTTTTTCTCAACTCAATTCAATTGCTCATTCGTGGTATTTATAAAATAAAAAACCGCGGATGTCCACTTTATATTCAATTTTCGTTGTAAATAATGCCTCAGGATGCAATACTGAAATTGAACAACAACTCACAGTCACAGGTTGTACGACTTATATCATTAGATTGTCTCAAAATTCTAATGCGTTAGGTCCATTCGACGTTTTTTATAGTTTATATCCAACACCACTTTCCGCAGCAACTTTGGTTGCGTCCGCACAAACAAGAACACAAATGTTCAATGGAGTTGTACTTGAGTTAGAGTGTGTAACACCAACGCCTACTCCAACAACAACACCTCAGACTCCAACGCCTACTCCAACACCTACAACCACTACAACTCTTACTGCTACGCCATCTGAAACACCAACTTCAACTCCTACATTAACAGCATCACCAACAGAAACTCCAACTTCAACGCCATCTGAAACGCCAACAGAAACCCCAACTGAGACACCGACAAATACTCCAACTCCAACTAATACACCAACACCAAATTTAACACCAACTGCGACACCACAGGTAACTCCTACACAAACACCAACTGAAACACCTTCTCAAACTCCAACTAATACACCAACACCGACACCTACAGTTGGAACAGTAACGATTGTTATCACAGGTTCATATTCATCAGGGTCAATTCAAGCAGGATATGAGGCGGTTGCTAACACCATTTTGGATGTTGATACTGAAATAAGTTTCGTGAATACTCTTGGTTCGGTTTCGGGAAGTCCTTATGTTCTTAGTGGTTCTGTTACAATTCTTTCAGGTCAAACAACAGGGTTTAATAACTTCATTATTCCAGGTGACTATTCTGACCTCAACGACACAAGTGAATTCTCAGGAATTTCTCAGTCATTCACAGGAAGCTCAACATACACATACGTAATTCAAACTGAATCTGAGTTTGATGTTACGCCAACACCTACGCCAAGTATAACTGCTTCGCCAACCGCAACTCAAACACCAACCGTAACTCAGACCAACACACCGACGCCAACAACAACTACAACTCTAACAGCAACTGAAACTCCTACACAAACACCAACTGAAACACCGACGCCAACAACAACTACAACTTTAACAGCAACTGAAACACCGACACCTACCCAAACACCAACACTAACGACAACACCAACAACAACACCAACAGCTTCAAGAGCGTATTGGGAATATGTTTTTGGTTATGACCCTACAGTAGATTTGAACGCATGTTCTAACTATTCAACATCTCCAACAACATATTATGGTGCACCTGGTGATGGACCTGGTCCAAACATCGGTGAAGTTCTTTATACTGACTCAGGTCTAACAACAACAGTACCTAACGGTTATTACTCAAACGGAGTTGCTTGGTATCAAGTCACAGGAGGAGCGGGTGTAATTACAACCCAAGACCCAAATGGATGTCTCGTTTCTCCAACACCAACATCTTCTGCGACTTCAACACCTACACCTTCAGTAACTGAAACTCCAACCAACACACCAACAACAACTGCTACACCAACACCTTCACCAACTTCGGATTTGGTTATTTATATCATAACACAAGATGGTCTTGAGTTAATTACTCAAGATGGTATAAACATTATTAGCCAACAATCGCCTTGATAATAAAAAAATTATAAAAATCAATAGAATTAAATATTTATAAACATGGCAACAACAAGAATTACGGATTTACCGATAGTACTATCAGCAGCCCCCGCTGATGTATTATATATAGTAACAGACTATACTGGGGGAACTTCGGGTACCTCGGGGCAAATTACGTTTTCCGCCTTAACAGCTAGTATAACAGGGGGCACATCTGGTACTAGTGGTTCATCAGGAATATCAGGCACAAGCGGTTCATCAGGTATTGATGGAACATCAGGTTCTTCAGGAATATCAGGCACAAGCGGTTCTTCAGGAATAGATGGAACATCTGGTAGTTCAGGTATTAATGGAACATCAGGTTCATCAGGTATTGATGGAACATCTGGTAGTTCAGGAATATCAGGCACAAGCGGTTCTTCAGGTATAGATGGAACAAGCGGTTCTTCAGGTATTGATGGGACAAGCGGTTCATCAGGAATAGACGGAACATCTGGTAGTTCAGGAACATCAGGCTCATCAGGAACATCAGGTTCTTCAGGTATAGACGGAGCATCTGGCTCATCAGGAACATCAGGTTCTTCAGGTATAGATGGAGCATCTGGCTCATCAGGAACA
>Ga0172366_10000036_pt1 | contig 67622 bp, 63 predicted proteins | sample LakKivSesite69cm_FD_114533 | JGI IMG/M metagenome (GOLD analysis project Ga0172366, IMG submission 114533) | Sediment microbial communities from Lake Kivu, Rwanda - Sediment site 69cm | ecosystem: Environmental > Aquatic > Freshwater > Lake > Sediment | place: Rwanda: Western Province, Lake...
CCCCGGAACCCGTCGGACGTCCCTTCACCCCTCCCTGGATGCTTCGTGGTGCCGGGGGAGCCGCTGGACGGCCCGAGTCTGGTATGGGCCATGGATCTCGTCATAGGAGGGGGAGGGACGATGACCCGGGAGGCAGCCGTCCTGGGTGTGCCCTCGGCGAGCTTCTTCATAGGGAAGGCCGGCAGGGTCGACGAGGCCCTGACCTCGTCGGGGAGGCTCGTTCAGCTCAGGGACCGGGACTCGGCCGATGCGCTCGAGTTCCATGGGCACGGGAGGCTTCCCAGGCTCGACGCCGATCCGGGGCTGGCGGACTCGATACTGTCGGCTATCCTGGATGCCTCCGGGCGCCGTTCGTGACGGCGGCTCCGCGGCGCGCCAGATCCTTCGCGGGCACCGAGACGCAGAAGGCGTACTTCCCGGCCGGTCCCCTGGGGATTCCGTCCACTATCTCCAGCCTCACATCGACTCCTCTTCCGATCAGGGACTCCAGTCCCTCCTTCAGGCGGAGTCCGTCCTCCTCCCGGTAGGCCCCGTCGGGCACGAGCCTGACAACCACCTCCCGGAGCGACGGCTGACATATCTGGGACTCCCGGATGTTGCCCACCTCCTTGAACGGATATGTCAGATTGGAGGCAGACAGCAGAGAGCCGTCCGGCATGACCAGCAGGTCCTCCCTCTTGGTATCCACGGCCGCGATCCTCGGAGAGCGCCTTCCGCAGGAGCATCCTCCCTCGAGAAGCGAGGACATGTCACCCGTCCCGTACCGGAGCAGGGGGAAGGCCAGGTTGGACAGGGAGGTGCCGACTATCTCGGCATGCTCGCCCGGCTCCGCAGGCCGACCGTCCTCCCGGACCAGCTCGAGCACGCAGTTCTCCCAGTTGACGTGCAGGCTGCGGCACTCGAATTCGCTGGCAGAGGCGACGCGCTCGGTGAGGCCGTAGAAGTCCCATGCGTGGCACCCGAAGGCGCTCTCCACAAGATCCCTCTGGATGGCGTTCATCGGTTCGGCGCCGAAGAAGACGCCAGCCAGGTTCCGTCCCAGTCCCGCCTCCGCCATCACGAGAGCGGCTGCCGAGAGCACCGAGGGGTAGCCCTCCAGAAAGGCCAGGCCGAAGGAGTCGAGGCACTCCGCGTAGTCGGGGGCATTGCCGGGCGAGATGTGGTAGGTCGAGAGGTAGACCTGTCTGGCAAGAGCGTTGACCCTCCACCAGGGCTTCCTCGAGGCTTTGACCGGGACGACGGGAAGCCCCCCCAGCATTCCCCTCCAGTCCTTCCCGATCCGGCAGCCGGCCCTCAGCCTGTGCCTCCAGATCAGTGCCCTCTCCATGTCCATCGAGCTCCTGGTCCAGAACACCTGCAGAGGCGTGCCGGTCGTCCCGCTCGTCCCGTGCCGGTGGACTCTTCCGCGGAAGCGGGGATTCAGGAAGGCGGAGGGATCGGAGCGGACTTCCTCCTTCCCCAGGGGCGGCAGGGAGGCCAGCACTCCCCATGGATCGCGCTCGAGGATCTCCCTGCGGGGGATCAGCCGGGAGTACCGCCGGGTGAGCGAAGCCGCCTCCAGGACCCGGCGCAGCCTCGACGTGCGATAGGCTCCGGCCTCGGCCGGATCCCACCCCTCGGCCCTGCAGAGGAACGAGACGAGGCCCTGGAAGCGCGGGGATGCCTCGTGCGCCCAGCGGGGGGCTCCAGCCGCGGTGACCAGGAAGTCCTGAAGCGGGAAGGGGAGCCGGCGGTAGAGGGGGTAGAAGGGGCCCGAGGCGACGCTCACGAGCCGCCTCTCCTGCCCAGCAGGGCATTCCACAGCATCCTGGCATGCCTCGGTCGGAGATCGAAGAGCACCGAGCACAGGAAAGCCGCGCCATGAAGCCGGGTGAGGCGGGCGACGGTCGAAGCCTCTCTCGAAGCGATGGCCCTCAGTCCTGCGCGATCGGCCTGCTCGGCCGACCCCGGGGCGCCCGACGCGGGGAGCTCCAGTCCCCCCGAGAGCTCCACCCTCAATCCGTCCGGATCGTACGAGGTCTGGACCAGCTCGAAGGTCGGGTCGGCTCCCGGCCCGAAGGTCACCACGGCGACGAGGCCCCGGTGCCTGAGTCTCCAGGCCCTGTCGCATGGAGAGGCTCCCGCCCTGTTGTCGAAGAGGAAGTTCCCGAGGCTGTAGAACACCGGCTTCCCCAGGATCGTCTCCACCGGCTGGACGACGTGGGGATGATGGCACACCACACAGTCGGCCCCGCACTCGACTGCTGTGCGGGCGAAGCGCGCCACGGCCGGGTGGACATCCTCGACGAACTCCATGCCGGCGTGGAGGGAGACCGCCACCAGGTCGCACCTCCTCTTCAGGGCGGGGATGTCCGTCCGCAGGTTCGACTCCGAGAGCAGTGCGGCTCCGGCCCTGGTTCCCGATGCGGTGAATGGACCCTTCTTGCAGTATCCCAGCATGCCCAGCCTGCGCCCCTGGACTTCCAGGATGGCGGGCGCCCTCGCTCCCTCCTCGTCGAGTCCGGCTCCGAAGACGGCGATCCCGTCCCTCGAAGCGAGGTATCTGGTGAATGCGATCCCCTTCCGGCCGGAGTCCATGCAGTGGTTGGAGGAGATGCACAGGGCCCTGAAGCCTGCGGCTCCGACTACGGGCCAGGCTGCCGGGAGCCCGAAGAGCGATGGATGGGAGTATGGCGCCGTCACGGCCTCCCGGGGGCGCACCGGCAGCTCGAGATTGGCGACCGAGAGATCGCACGATCGAAGGATGCGCGAGACCCCCGGGGAGATCCTGGCCGCCGGGTCGGGGAGGAGGCGGGCGGTCAGGCCCAGGTCGCCCGTGAACGCCACCCTCATGAGAGCCCCCGGACCCGGGCCCCATGCTCCTCGACATGCTCGATGAGCAGCTCGAGGTTCACCGCGGCCCAGAGGGGGATGTAGCCGTACCGCTCGGAGGCCCTGAGACTGTCGCGGCTAGGTCCGAGGTCCATGAAGTTCCGCGAGGCGAGTCGGTCGAGCACGGCTCCGAATCCGCCCGCGGGCGAGACGATCCACCTCCACACGGGCAGGGACCCGCTCATCTTGGGAAGGCCCAGGATCGCCCCGGGCAGCCTCCGGGAAGCCATGGCGCTGATCACGGGCTTCCTGGACATGACCCTAAGGTAGCTCCTCGGATCGAGCCCGCAGACGAGGTCCACGATCGGCTGGGAGAGGAAGGGCAGTCTCAGCTCGCACCCGGCCGAACCCATCAGCCTGGACCAGCACGACACGGTGTCGGAGATCAGATTGCTGTAGGTGACGAACACCCTCTGCGTGAGATGAGGCGGCATCTCGTCGGTCAGCATCCTCCGCCTGTGCTCGTGGAAGTCAGGCAGGGACTCGAGCCCCAGGGACCGGACGGCGATCCCGGGGTCGCACGGAGGATCGAGCGCAGGCATCATGTCTATCCAGGTGTCCCCCTCGCTGAGGCGGCGCACGAAGCCGCGGGCGGTGAGGGACTGCTGGCGCTGCCTCCCTCCGGTGAGACCGTAGAGGCCCAGAGCCATCTGGAGCGTGGCCATCCCCGTGATCCTGCCGAGCCTGAAGACGGCCCAGTACTTGCGCTGCCCCTCTCCGAAGAGGAAGTCGGCCCCGTAGCCCGCCAGCACAGGGCCGGAGGGAGAGAAGCTCTCCGCGAGGAGCTGGTTGGAGACGATCTGCTCGACGGGCAGAGTGCCCCCGCTCAGGCAGACCGCTCTCCGCAGGATCTCCAGGAAGCTCCCCTCGGAGACCCGCGCACCCGACCAGCCCAGCCCGAGCAGGGCCGCCGCCCTCTCGGCCCTCGGGCACTCGTCGTAGGCCTCCTCGTCGACCCCTGCCGTGATCGCGGCCGGCCTCTCGCCGTAGAGCGAGGCGACGAGGGAGGAGTCCAGCCCGCCGCTGAAGAAGAGGCATCCGCTCCCCTCAGAGAGGCGGAGGGTCTGCCGGGACAGCTCCTCCTCGAAGGATCTGCAGACCTCCGCGAGAGGCATCAGGTCCTGCCGGCCCCAGATGAATGGCAGCGCCCTCTCCAGGGCCGCTCCTCCCCTGGCGGGATAGCCTTCGTCGAAGATCACACGATAGCCGGCCGGAACCGACGAGATCTCGCGGAAGAGCGTCCTCGTCCCGGAGACGTATCGGTATGTCAGGTGCTCGGAGATGCTCCGCACATCGAGAGTGACAAGTCCGAGCCGTGCCGCGAGCCAGGCCGTGGAGTCGGACAGGAGCAGCTCCCCCGAGGGGGATACCGCATACCTTATCGTGCCCAGCCCCATACGGTCGCGAGTCGCGACCACCCTCCCGTCTTCCAGAACTCGTATGCAGTCGGGAAGCTCTACGGATCCGTCTCCTGTCCGCTCGACGCACACGGCGGGCCGCCGGGAGGCGGTCTCTCCGGTGCGGGGCGTCACGACGATGCCGAAGCTATCGAACCGAGCCACTTTCCCCCTCCATCTCCACGGCACCCGCCCACCCTCGTGGAGCCCTGAGGCGGACCCTGGGCAGGAGCTCCTCCCGGAGAACCGGCTCGCCGTCGAACAGGAGGCAGGCGGCGGCGGCGCCCGACAGCGTGAAGGGCAGCCTCTGCACCGCCGAAGCTCTGACGATGTAGGGTATCCTCCGGGGGTCCAGCCCCACAAGCCTGGCGCATGCGGAATCGAGGAGCACAGGGTCCGACGAGCACCCGACGAAGCCCGAGCGCACCGGCTCGGGGCCGAGCGGGCCCTCTCCCTGTCCTGCTTCTACGGCGTCCAGCAGGTGCAGGACCTTCCGTCCCGCCCCCGAGCGGACGACCTTCCCGGAAGCGTCGCAGTACAGCAGGGCCTTGTTGAGATCGCAGACCATCCGCCATGTGGTGTCGTTCCCGCGCCAGGCGCCGCCACCGGCAAGGCCCCTCGCGCCTGCCCCGTGCACCACCCGGAGGATCCCGGCCACCGCGGAAGCGACTGCACCATTCCGCAGGAACGGCCAGATCGCCTCCAGGAGGAGATGACGGATCATCCTCCCGGCCGTCCTGGAGGGATACTGGTCGCCCCCGGAGCCCGGGAAGCCGGCTCTCCAGTGAGGGAGCCAGTTCTTGTCCCCGTTGATGCCGACTATGTTCTTCGTGGCTCCGGTGATACCTATCTTCCCGTGGGTCTTGAGCCTCGCCGCGTTGATGACGAGATCCGCACTCATGACGGTCCGGGAGAGGAGGTATTCGTGCCTCCCGGGCGAGTGGCGCCTGCGTGTCTCCGCATCGTCGAAGCTGGTGCCGCGAAGCTTGCGCAGATCCCTGCCGAGGCCCTCGAACTCGCTGTCACCCGCAAGGTCGCAGATCACGTAGCCCGAAGGATCGCCCTTCAGAGGCCTGCGTCCCCGGATGACTCCCTCGTCGATGGTCCACGATGCCTGCCTGAGGTCTATGAAGGAGACGTCGAAACCGCCGGAAGCATAGTGGCCGACTGCTTCGTCCCATCTTCCCCTTGCGAGGATCCGCTCAGGAGAGCAATCGTGCATCGGTGCATCGGCCAGGACGACCCGGCCCGACCTGCCCACGCATTCCAGCGCCATGTCGATCAGGGGGTAGATGAGCCCCCAGGGGGTCACCACCGCCTCGGGCGATCCGCCCGGGCACTCGTTGAAGTCCCTGACGAAGTTGGGCTTCACCACGATCGTATGGCCCGGTCCGGCCAGTGGTGACAGGGGGCTTCCTCCTCCGTCCCGCCCCGTGACGTCGCGCACGAGCCGGTCCACGATCTTCCAGGCCCCGGGCGCCGAAGCAGGATCACGCTGTCCGGGCAGGCCTGAGAGGACGTGGAGCAGGTCCTCGTCGACGGAACCGTATGATCCGAGGCTCCGGACGGCTGTGAAGGGGTGCCGGGCGCTCACCTGCGCTCCTCCACCGCGGTCAGTATCAGAGAGGCGATCCTTGCCGAGTTGGCTTCGACCTCGTACTCCTCCATCGCTTTCTTCCGGTTCGCCTCGCCCATGCTCGCCGCCGCCGCGGGATCCTCCAGGAGGCGCAGGATGGCCTTCCTCAGGGAAGAGGGGTCTCCCGGAGCCGCCTCGATCCATCCGCCTTCGGCAGGCATCGAAGGTATCTCCCCCTTCGCGCAGGCAACCACGGCCATGCCCGAGGCCATGGCCTCCACTACGGACATCGGGAAGACATCGCGGTGGGTGGGATGAACGAGGACGGAGCACGCGGAGAGCAGGGCCGACTTGGCCGACCCCGTCACCAGCCCGTGCAGGAGGACGCGATCGCGGATGCCGCCCGCGGCCAGGGCCGACTCGACGGAGGCGGGGTCCTCGCCGGCCGGCACCGACCCTGCGACATGAAGCCGCCAGTCTCCCGGAACGGGCCCGGAGAGGGCTTCGAGCAGATCGAAGAAGCCCTTCTCACGGGAGAGCCGGCCGAGGAAGAGCAGTTCCCCCGGGCCCGGCCGGCCGCCCGCGATCTGCGCCGGTATCCTGGTCCCGTTCGGGACGATCGCGTCGGCCCTGCGCCAGCCCAGTGCTCCATAGTGCTCGTCGATGCCCTTCGTCAGGTGGACGATCCTGTCGGCCTTCCGTGACTGCGCGGCGCAGAGCCTGTCCCCGGCCCTGCTCAGAGCCGAGCGCAGTCGCGAGACCCGCACGGGCAGTCCCGAGGCAAGCTGCTTCTGCCACTCCCAGAAACCGCTCCTGGATGCATGGACATGCAGTATCAGCGGGCAGCGGCGGAGCCTCGCCGCATGAAGGGCGCAGGACACCACCCAGGGGAAGGACAGGTCTCCGTTCGCAGTGCAGTAGACGGCATCGTACCCGCCTGCCAGCACCGCCCCCGCGGTGGCCAGCGCGAGCTTCGCCGCCCCTGCGGCGCTTCTCAGGTCGAGCTTCTTCCTCTCGGGATTCTCCAGCCGTCTTATGGTGTTGGTCCGAATCACTATCTGCTCGAACGACCGCTCGAACGCCCGGCTGGACAGCAGGAGGGACGCCTGCGCGGCCACACCGCCGAAGGGTGGGGCCTGCGGGATCATGACGAGGAGCCTGGCCCTCCCCGGGCTCAAGGCCGTCCTCCATGTGCTCCGGCGGAGGAAGCTCCCTCCTCGACGAGAGAGGCGTAGAACTCGCCCAGCCTCTCCGCATAGGCGGAAGGAGAGAAGTCCCCGGACCTGGCGAGCGCCTTCCCCGCGAGCCCCGCCCTCAGCGACGAGCTGCCGGCAAGCTCGGAGATGCAGCGTGCAGCCGCATCCGGGGATCCCGGAGGGAAGAGCATCCCGTCCCGGCCGCCCCTCACCAGTTCCCTGAAGGGCGGGATGTCCGAGAGCATCACGGGCAGCCCCGATGCCATCGCCTCGACAGCCGCTATGCCGAACGACTCGGCGAAACTGGAAAGGGCGAAAGCGTCGTAGCCTCCCAGCAGAGCGGGCACATCCCTCCTCGTCCCGAGGAACCTGATCCTCTCCGACAGACCCAGCTCCTCCACTGCCAGCCTCACCGGCTGAACGTACCTCTCTCGGCCGTCGCCGACGAAGTCCAGCCGTGCATCCGCTCCGGAGGCAACGGCCCGGCCCACCGCCCTGACGAGGGTCAGCTGGTCCTTGGACCAGTCGAACCTGCTGACGCAGACGAGGCGCAGGCTCCCGTCATCCGGGCGGGGCCCCCGGAGGGCGGAAGGCAACTTCCCGAAGGCCGGATCGTAGCAGTTGGGAATGACGACGAAGCGCCTGGATCGGTAGCCGTCCCTCCTCATGTCGCCGAGGAGCGACTCGCTGACGGGGGCCACGGCATCGCATCTGCGGAGGAGGAACCTGCCGAGGAGCCTGTGGACACCGGACGCGTGCCCGTGCACCGAGCAGACCAGTCTGGCCCCCGACCAGCGCACGGCCGCCCAGGCGTGCAGAAGGTCCACGGTGCCGTTGCAGTGGAGGATCTGGATCCGCCTGGACGAGACGAACCTCGAGATGGCCCTCACCACGCGGGGGGAGAAGGGAGATCTCCTGCCGCACACGATGCTGTCGTCCGCGAGGCGCAGCGCCTCCCCGCCCAGTACGCCCGGAGATCCCGTGAGGCAGAGATGGACGCTCATCCGGTCCCTCGGAAGGCATCTGAGAGCCGTCAGGACCAGGCGCTCCTTGCCGCCGACGTTCAGCGTGTCGTCCACGAGGAGGACCCTCATCATGAGGGCCACCCGGCGGGAGAGGCCCCGAGTCTGTCGAGGCCTTCGGTCAGGCTCTCGAACCGCCTGTCCCAGGTTGCCGGGGATGCTGCCGATGCGAGCTTCCGGAAGTCGTCAGGGCCGAGGGCCAGGGAGGCGTCGAGCGCGGAGTCCAGGGTCATCTCCTCGCCCCGGTAGACGAAGGGGCCTATCGGATCGCTGTCGAGGCTCCGAAGGCCGGTGGCGAACACCGGCCTCCCGCACGCCATGTACTCGTAGACCTTCAGCGGGCTTACGCTTGCGGCCACCTCGTTGCGGACGAAGGGTGCCAGGCAGAGGGAGAACCTCTGCACATACCTGATCAGCTCCGAGTGCGGCCTCGGGCCCAGCAGGACGCCGCCGGCCTCCGCGACCTTCGAGGCCCCCTCCCTGCCGCTGGGTTCCGTCAGGCCGATGGCCAGGAGCACTCCGCCGCGGGAACGGGCCATGGCCGCGGCACGGCTCAGCAGCTCGAAATCGATGTGCCTGAAAAGAGTCCCCACGAAGCCGAGAACTGGGCCTTCCACCGAAGGCCAGTCATCCGGCGGCTTCGTCGCATCCATGTTGAACTTGCCGGGGTCGTATCCGTTCGGGATCACGAGATGCGCCCTGGCGGAGGAACCGTACCTGCCGGCCAGCACGGGTGACGTGAACACGCAGATGTCCGAGTTGGCCAGGAGCCAGCGGGTCCCCCTCCTCACCCTCCATCCGCCGTATGCGTCGGGCATGTAGTCGTCGACCATGTCGAAGAGCAGGCGCTTCGGCCTCAGGAAGCGGACGGCGTCGGCATACCTGGGGTCGTATATCCACATCAGCTCTGGCGTGAGACCCCTGCGGCGAAGGGCGCCGCGGATCTGAAGCGACCACGCACAATGATCGACAAGGCTGACCAGGAGGCTGTGCCTCAGCGGAAGGGCGATGGTCGGCGTCAGGACGGAGAGCCCCGGGAGGACCGTCCGGAGCCTCGGGAGGAGGAGCGGGCTCTTTCGCGAGCCCGAGAACGCGGCCGACCAGGACTCCGAGGGCTCCACGAAGAGCACCTGGACGCCCGAACCCGCGAAGCGGCTCATGAAGTGCTGTCTCCTGGAGGAGAAGCCCTCCCAGAAGCCTCCGATGCAGACTATCGCCCGCCTTCCGGCCGTCACCGCTGTCGCCCCGGGACCCAGGGGCCGATCCTGAACTTCAGTCCGCCCGGCGTGCGCGAGTGCATCGACAGGACTGCAGTCTCGACCACGGTGTCATACTTCGGTGAACAGGGGCCCCTCTCTATCCTGAAGGATGCATCCGTCTCGATCTCCAGCTCCTCTCCCTCCGAGAAGAGGCGGATGTTGTTCGCCCCGCCCGGCCCTATCGTCCAGCGCGGGTCCAGAGTGAGACGGACCGTCACTCCTCCGCTGCTCGCGGAGTCCGAGACCTCGACCGAGCCTTCGGTGACCGTCACGGACCTCGAGATCGTCCGGCCCCCGATCTCGATCCTGGCGCCGGCGGCAGCTCCACCGGCCTTCGCCGAGGCTTCGAGGAAGGTCTCGAAGCGCGCAGCCCCGGCGAGGTCGAACGGAGCCCCGACCGGGAACGAGTAGTAGTGGGGAGCGCCGTCGGGAACGGGCCCGTTGTGAGACTCCATGGACCTCAGGAGGCTCCTCGCGGCAAGATCCCTGTTGTACGAGCCCGAGCCCGGATCGATCAGCACCGGGTTTCCCCGGATCGTCAGGCACAACTGCAGGAGGTCCTCGTGGTTGTGCCCCCCCAGCCCATCCTGTCCGACGGGAATCGCAGCCAGAACCGCCTCCACTCCACCCGTCCTCAGCGATGCTACGCCGGACACCGGCCTGGACGAGGCTGCCGCCCTCGGAGCCGGAGCGGATCCGAAGATCGCGCGGTGCAGGGTCGTCATCATCGCAGGCATGTAGGCACAGCGCGGCGTCACCCACTCCCCGGAGTCGTCGTCGCCGAGCTGGGGGATCCCCCCCCGGGAGTCGGCAACGTCGAAGAGGAATCGGAACATCCCTCCGAGGAGGTCGAGGTAGCGGCGGGAAGGGTCGATCCCGGCCTTCTTCATGAGCAGGGCACCATGTGCGAATATGTCGAGCGCGTAGAAGTGATACGGGACGGATCCCTCGAACGACATCCCGTCCCACCTCGCCTGGCGCGCGATGCATCCCTCCAGGCCATCCGCGGCCCGGGCCTTCCACTCCGCGGAGAGCCGGTAGTGGGGAATGGCGGATGCGCAGGCCAGCAGTCCGCAGTGGTTGGCGCTGGTGTGGTTCGTGGTCAGGCCTCCGGGGCGGACCTCCGGATTCGCCGCGACGAAACCGGCGTGCATCAGCAGGAGCCCTGCGAGCCAGTCGCAGAGGCCCTGATCGGCGACGAGATGCTGCCACCAGAAGGACGACGCCAGGATCAGGCTCATGGCCCTGCGCGCGCACTCCATCGGCGACAACCAGTTGATTCCCCTGCCGGGCGGATTGCTTCCGGCCCAGTCGGACAGGAGATCCGCCCACAGGGCGAATGCCTCCCGGTCGGCGGCCTGAGCGGCAGCCACCCGTGCAGCCCACTGGAAGGACGATCTCGCCCAGGGCGCCTTCGGATCGAATCCGCGTCCGTATCTCAGCCTGGTGAGGGGAACGGGAGCCAGTCCGAAGACGTGTCCGGACACCGGGTCCGTTCTCCACCCGGCCCCCGACAGCCTCATGGGCGCGTCGCGGGTCAGTGCGGCGGAGGACCCGAGCAGGAGCCCGTAGTCAGGGGGCAGATAGTCCAGCCTCTGCATTCGAAGCCCCGACATCGAGCCGATTCTGGCACACTCCCTGCGGAATGAGAGCCAGCCCGGCAGTCGGGATATCATCCTGAAGGCTCCCCTGGCCTTCCCTAGCAACGGGGGGCTCCGGGGGTCATCCGGCCGGGCATCCTGCGAGCGCTCCGCGCCCGGCGGGCGGGCGGCTCTCGACCCTGCGGAGCGGCGAGCAGACCAGTGTCTCGGCCCCCGCAAGGAGCGCGACGGATGCGTAGAGGTGCGAATCGCCGTATCCGTTGCCGCCCGCGAGCATCCCGACCACCTCGAACACCAGCAGTAGCGAGGCGAGCCTCATGATCATCGCACTCGACTCGGTCCTGAGGGGCCTGTTCCTTATCAGCTGCCGCATCCCGGCCAGGAGGGGGACAATCACGAACAGCAGGAGGAAGCCGACGCCCATCATCCCGAAGAGCCCCACCAGGGAGATCACCGCCCCGTGGCCCCCGAACCCGGAGATCGTGGCGGTCTGGCCCCTCTGAGGTGCGGCGATGCCGCTGCCGAGGATCGGGTTCTCTTTCCACTGCGCGAAGAGGGCCTCGAAGCCCTCCAGGCGGTAGGCGTCCGACTCGAGCTGCCTCGTTCCCGTGACGATCTGGGCGAGCCTGCGGAACTGCGGGCTGGCCACGGTCTCTCCGTGGATCTTCAGCGTTGTGAGTATCAGATAGGCGGCCGCGATCACCGGCAGGGCCCTCGCCACCCGCCTGACGCCTCCGCTTGCCATGTCGATCAGAATGGCCAGCGAGGCACCGACGAAGGCGCTCCTCCCTCCCCCGTAGATCGTCACGAGGGCGCTCACCACCGCCAGGACGAGCATCCTCTTCCGGTGCGTCATGACCCAGCATGCGTAGGCTGCCAGAAGGCCGTATCCCCCGGCCTGGTCGAGCCCCCCCACCCTCTTGGTGACCTCGAGAGCGGCATTGAATCCGCCCTCGAAGGACATGTAGCGGAGATTGCCCTCGAAGAACGGCACAACCGGGATGGCCCCGACGTAGTTGGCTATCCTCAGGACTCCGACGGCCACGCAGACCCACGCGACTGTCGAGACCAGCTCCATGCCGTCGAGCACCTCGGAGGTGACGGCTCTGAAGACAACGAAGAAGGTGAAGATGCACATGAGCGCCTGGTAGTAGGCCCTGATCCCGTAGCCCTGCCCGACCCCGCCGAACAGGTTGGCCGTGCCCGCCGGGTTCCTTACGTAGCTCAGAGCAAGGGCGACGATGATCAGGAAGATTCCCCAGATGACAAGGATGGTCGTCCGCGTCCACTTCGGCCCCGCGGTCCTCATCCGCGGAGTCAGTATGCTCTCGAGGAACATGAGGGGTGCCAGCAGTTCCGACAGCGCGACCCTCAGGCCGGCTATCGTGAAACCGGGACCCAGCGGGAGGAGTGCGGAGAGGACCAGAAGGACGACGCGGTAGCGGAGGGGCATGAGGACATAGAACAGAACGGCCGCGGGCGCGAGCGCATCCGTGCCGAAGGCCAGGTAGGCGCCCAGCGTCATGAGCGAGAGGCCGACCAGCAGCTTGCCGCTCATCGCGACGCAGACCGCCGTCTCACGATCTCGCCCAGGCCGGGATGTCGGTGATGCTCATCGACCCTCCGCCCGAAGACGCGGGTGAAGCCTGACTCCGGGCGTGCTGCCCGGACCAGACTACGAATATACTCCCGGCGACCGCGTGACGCCCCGCCGACGGCACCATGAGGAGCCTTCCGAGCAGGGGCACCGCCGAGAGGGGCTGCATCTGAGCCGGGTTTCCCTTCTTTCGGGCCTCGTCAGGCCGGGGAGCGTCGTGAGGCGCACAGGCGTCGTGCTGACGGGATCGGTGGCGGCGAAGCTGCTGTCCTTCGCCACCATGTGGGTCCTCGTCCAGTGCTTCGCGCCGGACGACTACGGCCGTCTCTCGGCGATAGACACGGTGAACGGGTTCTGCTCAGGGGCCATCGCGACCGGCCTGAACTGGTGGCTCATCAGGAGCGTGGCCAGGACAGGGCGCAAGGGTGCTGCGGGAAGGGCCGCGCGGAAGGTGCTCGCGATAGAGGCGGCCTACGGCATCGTGGTCGGAGCGGCGCTCCTCGCGGGAGCCCCGTTCATCGCCTCGAGGTTCTTCTCGAAGCCCGAGCTGACCCCCTTCGTGAGGCTCTCGGCGCTGGGCGTCATCTCCTACATCCTCGTGGCCTACAGGTCCTCCCTCTACCAGGCCAGGCGGATGTTCGCTCGGGATGCGATCTTCAACGTGGTGAACTCGGGGCTGTTCCTGGCCGCGGCCATCCTCGCGGCGGTGATCTTCGCCAGGGGCATCCTCACTGTGGCCGCGTTCTACGTCGCAGTCCCTCTCCTGGTTTCCGGTGCGGCCCTCATCGTCCCGAGATTCTCGGCCCGCATCGACGAGGCCGGGGAGGAGCACGGGCAGGACGAGGCGGGAGACAAGGGCTACACCTGGCTCGTCCTCTACTCCATGTCCCTCTGGCTCATCTCGCAGGTGCACATGCTCGTGATGACGGGAGCCCGCTCGCTGGAGGAGCTGGGGACGTACTCCCTCGCCCTCAAGGTCTATCTTGTCTCGCTGATGCTCACAAACGCCGTCAATGTGGTCCTCCTGCCGGAGTTCTCCTCCTGTCGCAGCAGGGGGGAGCTGCGGGCCAAGTACCGAAGGACGCTGAGGTTCACGGCGATCGGTGCCGCCGCGGTCCTGCTCTTCATACCGCTCGTCGGGATCATCCTTCATGCGATAGCCGGCGACCGCTACTCCGCGGCGGTCCCCGTCCTCCGGATAATGCTCGTGGGGACTGCCTTCAGCACGCTCCTGTCCCCGCCCGCCAACGTCCTCTTCGCCGAAGCGCGCTTCAGGGCCCTGGCGTACACCGGACTGGCGGTCACGGGGCTGAATGTCGCGGGCCAGCTCGTCCTGACGCCCAGATTCGGCGGGCCCGCCGCCGCCTGGGTCCAGGTCGGCTCATTCCTGCTCATGAACGGGATCTTCACGCTCCTTGCCGCCCGCCTGCTGGCTCGCTCCGACTGAGGCCCACCCCGTGGCGCGCCTGAAGGGCGTCGGAGACCTCCCGGCGGCCCCGAGCGGCAGCGGCGCCGACGAGCCCGCCGAGACGATGTAGACCGAGTCGTCCCCCGCATAGCCCGACCACGGGGCGCCCCCGGCCGAGAAGAACCGGAGAAGAGGGACCTCGCCTCTCGGAAGGCCCATGTACTCGGCCGCGGCCATGTCCACGGCCACGATGTCGGCGCCTGCAAACATTATGCCCTCCCTGCGGGCGGAAGGCGACAGAGGCCCCTCCCCTTCGCCGGCGACGACGCCATCCACGACGGAGAAGAGCCGCCTGGCGGGCCGGCGGCCCAATGTGCCGTCCGAGTGCGCGTAGAGGGCTATCCGCAGCAGATCCGCGGCCATCCGCCAGGCAGTGTCGTTTCCGGACCAGTCTCCGCAGTCTATGGAATCCGACGGTCCGGGCCCGGGCAGGAGCCCGGCGACGAGCGCGACTCTCCGAACGGCCAGGCGGAGCTTCGACAACGCGACGAAGAGAGCTTCGAGAACGGGCTTCCGGGGAGCAAGGAGGGAATCGCTCATCCTCCTGCGTGCGGCTCTCGAGACCTTCCTGAGACCGCCCACGGAGTCGGGGTACTCGTCTCCCCCCCTCGCGGGTGGACCGACCCTGTAGTGCGCGAGGTAGTTCTTGTCGCCGTTGATGCCCACCAGGCCCTTGATGTTCAGAGTGGCTCCGACCTTCCTGTGCATCTTGAGCTTCGGCACGCTGATGAGCACGTCCGACTCGAGCACGGTCCTCGAGATGCAGTACTCGTGCCTGTCGCCGGAGTGGTGCGAGCGCGTGAAACCGCTGTCGTAGTCAGCCCCGTAGAGCCTGTCCAGGTGCGGCAGTCCGGCCAGGAGGCTCTCCGATCCGAGGTCCACGATCGCGTATCCCTCCGGATCGCCGTCGGAGCGGACCAGGCCGCCCGAGGGATAGATGCCCCTGGCCTCGTCCCAGACGGCAGTCAGCCGCCTGAGGTCGAGGATCCGCAGATGCGGTCCGGAGGCGCTCCGATAGAAGTCTTCGAGAGAGCAGACCTTCGTGAGCGCGAGCCAGGCTCCGAAGTCGGCGTCGAACTGGGGCGCGTCCGCAATGGTGACCGTGCCGTCGCCCCGGAGGGCGATCCAGGCGTAGTCGATCACCGCCCTGAGGACGGAGGGATGGGTGATGACGGCGAAGGGGTCGCCACCGGACAGGTTCCTGTGCATGACGGCATTGGGCTTGATCACGATCCTGTCCCCAGGGCGGATGATCTCTCCGAGGGGATTCCAGTCACGGCCCCCGTATCGCGGAGCATCCAGCCCCAGCAGCTTCAGCCCTTCCCGGAACGAGGAATAGACGCGGTTCTCCGCGGAGAGCGGGAATCCGCCGAACGGCTACTCCGGGTAGGCCTCGTCGGGTGACCACGGCGGTCCGTCAGGATAGGAGACCCCCGCGCCGCCGGTCGCCGCCACCGTGGAGACACGGGCAGCGCCGGTCATCGAGAGCCAGGCAGTTCGAGATTCTGCACGAGGAACCTCTGCTTCCCTCGCCCGGTCGTGGGGATGTCCTCGACGAACCTGACCTCGAGCTCGACCTCGGAGCCGATCTTCCTCAGGATCTCTCTCCTGACGGCGTCCGTGTCCCTGTCGGTGTACTCCCCGCCGCGGACGATGTTCAGGATGAGCCTGCCCTTCTCCTCCTGGACGAACTGGAAGCGAAGGACCCGGTCGAAGACATCGGAGTGCATGTTGATGCTCGTCATGGAAATGCACGATCCGCTCCTGCCCATGACCATCTCCTGCAGCCACCTGCCCCTGACTCCGCGGATCCTCGGATGCGGCCGCCCGCAGCGGCACGGGACATCCTCCGTCCACTCGGCGAAGTCGCCGGTCCGGTAACGGAGAAGCGGCATGACCCTGTTGTTGAAGCCAGTTCCGACAATCTCCCCCGGTATTCCAGGCGCGGTCACGGGCCGTCCGTCTCCGTCCACGAGCTCCAGCACGCCGTACTCCGGAAAGGAATGATAGTCGGTCGAGTACTCGCATTCGCCGGCCAGCACCAGCTTCTCGCTATGACCGTACCAGCTGAAGAAGCGGGCGCCGAAGCCTTCCTCCAGCGCGGCGCGCTGTCCCTCGTAGACATTCTCCGATCCGCACAGGAGGGCGTCGAGGATGCCGTCGGCCCGGATGCCCGATTCCGAAGCGAAGCGAAGAAGGACCGTTGCCGCCGAGGGGTACGTATGCAGGAACCTCGTGCCGTATCTCCGCATGGCCCCGAGGTACTGCCCCGCGCTGCCGGGGTTGAGCTTGAACGGGTCCATGACGAGCCTGAGCGTGGCGGGGTTGTAGATGAACAGACGCCCGCCGGGCAGGGCATCGTTCCTGAGAACAGCAAGCCTGTCGCTGGTCCGGTAGCCGGCCCTCGCGGCGAGAGCGTGCCAGAATGCCCATTCGCGCTCGGCGGAGAAGCCCTTCTCGCTGTAGAAGACGAGGGGGCGGCCGCTGGTGCCCCCCGTGGACTCGTGCCTTCTCCGGCGCGCCGGATAGTCCTCCGAGAGGAACTCGGGAAGATGCGATCTCACATGCTCCCGGTCGATCATCGGCAGCACTGCGAGGTCGGCGGGACTGCGGATGTCCCGGGGCTCGATCCCCTTTCCGCCGAAGAGGTCCCTGTAGAACGGCACGCTCCGGGCGCAGTGGAGGATCAGGTCGCGAAGCTGCTCGGACTGGAAGGCGGCCATCTGCCGGGCGTCATACGATGAGGTCCGCCTGAGAAGGGCTGCGGTCTCCCTGTAGACTCCCCTGTCGATCCTGCCAGGGTAGGGGTCGAGGACAGCCAGGGCGCGCCTGTAGAAGCTCTTCAGCCATTGCGGGGCGAGGCTGCGCAAGCGGCCGGGGCTCGTGGTCACCCGCCCCGCCGGAACTCGAGGACCGAGTCGACGACATATCGGTGATCCTCCAGGGACAGGCCCGGGAATAGGGGAAGGCGGATGATCCTCTGGGCGATGTCCTCCGTGACGGGACAGGAGCACTCCCCGAACGACCGGCCCATGTGCGAGAGGTGCAGGGGCTGGTAGTGGAAGACAGCGAGGATCCCACGCTCCCTCAGGTGCCCCAGGAGCAGCTCCTGATCCCGCCGGGACCCCATCAGCATGTAGAAGAGGTGGAACGCCTGCGAGCACCCCTCGGGCACCGTGGGGAGCTTCACGCCGTTCGACGACGCCCAGTCCCCGAGCGAATCGCGATACGACTCCCAGAAGCGGCGTCTCACCCCCTGTATCGCATCGACCTTCTCCAGCTGCGCGAAGAGGAAGGCGGCAAGGATCTCCGAAGGCCGGTAGCTGGACCCCACGTCCACCCATGTGTACTTGTCGACGAGTCCGCGGAAGAACCTGCTGCGATCCGTCCCCTTCTCGCAGATGATCTCGGCCCGCTCTATGAGGCCGGGATCGTTGATGACTATCGCGCCGCCCTCCCCGCAGGTCACGTTCTTCGTCTCGTGGAAGCTGAGGATCGACATCGCGCCGAAAGTGCCGAGGGGCCGCCCCCGGTAGGTCGCGAGAAGGCCGTGAGCGTTGTCCTCGACCACCGCGGCCCCGGCTTCGGAGGCCAGCGCGGCTATCCGCTCCATCTCGCAGGCCACCCCGGCGTAGTGCACGGGCACGACGGCCCGCGTCCTTTCGGTCAGCAACCCGGACAGGAGCTTCTCGTCCATGCAGAGCGTGTCGGGGCGGATGTCCGCGAACACGGGCCTGGCGCCCCTGAGAACGAAGGCGTTGACGGTCGAGGTGAACGTGAAGGAGGGAACGATCACCTCGTCCCCCGGGCGGATGTCCAGCAGCAGGGCGCACAGCTCGAGGGCGGAGGTCCCCGAGGTCGTCAGGAGGACACGGGGAGCGCCAAGCGACTTCTCCAGCAGATCCTCGCACTTCTCCGTGAACGGCCCGGCGCCGGAGATGTGCCCTCCATCCAGGGCCCTGCAGATGTAGTCGATCTCGCTCCCGACCAGGGAGGCCCTGTTGAACGGGACGCGGATGGCAGTCACGACGGGTCTCCCGGCCAGGCGTGGAACCAGGCCCCGGCCCTCTCGACCCGGAAGCCGCAGCGTTCGTAGAGACTCACGGCGGAAGCGTTCCCAGCCTGCGTCACCACTTCTGCACGGCGCGCGCCGACGCTCTCGAACCACTCGAGGGCCGAGTCGACGAGCCCGCGGCCCAGGCCCCTGCCCCTCGATCCCCGCCCCACGCCCAGCAGGCTCACCACGCCCCGTGTGTGGTCCCCGTCCTGGAGTCTGCACGTGACGAACCCGGCGGGGCCGTTCTCCCCCGTGGCTACGAAAACCTTCTCCGCCCCACCCGAGGCATCCTTCTCGAACCAGAGGGAGTACATCTCCGACACCCTGGCCCTGTCGAAATGAGGATCCGCGTAGAACCTGGTGGTGAGGAAGATGCCGGAAGCGATCGTCCTCAGGCTCTCGAGGTCCGCCGCCGCGAGCTCCCTGACCGGGGGCACCAGGACTCCGGAGGGAGCGGAGGAGAGGTTCCGGGGAAGCTCGCGCGACAGCTCGATCCGCAGGTCCACTAGCCTGAATCCGGCGTCCTCCAGGGCGGGCGCCATCGCCAGCCTGCCCGAGTCGAGCAGGCAGTAGATGCAGCGGATCCCCCTCCTGCGGGCGGATTCGACATCTGCGGCGAGGGCGTCCGGCGAAACGAGGCGCGGGTCGAGCATGCCGACGGGGAAGCCGAAGAACCCGGAATCCCACGCGAGGAGCCGCACGGGCTCTTCAGGCATCGGCCGTTCCGTCTGCTTCGGCCCCGGTGCCGCCCCGGACGGCGTAGGAGGGTTTGTCCATCATGCGGAAGTGCATTCGGGCCAGATACTCTCCGATGATCCCCAGAGCGAACAACTGGACGCCCGAGAAGATGGAGATGATCGAGGCGAGGAACGGGAATCCCGGGACCGACCCTCCGCCGACGAGGAACCTCACCAGGACATACGCCAGGACGAAGACCCCGAAGATGGTGAACGCGAACCCGATCATGCTTGCGGCCTCGAGGGGCAGAGTGCTGAAGCCGGTCACCATGTTCATCGCGTGGAAGAGGAGTTTCCTCAGCGTGTAGTTCGATGCCCCGTACTTCCTCGGCGAGTGCTCCACCGGGATCGACGAGAAACGGGTGGAGCCCCATGTGAGGAGGACGTCTATCGAGACGAACGAACCCCTGTAGTCTGCGAAGGAGTCGCGGAGCCTGGTGCGGAACAGCCTGAAAGCGCTCACATTCCTTGCCGTCTGCACTCCCATCGAGCCCTGCAGGACGGCCTTCGTAAGAGACGACGCCAGAGCCCTCCACAGCGTGTGACGCTCCTTCGCGGGGCTTCCGTAGACGACGTCTACTCCGGGCACCAGCGCCTCGAAGAGGCGGTGCATCTCCTCGGGCGGGTTCTGCAGGTCGTCGTCCAGCGTCAGGGTCAGGGGGTACCGGGCGGAGCGGATGCCGCAGAGCAACGCGTTGTGCTGCCCGTAGTTCCTCATCAGGTTGAGTCCCCTGACGCGGAGGTTCTCCCGGGCCAGGCCCTCGATCACTTCCCAGCTGCGGTCGCCACTTCCGTCGTTCACCAGGATCACCTCGTGCTCCAGGCCCATCGGTGCGATCGCCCCGCCGATCCTGGAGACGAGCTCGGCCAGCGAAGCCTCGCCGTTGAAGACCGGGATTACGACGGAGACGTCGTTTCGGCTCTCGCGGCGCGGCACGGTCGTCGGATCCATCCTCCTCCTCGAGAGGGCGGGCCGGTGGGGGCCCGGAGGTTCCAGGGCTGTGCAATGCACGTACGGCTCCGCTTTGCCGGAGAATCTATATATGCCTGTCCGACGGCCGCGCAACATTCGAGGGAGGGGGAGGGCGATGGACGGCATGCGCAGCCTGGGAGCCAGGGCGTCACTCCTGATACTCCTCGCCGCGCTCGTCGTCCGGGCGGGGCTGGCGGTCCTGACCGACCGCGGCCCGGGGAGCCTGTACCTGATACACGAGAGTGTCGCCCGGAGCCTGCTCGAAGGGCGCGGGTTCAGCTCCCTCGTGTCCGGGTAGGAGGGAGCCAGCGCGCCCTTCATCACCTACCCTCCCGGATTCTCCATCGTCATCGCGGCAGCCACTCTTGCAGCCGGCCAGGGTGCCTACTCACTCGTCAGGATGCTCATGATCGTCTGCGGGTCCCTTTCGTGCCTGGCTCTCGCCCAGGCGACCGCCTGGGCCTTCTCCTCCCGGCGTCTGGGGATACGGGCGGGCGCGGCCCTTGCGCTGCTGCCCACCGTAGCCGTCCTGGACGTGCTCCCCGACCTGAATGCGACATTCCCGCTGTTCTTCCTGCTGCTCTCCCTGATGCTCTGGTTCTCACGGGAGCGGGGCGGATGGCGGGAGGCCCTCGCATCCGGGCTCTGCCTCGGGATCGGCTCGATGTTCCGGACCGAGTTGACGCCTCTCCTCCCTGCGATGGCCCTCGGCAGCCTGTTCTCGGGGAGGTTCGCAAGGGGGCCCGTGATCAGCGCGGTGCTCTTCTCCCTGGGCGGACTGCTGGCGATCTCGCCGTGGGCGATCCGCAACTACCGCACCTTCGGCGTGCTCACGCCTTCGGGCCCGGGAACAGGGCTCTACCTGGTCGACATGATAGGGAAGACCTACCCGGACCCCGCGCACGGCTTCGCCTACGGCGACGACCAGATCCTCGCCGCCGAAGGCGGGGTCTACACGGACCTTCACTGGCCGAGGCCCTACGAGCGGGACCGGGAGAGGCTGCACCGGGCCCTGGTCTTCATGCGCGCCCACCCCGGGATGGCTGCATGGGCCTTCATCAGGAATCTCCCCCTGGCCTGGTTCGGCCACCAGCTGTACCTCTCCAGGGACATTCCCTCCCTTCAGATGGAAGTCTCGGCGGGGAGGCTCCTCCAGACCCTGAGGGATCACCCGATGGGCGTCCTCGACAGGCTCGCCGGGATGCTGATATCGCTGACCGTCCTGGTGCTCGGGATCAGGGGGATCATCGGACTGCGGGGCGGACCGAAGGGTTCGTGGCCGTTCCTGCTGGTCGCGGGCTATTACTTTGCGGCTTTTGCCCTGCTGGGCCTTCTAGGCAGGTACACTCTCACGGCCTACGTCATGCTTCTACCGTACGCGGCCGCCGGGCTGCCCCGGTCCCGCAGGAGTTCCGGCCCGCCGGGCGCGGGAGGCGGGCCCGAGGCTACTTCCAGTAGTCCACGAAGCCTCTGCTGAAGATGTACCGGGGCCCCTCGGGCCGCCGGTTGGCCCTTGCGACTATCTCCTCCACGCGGAGTGCCGAGGGCTTGAACCACAGCCAGATCCTCGCGTCGACATTGTAGACCGAACTGGAGAAGCCCCACTGGCGGAACAGTATGCTCATGCTCCTGTTCGTGTGGAACGCGCAGTGCACGGGAAGAAGGTAGAACCAGGAGGGATCGGGAGGGATTTCCTCGCGGACCAGCGTGTGGAGCCCCATCGCACCACCCGCCGAGACCAGCTCCTGGACACTGTCGAACTGCCTCCTCGTGGTGAAGTGCTCGAAGACGGAGGTCGTCAGCACGAAGTCGAACGCCCCCGGGACCATCTCGTCGTCCCGCAGATAGCCCTCACCGCGTGACAGGTACTTGTCGTATTTCAGGAGCCTGAGCCCGTCCGCCTCCAGGAGGTCCGAGAGCTTTCCGTCACCGCAGGCGTAGTCGAGCCACCGTCCTCCTGCATCCAGCAGTCCGATTCCGGCGGCGTCGGCGAGGAGCTTCGCCTGACTGCGGAGCCTGGGCACCCATCGAGGGTCATCCGGGTTGAACCCGCCTCCGTGGTGAACGGAGTGGTAGCGGCTGTTCAGCCTTTCCCACCGCCCCTGATCCATCTCCGCGTGGGTTCTGGAGATCGAGAAGCCGCAGTCCGGGCACCTCCAGTAGTGGACCCTTCCCAGCCCGTAGGAGTCGAAGTCCTTTGAGAAGTGGTGGCCCATGTCCGCATCGCAGACCAGGCACTTCACTGCCGGCCCGCCTTCGCTCCGGTCCACCCGCATGCCGCCACGGACACCAGCGCCCAGTAGAACGGCAGCGAGTACCGCGTGCCGGCCAGCGGCCCCGTCACCGTGGCCACGACGACGAAGGTCAGAGCCGAGAATACGAGCAGGCGGGAGGCGCGGGTCCTGACGCCGCGCCTGAGAAGGGCCAGGAGCGCCCCGGCCGCGAGGGCGATCTGAAAGGCCATGCTGCCCGACCTGACCGCCGCTCTGAGCGCCGGGGAGCCTCCTGCCCTGCCGAGGTCGCCGACGGGATTGGCGAGGAACCACGGCCACCTGTCGAAGTGTCCGGCGATGATCCTGAGAGGGGCCTGCATGAAGGTGGACACCGCTATGCTCCTGAACAGGCTGTCCCGGCGGGCGATGTCGACCGATGGACAGAACCTGCCCCCTCCAAGCCCGGCCCATCCCTGCGGCACCTTCGTGCACGCGAGGTCCTCGTAGACGATCGGGCCGCTCGCTGCGATCATCTCCAGGCTGTCGGCCCGCCGGAGCCAGAAGCTCTCCTGCGTGTCCCTCCCGGAGAGGACGAGGAACCTCCCCGCCAGCTCGAAGCTGTCCTGGGTCGTCAGGAAGGGACTGCCGAACCTGACCAGGTTGCCGACCCTCCATGCCACCGGCAGGCAGAGGGCGGCGAGCACGACTGCCGCGCCGGTGAGGACCTTGTCGCGGCCGGGGATCCCTCTTGTGACAAGAAGCTGGGCGGGAGGGACGAGGAGAAGCAGGAAGACCGACGGCTTGACCAGTGTCGCAGCCCCCAGGAGAAGGCCGCTGAGTGCCGAAGGGACGATCCGCCTCCGGCCCGGAGGGGCGTCCAGCGCGCGGAGCCAGAGGACGCCGGCCCAGGCCACTGCCATGCCGAGCAGTATGTCCGGCAGGAGAACGACAGACTCGATGATGGCGAGGGGACAGACCATGTAGGCGATTGCGGCAACCGAAGCGGCCGTCCTCCCCGAGCGGCCCGCCACGATCGACCAGCAGGCTGCTGCCGTCAGGGCGACCGCGATCTGCTGGACGAGGATGGTGGCAAGCCATCGCTTCGAGAGCAGGTGCTGGGTCAGCGCGATCAGCAGAGGGTAGATCGGCGTCCTGAAGGAGACCGAGTCCAGCCTGCCGTCCGAGAGGTCGTCGGCCATGTAGACATAGTCCCTGGAGTCGGGTGCCATGACCCACCCGATCCAGGCGTCACCCTCGGACCTGCCGAGGACTCCATAGACGGCCGCCAGCCTGGCGAAGAGAACCAGGCAGACGACCGCCGCGGCCGCCAGCCCCGTCCGGGCCGAACGCCTATCGCCCGGCACGGCCGTCCAGAAGGCCGTCCAGGGCCTTGCGGGCGTCCATGACGCAGTGGTCCATGTTCAGGTACTCGAACCTCCCGAGCCTTCCGAAGGGCACCATGGCCGGGTGCCGATGGAGGCTGCCGATGGCCTTCGCGACGCTTCCCCTGTAGTCCACGAGCCTGAGCGGGTATGTGTTCTCCCAGTCCACGACCTGCCAGGACGACGGAAGGGACGGCCCGAGCAGCCGGTACCTGCGAAGGCCGGACAGCGCCCAGTCGAGCAGGTCCTCCCCGGAGGCACGCCAGACTTCGTCATCCCCGGTCGTCGTGAACTCCACGCAGAGCGAGGTCCTCCCCTCAGGTGACATCAGCGGGCTCATGTTCCTGGGCTCCGACACCCGGTTGAAGCGAGTCCTGTCGTCGGAGAAGTAGACGAACGGGGTCGAGCCGAAGACGCTCTCCTGATCCAGGGTCATCAGGAGGAACCTGGTCGATATGTACCTCAGGCCCGGATCAGGCAGGGCCAGCATTCCCAGGAGATCGGTGAGGGCGATGCTCGACAGGCAGCGGTCCGCCCTGTAGACCGAGCCTCCCGCATGCACTGCGTAGCCCTCGCCTTCCCGCTCGAGGCCCTGCACTCCAGAGGAGAGATGGAGCCTGAACCTCGGATCCCCGAGGCAGGGCTCGAGCAGGGCTGAGATGACGGAGCCGCTTCCGTGGTCGGGATAGATCGTCCTCTGGTTGAGGAACGGGTCTTCCTCGCCGGTGATCGCAGACTTCGGCTTCACCCCGAGCACGGTCCGCTTGAAGAGGTCCCAGAGGGTGAAGACCCCCACCCTCTGTCTGCCGAGGTCCGAAGAGAGCACGCGGCCGGGAACCCCCCAGGTCTTCTTCGTGAACGGCCCGAAGAAGACCTCGTACATCTTCCGCCCGAACCTGTTGACTATGAAGTCCTCGAAGCTCTCGTCCCTCCACTCCGTGAACAGGGACTCCACCCTGCTCCAGAGGAAACTGCCCGCGCAGGCCAGGGATGTGTGGATCGGAACGCCCTTCAGGACGTCGATCCCCTCCATCGGGTACGGCACGAACCTGTCGCGGAAGACGACCTTCGCCTTGTAGGACCTCCGCCTGTACTGCTCGCCGAGCAGTTCGCGCATCAGCGAGTCGAACCACGGATCGGTGGAATGGATGTTGTGCGGTCCGAGATCGAACCTGAAGTCCCCCATGCTCACGGTCTGGCACAGGCCCCCTGCGAAGTCCCTCTTCTCGAGCAGGTCGACCTGCAGGTCGGGGTCGCCGGACCGCTGCAGGAGGAGATAGGCGGCGGAGACTCCCGAGATGCCGCCCCCGAGTATGACCACCCTCAAATGCGTCCCTCCCTGAGACTCAAGCGAGCCTGGCGCAGCCTGGAGAGAGACTCCCTCCAGTCGTTTCCCAGCAGGTATCGCAGACCCGCGGCAAGACCGATAATGGTCTGGGGGAGGAACTGGAGCAAATGGACGAGAAGAGGGGCCAGCGGATAGGCCTCCAGGGGGTATCCCATGAGGGCCATGCTCCCCGCTATCGCGGCGTGGTAGGTCCCGATGAAGCCGGGTGCCGAGGGGACGAGGACGGACAGGTACACGAAGACGATTGCCGCGACCGCTCCTTCGACAGTGACCGAGGGAAGGCACATCCTGAGGCCGCAGAAGGTCATCGCGACGGTGTATGTCCAGAGCAGGACGCTCCAGCCGAGGGCCTTCCTGCCCCCTGGACCGGAGACGATGGAGCCTGCGCGCCACCTGACCATTCCCGCCAGCCTGCGGAGGCCTCCGGCGTGTGCGCCCGGCCCGGATCCGGGCCTCTTCCAGAGCGCCAGGACGACCGATGCGACCGCGACGATCCCGCCTGCGCAGGCAAGGGCCATTCCGGCCCGGCCCTTCGACCAGAGGAGGGCGAAGGCCGTACCGAGGAGACAGAGGAAGAACAGGTCCATCGCCAGCTCCGCGAGCAGTGACACCACCGACCTGGAGTAGGAGACGCCGAGCAGGTCCCTGGCGAACTGGGCCCTGACCGCATCGCCTGCGCGCAGTGGAAGGATGTTGTTGGTGGCCTTGGCTATGTATACGGCACGAATGGAGCCGGCCCTGTTCCGCGCATCGATGAGGTCATTCCATCTGGCCCCCCTCAGCAGCGGCTCGAGAGCGGAGAGGATGACGTAGGCCGCCGCCCAGCGCAGATCGATCCTCGCCAGTCCCTCGAGGAGCGACCGTGCTGGGATGCCCCTGTAGAGAAGGATGAGGATCGCCAGGGAGACAGAGATCGGAAGCGCCCATGAGGCGAGCTTCTTCAGACGGACAGAGGTCACGGCGCCCGTCCGCGAAGGCCGCCCGTCCACGCGCAGGGCCGGCAGGGGCGGCTCAGAGCCCGCCCGAGATGCTGAGTACGGAGCCCGTTACGTAGTCGGCCTTCTCGAGGAAGAGAACTGCCTCGACGAGGTTCGCGGGATCGCCGAAACGACCCAGCGGTATGCTCCGAAGGATGGTGCCCCTGACCTCCTCGGGGATGGTGAAGGTCAGGCCGGCGTTCATGTAGCCCAGCTCGATGCAGTTCACGGTGATGCCCTTCGACGCGCTTTCCACCGCGATGGCCCTCGACAGGCCCTTGAGCCCTTCCTTGACCGCGCTGTAGGCACCGGTGCCGGGCACTCCGAGCCTTCCCACGACGGAGCCCGCGAAGATCAGCCTTCCCCACCCGGCCGACCTCATGGCGGGAAGGAAGGCCCTGCTGGCCAGGAAGGCTCCGGGGAGGCCGACTCCGATGACGTCGCTCCAGTCCGGGGAGCTCATCCTGTGCGCAACCGAGTTCCTGGAGAGGCCTGCCAGGTATGTCAGGGCGACTCTGTCGCTGATCTCGAAGCAGGCCCTCGAGAAATCCGCGAGATCACCCTCGCGGGTCACGTCGCACCTCATCGAGAGAGCCGCCCCGTCGATGGAAGGGTCACCCGCGTTGTAGGTCCCGGCCACCCGCCACCCTCGAGAGGAGAGACCGGATGCCAGCGCCCTTCCCAGGGCCGATGAAGCTCCTATGATCGCGTGCAGCGTCTCCACTGACCTCACCACCTCAACAGCGCGGCGCCCCAGGTCCAGCCTGCTCCCACCGCGACCAGTGCGACCAGGTCCCCCCGCGCGATGCGGCCCGAGCGCCACATCTCGTCCAGGAGGATCGGGATCGTGGCGCTCGAAGTGTTGGCATATCTATCCATGTTGGTGCCGAACTTCGAGAACGGGATGCCGATCCTCCTGGCGCTCTCCTCCAGGATCCTGATGCTGGGCTGGTGCGGCACCACGTGGTCTATGTCCTCCGCGGAGAGCCCGGCCTCGGCCAGAACGCTTCTCAGGGCGGCGGGGATCACCTCCACGGCCGTCTCGTAGACGGTTCTCCCGTTCATCCTGAAGTTGTGCAGCCCGGCCGAGACGGTCTCGCAGCTGGCCGGCATCTCCGATCCCCCCGCCGGGACGGTGAAGGACTCGAAGCCCCCGCCGTCCGCGTAGAGCCTCGTGCACATGAACCCGCTGTCGTCGGTGCTGGCCGACATGACGGCCGCTCCGGCGCCGTCACCGAAGAAGACGCAGTCCCGCCTGGTCCAGTCGGTGATCCTCGAGAACGTGTCGGCGCCTATCACCAGCACGTTGTGCGAGGCTCCCGTGCCGACGAACTGGGCTCCCACGGTGAGTCCGTAGATGAAGCCCGTGCAGACCGCGTTCAGATCGAAGGCGGCAGCGTTGGAGGCGCCCAGGGCGGCCTGCACCCGTGGTGCCGTAGCCGGGGCGAGGCGGTCCGGCGTCGCGGTGGCCAGGATGACCATGTCGAGGTCCGTCGGCTGGATCCCGGCGTTCTCGATCGCCCTGCGCCCCGCCTCGATCGCGAGCGTCGAAGTGCACTGGGAGGCTTCGGCCACGCGCCTCTCGGAGATGCCCAGGTTCTCTCTAATCCATGCATCGGAAGTCGGGACCGAGCGTTCCAGTTCCGCATTGCTCACGATCCTGGCGGGGACGAAGCTCCCCGTTCCGACGACCCTGACCTTCCTGACCTTCACCAGTTGAGCCATTGCCCACCTGCAGACCGCCGGCGTCGGCGGAAACGCCGGTTCCTACCGGCCGCCCTCCTCTTCCAGGAACGCCCGCTCCACTTCGAGGAGCTTCAGGCTCCTGTCCCTGATGTACCTGGCAGGCACGCCGGCATGGATCTGGCCGGACGGGATGTCCTTCAGCACCAGCGAGAGGGCTCCGACGGCACTGCACTCGCCCAGGGTCACTCCGTAGAGGATCGTGCTCCCCGTGCCCACGACCGCATGTCTCCCCAGGATGACGGGGGCCGCGGTGTGCTTCCTGTACTTCGCGGGGATGCACGGGTTCGTGAGGAAGTCCCCGCCGTAGTCGTCGCTCCCGGCGAATATCCTGCAGCCGGAGGAGATGCCCGAGAAGTCCTCGAAGCGCACGATCGCGGGAGCGATCACCAGGCAGTGGGTGGAGATGTGCACGTAGTCGCCTATGACGATGCTCCCCTCGCCGCTGCATGACAGAACCGTGAAGTCGTCGATCCTCGAGTGGTTCCCGATGCTCATGGATCCGCATCCGTAGAAGCTCGCCCTGCGGCTGACGCTCACTGACCGGCCCACCGACCGGAAGCCCATCCCCTCGATCTCGTCCCGTGTCAGGAAGGATGTCGAGCTCATCTACCCTCCATGGGCAGCGCCCTGATCCGCTCCGCCCGCGCCGAGGCCTCCCGCAGGATGGAGCAGACCAGCCTGATGTCGGCCTCGCCCACCGACTGCCCGGTGGGCAGCGAAAGGACTTCCGCACTGACCCGCTCGGTCACGGGGAGGGGCAGGCGGGCGGGATGCCTGCGCTCGCTGTACGGGTACATCCTGTGGCAGCCCGGGTAGAAGTACCTCCTGGCGAGCACGTTCTCGGCCTCGAGGACCCTGACCAGAGCGTCCCTGGACAGGCCGTAGCGCCCGGCATCCACCCTTGCCACCACGTACTGCCAGTTGCACTCGCTCAGCGATGCGGGCGGGGTGACCAGCCTCAGCCCGGGGATCTCCTCCAGGCCTCTGCGGTACTCCTCGAAGTTGAGCCTGTTCACCTCGCGGATGTCGTCGATGCAGTCGAGCATTGCCAGTCCCATTGCCGCGCAGATCTCCGTCATCTTCCCGTTGGTCCCCAGGTGGTCCACGCGGTCCTTCTCCACCCCGCCGAAGCCGAAGTTCATCATCAGCCTGATAACGTCGGCAAGCCCCTGGTCGTTCGTCGAGACCGCGCCGCCCTCGAAGGTGTTGAAGAACTTAGTGGCATGGAAGCTGAACACCTCCGCGTCCCCGAAGCTCCCGATGGGGCGGGCGCCCGTCCTGTTTCCGAATGCGTGGGCGGCATCGTACACGACCCTGAGCCCGTGCCTGGCTGCCAGGCTCTCGATGCCCGGGGTGTCGCACGGATTGCCGTACACGTGGACGGGGAGGATCCCGCTCGTAAGAGGCGTGACGAGCTCCTCCGCCATCCCCGGATCGAGCGTGAGGGTCTCCTCGTCTATGTCGCAGAACACAGGCGTCATCTCCTGCCACTGGAGGGAGTGCGCCGAAGCGATGAAGGTGAACGAGGGGAGGATGACCTCGCCCCTGAATCCCAGGGCCCGGGTGGCCAGTTCCAGAGCAATGGTCCCGTTGCAGATCGGGATGCAGTGGCGGACTCCCAGGAACTCGGAGAGCTCCTCCTCGAATCGCCTGACGAGAGGCCCCGAGTTGGTGAGCCACTTCGAGTCGAAGATCTGGTCCACGTAAGTCAGGAACGCCCGGCGGGAGGGAAGGTTCGGCCGGCCCACGTGCAGAGGCTGCGCGAAGGCGGGCACCCCGCCCAGCACTGCAAGAGTCCTGCCGCGTCCGGGAGTCGTCATGCCGGCAATCTAATGCCTCGCGAGCCAATGCCGCACCATGCCCATTGACCGCAACGGGACCTTTGACGATTCTGCGCCTGACCCATGAAGGAGGGCCCGAACTGGAGACTCACGCCTGCCCCGCCTGCGGCGCCCGCGATCTTGCCGAGTTCCCCCATCCGCTGTACCGGACCTGCTCCGCGTGCCGGAGCATCGTGCAGGTCTCCTCCATCGAGGATGTCCAGGACTACTACGAGGACCGGCCGCTCGACTTCACACACCAGATCCGCAACTACCGCAAGTACCTGGCGCTGATCTCGCGGGTCGTCGACACCCGCTCGACAGACCTCGTCGACATCGGCACGGGGGATGGCACCTTCCTGGAGACTGCGGCAGGGCGCTTCAGAACGGTCCATGGCTGCGACACCTCGCCGAAGGCGAGAAAACTGCTCCGGGCGAGGGGACGACTGCTCGATCCGGCAGCAGGGCCCCGGACCGGCCCACGGGTCGTCACATGCTCCCAGGTCATCGAGCATCAGCGAGAGCCGCGTGAGTTCCTGGAGGGCCTCGACTGCAGGCAGGGAGACTGGCTTGTCGTCACGGCACCTGCGGCGGACGGCCCCAACGCGATCAGGCACCGGCGCCAGGGCTCCTGGGCAGCCCTGTCGCCTTCGCACCACGTCTGCCTCTACAGCAGGAAGGGCCTGGAGAGCCTGCTGGTCTCCTGCGGGATGCAGCTCGTCTTCTACGGCCTGGTGTGGGCCGGCGGGCAGAGCCTCTCCGGACAGACGGCTTCATTCGTGCTCGAGTGCGCGAAGTGGCCGGTCAAGGTCCTCCTCGGGAGAAGGCCCCGTCCTCCAGTGTACTCGGGGATCGACTCCTTCCTGGCGATCGCCAGGCCTGTGTGAGAAGGTAGCGGAGCGCTGGAGCATCAGCCTCTGCGGAGCAAGGCTCCGATACGCCCTGCCACCTTCCCCGAGACGACGATCAGGGCGGGCGGCTTCGTCAGAGCCGCAGACCCCAGGAAGGCCATGAGCCCCGCCAGTCCGTACGCCGACAGGTGCATCAGCCTCGAGAGGAAGGGCGCACCGTAGTCGAACGGCATCGCCCTGCTCAGGAGGATCAGCGTGAGAGCCATCAGCCCGGAGGGAACGAAGATCCTCATCTGGTCGGAGAGAATGGCCCCTCCCCCCAGCCTGCCGGCGCGACGCCTCAGGAACATCACCATGAGAATGGTCTTGGCCGTCGACGAGAGGGTGTTCGAGAGCGCGAGCCCCCCTATGCCCAGAGGCGTTATCAGGATGAAGCAGAACAGTATGTTGACCACCATCCCCCAGACGCCTATCAGCACGGGGGTCATGGTGTCCTTCATCGCGTAGAACCCCCGGGAGATGATCGTCCCGAAGCCGAACTGGGCCAGCCAGGGCGCATAGAACGTCAGCCCCCAGCCCACACGCATCGTGTCCTCGATCGTGAAGCTCCCCCTCTGGAACAGCACGCAGACGATCGGGGAAGCCAGAATGGTGAGGAACACCGCGATGGGGACCATTCCGAAGGAGCACCATTCCAGGAGCTCCCTCAGCTCCCTCCGGAAGCCCTCCTGGTCCTTGCTGGCGGTCAGCGCGGAGAACGTGGTCTCGGCCAGGGTCATCAGCGGGATGAACGCGACGCTGAGGACTATCTTGACTATCCGGTCCGAGTACTCCAGGGCGGTGACGGAGCTCTCCTCGAGGAAGGAGGCGAGCACCCTGTTCACGACCGGGCCCAGCAGCCCGAGCAGTGTGCCTGCCACTATCGGCCAGGCCATTGCCAGCTGACGCCTGAAGTCCCGGTCGCGCGTGTCCGCCACGGGCGCATAGCGGTATCCCAGTCGCGCGCATCCGGCGAGGAGGACCAGGAATGCGGCCAGGCAGCCGGCGAGCACCGAGGCGGGGAGCACCATTATCCCAAGGGGCCCGGGAAGCGCGATGACGACTCCGAGCGAGGCCACTATCTCGGCCAGCCTCAGAAGGGCGGTGACCCCGAACTTGCGCCTGTAGTTGAACAGGCCCTGCAGGACGCCGGAGAAGGCGCTCAGCAGAACGGTCGGCACCATGATCTCCAGCATCGTCCTGGAGAGCCCTGACGCCGTGTGGCTCAGGCCCGGCCCGGCCGCATGCACGAGCTGGCCGCTGAAGGCGACGAGGCAGACCGAGAGCGCCAGGCCGGCGAGGCCGATCCAGGTGAGTATCCTGTTCACGAGTCCGCGTGCGGCCTCCGGCCCCCGGTTGCACATCACGTCGGAGTAGATCGGCAGGAAGGTCGTGCCGAAGGAGTTGGAGATCACCTCGCGGATCAGCGTGGGCAGCACAAGGGCGACCGCGAATGCGTCGGTCTCCCAGGTGGTGCCGAACATCCTCGCTATCTCTGCCTGCCTGGCGTACGTGAGGAGCGCCGCCAGAAGGTTCCCGAGCGACATCAGCGAGAAGCCCGCACCTCTGCCCCTCGGTGCACCGAGAAAGCTCACCGCCCTGGAGATGGACTTCATCCGGCCGGGCCGCCGTCCGGCTCCCGGCGGCGGGCAACGGATCCCGGCACCGCAGGTTTGGTCTGCATAGCGGCGGCAGTATGCTCCCGCCCCGCATCCCGGTCAACAAGAACGAGCTTCGGCACGACGGGCCGGATTCCGGGTCTTGCCCTGCCAGCGGGGTCGGATTAGCTTCCCGGCTGCATCGGAAGGGGCCTGACCTGCTCAGAGTAGGGTTCTTCCACAATCTGCCCACCGGGGGCGGGATAAGGGTGGCGTCCCACCAGTTGAACCTTCTCGCCGGAAGGTATGACTGGGACATCGAGGTCCCTGACGGCTCCGCCGCCTTCATACCCGACCCCGGACTGAACCCGAGGATCTGGCCATTCCCGGCCGGCCGTCCCCTGCGAGGGCCCCGGAGGATGGCCGCGCCCGTGCTCCTCTACGGGAAGCTCATGGCTCTGACGGCTCTGTGCAGGAGGATATCCGCCGACATGTCTTCGAGCGGCTGCTCCGTCCTTCTGTCGCACCCCTCCATGATCCTGTATGCCCCGCCCATCCTCCACATGCTCGACATCCCCAGGATCTTCTACTGCCACGAGTACCCCAGGCATCTCTACGAGAAGGGTGCCACGAAGACCCCGAACCACTTCACCGAGATGCTGATAGGGCCGCTGCTTCAGCTCGAGCGGAGGCTGGACAGCAGAAACGCCCGCTCCGCCGCCTTTCATCTCTGCAACTCGACGTACACGGCCGGGAAGGTCGAGAAGATCTACGGGAGGAAGACAGTGGTGGTCCGCCCCGGCGTGGACTCGAGCTTCTTCGTCCCAGGCGGATCGGTGACCGGCGCCTTCGTGATGTCCGTGGGAGCCCTCTCTCCATTGAAGGGACACGACCTCGTCATCAGGGCCCTGTCGCTCATCCCGGTCGAGTCCAGGCCGACCATGCTGATAGCCGGCGACCGGGGCAGGCCGGGATACGCCTCGGCCCTCGAAGCCCTGGCCTCCCGCCTCGGTGTGGGACTGACGATCCTCAGGGGGGTCAGCGAGAAGACGATGCTCGAGTGCTACCGGGCAGCAAGGATCGTCGTATGCGCCCAGAAGGCCGAGCCGTACGGCCTCGTCCCCCTGGAGGCCATGTCCTGCTGCAGGCCCGTGGTCTCCGTGAACGAGGGCGGGTTCCCCGAGAACATCAGGGACGGCGAGACCGGTCTGCTGGTCGAGAGACGGCCCGAGGCACTTGCCGGCGCAATCTCGCGGCTCCTCTCGAGCCCTGCTCTCTGCAGGGCCCTCGGCGAGGCCGGAAGGCGGTTCGTGGTGACCGAGAGGGACCTCCGGTCACATGCGGAGGCCGTCGCCTCGCTGATCGACCGAGCTGCCGCCGGGCAGAGCCTCTTCTGAAGAACCGGCTGGCAGTCTTCCACAACCTGCCCACGGGCGGGGGAATCCGGGCCCTTTCCGGCCTTCTCCCGGGGCTGGCGGGAAGATGCAGAGTGGCGGTCCACTGCCCCGAGGGCTCGGCGGATCTCGATCTGCCCCCGGATGTCGCTTTCCACAGGCATCCGTTCCCCGGATCGAGGAGGCTCTCCGGGCTCGCCAGGCTCGCCGCCCCCGTTCGTGCGCTGTCGAGGCTGGGGAAGTTCAGGGCCCTGTGCTCCCGGATCGCAGCCACGATGAACGCGGAGGCCGACGCAGCGCTCGTGCACAACTCCATGTACGTCGCCGCACCGCCGCTTCTTGCCCGGCTGAGTGTCCCGTCGGTCTACTTCTGCTACGAGTACCCGCGGCACATCTACGAGCGCAGCCTGATAAGGCGCACCGGCTCTCCACTGCTCGAGGCGCTTCTGGCTCCGCTGTCCGCGATGGAGAAGAGGATCGACAGGGAATCGACGGCAGCGGCGGGCTCGGTGGCCTGCCTGTCCGCCTACATGGCCGGACGGATCAAGGCGATCTACGGCCTGAGAGCCGAGGTGATCAGGCCGGGAGTCGATTCGCGTTTCTTCTGCCCGTCGGGCAGAGGCGGAGGAGGAGGATACGCGCTCTCCGTGGGCGCCCTCTGGCCCTTCAAGGGACACGAGTTCGTCGCCGCGGCCGTTGCGGCCGCCGGGCTCAGGGATCTCGTCATCGTGGCCGACAGGGAGCTGCCCGGCTACCGCCGCCGGCTTCGCAGTCTGTGCGGCTCCCTCGGCGTCAGGGCTCTCATCCTTGGCGGTCTGACGGACAGGGAGCTCAGAGAGGTCTACAGGAACGCAGTTGTCGTCGTCTGCGGCCAGGCGATGGAGCCCTACGGAATGGTCCCGCTGGAAGCGGCCGCCTGCGGCAGGCCGGTCGTCGCGGCAGACGAAGGAGGCCTGCCCGAGAACGTGCTGGATGCCGAGACGGGGTTCGTGGTTCCCAGGGACGTGTCGGAGGCGGGCGACAGGATCGCACGGTTGGCCGGGGATCCCCGCGGGGCGGATGCGATGGGCGCGGCGGGCAGGGCCTTCGTGCTGGCGAGGCGCCGCAGGGAGGATGCTGCGGAAGCCCTCTACAGAATCATCTGCGGGACAGCGGGGATCGAAGCGTAGGAGAGTCCGGCGTCTGCTCCTCCCACTCCAGCATCGGGGCAGGGTTCTCCACGCCGTAGCTGGGGCCCATCCTGCCGGCGAGCCCGTCCAGCAGGGCCCGCCACATGACGGGGATCGTCGACGCCCTTCCCTTCAGCGGGAAGATGAGCGACTTGGCGACAACCATCGCGAACAGATAGGCCTGGAGGGCCCGGTACCCGCCCGGAGAGAGCAGCTCCCTGCCGAAGACGCACCTGTTGCGGAGGCTGTAGTAGACGGCGAAGGGCGAGTAGATCCCGCCCGAACTGACCGAGACGTGATGGTAGACCTCCGCATCGGGGACCAGCCAGATCCCTCTCCCGGCCTTGCGCATCCTCCAGCAGAACTCGGCGTCCTCGAAGTACATGAACATGTCCTCCCGGAAGCCGCGGAAGCTGCGATAGTCCTCGGTCCGCATCATCATCGCACACCCTGTGGCGAAGTCCGAGGTCACCGGCTCGCGGGGAAGGGCCTCTCTGGTCCTCCACACCCTCTGGTCGAAGATCATCCTGGGCGGCTCGAACCTGCCGCCCGCGCTCCAGATCGTGTCGGGCGCGGTGGCGTAGTAGACCGCCGGGCTGGTCACTCCGGCTCCGGGCTTCTCCTCGAGGACCTGTATCAGCCTGGCGATGGTCCCCGGCTTCACAGTCGCGTCGTTGTTCAGGACGAATGTGTAGGGGACCTCGCCCGGCTCCATCAGATGGAACGCCCTGTTGTTCCCGCCCGTGAATCCCGAGTTGCTCTCGAATCTCCGGAATCGGAGCCCCGGATACCCGGTCAGCCAGTCCGGAGTCGTCGGACTGGCCTGGTCTATCAGGAGTGGCACGACCTCCACTCCTCCCCCGGACTCGTAGAGAGAGTCGAGGCACAGACGCGTGAGATCCCACTGATTCCTGTTCAGTAGCAATACTGCGACTTTCAACGGCCACCTCCGGCCGGGAAGATAAGGCGTCCTGCGCCAGACGCCAGACGCTTTGGCCCGACCGCCGGCCTTTGCTTATCTTCGTTTCTCTGTCGCATCAAACGAAAACGGTCGGAGGCGCTGATGAGAGTTCTCGTTACCGGAGGAGCCGGCTTCATAGGATCCCACCTGGCGGACCTCCTGCTGTCCGCCGGCTACGAGGTCAGGGCGCTCGACAGCCTCGAGGAGCAGGTGCACGGCCCTTCCCGGCGCAGGCCGGACTATCTCGATCCGGCCGTCGATCTGAGGATCGGCGACGTAAGGGATCCTTCGGCCGTCGCGGATGCCCTCGAGGGTTGCGACATGCTGGTGCACTTCGCCGCGGCCGTGGGCGTGGGGCAGTCCATGTACGAGATCGAGAAGTACACCTCGATCAACTCCCTGGGCGCGGCCGTGGTGCTCGAGCAGGCGGTCAGGCGGGCGGGAAGCCTCCGGAAGATGCTGGTCGCCAGCTCGATGTCGATCTACGGGGAGGGCCTCTACGAGTGCCCGGATTGCGGCCCGGTCACTCCGAGGCTGCGCCCTGCCGCCCAGCTCGCCGCCAGGAGGTGGGAGATGCAGTGCCCCTCCTGCGGCGCCGACTGCAGGCCCCTGCCGACGCCGGAGACCAAGCCCCTCTACCCTACCTCGATCTACGCCATAAACAAGCGAGACCACGAGGAGATGTTCCTCTCGATCGGCGAGGCATACGGCATCCCTGCCGTGGCCATGAGGTTCTTCAACGTGTACGGGACGCGACAGGCGCTCTCCAATCCTTACACGGGCGTTGCGGCCATCTTCGCCTCGCGGCTTCTCAACGACAGGCCTCCCGTCGTCTTCGAGGACGGCCTCCAGAGCAGGGACTTCATCCATGTCTCGGACATAGCCCGCGCGTGCCTGGTCGCCCTCAGGTCCGACGTCTCGGGCGAAGTGTTCAACGTGGGCACGGGAACTCCCACCTCCGTCCTCGACATGGCGGGGGCCCTGGCCGGACGGCTCGGCAAGCCTGTGGAATTCGAAGTGCGCAACCAATTCAGGGCCGGCGACATACGTCACTGCTTCGCCGATGTCGCAAAGGCCAGGGAGCTGCTGGGGTTCAGTGCGGCGAGGTCCTTCGAGGACGGGGTGGACGAACTGGTTGACTGGGTGAGGACCTGTACGGCCTCGGACATGGTCGACAGAGCCACTCGCGAGCTCCAGGAGCGCGGGCTTGCCCGCTAGATGAGACTCCTGCTCGACGGAAGGGCCCTCCAGCCGGAACTCGACGGCATAGGCCGCTGCGCTTCGGCCGTCTCCACGCGAGTGGCGAGGGCCCGACCCGACTGGGATGTGACGCTTCTCGTCTCGCAAGGCTCGGGTGCCGATCTCGCAAGAGCGCCGGGGCTCCACCTCGAGGCCAGCGCGGTGCCGCGCTTCCTCCCGGGCGAAGCGTCAAGGCTCGGGTCCGCCGTCGCGCGGATCGCCCCCGGCCTCTACTACAGCTTCTCCATGGGTGGTCCCTCCTGGAGGGGCCTGCGTTCGGTCTTCATGATCCATGATCTCATGGTGCTCGAGCTCCCGGGCTACTTCGGCCCTTCAGGATTGCGCAACGCGCTCTACAGGGCGTGGTTCGGCCGGATCCTGCGGAGGACCGCCCGGACCGCGACGGCCATCGTCGCTCCATCCCACTGGGTCCGCGAGAGGATCTGCTCGCGCTTCCCGGAGGCAGCCGGCCGCGTGAGGGTGATCCACAACGGCCAGGACCTCTTCGACTGCTCCGAGCCGGGTGCGCCTCGCAAGGGGGACTTCCTGCTCTACGTCGGCAACTCCAGGGCCTACAAGAATCTCGATCGACTGATCTCAGCCTACTCGGCCGCGCTCCGGGAGGCGGACCTGCCCAGGCTCGTGATGGTCGTGAGGAGGGACAGGGCCTTCCCGTCGCTGGTGCGGACGATCGGGAGGGCCGGGCTCGAGAACAGGATCGAGCTCCTGGCCGGCCTGTCGGAGAGCGAGCTCAAGGCGCGCTACTCGGACTGCCTGGCGTTCCTCTCCCCTTCGGTCTCGGAGGGCTTCGGCCTCCCGGTCCTCGAGGCCATGGCGGCGGGCTGTCCGGTTCTCGCCAGCCGGGGAACCGCGCTGGAAGAAGTCGCGGGGGATGGCGCACTGCTCGTCGATCCTCTGGACGCGGCTGCGATCGCCCGGGGGATTCTGGAGCTGGCCACCGACTCCGACATGAGGGACGAGCTCTCGCTGAAGGCGCGCGCAAGGGCATCTCTCTTCAGCTGGGAAGGCTCCGCCGCACAGGTGGTATCGCTCGTCGAAGAGGTCGCCGGATGAAGGTCGCGGTCGTCAATCCCCCGTTCATGGGAGGCAGGTTCTCGAGGACCTCCAGATCGCCGGCCATCAACAAGAGCGGGACCCTGTACTGGCCGTTCTGGCTTGCGTACGGCACGGGCTCGCTTGAGCGGGCGGGCCACGAGGTCCTGTTCCTGGACTGCCCCGCAACGGGGATGGACGTGGAGGGTCTGGCCGACCGGCTGGCCGCGTTCGGTCCCCGCATGGTCGTGCTGGACACTTCGACGCCCTCCATCTACAGCGACCTGGCGATCGCCAGCCTCCTGCGCGGCCGCCTCCCGGGCGCTTCGCTGATCCTCGTCGGAACCCACTGCAGCGCCCTCCCCGAGGAGTGCCTCAGGCTGGCCCCGACCGTCTCGGCGGTCGCGGTGGGGGAGTACGACATCACCCTCGTGGAGGCGGCGGAGGCGCTGGAAGGAGGCGACCTCGCCGAAGTGCCGGGCATGCTGGTGAACAGGGACATGGAGCTTGTGCGGACTGCCGAGAGGCCGCCGATCCGCGATCTCGACTCGCTTCCTCTCCTGGCAGATGTCTACGGGCGCCATCTCTCCCCCGAGAACTACTTCTTCGCCGCGGCCAGGTATCCGAGCGTGATGACGATCACCAGCAGGGGCTGTCCCTACAGATGCTCGTTCTGCGTGTGGCCCCAGGTCATGCACAGGGGTCTCTACAGGACCAGGTCGGCGGCGAGCGTGGCCACGGAGTTCCTTCGCATAGCGGAGGTATTCCCGCAGGCCAGGGAGGTAGTGGTCGAGGACGACACCTTCTCGGCCGACAGCAGGAGGGTGGAGGAGGTCTCGGAGGCCCTCATCGACGCAGGCAACGCGCTCCCGTGGACCGCGAACGTGCGTGCCACCCTCTCGCTGGAAGCCATGCGGAAGATGAAGGCCGCAGGCTGCAGGCTGATAATCGTGGGCTACGAGTCCGGCAGCCAGGATGTGCTCGACCGGGTCACCAAGGGGACGACTGTCGAGCAGAACCTGGACTTCGCGTCACGGGCGAGGAAGGCCGGCCTCATGGTCCACGGGTGCTTCATGGCCGGGAACCCGGGCGAGACCAGGGAGACACTGGAGCAGACGCTGGCCATGGCGATCCGGTCGAGGCCGGACACGGCCCAGTTCTTCCCGATCATGGCCTATCCGGGGACCAGGCTCTACGAAGACTTCAGGAAGGCCGGGTGGATCAGAACCAGGGACTTCTCGAAGTGGGTCACGCCGGAGGGTTTGCACAACTGCATCGTCGACCTTCCGGACCTTCCGGCCGAGGAGCTCGTGCGCTGGTGCGACCAGGCGAGGAAGAGATTCTACCTCAGGCCCTCATATCTCTGCTACAAGGCACTCCAGACCCTGGCCCATCCTCTCACTGAGGGAAGGCGGACCTTCCGCTCGTTCCGGACCTTCAGGAAATACCTGTTCAGGAAGTAGCGGAGTGCAGGCGGCTCAGTTCCTCTTCTGGCTCCTTTCGGGGCTCGTCCTCCTGAACTACGGAGTGTACCCCCTGGCGCTGCTGCTCCTCGGTGCGCTGGCGCCGAGGCGGGGCGCGCCCGGGAGGGCTGCCGGGGGGCTCCCCGACATCAGCGTCCTCGTCTCGGCCCGAAACGAGGAGCACAACATAGCCTCGAGGATCGACAACCTGCTGTCTTCCGACTACCCCGGCAGGATGGAGATACTCGTCGGCTCCGACGCATCGGACGACTCGACCGACTCGATCGTCGCCGCAAGGGCGGGCGACGGCGTGAGGCTCGTCAGGAGCGACACGCGCGCAGGCAAGCCCAGGATGCTCCAGAGGCTCGCTGCCGAGGCGCGCGGTTCGGTGTTCGTCTTCACCGACGCTGACACGGTCTTCGCGCGGGACACCGTGCGCCTGCTGGCCGAGCCTTTCTCGGATCCCTCCGTGGGATGCGTCGACGGGAGCAGGAGGAACAGCCTGGACAGCGAGACATGCGAGAGCCTCTACTGGCGGTACGAGCGCTGGATCAAGCAGTCCTGCAGCAGGCTGGGCGCCGTGCTGGGCGCCACCGGAGCGGTCTTCGCGCTCAGGCGCGAGGCTTTCATGCCTCTGGCCCCGGACCGCTCCGACGACTTCGAGCTTGCCGTCATGGCCCGCATCCAGGGATTCTCGGCGGTCTTCAGCCGCGGCGCGGTGGCGATGGAGCCGGCGCCCGACGACTCGAGGCAGTACCGGCGCATGGTCCGGATCGTCAGCTGGATGAGCGTCAGCGGTCTGATGCTCTTCGCCAGGGCTCTGAAGCGCGGGAGGGGCTGGCTGGCCCTCCAGCTGGTCGTCCACAAGATGCTCAGGTGGCTCGCGGGATACTTCCTGATCCTGGCCACGATCACGGCGGGACTGCTCTGGGGGGATCCCCTCTACGGGACGGCATTCGCCCTGCTGGCGGTCTTCCATCTCCTCGCCCTCGCCGGCCTGCTCTCGAGGGGCAGGCTGCCCGGCAAGCTGCTTTTTCCGTATTACTTCTGGTTGATGAACTGGGCGTCCATGGAGGGGCTGGCCCGGGCGGCGGCCCGGAGGCCGGTCGAGACCTGGGACAGGGAGAGGGTGCGGGAGAGCCGGCCATGAGGAAGACTGCAATAGCCACCGGCGTGTTCCTCGACGCCGTCGCGGTCGTCGGCGCGCTGATCCTGGCGGTGTGGCTCAAGTTCGGCTCGGGCCTGTTCCCGGGCCCGTCCTCCCTGGGATGGAATGTCACGAGCGCCGGGGCCGCGGTCTCGGTTCTGTTCTGGCTGGGCCTCTTCTCGGCATCGGCCTGCTACACGCTTCACTGGGACAGGAGCTGGACCGACGAGCTGAGGCTCGTGGTGAGGCCGGTGACGTTCGGAACCCTTGTCCTCACCGCTCTCACCTTCGCGGCCAATCCCGGCATCTCCCTCGGCCGCTGGATAATCGTGCTGTACTATCTCATGCTCCTGGTCCTGGTCTTCTGCGCCAGGAGCATCTCGAGGCTGCTCGAGCGCAGGCTCGCGAAGAGGGGTCTGCTGCACAGGACGGCTGTCGTCATCGGGACCGGCCCCGAGGCGGCCAGGCTCGTGGAGGAGCTGGAGGACAGCCCCAACCTGGGCTACAGGATAGAGGGATTCGTCGAGCCGGCCGGGAGCGGGGCGCGCGCCGTACAGGATTCGAGAGTCCTGGGCTCGATCTCCGATCTCGAGGAGCTGCTGCGGAGTGGGAAGATCGAGGAACTGCTTGTGACGATAGCCTCCAACTTCCACCAGGACATCCTCTCGCTCCTCCTCCCCGCGACTTCCGCGGGTGTCAGGGTGAAGGTCCTGCCCGACCTGTTCGACATCATCGCCGGGCACATCCATAACACGCAGATTCTGGGCCAGCAGCTCATGGAGCTCCTGCCCGAGCGCCTCAGCTTCTGGCAGCGCACGGCGAAGGCCGTTATGGAGAGGTGCCTCGCCTTCGTCGTCCTCCTGGCGGGCCTCCCCGTCTGGCTCGCCGTGGCGGCCGTCGTCCGCATGGACACCCCGGGCCCGGTCTTCTACCGTCAGGAGCGGATGGGGAAGGGCGGTAAGATCTTCAGGATCTTCAAGTTCCGCAGCATGGTGAGGGACGCGGAGAAGCACACGGGGCCGGTGTGGGCGGGCAGGGACGATCCAAGGATCACGAGGGTCGGTGCGGTTCTCCGCAGGACGAGGCTCGACGAGATCCCCCAACTGCTGAACGTGCTGACGGGGGAGATGTCCCTGGTCGGGCCCAGGCCCGAGCGCCCGAGCTTCGTAGAGGAGTTGAGGAAGGTCTACCCGTTCTACGACAAGAGGCTCACGGTCAAGCCCGGCATAACGGGCTGGGCACAGGTGAAGCTGGGCTACGACACCTCGATCGAGGATGTCGCGGAGAAGCTGAAGCTCGACTTCTACTACATCGAGAACATGTCGCTGTTCCTGGATCTGGAGATCCTCGCCCGAACCCTGGTCGTGGTCCTCACGGGCCGGGGCGCCCACTAACCCGGAGGAAGTCCCCGACATGCCAGTGCCTCTTCTTGACATCTCGAGACAGCACGCCGCGGTCCTGGACGAACTGAAGGCCGTCCTCGAAGAGGCGCTCTCCAGCTCGCGGTTCATAAAGGGCCCGATGCTCGACGACTTCGAGCGGGGATTCGCATCCTACTGCGGGACTTCGCGGGCCGTGGGCTGCGCCTCCGGGACCGACGCCCTGATCCTCTCCCTTCAGGCGTGCGGAACGGGACCGGGCGACGAGGTGATCACGGTGCCCTTCACCTTCTTCGCCACCGCCGGAGCCATATCGCGGTGCGGCGCCAGGCCCGTCTTCGTGGACATCCTGCCCGACACCTTCAACATGTGCCCCTCCGCCCTGCGCGGATGGCTCGAGGCCAACTGCATACGGACCGACCAGGGAACGGTGGACAGGAGGACCGGAGCGCGGGTGAGCGCATTCATCCCCGTCGACCTCTTCGGACAGGTCGCCGACATGGACGCCCTGGAGGCGGTGGCCGCCGACTGGGAGCTTGCTCTGATAGAGGACGCATGCCAGGCTGTCGGAGCCACCTGGAAGGGCCGCAGGGCCGGCGGCTTCGGCAGGGCGGGCTGCTTCAGCTTCTTTCCCTCCAAGAACCTGGGGGCCCTCGGTGACGGCGGCGCCGTCACGACCTCGGACGCCGCCCTGGCCGACAGGCTGGTCAGGCTGAGGGAGCACGGCGGTCAGGGGTACCTTCACGACGAGGTGGGGACGAACAGCAGGATGGACGCCATCCAGGCGGGCTTCCTGTCGGTCAAGCTCCGGAGACTGGATGCGTGGCATGAAGGGAGGCGCCGCAACGCAGCCTGGTACGACCAGGCGCTCGCCGACGTCCCGGAGATCAGCATACCGGTGATCGATCCTTCCGCGGTCTCCATCTACAACCAGTACACGATCAGGGCCCGGGAGAGGGACGGCCTCATGGCCCACCTGAGGGACCGGGGCATCGGATGTGCAGTCTACTATCCCCTGCCCCTGCATCTCCAGAAGTGCTTCTCGTCACTGGGCTACGAGGAGGGTGACATGCCCGTCTCGGAGAAGGCCAGCCGGGAAGTGCTCTCGCTGCCGATCTTCGGAGAGCTCACGGAGGCCGAGCTGGAGGAAGTCGTCCGCTCGGTGAAGGACTTCTACCGCACACGGGGAAGGGCCTGAGAGGGCCTCGTGGCAGGGCTTCTGACCATCCTGGTCCTCGGCGGCACCTGGTCATGGCCGGCCGACTTCGCGGACCAGGTGGTGGACTCGGGTGCCGATCTCGTCGATCGCCCATGCTCGGGCTCCCTGCTCTGCGGAGCGGCACTCTCGGCGGCAGCCTTCATCATCGAGCCCGATGGCGGTTGCGCCGGATTCATGGGTCAGGGCCTGCCCGAGAAGCTGAGCAGAGAAGCGGATCCGGTCTTCGGGCCGGGGGCAATGGCTGCCTGTCCGGCAACCTGGGCCGCCGGGGCGGTCTCCGGGAGCGGAAGCCTCGAAGAGACGGGAAGGGACCTCACGGCGGGCATGTTCCTGACCTACGCGGTGGTGGGAGCCATGAAGCTGGGAATCGAGCGCGAGAGGCCGGACCGCTCCGACTCCATGAGCTTCCCTTCAGCCCACTCCGCATCGGCTGCCTGCATCGCGGCCGTGCTCTGGGAGAGATACGGGCCGTGGGCCGGGATCCCCGCGGCCGCGGTCGCCTCGGCCGTCGCGCTGTCCCGGATCCAGATCGGCGAGCACTATCCATCGGATGTAGTTGCAGGCCTTGCCATAGGAGCAGCCTGCGGCATCGCGGCGGCCCGCAATGGAGGGCGATCGGATGCCGCCGGCGGTCTCCTGATCGGCATCGAGTTCCGTGGCGGACGGGCAGGGGTGATTCTCAGATGAGAAGGCTCTCGAGGAGCTTCCGGTGTGCCTTCAAGGGCGTGGGCGTTCTGCTGCGTACCCAGCACAACGCCAGGATCCATCTGGCTGCGACCGTCTTCGCCATCGCGGCAGGCGTGTTCCTGGGCATCTCGCCCGGCGAGTGGCTGGCAGTCGTCCTTGCCATCGGTCTCGTCTGGGCGGCGGAAGGCCTGAACACCGCGGTCGAGCTCCTGGCAGATCGCGTGGCGCCCGGGGTCCATCCGCAGGTCGGCAGGGCGAAGGACGCGGCGGCCGCGGGTGTGCTCCTGGCATCGGCAGCCGCTCTGGCCGTCGGCCTCGTCGTCTACCTGCCGAGGCTGTGAAGACGGACGGGAGACCGTCTTCCTTCTCCAGCCTCCTCAGTCGTACAGGCTCTTGATCTCGGCCCAGGTGTTCCGCTCGAGCCCGGTGGAGATGTATCCCGGCGTGCAGGCGGCGACAATCCAGGTCGTGCCGAGGTCCTCGCTGGTCTCGTCGTGACCGGTGATCCCGTTGCCTCCTGTCAGCACCTCCGAGCCCTCCGTGAAGTCGATCCTCTGCCAGGAGCTTCCCGGGGGATGGATCGAGACGGCGACCGGAATCTGGGAGGACACCCCGGTGTCGCTGTAGTACGGGCTGGGGGCCGTGTCCGGGTCCGGACCGTCGAGGCTGATCCCGGTCTTGTCCACGCGGAGTGCCGGATCGTTCCCCCAGGCTGCGTAGTCGACATCCTGGACCAGGTCCGTCCCGCCCGTCCAATGGAACAGCACGACAACCCCTGCGCCGTCCGGGAGCCCCGGAACCGAGCCGATGAACCCGTTGGGCGGGATGCTCATCATCGTCCCGGTCGCGGTGTCGAGAAGCTCGTAGTCCGGCGCCTCGCCGAACCGGGACCGATACATGCTGCCGCTCATCGCCATCGTGATGACCTCGCCCGGGGCGATGGAGGCTCCGTCGGGGAACTTCGCGCAGAAGTCGGTCACGCACGGTGCCACGGCACCCGCGACGATCCGCGGGTAGAAGGCCGCCACCGAAGACGAGCTGCCATAAAGGTCGCAGAGGTAGTAATCACCCAGATCGACCATAACCGCGGCAGGGTTGTAGACCTCTATGAACTCGGCCTCTCTCGGCGTCACGGACACTTCGGAGAGAAGCAGGTGCTGGGCGGAGACCGCACAGGCGTAAACGAGCAGAGCTGCTGCAAGCTTCATATACTCCACCCTTCGCCGAAATCCGCACTTCGATGAGGGGAATATGAGGCACGAGCGCATCTCCGGACAGACCGGGACCGCCCCTTCGAGGGGCCTCCTGATCGACATGCACGTTCACGCCACCAGCTCTCCGGATGCCTCCATGTCGGAGGAGGAGCTTGCGGGGACGGCGGTCTCGCGAGGCCTGGGCGGGCTTGGCTTCGTCGCCCACGTCGACTTCCATCCGCTCGACTACTGCGCCGATGCCTTCAGCCCCGACGGCTACGAGAGGGCCTTCCGGCTGGCGAAGAGCCGGCATGGAGACTCGCTGCGCCTCATGCAGGGCCTGGAGGTAGGAGAGCCCCACCTCTTCGGGGCCAGGGTGCTGGAGGCCATCGGGGACAGGGAGTACGACTTCGTGACAGGGGCCGTGCACTGGGTCGGCGATCTGCAGATCCTCGAGCCCGGGCCGTTCGAGGGCGGTGACCCGATGGGGGTCGTCGCCGGCTACTACGAGGAACTGCTGGAGATGGTCCGCCGCTCGGACATCGATGTCGCGGCCCACGTGGGGATATTCAGGCGAGGCATGGCGAGGGCCGGCCTCGACACTTCGTTCGACGAAACGGAAATCTGGCCCGGCCTCCTGCGCGACCTGGCCGACGAGCTCGTCGGGCGCGACATCGCGCTCGAGATCAACACTTCGGGCCTGAGGCGGCCGGAGGCGGTGACCTACCCCGCGCCGGCGTTCCTGGACCTCTTCCTCGAGGCGGGAGGGAAGAGCTTCACGCTCGGCTCGGACACCCACTCCGAGCCCTGGGTCTTCTACGGGCTGGAAGACGGCGCGGCGCTCCTCCGGAACAGGGGAGTCGACTCGGTTCTCGCCTTCGAGCGCAGGATTCCCGTGAGGATGCCTCTGCCCTAGCCGCTTCCCCGCCCTGAGAGCCTCGAGGCGAGGCCCTCCGCCCACTCGGCAACCCGTCCGTCCCCGGGCTGGGCCGCCTCGACCAGGGCGACAATCAGCCTGGGCAGGGCAAGGCCCGAGCCGTTCAGCGTATGAACGAACCTGGGCTTGCCTCCTCCGGAGGGTCTGAAGCGGATCATCCCCCTTCGCGCCTGGAAGTCCCGGAAGTTGGAGACCGAGGAGACCTCGAGCCATCTCTCCTGCCCGGCAGCCCAGATCTCCAGATCGTAGCACTTGGCCGCGGCGAAGCTCAGGTCGCCGGTCGACAGCTTCACGACCCTGTAGGCGAGTCCCAGCTCCCTGAGAAGGGCCTCCGCGGAACAAACCATCTCCTCGAGTGCGGCCTCCGAGCGCTCGGGGTGCTCTATCCTCACCATCTCGACCTTCTCGAACTGATGGACCCTGTTCAGCCCGCGCGTCTCCCGGCCGTAGCTGCCGGCCTCCCTCCTGAAGCAGGGAGTATAGCCGCACATCCTGATCGGCAGGCTGTCCTCCTCGACAAGGCAGTCACGGTAGATGTTCGTGATCGGCACTTCGCCCGTCGGGACGAGATAGAGGTCGTCCAGCTCCAGCCTGTACATGTCGGCTCCGAGCTTCGGGAGCTGCCCCGTGGCGGTCATGCTCTCGGGTCGTGCAAGGAACGGCGCCCAGATCTCCTCCATGCCCGACGAGGAGTGCCTGTCGAGCATCCACGAGATGAGGGCCCTCTGCAGCCGGGCGATCGGTCCGCGGAAGAGGACGAAGTTCGATCCGGCGATCTTCCCCGCCGTTTCGGGATCGTAGAAGCCCTGCAGTATCTCCCAGTGCTGTCTTGGCTGGAAGTCGAAAGAGGGCTTCGTGCCCCATTCCCTGACCACCTCGTTCGCGGTCGCGTCGACACCCTCCGGGACATCGGGGTCGGGGGGATTGGGGAACCTCAGCTCCAGCGAGTTCATGGTCGACTCGAGGGTCGAGATCTCCTTCTCGAGCGCCGGCAGGCGCTCGCCTATCCTCCTCGACTCCTCCATGATCCCGGCTGCGTCCTGGCCGGCCTTCTTCAGGGCCGATACCCTTTGGGAAAGCTCGTTTTTCCTGTGCCGAAGCTCTTCCAGTTCCTGGAGCATCGCCCTCCGGGAGGAGTCGGCTGTCAGCCATTCGTCCAGAGGGCAGGGCTCGTTCTTCAGGGCGGAGGCCCTGCGGATCCTCTCCGGATCGTTCCTCAGCAGTTCGCGGTCGAGCATGAGGGTCTCCAATTGTGCGTCCGGCGCCTTGCGTCCGGCATCTAGTACGTCACTCCCAGCCCCGCCACGATGATGTTCTTGTCCAGATCCAGTGGCAGCGCGAACTCGAACGTCACGGCGGTCGGCACGATGCCGCCGTAATGGCGGGAGCCGCTTCCCTTGATCGTGTAGACGCATCCCGCGCGGATGTCGTGGAAGAATGAGTTTCCGACCTCGTCCCAGTCCCTCGAGCCGTCCGGGGACTCGGGGATGTTGGCAAGGTCAGGTCCGTATCCGGCATCGTAGCCGGCGTAGACCTCGAGGTCCCGCCCGAGGAGCCTGCCGGCAGCAAGGGACCCTTGCGGCAGAACAACCTGCATCGGCATCACATAGGTCATGCCGCCCAGGACCGAGACTGCCGTCAGTGACGCCGGGTCGGTGAACATGTACTTCATCTGCGGACCGAGCCCGTATGCCATGGCGCAGAAGCCGAGGTCGATGCAGTCCGTGGCGCCCATGGCGAAGGAGGCATTCCCGTAGGTCTCGATGAAGTCCTCCCGCGACTGCTCCGCCTCCCGCTTGTCGGAACTGCTGAAGAAGGCGGGCATCATGAGGTTCCCGCTGAATGAGAGGTTCCCCTCGCCGAGGGTCCTTGCGCCCTGCATGGCACCGTAGTAGCACCCGGTCCCCAGAAGGAACGCGGCGACCATGAGCCTTCCGGTCATCTCTCCCCTCCCTGCGCATCGGCTTCCACAATCTATGAAAACACGCACGCGGCACATAGCCGCCCCCTCCTCTCCTTTTCCGCCCGCCCGTCGTTGTGTAGCTTCGGGCGGAGATTGGGAGGTGGGAGATGAAGGCTGACAGGAAGGCTCTGGTTGTCCTCAGCGGATGCGGGAACCGCGACGGCTCCGAGATTCACGAATCGGTCTGCGCGCTTCTCGCCCTGGAGGAGCAGGGGTTCGAGGCGAGGTGCGCGGCGCCTGCCGCAGGGAAGGCCAGGACCGTGAGCTACCTCGACGGAAGGAGCCTGGAGCCGCGCGACATCCTCGAGGAGTCGGCCAGGATAGCACGAGGGGCGATCGTGCCCCTGTCCGAGGCCGGGGACTCCCATGATGTGCTTGTCTTCCCGGGAGGCCTCGGGGCCGCGGCCAACCTCTCCACCTATGCCGAGCAGGGCCCGGCCATGAGTGTCAGGCTCGATGTCCGGGAGACGATCCTCGCGGCGAGAGCAGCCGGGAAACCCATAGCTGCCATGTGCATAGCTCCAGTGATACTGGCTGCCTGCCTGCCAGGCGTCATCATCACACTGGGGTCGGCCTGCAGGGCGTCGGCAGATGCGGAGGCCATGGGCGCAAGGCACGTCGAGTGCCCTGCGACGGGCTGCGTCGTCGACCACGAATTGAAGGTCGTCACCACTCCCGCCTACATGATCGCGGGGAGCCCGTCGGAAGTGCTTGCCGGCGCCCGCAGCATGGCTCGCGAGCTGAGGGCGCTTCTCGGCTAGCATGACCCGAGGGCGCGCCCGTCTGGTCTCCGCCGCGCTCTGCCTGGGATACGCGGCGGCCCTCTTCGCTTTCACCGGCGGCTACGCGATCGACGACACCTGGATACACCTCCAGTTCGCACGGAACATCGCGGCGGGACTGGGGCCCAGGTTCATGGCCGACAGCCCACCGGTCTATGCATGCAGCAGCCCGGCGTGGGTCTGGCTCCTGGCTGTCCCCTACTACGCGGGACTCGGGGGCATTGCCTCGGCGCGGGCCCTCTCCGCTCTCTTCTCCGGTCTGGCCGTCTGGCTCCTGCGTGAGGCCCTTGCAGGACAGGGCATGGCGCAGCGGTGGTCCTTCGCCGGCGCGGCTCTCCTGGCAGTGAATCCGTGGATGATCAGATGGGGCTCCTCTGGAATGGAGGCGGCCGCCTCCACCGCGACGGTCTGTGCGATCCTCCTGGTCCTCTCGGGAACCGGACGGAGGGGATTCCTTGCCGGAGCGCTCTGCGGCGCGGCCTTCCTCGTCAGGCCCGAGCTGGGAATCGCAGGCCCGGTCTGCGCCGTTGCGCTCTCTCTGGAGAAGGCCCGTGGGGGAATGCGCAGGTCCCTGGAAACCCTGGCGGTCTGGGGAGCCGCGGTCGCGGCCTGGGAGCTGTTCGCCCTGGAGGTCTTCGGCCGCCTGACGCCTACCGCGGTCGCGGCCAAGGCATCGGCTTCGGGCTTCACGGGATACCTCCCCTCGGCCGTCGCGGAAGCCGCGAAGTCGCTCACCGTGTCCGACGCGGGCATGCTGATCGTGATCCTGGCCGCGCTCCTCCCGCCGGGGCGGAGCAGGAGCCGACTGCCCGCCGGGGCCGCCTCCGCCTTCTCCTGGATGCTCACCCTGGGACTGCCGGTTCTCCTCCTGGCCGGCAGGGCGCCGATCGTGTCGCGCTACCTCCTGCCGGCCTCGCCATGCATCGTCTTCCTCGGTGTCACTCTCCTGCCGCGCCTTCGGTCCGTCGCCGGCATCCCCGCCCCCGGGATCGCTGTCCCCGTCTCCGCTGCCGCATCGCTCGCCTTTGGCCTGTTCCTCGTGTTCCCTCACATCAGGACCGAGGATCGGAATCTTCAGCGATACATGGATATAGCCCATTTCATGCGCGATTCGCTGCCCGAGGGATCGATCGTGGCGGTTCGGGAGATAGGGATCTTCGGGTACTATGGCGGACAGGATCTGCTGGACTTGGGAGGGCTGGTGAGCCCGCAGGCGACTCCGGAGTCCTTCCCGGGACTGGACAGGGACGCCATGGCTTCACTTGCGTTCCTGAGATCGCAGGGGGTCGGCTACTACCTTGACCCGCACGGCCTGGTGGCCCCTCTGATGTCGGCCTCCGACAGGACCGGGGTCCGGTTCGTGCCGCTCGGCGAGTGGGTCTTCAAGGGCGGGACGGCCATGACCGGGAGAGGCACCTATGCGCGCGTGCTGTACAGGCTGGAGTGGCTGAGATAGGGGCCGGCGCATGGCGTCCGGCGTCGGGCGCCGGACTTCACACGATCGCCGCCAGCACCCCTGCTATGATCAGAGCGGGCAGCATGTTGGCTACGCCGAGCTTCCTGAGCCCCAGCAGCTCGATGCCGAGGCCCAGCAGTATCACGCCACCCGTCGCGGAGATCTCCGTCACGACAGGTCCCGGGATCGCCCTCCCGGCAACGGCCGAGAGCAGGGTCAGCCCACCCTGGTAGATCGCGAGGGGGATGATCGAGAAGGCCACGCCGATCCCCAGGGCGGACGCCAGCATCGCCGCGGCCACTCCATCCATCAGGGCCTTCGTGAAGAGCAGGTTCGACGAGCCTCCCATGCCCTCCTGAAGGGCTCCGATCACCGTCATCGACCCCATGCAGAACAGGAGGAAGGCCGTGACGAGCCCCTCGGCGAACCTGGCTCCCCCCAGCTTGATCCTCTGTCTCACTCGATCGCCCCACCGCCTGAGACGGCCGTCGATGTCCGCGGCCTCGCCCGAGACGGATCCCACTATGCACGAGAAGACCAGGAGAAGGAACTTCTGCGTCTGCAGGGCCATCGAGAGCCCCAGGACCAGTGTGAACAGCCCGATGGCCCTGAATGCGGCATCGACGAGCTTCGCCTTCAGCCGGGATCCGAGAAGCGTGCCGGCGAGGCTCCCAGCCGCCACCGTGGCGACGTTGAGGGCGGTGCCCTGGAGTATCATTCCGGACGGCCGACGGGCGCGATGTAGATCACGAACTCCTCCCGGCCGTCGACGAGCGTCAATCGGTCCGACCTCTCCTGGTCGTAGGCGCCTATCGCGCACGTCCCCAGCCCGAGCGCCTCGCATGCCAGGTACAGATTCTGGCAGAGGTGGCCCGCATCGATCGCGATGAGCTTCGCCGAGGCGGGCCCGTAGCGCCACTCGGTCCTTGCCGGGACTGCAGTCCAGAAGAAGACCGCCGGAGCGTCCCCCACGAAGCCCTGTCCCATGCAGGCCTCGGCCACCGCCCTGCGCTCGGGCAGCTCGCCGATGCGCATGAGACCATGCTGGACCGGCATGTAGCGGTACAGGGCGGGAGGGATGCCTTCGACCGCTCTCAACGCCAGAATCGTCTCGAAGGGATGGCGCGCTCCACCTGACGGCACCGCCCGCAGGGTCGCCAGCCCGCCGCGCAGGAGCTTCTGGACCCCCTGGGTCTCCAGGAGGAGGAACGACAGCTGGACCGTCTCCAGGGCTCCGGAGGAGAACCTCCGCCTGCTCCTCCTCGCCTCGACCGTCTCCCTGAAGGGACGCGATCCGAGCTCGGCCGGAGGCGCCGGCAGCTGCACGTCGGGGATTGCGTCGATCGGCGCAGACTGCACCGGAGGCGGCTCGACGCCCTGCTGCTGTGGGCTGACGAAGCTGGAGAGGGCCGCCCATGCCGAGTTGCCCAGGATGCTCTCGATGCCTTCCATCTCGAACCTCCGGTCAGTCCGCGCCCGCCTGGCCTGCCGAGGGCCGCAGGCAGACCAGCCATCCCTGGTCGCCCTTGTCGCTCGTGCCTGCCGCTCCCGCCACGACCATCCTGCCATCCGGAAGAACGGCCGCGTCCGTGCAGTACTCGTCCGTCGCACCGCCGACCGTTTCCGCCCAGAGCGTGTTCAGCGAGCCGTCCAGCAGCCAGGCGAAGATGTCGCGGTCGCCCGTTGCAGGTTCCTCCACCGTGCCGGCCACAACCCAGCCCCCTCCGGGCCAGGGCTCCAGGGATTCCGCCCTGAGATCGGACATCGAGGCACTGGCACGTTCGGCCGTCATGCCTCCCGAGCGGTCGACGTCGAAGATCCACACACAGCAGGTCTGCCGCTTCGACCAGCAGGCGCAGACGACACCGCCGCTCCCGTCCGGCTCCGCGTCCTTCGCGAAATCGTATCCGGCCCCTCCGAAGAAGCCGGACCAGACCTCCTGGCCCCACGCATCGCAGGCGACCAGGTAGGCATCCCCGCTCACCGACGAGAATGAATAGGTCACACCCGCCGCCACGACCATCTCGGAGTCGGCGGGAGCCACGGCGAACGCCTTGTCCTGCCCCAGGCCGCCGAAGACGCGGGACCACTCCACCTCGCCTGCACCGTCCAGCTTCACCAGCCAGAGATCGGAGCCTCCCGAGCCCTCGGACCAGGTGTAGCCCGCAGCCACCGCGGATCCCCCAGGAAGAGCGGTCACCGCGTTCGCCCCGTCCTCCAGGGGACCGCCGGCGGTCCTCTGCCAGAGGATGTTGCCGTGGATGTCGAACTCCACGGCCCACAGATCGAAGTCGCCACAGCCCGAGGAGGATGTGCGGCCCACGGCAAGGTAGCAGCTGTCGACCCTGGCAACGCCGTAGAACTCGTCCCTGCCGGCCCCCCCGAGCGCCTTCTGCCAGATCACCGTCCCCCTGTCGGAATCAACGAGAAGGGCCCATCCGTCGGTGTTGTCCGAAGTCACCTCGGTGTGGCCGACCGCGAAGATCCTCCCGTCGGCGGCGGGGGTCACGGCCTCGATGCAGTCGTCGAGGCCGGATCCGGCTATGCAGGTCCACTGTATGCCGGCGTCCTCTCCCGCGGCGACGGCCAGCGCCAGCACGATCAGAGGGGCCATTCTCGAACCTCCAGGAGCGGCTGTATCCCTTTACCGGCCGGAACGGTTTCGAGATGATTGCTTGCTGCCGGGGGCCCATGTCAAGGCCGGGACGCCCGGTCCGGCAGGCCCAGGGTCGGACGTGCAGCGGGGGGACAGGGCTTTACCATTCGGTCTGCCGTGACGATGTTCGTGCCTTGTGCGGAGTCCAGCAGCGGTTCTGCCGATCCGCCCCGGGCATGACGGTGGGACGAGGCTGTTCTGGGGGCTTGGCGCAGCTGTTCCGGTACAGGGTCGCCTGCGCGGGGACCAGGGCCGGGAGGCTTGTGCGCAAGCCGTGTCTGCTTCGCCCCGAGGCTTCGACGACTGCCTCGGACGACTGGCGGGGCGGGGAGTGAATGCCTGACTTCGGCGCCCGTATCGCTGCGATAATCCCGAACTTCAATGGCCGGGACATGCTGGGCAGGTGCCTGGAATCCCTCCAGGCCCAGGTGCCCGCACCTGCGGAGATAATCGTAGTCGACAACGGATCGAACGACGGATCCTGCGACATGGTCAAGAGCAGGTTCCCGTCCGTGAAGCTGATCGCCCTCGACAGGAACACCGGTTTCGCCGCCGCCAACAACACGGCCGCGGCGGCGACCGACTGCGAGTTCCTGCTTCTGGTCAACAACGACTGCATAGCCCAGGAGGGATGGCTCGCGGCCCTGGTGGCCTCGATGGACGATCGGACCGGAGCCGTGACCAGTTCCATGAGGAATGTCCACGATCGTGCTCTGCTCGATTCCGCGGGAGGAGCGATCGACGACATGGGCTTCTCCTGGGACAGGGGGCAGGGCAGGCCCGCATCGGACTTCCAGGAGAGATCGGAAGTGCTGTTCCCGTGCGGAGGCGCCACCCTCCTCAGGAGGAGCGCCCTCGAAGAGCCTTCGACCGTCTTCTGGGACAGGCTCTTCATGTATCTCGAGGATGTCGACCTCGGCATGCGGCTCTGGACCAGGGGATGGAAGGTCGTGTACGAGCCCGGGGCGATCACTCTGCACGAGCATTCCGCAACGGGCTCGAAGTTCCCCTACCTGAAGGAGAAGGCCTGCGTCCGCAACAGGCTGCTCGTCATGAGGCGCCATGTGCCGTCGTCCAAGCTGGCGAAACTGATGCCCCTCATAGTCCTGTGGCAGATCCTCTGGGCGTGCAGCGCAGCCTTCAGGCTCAGGCCGGTCATCTTCAGGGCCGTGGTCGTGGGGACATTCCAGGGCCTCTTCGCGCGCTCCGTAGGGAAGTATCCAGGCGCCGCAGGCGACGGTCTGATAAAGCGCTTCGCGGTGTCCAGGGATGGCGGGTTCCCGAAGGCCCAGCTGGCAGGGCTCGCCAGGAAGCTGCTCCTCGGCTAGCTCCGCGCGCGGATCTGCCTCAGTCTGAGAAACGCCTTCCTCAGGGCCGACAGCACACCCCTGCTGAGGCTCATCTCCCTCACCAGCAGCATGCTGTAGGCCATCGTCTGGAACCCTGGTATCGGCGCCCGTCCGAGAGGGCGGGTGGGAAGCCTCTGCGGGCAGGTAGCCCACTCCACGACGGGCCTGAAGGCCTCCCCCATGGAACCCCTGCCTTCGCCCCAGGACTTCTGCCTCTCCGCTATCGCGCTGGAGAGACCGGGGTCGGCCTTGAGCGAGAGGATCGCTTCGGCCATCGCCCCGGGGGAAGACTGCGGGACGACCAGTCCCAGGCCCTCGTCCGCGATGTCTTCGGAGATCTCCGTACCCCGCGTGCATACCACGGGTATGCCCCACGCGATCCAGTCCAGGGCCCTCGTCCTGGCCCCCATCTCCGTCTCGGGACATGGGATGTCCGCGAAGACGGCTGCGTCGGCTTCGGCGAAGAGCCTGTCCAGGTCCTCACGGGCCAGCCATCCCGGCATGCTGATGCGGTCCCTGAACTGCGACTCGGCCACCATCTTACCGAACTCCTCCCAGCTGCCCGGGGAGTGGGGAACGGGCCCGCCGGCCGCGGTGAAGCGGATCCCGGGGTCCCTGGCCATGGCGGCCTCGATCGCGTGGAACAGCGTGCGATGGTCGAACCATCTGTTGAAGGAGCCCGCGGAGATGACCAGGAAGTCGCCGTCCTTCCTCCGTCTCCCGCTCCTGAGCGAAGTGTCGAGGTCCGGCATCACGCAGTGGGGCACTGCGGAAACAGGGTCTATGCAGAGACTTGCCGCGTCGAGCCTGCCGAGCAGGAGCAGCTCCGCGAGCACGGCGATCCTCTGCCGGCGCGAGGGGGTCGAGAACCGATCGCCCCTCATCAGGAGGGCGGAGTCCAGGCTCAGCATCCGGGCGAGCTGCATCCGGTGCTTCGTGTAGTCGCCCCCGGTGAGCTGGACCTCGGCAGCGTGCATCCCGTTCATGTCGATCCACAGCGGCAGGCGCGTGCCCGCCATGACGGCAGTCTCCGCCGGGAACGGGCTGATCGCGACCATCCCGTGCAGGCCGCTCCTCCGGGCCAGCAGCTCCTTCAACCTCTTCATGTCGGACAGGAAACCCGTCGTGTAGAAGACCTCGGCGAGGAAGCCCTCCCTCTCGAGGGCCAGCTGGAACCTCCTTGTGCGGACCTGGCAGGCCCCGTCACCCGACCTTGCGGCCTCCTGCGAACTCCCGCACCCGACAAGGATGATCGATGCCACTCAGGAGCCTCCCGAGACCGTCCGCTCGAAAGCCTCGAGCGTCAGGGCTGCGCATCTGCGCCACGTCAGCGTCCCGGACAACTTCCTTCTCTCCTCCAGCTGGCCCGGCGTCACGCCCTGCCTGAGGCAGAGGGTGATCCCGTCAGCTATCGACTCCGGCTCTTCCGGATCGAACATGTAGGCGGCCTTCGAGAACAGCTCCACGATCGACGCCCGCCCGGAGGCCGCGACGGGGAGCCCCCACGAGAAGGCCTCCGGCAGGGTGAAACCGAATCCCTCGTAGAGGGCCGGATGGACCAGGCAGGATGCCCCCGCATAGAGGTCGGCCAGCGTCGATCCGGGAACATAACCGGTGAAACGCACCATGCGCTCGATCCCCAGGGCTGCGGGGACTGCACGGATCTCGTCGCTCCTGTATCCGTCGTGCCCTGCTATCACGAGGGGAGGGACATGCCGGTCCCGCGCCGCAAGGATCGCGTACGCCTCGAACAGGCGGCCGAGGTTCTTGCGGGGCTCCACTATGCCGACGGCCAGTATGTGCCCGTCCGCGGGCGCTCTGCGGTCCATCGTTCCTTCCCGGAGGAAGTGGTCGACTCCCAGAGGTGTGAGCCAGGCCTTCGGCCGGACGGCGGGAAAGGTCTCCAACAGGTCGTCCAGGGTGCTCTGCGAGTTTGCCAGGATGCAGTCCGCCCTGCCTGCGACATCGGTGATGCGGGCCTGCCAGACGGCAGTGTCCTCGGGCGCCTTCATCCCGGGGAACCTGAAGGGGCCCAGATCGTGGATGAGCGCCGCGCGCCGGACCCCATGGCCGACAGGCAGGATCGAGTCGCCCGGGAAGTGGGCGACATCTATGCCGGAGGCGCGGGACCAGAGGCGCGGCAGGGCATCCAGCATGAGCTTCCGCGGGGATCCGTAGAGCCTGACGGGCGAATCGAGGCCGAGGGCCTTCCAGGAGGCCTCCTGCCTCCGATCGAGCCAGACCTCCGGAACGGTGCCCATCGACGCGAGCGCCCTCGTCAGCTCGATGCCGTAGCGCCCTACGCCCGTGGGCATGGAGAGGTCGAAGTCGAAGTGGATCGCCAGCTTCATGTCAGGACTCGCCGAAGGTCTTCCTGAGGATCTCCCGGAACCTCTCCCTGGGCTCCTCGATCGAGTAGTGCTCCAGGATCCACGCCCTGGCATCCCTTCTCGTCTCCAGAGTCCCGGCCCAGTTGTCGCGGAGCCAGACCAGCCTCTCCGCAAGCTCCTCCGCGCTCGTGAATGTCAGGGTGAGTGCCGGCGCCTCCCTGGCGAGGTGCGTCCAGGGCATCACCAGGGCGAACAGCCCGGCAGCGAGGTACTCGTTCACCTTCATCTGATAGACGGAGCGGAACTCCTGATGAGCGGCGACACCTATCTGGAAGTGCTCCATGAAGGGCGGAAGCTCCAGCCTCATCAGCGGCTCGCGGTACTCGACCAGTCCGGCGGTCTCTCCGCACATCGCGATCACCTCGTCGCGAAGCGGGCCGTCCCCGACGACGGTGCCCCTCATGCCGGCCAGCGCAACCCCCCGGACGAAGACCTCGGGCATGCGGACCCGGTTGAGGCTGCTCACGAAGAGGGCTCTCTCGGGGCGCGCATGGTCGGTCCAGCGGAACCTGGACAGATCGACATTGTGCGGCAGCACCTCACAGCCGGGGATGTCCACTCCCGGACTGCAGGTGGAGAACAGCGCCGACTCCATGAGCTCCAGGATGCGGTCCATGTCGATGTTCACCGGCTGGGAGTGGAAGCGCATCGCATAGGGCAGGCCGGCCTCCATGCAGACAGCCCCGGCCAGCTCGTCGAGGCAGAGAACGAAGTCGGCCCGGTACTCGGACATGGACGAGAGGATCAGACGCCTCATCTCCAGGTCCCTGAGCATGAACCTGAGCCGGTTCAGGAAGGGCCACTCCCCCGCGAGCCTGAGCGCCGTGGAGGGTGACCTCACAGGGACGCCCTCCAGCACATACCTGCCCGGCTGGCCCTGCCAGGATACGTAGGTCAAGTCATGCTCGGGCTGCAGGAGGTCCAGCGGAGTGGTCCAGCCGCCGGAGTAGCCGGGCATCGTCCCGAAGGTGGCCACTACTATCCGCATCTGTCTCCGGCGGGGTCCTTGCTCCCTTCGGCGAGGAGCTCGCGGATCCTTCTCCCCGCATCCCCCATCAGGGGCTCGCCGTGCCCCGGCAGGAGGATGTCGGCATCCAGGCGCGCCAGCATCCTCACGGACTCCAGAGCCCTGGCGTTGTCGGACGTGAAAAGGGGGATGGAGACACGCAGACCCGGCTTCCTCGTCGTCGGATCGTAGTTGAACAGGGCGTCTCCGCAGAAGATGACCCGTCGTGCCGGGTCGTAGAGGCTGATGCTCCCGGGCGTATGCCCCGGGCAGTGAAGGACTCTCAGGACCGGGCTCCCCTCCAGCCTCTCGCCGTCCGCCAGAACGCGGTCCACCCTGCAGGTCGCGGCACCCCTCCCGAGCAGGGAGAGGACCCAGAAGAGGAACCTGATCGCGGCAGTCGACGAAGGCGGGCGCCTTCCGCCCTGGATGAAAGGGACCTCCTCGGCGTGGGCGAGGACTGCGGCGCCCGTCCTGCCGGCAAGGAGAGCCGCACCTCCCGTGTGATCGGCATGGGAGTGAGTGAGGACGATGCGCCGGATGTCTGTCGGCGTGATCCCCTCCTCCTCGAGCTGCGCCTCGATCCTCGGTGGATCGGGTGCAAGGCCGGCATCGACGAGCGTCAGGTCTCCATCCGAGCCCACGAGGTAGACATTGCAGCCGGAAAGCCCCTCGAAGACCCGTACACCCTCGAGCAAACGCCTCATCGCCTTCCTTCCCGTCGGCATGGCGGGTGCGCTCCTGTCCGCGCCCATCTCCGACAGAAGGGAACAATCTGCTTGCAGGACCCCGTGGTCAACGCTGGCCCGCCCTGCTGGAACCCGCGCTCGACGGGGCGGATAGACCACGGTCGGGATCGCTTCGACAGAGGAGGCCGCCATGTGTCTTCCCGCGCTCATCATATGGTCGACAGCGGTCGCATCTGCGGCCGGAGGAGGAACGGCACATCCGACGGTGGTCGACGGCCCCGTCGAGGGCATGGCGTTCGCCTCTCTTCCCGGGGGCTCCTTCGAGATGGGTTCCCCCGCGACGGACGGGAGCGCCGAGAGCGACGAGGGGCCCTTGCGGACGGTCGTGCTCCGGCCTTTCCAGATCATGACGACCGAGGTCACTCAGGCGATGTGGGAAAGCGTCATGGGCGCAGATCCAGCGCATTTCACCGGCGATCCCGCCCTGCCGGTCGAGATGGTGTCGTGGGACGACTGCCGGGCTTTCGCCGACTCCCTGGACTCCAGGCACGATGGATACGAATACCGGCTCCCGACGGAGGCCGAGTGGGAGTACGCCTGCAGGGCCGGCACCACGAGCCCCTTGTTCTGGGGCGACATAGAAGCCGACTGGATGGCCGGGAGGTACGGCTGGACAGGCGCCAACTCCGGAGGACGAACGCATCCAGTGGCTACGAGGCTGCCGAACGACTGGGGCATCTACGACATGGTCGGGAATGTCAGCGAATGGTGCCAGGACAGATACCACGACAACTACGACGGACTGCCGCTCGACGGCTCGGCCTGGGTCTCGGGAGACGGCGCCACGCGGGTGCTCAGGGGCTCGTGGTGGAGCAGCACCGTGCCGGCCTGCCGCTCCGCTCACAGGGGTGACTTCGAACCCGGGCACAGGCTCGACTACGCAGGCTTCAGACTCGTGAGGACCCCGGCGGCCCGCTGATCCCGATCTGCATCCGGGCCGGGCCGCCCCGACGCTCCAGTGTCAGTCCAGGAGCGTCATCCTCAGAAGCGCAGATCCTAACGGGCTGCAGGCATGCACCAGGTAGACCCCGGAGGGTAGATCCCCGGCGTCCCAGCAGAACTGGTGCGACCCGGCCTCCATCTGACCGTCGGCGAGCTCTCCGACCAGCCTCCCGTCGACCGAATAGATCCCAAGCGACACACGGCAGCCTTCCGCCAGGGCCAGGCAGATCACCGGGTTCCGTGAGACCGGATTGGCTGCGACCGTGAGGGAGAGCGCATCCGCTCCCTCCCCCGCCTGGTCGCCGACGGAACTGGGCCCGGTGCCGATGTCGACGATGATCCCCTCGATCACCGTCATCCCATAGGGCATCCCGGTGAGCGGGAAGGAGTACCAGCCGTTGTAACTGCCTCCCCAGCCGAAGTTGATGTGGTAGAAGTCGTCCGTGTTGTATCCGTCGACGACGACATTGTGGCCGTACTGCCAGCCCGGGTCGACGATCGCCAGGTGAGCCGGGCGGGCGTCCATCATGTTCTGGGGAAGTATGACGAAGAGGCTCTCCGATGACTCGTCCAGAAGCTGGCTCTCGGGGAAGCCGAAGCGGAGATAGGCGTCGTAGGCCTGACTCACGCCGAACGTGCCCGAGACCGAGGCGGTGAAGACCTGCTTGCATGCGAAGCCGCTTGCCACCTCTATCGCCGCCTTGTCGGAGCTGGTCAGAGGCGTGCCGGCCTGGTAATGGGCGTCCAGAGTGTCCAGGAGGACGTCGAGTTCCGGCCAGGACGGGAAGTCGTGAGCGATGTGGTCGTCGTCGATCCAGTAGAACTCATGGTAGTTGTGATAGTAGTCGTCCGAGTCGTCGAAGCGGGTCCCGTTGCTCGTCTCCAGGTTGTCGAGGATCATCCCCATCGCAACTGCAGGACATCCCGCAACGCTTCTCGCACCAGCGATCAGGTCCATCGGACAATAGGCATTGTACGGCGCCGTCTGGGTCCAGTTCTCCTCAAGCCAGCCTCCTGTGGGCGTCGATCCCTCGGGCGGCCACTGCTCGAGAAGCGTCGGGACCAGCGGGCCTGCCTCTCCGGAGAGGTACTCCCGCCAGAGAGCCCTGTTCGCATCGATCGTCTCCTGCGGTGTGACGTCGAGCAGGGCGAGCCTCTGCTGCAGGTCCAGCGCCACGAGGTCCGCCATGCCGAAGCTGCCCTCAGGTCCGGAGAGGCCGTCCGTGTAGGAGTACGCCATGACCGGAGGAAGGTCATCGTCCGCGGACACGATCAGATAGCCTGCAGGAGCGAGGTCGAACGAGTAGGCGAGCAGAGAGCCTTCCGCGGAGGTGATCTCGCCGCTCCAGCGGACAGCCCTCGAGCCGGCCATGCAGTCCCGCCGCAGGCGGGCCGCCGCGGCCGCACCGGCGGCATCCCTGCCGACCGGGGAGGCGGCGGCGATGGAAGCGGCCACTAACAGCAGAGCAAGCTTCTTCATCGACAGTCCATCCTTCCCGGGAGGTGAGGCACTAGAAGAAGATCATCATGAGAGGATTCGCCGGCGAACTGCACCATCAGCGCGAGACAATGCCCAAAGCGGCGATCCTTGTCAAAAAGGGCGTCGGCCGCGGGTTGTGCCCGGCTAGAACTCCTCTGGAACGAAGTGCTGCTTCTCCAGGGGAGGCCGGTCGCAGCCCGCGCTCCAGACCCTGGGAGGCAGCTGGATCGGGTAAGTGGTGACATCCTCGTAGGGTATCATCCCCAGCAGGTGTGTGATGCAGTTCAGCCTTGCCTTCCTCTTGCTGTCGGCCTCCACCACGAACCACGGGTTCTCCCTGGTGTCGGTCTTTGCGAACATCTCGTCCTTGGCCCGGGAGTACTCGTCCCACCTGGTGCGCGAGGCAAGGTCTATCTCCCCCAGCTTCCAGCGTTTCGTCGGATCCTGCAGGCGTGCCTGGAAGCGCTTCTCCTGCTCCTCCTCGCTCACCGAGAACCAGTACTTGAGGAGGATGATCCCCGACCGGACGAGCATCCTCTCGAACTCGGGGCTGTCCCTGAGGAACTCACGGTACTCCTGCCTGGTGCAGAAGCCCATGACCTTCTCGACCCCGGCCCTGTTGTACCAGCTCCTGTCGAACAGGACCATCTCGCCTGCGGCAGGCAGATGCGGCACGTACCGCTGGAAGTACCACTCGCTCTTCTCACGCCCGGTGGGCACTCCGAGCGCCACGACGCGGCAGATGCGGGGATTCAGGCTCTGCGTGATCCTCTTGATCACGCCCCCTTGCCGGCGGCATCCCGTCCCTCGATGAGGATCGCGAACCGCAGCCCCTTGAACCTGATCCACTCCTGCAGCTTGACGAGCTCGACCTGCAGTCTGGCCAGCTCCTTCTCGTACTTTTTCTTCGAGAGCTTCCTCTCCGCCTTCGCCGGCCCGTCGCCGTGCTGTCCGGAATCCTCGTGGCCCTTCGCACCCATAGAGACCCCCTGTTCGCCGGAAGGCCGCCATCCAGCCTCGTGCCTCGTACGATTCATCGACGGGCGCGAAGGGGCAAGGCGGCCGGGATCCCGGAGGGACAGGCCGATCGATCCCGATGGCCGTCGCGGCACCGTGTCGGCCAGCTCTCCTAGATGCTCAGCTGCCTTCTCACGATGAACCCGAGCCTCACGTGATCGTCGACTGGATATGTGCCACCGGCGAGGGATCTCAGCCCGATGGCGGTCGAGTTCGACATGAGGAGGCTGAACTGGTGGCCCCACGTGTTGACGCGGATCCCCGCGGCCCAGCAGTCGTTCCCCAGGGCGGGATGAGCCGAGTCCCCGTCCATCGCCGGATAGAACTCGCCCACGAGGTTCATCCTCTCCGTGACTGAGGCATCCACGCCGAAGCCCAGGCACGGCCTTCCAGCGTCGCTATCGTAGGCGAGGGTGGCTGCCAGATCGAATCGACCTGCAAGGGGCCCAGCCTCGACGCCGGCGCTTCCGTAGAAGCCCGTGTCCCTGTTCTTCTGATCAGCCGCAGTGGGAGCCTTGATCGTGAAGACGGACACCCCCAGGTGCACTCCCGCTGGAAAGCCTGAGAACTGCCTGTTGTACCCGGCCCCGAGGTCGTATTGGCCCCCTGCCCGTTGATGGGATGCGTCGACCTCGAGGCCTGCCGGCAGGAAGTATCTGCAACCCAAGAAGATGTTCGCACCGGAGTCGGCTCCGAAGAAGGTGTCGAAGATGTCCTTGAACGCCTCTCCTACGAACCTGTGCTGGATCGTCACCTCGAGCTTGCCGGATTGCATCGAGTAGGGCACGTCGAGGGCCGGCATCCCCTGCTCGTAGCCGAACGCGCCCGCGGTCGAGGCCAGGATCGCTGCCAGAAGAAAGACCCTCATCGTTCCCGCCCTCCGGTTCAGGGCGCCGAGATCGTGATCGTGGTCGTCGTGAAGAACTCGTGCGGAGCCGAGAAGTCATCGCCCCCATCGGCCGCGTATCCCAGCGCAACGGTGTAGGTGGAGTCCCATGCGAGAGGCTTGTCGAACGGGTCACCTGAGTCGAGAGGGATCGTGAAGCTGATCGTCGTGGATCCCTCCGATTCCGATCCCGAGTACTCGAGGAGGTCGTCAGTGCCACCGAGGGTCGTGTCGGCACGGTGACTGCTGGGAGAGTTGCCCCAGTCATCCCTGACGGAAACCATGGGATCCGCGACAAACCCGATGATTATGTTGGCGTCCTGCATGCCGGTTGTCGGGTCGAAGCCGATGGCCACCCACCCCGTGGAGGGAGCGGTGATCTCCACCTGGAGGTTTGAATCGACGGGCAGCCAGGCCAGCGCTATCCCGTCCACGGTCGTGTGATTCCACTGAGCGGGGCCTGAAGGCTCGGACGGGCTGCTTCCGCAACCGATGACCGCCATGAGGCAGCCGAGCGCCAGGGCGAGACACAGATTCTTCATTGCTTGATCCTTTCTCCTGTTGTACATGCAATTGACTTGAATATACCTGGCCCGGAGGGGTCTGGTCTGGGGGTCTCTGGGGGGTCAGCTGCAAAAATCCGCAAATTCGGGAAGCGGATGATCAGCAACAGACTTGGTGAAGGCGGGGATACCGGCTGGGGGCAGGCCTGGGCGGACTGTCTCTCGCTGCTTCGCAGGAGACGCTCTCGGTGTCTGCTTGGAGACGCTCTCGATCGTTGCTTCGCAACGATCTGTCGCTATCGCCGCTGCGCAAGCGCAGCTTATGGGGTCTCTCGATCTTTCGCGGGGCGAAAGATCTGGCGACGCGCCGCGTCTCCACCTTGGAGACGCTGGGGGTCAGCTACAAAAATCCGCAAATTCGGGAAGGAATTGTCGGCAAGGAGCTTGTCGAAGGCTGGGCTCCATGGCCCTGTCGGGCGTCCGCGGATTCGCCGCATCCTGGTGATCCGGGCGCAAAGCCCTGCTGGCGAGCAGGCAGGCGCCCTGTCTAGCTGGCATGATGCAGCACGGGCCGACATGTTCCTGCAGGAGCAGGCGGCCGGGATGGGCCGCCGCCCGGGCGGAGGCGTAGGCCACACGAGACGCGTAGTCCTGATGGCGACGATGGTCGCTGCCGCGGCAAGCGCTCCGGCATGGGCCGATCCGACGCCGTCCTCCGGAGGATGGCTGGACGGCACGGTGACTCTTCTCCAGACGATCGAACTGGTCTGGCAATCAGAGTTGGCGCTCTCAGGAAGCGGGCAGGGGGCTGCCACCGGCCTGATCTTCTACGGCGGACCCTCCTTGGTCTACAATGTCATCCCAGGTGAGGACGACGGCCCCGGAGCCGGACTCGAGGCTGGTGTCGAGTTGAGGCGCAACCTCTTCCGCTGCGACCGCGGGCTCTTCACGGGGGTCTACGCCGGTTACGGTGTTCAGTGGCCCATCGGGAATGTCGGGGCCGACCATGTCAGCGCCTTCTCGGCCGGCGTGAAGGCGGGCCTCAGGATCAGAATCGGGCGGGGATCCCCGGGCTTCGACGCAGAGCCCTATGGAGCCTGGGCCTGGGCTGTCACCACATCGCGTGAGCACCTGGTCGGCCGGACCTCCTACCTCGGGATCAAGCTGGAATTCCACTGACCCGCCTCCGGTCCGCCTGATCCCCTGAAGCATCCAGTGTCTGTCAGCCCTCTGCGGGAGCCGTGCGCAGCCCGCCCGACACATGATGGCGATCGCCATGGATCCTGCGCTGCAAGGGACCATCCACCTGCCGCTGCGGACATCAAGATGGCTGACGGCGTCTTGACTTCATTCGTATATCCGGCTATATGAATATAGCAATCAGGAGGCATCCATGAGAGACACAGCCCGGTTCTTCAAGGTACTTGCCGATGAGACGCGGCTCGGGATGCTGTGGCTCCTGTTCAATCAAAGCGAGCTGTGCGTCTGCGACATCATGGCGGTGCTGGGAACGACCCAGTCGAAGACTTCGCGGCACCTCTCCACTCTCAGGCACGCGAACCTGGTCTCCGACCGGAGGGAGGGGCTCTGGTCGTACTACACCCTCCGTCTTGCCCAGGATGGGATGGCGCGAGAGCATCTGGAACTGCTCAGGGCGGAACTGGCCGGGAGGCCTGATGCCGCTTCGATGCTCGCCAAGCTGCACGAGCGGCTGGAGGCGAAGAGGCGCGGTGATTTCTGCTCGCCTCCCTCTCAGATCGCCCCTGGAGGAAGTCGTTCCGATGAGTTGGCCCGATAGACTCCCCGGAGCTGTTGCAGGCGGTCCGGAGGTGGACTGCCGTCTGACGAGCAGGCTTGCGCCACGTGCCCGGAAGGCCGCAGACTGCGGCAGGCAATACCCCTTGGGAATGAGAGCGGTGGGGCGCGTGCTTCTGGCGCTCACTGCCGCAGCATCGTGGTGGATCCTGTATCGGAGCTTGGAGCCATTCTCCAACTGGCTGGCGTACAGCTTCTTGTCGATGGCGGACGGAAGCCGGCTCGCGGCGGCAGTCCAGTTCTTCATCTATGAGGCGCCAAAGGTGCTCATGCTGCTGGCAGTAGTCGTCTTCGGCGTCGGCATCGTGCGCACGTTCTTCACACCCGAACGCACGCGGCGACTCCTGGCCGGAAGGCGTGAGACGACCGGGAACGTCCTCGGCGCGCTTCTCGGTGTCGTCACCCCGTTCTGCTCATGCTCCGCGGTGCCTCTCTTCATAGGCTTCGTCACAACGGGGGTCCCTCTGGGGGTGACATTCTCGTTCCTCATCTCGGCGCCCATGGTGAACGAGGTCGCGCTCGTCCTGCTCTTCGGCCTCTTCGGCTGGAGGGTGGCCGCACTCTACATGGGAACCGGCCTGATCGTTGCCATGGCCGCAGGCTGGGTCATCGGCCATCTGCGCCTGGAGCGCTGGGTCGAGGACTGGGTCCGTCACACCACGACTCCGACGGCTCCGGACGGGACGGTAGAGCCTCCGAGCTGGGCCGCTCGCGCACGTCTGGGCCGCGACGCGGTCAAGGACATCGTGGGAAGGGTGTGGCCATACGTTCTGGCCGGCATCGCGGTCGGCGCCGGAATCCACGGGTACGTCCCGCAGGACTTCATGGCCTCGATAATGGGCAGGGGCGCATGGTGGTCCGTGCCTTTGGCTGTGCTCATCGGCATCCCCATGTACTCAAACGCCGCCGGCATCATCCCCATCGTGCAGGCACTGCTGGGGAAGGGAGCCGCCCTCGGTACCGTGCTGGCCTTCATGATGTCGGTGATCGGTCTTTCGCTGCCCGAGATGATAATCCTCCGGAAAGTCCTGAAGACTCCTCTCGTCGTGGCCTTCGCGGGAGTCGTCGCCATGGGAATACTGTCGGTCGGCTACGTGTTCAATCTCTTGCTCTAGGAAGTCGGGTATGGAAGTGACAGTGCTGGGAACGGGCTGCGCCAGGTGCAGGGAGCTCTGCGAGGAGGCCCGGAAGGCCATCGATGTCTCGGGCGTTGCCGCATCGCTCGTTAAGGTCGAGAGGATCGACGAGATAGTGAAATTCGGAGTGATGATGACTCCGGCCCTGGTGATCGACGGCGAGGTGAAGTGCTCGGGCAGGATCCCCCGGATGCCCGAGATCGTTTCGTGGCTGACCGCAGCCGCCGCGAGGACCACCTGACACATCTGCGGAGACCGGTCGGGTCTGGAGAGAACCCGGCAGTCAGGGGAGCCGGCCTCCCCCGTTCGGGCGCCTCCTCGGCGACCTCGTCTGCACGATGCCCCTCAGGATCAAGATCCAGCATGGATTCGTGTGCCAGGTCCTCGAAGCGGAGAAGACCTTCGGGATCCTCCGGAAGCGTACTCGCTGCAAGTGGCCGGGTTCGGGTCCCGTTCGAGCGGCTGCTGCATCAAGCGAAAGCGCAATGTCCCGGGGGCGGCTCGAGGCGGTCCGGGAACGGGATCTTGTCGAGGTGGACGGGGAGATTCGCAGATGCTTGATGTCTATGTCGACGCGGACGCATGCCCGGTGAAGCAAGAGATCTACAGGGTAGCGCGGAGATACGGCCTGAGAGTCATCCTTGTGTCGAACTCGTGGATGAACGCACCGGAATCGAGCTGGCTGAAGCTCGTAGCCGTCGACAAGGGCGCGGATCTGGTCGACGACTGGATTGCCGACCAGGTCGATCGCGACGACATCGTGATCACCGGGGATATCCCCCTTGCCTGGAGATGCCTGAAGAAGGGGGCTCTCGTGCTGGGCAACACAGGACGTCCGTTCACGGAGGACAATATCGGAGACGTCCTCTCCACACGGGATCTCCTGCACGATCTCAGGGAACAGGGAATGATCACCGGCGGGCCGAGACCCTTCTCGCCCAGGGACCGATCGAGGTTCCTGCAGGAGCTGGACAGGATGATAGTGCGCATCCGCCGAACGAGTGAAGGCGGGCCTCGGGCATGAGCCGTTCCGAAGTCCAGAACTCTCAGCCCTCTCGTTGCCTCGCATGGTGAGAGGTTGCCCATTCGAGCCAGGTTCTTAATATCCCGGCATGGAGAAAACTGCCGCCTCTTCTGACGCTTCCGGACTCCTAGTGCTAGTTGTCGACGACGAGCCGGGCATACGGAAGACCCTGTCCTACTGCCTGGAAGAGGATGGCCATAAGGTCATCTCGGTGAGCAGCGCCGCGGATGCTGCCCTGGAGGCGTCCCGAAGAGCCTTCGACGCCGCATTCGTAGACGTGAGGCTCGGCTCTGCGAGCGGTCTCGACCTGATACCGGTCCTCCTCTGCGAATCCCCCTGGATGAAGATCATCGTCATCACCGCCTATGCATCTGTGGAAACCGCCGTGAAGGCCATGAAGCTCGGCGCGGCCGACTACATCCCGAAGCCGTTCGAGCCAAGCCAGGTGAGGCTGGCCATACGCAGGGCCTCGGAGCTGCGAAGCCTAGAAGGAAGAGTCCGCGACCTGTCCGAGGAGCTCGCCAGATGGGCTCCGGAAGTTTCCTTTGTCACCTCCAGCGCAGTCATGCGCAAATGCCTCGAGACAGCAGCCCAGGTTGCCGCTTCGGATGCCGCGGTTCTCCTCAGGGGCGAGAGCGGCACCGGCAAGTCGGTTCTGGCGCGGGCCATCCATCATTAGAGTCCCAGAGCCTCCCGGCCCTTCACGGCCGTGTCCTGCCCCTCCATTCCTCCCGAGCTTCTCGAGAGCGAGCTGTTCGGGCACGCGAGGGGAGCTTTCACAGGCGCCATCCGGGAGAACCCGGGAAGAATCGCCGCCACCGAAGGGGGGACCCTCTTCCTGGATGAAGTCGGCGACCTGCCCCTCCTGCTCCAGCCGAAGCTCCTGCGCTTCCTGCAGG